>VFSW01014245.1_pt1 | contig 11000 bp, 1 predicted proteins | sample 5358111 | NCBI WGS metagenome assembly VFSW01 (sample SAMN11554181, study PRJNA540505) | mine drainage metagenome | isolation source: sediment from site ElyBrook_90M | place: USA: Ely Copper Mine, Vershire, VT | collected 2017
TCGATTATTAGTGACCACAGGAAATTGATCCAGAGTCGCATTTTTAATACCACCCAATTGACGTGTCATGTCAATTGATGAGGACGCGCGTGACACTGGCGTGGATAAGGCTCGTGTAGATACTTCACGTGCATGATTGACGATGGGCTGATTACATATGTAGCATATCCTGTCCCTTAACGGCAGCAACATCTCAAAAGTAGCGATGCAAGGTTCTGACTGTGCACCGTCATTACTGCTGAGAGTAGAAGTTGTACGGCTTGACACAACGCTAGCCCCACTGCTACTTCTTTCATTGTCACTAGGTAGGTATTCACCTTTGATATCATCTGAGGGGTGACGTCGCCTTGCTCTCATCATGCGTGTGCGTGCGTAATTAGCGGTTGAAGCCCGCGCAGATGAAGCAGCGGTAGCAGAAATGACCGGCGAAGATACACTTCCGCTGCCCTGGATAGGCGGTAGTAGTGGGGGTGAGGTAAAAGTTGAGTCGAATACACGTACATGAGGTACGGATGAGTCGTTAACTATCACCGATTGAAGTGGTGGTGATGAAGTCGTGGATCGATTATCCTCATCCAGCTCAGCCGTTATTAATGTAGCCGTAATTGCTTCAGTTTGTCTTCTGATTGTAGCACGTGTAGGGTGAGATGACATGTTACATCCACACTCAATACACTTGTCAGTACTATACACACTACGAAACATAGAAGCATGTTCGCGTGGTAGAGAACAAACACGACCTGCTCGATGGTCATCCATAGGCAGACGACAAAGAGGACAACGTAACCAGCACTCTGTTGTTGGTGCGTTGGTTTGATATGCTCGTTTCTTCACTTTATCCTTGATGTCGCATCTGTACTGATCTTGTTTCACTAGTGGACATGCTGTACACACTCGTTTAAATGTGGCCTTCATCTTCACTGACGTGATGACCTCATACTTGTCAATGGCATCTTGAGTGACGATAGCGATTTGTTCACGCAGCTCAGCACACTCATCGCCATTGATATCAGGAATGGTACACATGTATAGATCACATCCATTCTTGCCCTTCGTTGGAGCGATGATAGCACGTGGATTGGTTAATTTTACCCCTGACGTGTCGTCTTGCTCTTCCTCCCCTTGATGTGATGCACTCTTGTCATCATCATCATTATCGCCAGGTGCGTCTTGTTTCTGCGATTGGCGCTCACTACTCTGTTGTCGTGAACGTGGAGAGTGACGCTGACGCTTAGGTTGAGGTGAGCGTGACTTAGTCTTACTGTTACTATCACGCGAAGATGAGCGAGAAGGAGGGCCATTTTCAGCGTCGTCAATGTCTGACTCTCCCCATGTGCAGGAGATCAGCTCTGACACTGTCTCATTGGTTAGATTGCGTACTCGCAGCAACGTGTTAGCGATGCGAGCGACAGTCATCCCAATCTGTGCGATAGCCCAGTTATTCATGTAGAGACGTTGACGAATTGACAACGGCAAATCTTCGCGCACAAAAGGAAAAGTGCCGACGACCTCACCGTCCTCGCCTAATTTGGAGTAGAGAACACGTGTGGCTGCTAGCAACTCACGTCTACGTGCAGTGAATTGACGCAAACGTTCCCACAGTTCGATTATGTCCGGTTCTGCTTTTTCGCGCGGGCATTGAATTGTCCATTCGTCCAGCTCGCGTCGTGACAGCGTACCCATAACCGTCGTTTGTGCGTCATGATTCGCATCATCCAGTCGATTCGTATAGTCATCATGGTCAGTTGATGCCTTCAATCGTCCAATCACCTTTCTTGATTCACGTGAAACGATGTGCACATTGAGACTAGGTGCATAGAAATCAATGCCGCTCACTCTCGTTTCAAACGGATACAGCTCTTCACGATGCTGCAGCATGGGCCCATTTTCGAATACGTCAATGATATCCATCTCAGCAAAGCGTGAACGTCGTGTGCTTGACGACGATGACGATGAGGATGACGATGACGACGATGATGACGTTGGACGAGTCGATCGATCATGGTCACGGTCATCCACTCTGTCTCGTCGGCTACTCGTTGATGATGACGAGCTTGACGATGAAGAATGATGACTAGGGTGAGAGTCTCTATCCATCTTACGCTTTCTCTCTTCGCGCTCTCGCTTGTCTATTTCAATCTGATTCACACGTGAATCGTCTTGATAATAGCGTCGTGATGAGCTCGATGAAGAGGACGAAGATGAGGACGAAGAAGAGGACGACGATGACGATGAAGATGATGAGCGATCATCATCAACATCAATCCGTGTCACTCTCTCAATGCCTCGTCCATCAATTAGATGTACATGAATGTCAGATTCAGTTGAATGCACACAATAACCTTGACCATAAGGTGGTGCCGGTTTTCCACACGATACGTCGTCTGCAGCTTTGTCACGGTCGTAGCTAGCTGATTTTGATGATTGATGTAAATCGGACGATGCAGATGAGCGATTGTGTGCGTGGTGAGCACGTTGAGATGGTCTGTGCTCACCCTCATCATCATCTTCACGATATCGTCTTTCCCTCTCACGTCTTGAATGAGAGTAGACAGCTGCACTGGAATGGTCATCACCGTGTGGCCGTGTAGATGAACTAGATGAACTAGATGAGCTAGATGACCGATTTCGATGGTCGTCGTCACCACTGCGTCGTTGGTTTCTGCTCGGATCATATCTCTCACTCATTCGTTCTCCACCCCCCTCCTTTCTTTTCTCCCCTTTTGAAGCAGAGGCTGAGGGTGAGGATGAACTACGTGAAGACGTTGATGAATCAGTCGTAGTAGTGGTGGAAGTAGTTGACTGATGTGCCAACTGTGCACTGACCTCATCAGTATCATCATCATCTACTGTGAATGGATCATTCTTATTATTCTTATTTTGATTTTTATCTCCCCCTTGTGTCATTGCCACTGTAATTGACGATGACTGAGGCGGGGTGGAGAAATTGAGTTTAGCTGGATTAGGCACCTTCATCATCGCGTCGTAACGCGTGCGAAACTCAGGGTGATGAATAGAACCGACATAGTCAGGTAAATCATTCACTTTGACTGGCCCTGTGTATGTGCCCTTCCCATGCTCATTCTCATATTTTCTCCTCTTCTCCTCTAATTGCTGAGTGAGCTTATACGCTTCATACTTCATTTGTTCTTCATGTGAACGCCCACGATTCTTCTCCGCTTGCATTTTCAATAGCGCCTCGTGTCGCTCACGGGCGATGCGTTCACGTTTTGCCTCTGCACTCTCCTCATCCGACCCAGGTTTTGGTCGTGGGGCAGGGGCCGCTCGTTTAGGTATCTGATGAGCGTATCTTCTTCTTAACACTACTTCCTGCCATTCTGACATCACGGGTGATGATGTTGATGTTGTCGTTGTCGTTGTTGACACACTTGTAGTCGCAGTAGAAGCAGTGGTAGTTGATGTAGTCGACGCTGTTGTCGTCGATGTCGTCGCTCCTGTCACACCTCGTTTTCCCCATTGTACAGCATTCTGTTGCTTGTTCTTGAAGGGTGTGTAGGTAGCTGATGACGTGCTTGTTACAGTAGCAAGGTCACTTACTGTTACACTAGCACCACTAGCAGTTGAACTGTTAGTTGTTGTTGTAGTCGTCATGATAGTAGTAGATGGCGTAGGCATAGAACTAGCGCTAGATGCACCCACAGAGGCACGATGGCTACTCAATGTGGTTGTTGCCGTTGTACTCGATGGTCTCGACACTGCAGTAGTCGATGTTGAACCAGAGTGAGATGAATGGTGAGAACTGTAGCGATCATTGTCACGCAAGACAGAGACGTCTCTCTTGTCTGTCGATGAGAGTGATGAGCGAGATGAGCTCGCCATTGTCGTTGAACGATCATCACGTGCACTATCAGTTGCAGATGCATGAGTTGAGGTGACTGCTGCTGTTGCGCGTCTAGTTGCATCGGGTTGCTGTTCGCTCGTCTTGCGACGACGATCGCTACCTCGTTGACGACTAGCGCATGGATCAGCATTACCATCATCGATATCATCATCATCACTATCTTCCTTATCATTATTATCATTCACTGGTGGAGTGGATGAACGCCTGCGTCGACGAGGATTGTCACTGTCAGACGAACGTTCATCTTCTTCCTCTTCTTCTTCCTCTTCCTCTTCCTCCTCCTCCATCTCATTTTCTGCACTCGATGAAGACGTCACGTCACCACCACTATCATCATCATCACGTTGAGTTTGAACATCACGATAGGCAGCGGCAGTGATACGCTCATGTGTGCGCATATTGAGTCGATCGTAGATGGGGTTGGTGGAGAACTGCATGTAGTAGTAGTGGGCGATAGGTATACCCCCTTCATCCTCCTCGTCAGTGTGATCATGCTCAGGATCACGATCCATGACGCGAGCGAAACATGCGAGGTGAGAGGAGATGGGGCAGTTGCAAGTAGGGCATGCAACCGTCGATGCACGCTCAATAGAGACATGCAATGAACGGAGCAGTTCCTTAATTGTGCGTGCACATCCACCTGTTGCTCTCAGTCGAGCGAACTCAGCGATCAGTTCGCGTCGATTGTGGGCCTAACCAGTGAGGTAGAACAATCAACACACAGACAGAGCATGCACAACGTTATCGTGAATGCTGTTGCACAACATCACTCATCGTCTGTGTCAAGTCCGAAAGGGTCGTTGTCGACGACTGTGTGTGCGTCTGTGTGCGTGTGTTGGCCATTCACACTCACTCATGCATACATGCATACACACATGCACACAATCATTCAGATGAGGTCACGGTGGTGTGAATGAGTGCATAAACACTCAAACAGCAATGTAAACCACGTGGTTTGCCTCTCTTTCGTTCATCTCATGCATGGTCGTTCGACTCTGTCGTCCGACCTCATCTTCACTCTCATTCATGAGGCGGCGAGTGTGTGCGTGTATGTGTGCATCACACTCATGTGTTCATTCAAGCATGCATGCATTCATTCATTCATACATTCAAGCGCTCGAGCATGCAAGTCAACCACGAAATAAACAGAACGAGAAAGGGAAGGAGTGAAAGGGTCAAAACACTTCTTACCGATGCATCACCGGTGCTCATGGTGATGTGAGTAGGTTGAACTCTAACGAAAATATGATGTGAACGCACTGAGAACAGTGTGCTCACACGTAGACAGCAAGCGTTAAGTTGCTGTTTACTTGATTACTTCTAACTGAAAGGTCACGTCGCAAGGCGACGCGAAAAGCTACAAAAGTGCGCACAGCGCCCAAATACAAAATACGCATCGATCACGGCTGATCGGCTTGTAACTGATGCGCATGCATCCGTTTGCTTTGCGCTACTGTAAATAGCTATACTAATTCATTGTGACTGACTTCACAACATACCTCCCCTACTCTATATGCTACTGAATATAATAGATGAAAGTACATATGGAGTCAATCCATTTTTTTTTTACTTACCTTACCTTACTCCTGTCTTCGCTGACGTAGTCGCATTATCGCTGACCGTGTAAACCGTGATGCCTTGCGTGTATTCCTGTTCGCCTCATCCTGAAAATAACGATCCTTCATTTCGTCGTCGTCAAACTGTTGATCATTTATCCATGACGCTTTTCGGCCTTTCCATTTCACTTTGAATCTTAATGTGCCGTGTAGCAAGTCGTGATCCAGTATACGTATTGCAACGTTTGATTGTGTTTTCGGTGATGAGCGAGGATGTGACGCCACTGTTGGTTTCACTGTCGCAGTTGTAGTTGATGAGAGTTGACTTGGCTGGCTCTGCCTCAGTTCTGATGGGTCTGACTGAGCCATGTTGTCAGCTGTGAGTGACGCATCGTCATCATCACTATCACTACTATCTGTGGTGGTTTGAGTAGGTGTAGGTGTCGGCTCGCTTGTGTCTGTATCACGCGTGCAGATCTTCAATTGATCGAGAGGTAGACCTCTGTCGAGAGTCGATCCGTCACTGCGCGTCAACACGTACGTACCGTGCTTTGTGATTTTGGAGACTGTATACACCTCCGATTCATACTTTGGTGCTGCTGTAGGCTTGAGCTGTGGGTTGAGTAGATACTGCTTATCTTTGATTGTTACTCTTGTTCCTATTGGCAGTTCTTCAGCTACAAGTTTAGCACGACGATTGTCAAGGTACTTTCTGTACTTCTTTTGTCGTTCATCTGTGCGTGCGTTGACAGCAGGATATATGAGTGAGAGTATGTCCAGTTGATGCTCTTTCCAGTCGTCATAGTCTGACTCTGTCATGTTTTCGATGTCGACGTCATATGCTTTCGGTGCATTGGGTTGACGTCCATACATGAGTACGAATGGAGATGAGCCTGTCAATGACTGTACCTTGTCATTGTACATGTATTGAACGAATGAGAGATGATAAGGCCAGTATGGTGTTGAGCCTCGCATCAACTTGTAAATAGTGAGCTTGATAGTACGAACTAAGCGTTCTACCTTTCCATCTGCACGTGGATTATACTCACTGATGTAGCGAGACTCGATTCCTACTAGTCGATTGAGTGTACGTATTACTTCATTCAGAAATTCAGTACCATTATCACTCTGTAGAATTTTGGGAATGCCAATGATAGTGAAGATGTCCCACAGTGTGCGTGCGACTGTCTCTGCTCTTTTGTTTTTGAGTGGACGCAGGATAATAAATCCCGTAAATACGTCAACAAGAAGCAGACAGAAGACGTGACCATCGTGTGCCTTAGTGAATGCACACAAATCGATTTGATAATGATCACCAGGTCGATTCGCGCGTACACTACGTGCTGGACGATAACCATGAGTGATGACGTTGTATCGCCTACACTCACGGCATTTCTGTACTAAATTGCGTATATCCGCATACATGCCTGGCCAATAATGACCGTCACGATCGAGTTGCTGTTGTATGTGTGCCTCACCAAAATGAGCAGAATGTGCATGATGTAGTAGAGATGCACGCTGATGCACTGGTGGTACTTGTTTTCCACGTTTAGCTTGTGCTATCAGCAACTTTTCATCGTCAGTGAGTGACATGAGGTGGCGAGTGGTAGGTACATTCTCACCACTTGTATATCGACAACACGCATCGATGTCAATACACTCATCATATACACTGGTAGTGCCGTTCACACGCTCACAGATGCGAGCAATATGAGCTGCATCTAATTCAAGCGCACATGATAATGGCAATGTGTATTGTGATGACTCAAGGTCAGCTTGATCGTCAGCGTCGACCTCAGCAGGTGCACATGTGGCATCGTTTCTCTGTATGGGTACAGATGCTCCAGTTAAGCGATTTATGACGCCGTGGATCGTACGAACACTAGTGGTGGTGATAGAATCATCATTATCATCATCTTCATCTTGACCTGCCTCCCTTTCAGTGTCGTCACTGAGGGTGAGAGGGTAAGTTACTCTAGATGAGTCAAATTTTGATCTCTTCCTTCCTCCCCTAGATGCTTTTGTACCTTCAAATTGATGTCTCTTTTTGATGGCAGACGGTGGTTTGATGTCGTCTATCGATCGTTGACATAAAGCATCTGATTGAGTGGTGAGGGTAGACTCACTGTTAGTGATGAGTTGAATATTGCTGTGAGTTCCCCATACCATTGATGGATCTGCATATGTAGCTGTGTACATGCGAGAGAGCGCATCTGGAAGTACATGTAGCACCCCTGGTCTGTGTATGATTCGCAGATTATAGTCGAGAATGACGTCCAACCATTGTTGCAAAGCAACAGTCAGTTGACGTTGACCGAGAATATGTATGAGTGGCTTGTGATCTGTGATTGCTGTGATTGTTCTACCCCATATGAATGAGTGGAATTTACGCAGACAATACACTAGACCCCATAGCTCCTTCTTATACACAGGGTAGTTGCGTTGAGTTGCATTCAATTGCTTAGAGCAAATGGCAACGATGTTAGTGGGTGTGATGACATTGTTGTCATCGTCTGGTTGATACAGCACTCCACCTATTCCTGTCTGTGATGCATCATGTGCTATCGTTAGACGCTTGTTGAAATCAGGGAAAGATAACATCGGTGCTGTTGCGAATGCACGTTTGAATAAATCCCAATGTTGATTGAGATTATCGTCCCATTCAATTTTTGTTTGTTTCTTCAATGCTTCTAGTGGTGCTGTGATGTCGGCATAATTGCGAATGTGATCGCGCATGAACGCACCGAGGCCGAGGGCCGACGCCATCATAGCGCCAGTCTCGGGCTTGGGCCAAGCCATGATCATCTCCTTTTTCTCCGGGTCGAGATCTATGCCTTTTTCACTTATCACGTGACCGAGCAATTTAATGTGTGTGTTGCCTAGGTTGTAAGATGACGGTTTGATACGCAATCCGACCGACGTCAACCGTTCAACAATCATTCGAGCATGCTCTTCATGTTCTTCCCATGAATTGGATGAGAATGCTAAATTGTCGATGTAGGGAAAAACGAACGGCATATCGGCGAAAAGATTCGCGATAAATCTCTGAAACAGAGACGGTATGTGTTTCAATCCAAAGGGACAGCCAACGAACATCCACTGTTGTCCCTTCCACGTAAACGCAGTAAATTGTTGGGATTCAGCTTTGAGGTGAAACTGGAAATATGCTTCACTCAAATCGAATTCTCCGAACAGCTTTCCTTGCAACGCAGCGAGAACCTCAGGGATTCGGGGCAATTGAAATTTGTCATCTTCAACTAGATATTGATTGACAGCGCGTACATCTAGGCACAATCGTACGCCAGTCATTCGTCCTTGATCATCCTTCTTGGGCACGGCGAGAAGGGGCGAATTAAACCGACAGCCCTTCGGCGCCAATTTAATACGGCCGCTCTTCTGCCAGCGATCCAGAATTTCGTCGATGGATGGACGAAGCGCATGTGCAATTGGATATTGCTTGCGATACACTTTCGAGTAATCATCTGGTTTTATCGTCAACTCGACTTCAGCGTCGGGATGAGTGCAAAATCCGGATAATTTCTCATTTTGTGCGAGAAGCGGGGCGAGAGAGTCCATTAGTTTCTTCTTCTCTCTCTCACTCTCCGTTGATTCAGTTGGAGTGAATGTTTGTAGACGGGCTGGCAATTCTCCTTTAGGTACATTACCAGCCCCAAAAGTGTTAATCTGGGCGGACAACGACAATAAGTCTTCTCTCACTGTCGCTGCCCCACCTCGTCATTCACTTTGTGGTTGAGGCGTGAGTGAGGACGTTGCTGTGGCTGGTGTCGCAGACAATGCACGTGTGTGCTCTGCATCCGCCTTAGCGTAGTTCCACTCATCAATCATGCCCAATTCCAACAGATCATTTTCATTTATCTGTTCGATTATTGCCTCAGTCGACTCACTCACTTCGTCTGTCGTTGCAGTCAAGTGACGTGTTGTCGCTGCTGTGAATACAGTTGCACTACGAACAATATTCGTAGGTAGAGTAGTAATTGATGACACTCTCGCTCCATACTGATACGATTCATCATTTGGAAATAGAGTAGGAATGATGTCAGCACCAAAGAGGAAGTCCTCATCATGATCGATGACTTCAAATTTCTTATCGAATGTCATTTCTCCTCGTTGAGGCTGCATAGGAAAGAAGATGCTGATTTTCACTTCTACCCATCCAATGCGTGGTGATGTCATGTTAGATGCTGCACCTTGCAGATGAGATGTCTCATTAGTCGCGGGTGGACGAACAGTGAGATTCATTGTCTTCACTATTCGTGGTGAAATTGAGCTGAATTCAGCGCCACCATCAACTAGTGCACCATCAAATAAATGAGTACTGTCACCATTGATGTAGACTACTATTCTATTACGTTGACGTGCCATCGCTCGTCTCATTGTGCCAGTTGTGATGGGCACAGATGGAGGGCGAAACACACACGTCAGTCGTCCATGCTTGCCAGCTGCCCTTGCTTTCTTTCTATTCGCACGATAGTTAGGGTCATACTGAGGGCACTCACGCATGATGTGACCACTACGTCCACATATGCGACACTCCTTTTTATTGTCATTGCAATCAGCAGAGAGATGCCCTGTCTTCTTACATTGATTACATACCACTGTCGTTGAGTGAGACGCAAATGACACAGACGGTTTTCTGTTCAATTTTGTTTTGTGTTTCTTTGATCCACCTACGTGTGCAGGTACACCCGCACTGGTCATCTCTAGCTTGCGCTGTATAGGTGGTGCAGGGGTGGATGTACGTGAGCGAGAACGGGACATTGACCGTGACGGCGATTTTGACTCATCCAAATAAATGCGCGGATTAGCGGCTGCGGATGATAAGTGAGATGGGGTAGACGATGTGATCTTGATTGATGTGTTAGTTTGCGCACGCCGTGCGCGTGCACGTCTAACCCTAGATCGTCCAAATCGTTTGAATTCATTACCTCCACTCACATTCATAATGGCCGATTCACACAGCATGGCACCCTTCTTCACCTCAGTCAGTGAACGGTAACCACCTGGTGTTGTTGTCACGTCATTCGCTTGAGTCATTACTCCACTCACCATATCCTGCACAATTCTAATTTCACGTAATTTCTTCTTAATTGTAGAATGAAGACCATTTTCCATGTCAGTCGCAGCGAGAACAGATGAGTCAGGAATACCCAGTCTAGCGGCTAGTCGCATGACGTCGATGCAGTAATCGTTCACTGTTTCATCGGGCCGTTGTCTTCTGTTCTTCAACTGTTGACGTAGTGTCTCTATTGTGCGAGCATCTTGGAATGTAGCGATGAATTTTTGTTTCACTTCATCCCAGTCTAATTGCTCTTTATGTATATTCGTCAGCCACTCAGTCATGTTGTATTGATTGCCACATTTCTGTATCAAAATCAATTCCCAGTATGGACGTGCGACATCGCACAATTCCAAGATGCGGTCGAACGTTTTGAAGTACTCTAGTAAATCAATTCGATTATTAGTGACCACAGGAAATTGATCCAGAGTCGCATTTTTAATACCACCCTGTTGAGCTCGCAGCTCACAATGAATGAGTGTGCGTGAGTGAACGACAAAGAGGA
>VFSW01014246.1_pt1 | contig 11000 bp, 17 predicted proteins | sample 5358111 | NCBI WGS metagenome assembly VFSW01 (sample SAMN11554181, study PRJNA540505) | mine drainage metagenome | isolation source: sediment from site ElyBrook_90M | place: USA: Ely Copper Mine, Vershire, VT | collected 2017
GCCCCCTCAACCCTCCACGGGTTCACCCTCTCCGACCTCGCGCAATTCTCGGCCGACAAATCGTCGCCCGCCGACGACAGCCCGGATTACCGCGGCTTCTATGTCGGGCTCGACGACGTGCACGGCATCCTCGATTATCTCCTGTCGCGCTGCCGCCAAACGCTGGACATGAACATGTTCGGCTATGACGACGATCCGCTCAACGATTTGGTGATGAGCCTCGTCACCAATGAGAAGATACTGACTGCGATCACCCTCGACAAATCACAGGCGGGCGGCGCGCATGAGAAGCGCCTGCTCGACGCCGACAGGAAGCAAAACCTCGCGGCCTTCAACACACATTTCGTGATCGGGCAGTCAGTCTATGGCCACCAGATCAGCCACACCAAGGGCGGCGTCATCGACGGCATCGTCGCGTGGGAAGGCTCGACCAACTGGTCGGCCTCCGGCGAGGGCACCTTCGTCGTCAAGGGAGCGCCGGGCGGGGCCGGGTACAAGGCGCAGAACAATACCTTGGTGGTGCACACCAACCCTTACCAGGTGCGCCGCTTTCTGACCCGCCTACGTGCCGAGCACCTGGCCGCCCTGCGCCAGCGGGCAGGAGCGTAGGCGCTTCACGGCAACAATCATTGGGGGGGCAATGACCGCACTCGACATCTGCGTCGATGTTTCTGACAACAATTCCGACATCGACTGGCCTGCGGTTTACGCCGCTGGCATCCGCATCGCCTTTGTCAAGGTGATGGAATATCCGCAACACGGCTACCCTTCCGGCCCGGTTCAGATCAGGGGCGCGAGCGCCGCCGGGGTGATCACGATCCCCTATTGGTTCATGCGGCCGCTCCTTGGCGCCCCCGCCATCGACGCGGCGGCGAAGGAATTCGCCAAGCGCGCCGAGCTCGGGCCGGATAAACGGTTCATGCTCGATTGGGAGGGGCGCGCCAGCCAGACGTGCACGGCGGCGGCGGCCGAGGCGGCCGGCGAGCAACTGTCGGCGATCACCGGCCTGCCGCCTGTCGGTTATTGGGGCCTGCCAGGATCGACGCCGGCGAAGCCGACGATGAAAATGATGGGGTGGGCACGCCTGGTCCCGCGCTATCCGCAGCAGGACGCACCAAGCTGGGCGGATTTGTCGGCGGGTATCCGAATGCACCTGCCGCGCTATTGGGGAACGCCGGCCGGCACGCTGCCGGCCTTTGCCCAATACACGGCATGGGGCCGCGTCGATGGGATTGAGGGCGACGTTGACCGCTCCGTCGCGTTCTTCGCGGACGAGGCCGCGGCCATCGCCTGGGCGCGGGGAAAGTGACCGTGGCGGATCAACCGGCCGGCCAACCCGGATTCTTCGGCCACCTCCTGGCGACCGACGACGGCGCAGTCGACAGCATCGTCTTTGGCGGCCTCGCCGCCCAACTCGCATTGATCGCCTTCACCGGATACGCGCTCTACCACGATCCGGCATCGTTCAACCCGATCAATTTCGGGGGGGCGTCCGGTGCGCTTCTCGCGGCGATCGGCGGCGGCCGACGCCTGCGCGACGGCAACGCCCCGCATTGAGAGGGGACCCCATGATCATATTCCTGAGCCTCGCCGCTTTGTTTCTGGCGGCCGGCGCGGCCGGATTCTGCGTCTTTTGCCAACTCTTCACCAACGAATATGAACACGGCCAATTCGAGGGCGGGTTTCGCTATGTCGCCGGCCCGGAGGACGGCAGCCAAGGTAGGCCGCTGAGCGGCTGGCGACTCGAATTGTATCGCCGCGCGGAGCAGGTTTTCAACCCGCTCTGCTATTGGCCGAACCGCCTGCGCGGGATCGAGAAAGCACCGAAATGACCTTTCTCATAGGGCTCATTGGATCGAAGATCGGCCGGCAGGCGCTGCTAGCGCTGGCGTTCCTGATCGCTATCGCGGCGGTCTACGCCTATGCCAAATATCGGCTGTCCGAAGCATTCGCCGCTGGGCATGCCGCCGCGGTGACCGAAATGCAAGCGGCGACCAACGCCGAGATACAGCGCCGGGATGCCGCGCTCGCCACGGCTCAGCGCGATGCTCAGGCCGCCGTCACCAAGCTCTCCGAGGGGGACCAAAAGAATGCTGATCTTCTACAGCGGATCACGAAGCTCTCGGCTGCGCATGATCGCGACACTTGCCTCGATGCTGCTGCTGCTGGTCGCCTGCGCGCCATCGGAGCGGATCGACGCGCGGCCGGTAACGGAACTGTCAAGCCCGCTCGCTGAGCCGCCGGCCGGATTGTCGGCTGACTGTGCCGTGCCGATCGACATCCCGCCGGGCTCGGTGAGCGCCGGTGCTGTCGAGCGATTGTGGAGTGCCGATAGGGGCGCGCTCGATCTGTGCGGGCAACGTCAGGCCGCCTTGCTGCAATTCTATCGCTCTCGCGATGCGGGACTGGCTGGCGCGAAATGAGGCGCTTCGCCGTGATTCTCGTGCCGCTTATGCTGAACGGCTGCGCCGGGCCGCTTGCCGCCATCAGCGCAATCGCCTCGGTAGCCGGGGCGGCACACAGCCTCTACCAGGCCGGCGGCGATATTGTCGCCGCGACGGCCGTCGCATGCCAGGGGTTGCCGGCCGCTCAGGCCGCCGAGCAACGCGCGATTGCCGCCGGCCGGCTCACGCCCGATAAGGCGTCAACACCGTGGTACGGCGCGCTCTGCAACGACCTGCGCCCGGAGAAGCTCGATACGGGCAGCCCAGCGTGGGTTTCGGCCGGATTGAGCAAGATCCCAGGATGATCGCCGAGTCACATAATCTTCACTGACGCCGCTTCTTCTCCCCCGGAAGCGCGTCGTGAACGCCCGGCCCCTTCGGGGGTCGGGCGCCTTTTTTTTGGCAGTTGTATACTTAACCGGCAAAATCCTACAGGAATGGGAAAAGGAACGCCCCAAATCAGCGATCGAGGCCGACCGCGATCCCTAGCCCGTCACTCGCAACGGTTCGATTTGCGGAACACGATCCAGTAGCAATGCTGGCGCCGGCTATGGTGTGCCACCTTCCATTTCGGATCGATGATCGGCGCCTTGCGAACCTTGATGATGCAATCGCAGGCGGTGAAACCGGCGTCTTGGCCGGCGCGGATGAGATCAACGTGCGCCCACTGGTAGCGATGGTTGTGGACATAATCGGCGATCTTGCAGAGCAAGACCCCGTCCTCGACCAGCACTCGCCACGCCTCGACCATGAAGGCCGGGTAAGTGTATGAAAAGCTGTAGCCGTGTTCCTTCGCCGACCGCGCTCCAAGGCCAAACCGTGTGTTGAAGTCCTTTGATTTGTCGCGCCCCTGGTTCGGGATATGAGGCGGGTCGTACACCACAACATCAAACGCACCGTCGCGGAAAGGCATCGCGACGTTGTCGCCGCAGATCGCCGGGCCATGTCGAGGATCAATGTCGAGGCCGATCACGGGGCGCTCGCTATCGCGCCAGAACCGACCGCCGTTGATCGTCGCATCGAGGATCAATTGCGGCTCAGAGCGTGGGTAGAAGCACAGAAATTGCTCTAGTAGTTCGGCATCTTCCTCGCCGTACCAGACGGAATCGAGCGGCGCATATCCATCATCGATGCGCTCGGCGACCGACATGCTCAATCCCCACTATCGAGTTGAAGGTTTTTGACGCCGAGCGCGCCCATGACCTGGAGCAGAAACACAACGGTAAAGGTGCCGCGGTTGATCTTGTTGGACAGGTTGCGCTCGGTCTCTTTGACGCCGATCGCGGTCAGCCGCTCCGCCAGCTCTTTGTATCCAAGGTTGCGCCGGGCAAGCTCCGCCCGGATCAACCCCTTGGCCCGAGCCTGCCAGTCTCGGCTTGTCCGCATATGAGTCTGCGCCCGTAATGTCATAAAACATCATATACGAGGAAATTCGCGTTGACAAGGCAGACGCGATACACTAAATTTGATGCTCAGGAACATCGAATTTGGTTCTCTTCGTGTCACAGCACTTCCTCCTTTCCGCAGCGCCCTCCAACTCAGCCGGGATCTCGACTGCCAGTACAAGACGGCCTTTGTCCTGGCCCACAAGCTACGGGAAGCCGTGGCATCGCAGGTTCAGGTAGCTTCTCAGCCGTTTTCTTCCTCCAGGTCATGGAGGCGATCGGCGTCAGGAATCTGCCGCTTGATACGGGGATTAGGCCGCCGATTTCCTGTGCGACAGTTTCCCACTACCCTCAGGATCAAAAGGCACCTATTGTGCTGTGCCTCGTTTGTGGGGCGAAGCAAGATTCGTCGTAGGATATGTGTGTGCGATTCCGTGCAGATTCAAATTGTTGTGGTATTTCAGGCGATTCGAATCAACCTATTGTGTTGCTGATTCGCTCGGCTCAGTTTGCCCACGATAGCGCTATCGGCGCTGCCTTAAAAAGCTGAGGGGTGGGGCATGCTAGCAAGGCAGATCGCGCGAGTCGATTCCACCGGCGAGAAATGGCATCGGTTGCGGCAGATCATCCGTGAGCAATCCCTGCTGCGCGGCGAAAGATTCCTGCTCGCCTCGGGAGAGTGGAGCAACTACTACTTTGATATGAAACCCACCACGTTTGATCCGGAGGGCGCGTCTCTTGTCGGCGAATTAATGTTCGACAAAATAAAGGGTCTTACGTTTGATTTCGTAGGTGGGTTGGAAATAGGGGCTATTCCTGTAGTTTCCTCTATTTGTATGAGAAGTTGGCCAGAACTACCCATTTATGGCTTCTTTGTTCGGGATGCGGCCAAAGATCATGGAACAAAGAAGTTGATTGACGGCCATATTCGAGCGGGCGCAACCGTCATTATCGTTGATGACGTTACGACAAAGGGCAACTCCGCTATGAAGGCAGTCGCCGCCGTGAGAAATCGCGGATGTTCGGTGTTGAGGGCAATTTCTATCGTTGACCGGCAGGAAGGCGCTACAAAACGCTTCGATGCGGAAGGCATCAAGTTCGAGTCAATCTTCACCACAAAAGATTTCGATTGATCAGAACACCCAGGGCCTGCCGGTCGCGAGATATAAGGGTACGCTCAACCTGCTTGATGTCGATGTGCCGTGCTACGTGCTCGACAATGGGTTGCACGTTGTCGGGCGCACCTCGATGACTGAGCTTTTGACCGGAATCAAAGGCGGCGGCGGCCTCGAGAAATACTTGGACGTAGGATCACTTAAGGGATTGATTCCTATTGATCTTGTGCTCGAGAGAATGGTCCCCTTTCGCCTGCCGGAAGTCGAGGGTCTGGAGCGAAACGTGAAGGGCCTGCCCGATGATCTCGTTATCGATATTTGCCGGGCTTTCGTATCCGCGCTGGAGAGCAGCCTGCGCCCTGGCGGCGTGCCGCTCTCACCACGGCGCACCCAAATGGCTATTTCTTAGCCCATCTGGCGCAGGCTGCCGCGCCGGCAATCTCGCGGCGGCGCTCTGGCGTCAACGTGGCAGCTCTAGCGGTGCCGCCTTTGGTTCCGCCACGCCTACCGCGCTCGACAGCGGCGGGGTCGCAAACAAACAGTCGATTGTAGATAGTGTCGGGGCACAACATGGCCTGCTTGCTGCCGTCCTGCTGATACAAGAAATAGTGGATGCGGCCGTCCGCGCCGATCCGCAATTTGGAGAAGTCAGTCAGCCGCATTATCCGAGCGCCTCTTCCGCGATGCGGTTCATCGCATAGGAGGGCGCATAGCCGAGGAGCACGTTCGCGGTCGGACGGATCGCGCGGAACAGCGCGCGGCGCGCCCGGCCTGTCATGAGGTCGCCACCGTTCTTGCGATATGGGAAGATCAGCGAGCGGACCGGCTCCGGCCATTTGGCGAGGTTCAGCCCGACCTCTTTGTCGGTCCATGTCGCCACCTCGGCGGCTGCCGTCACAACGGAATCGATGATCGCTCCGGTTCCTTCGCCCAACATTCGGGTGATCGTGTCGAAGTCACCGAGAAATTCATCGGGGAGCTGATCGCGGATCGCGGCCATGTTGTCGCCGGCCTCCATCGCCTCCCACATTGCCAGCGGCGTGCAGCGGGATATGAGGGCATGGACGCGCTTGTATTCGTCCCCCTTGATTTTCAGCCGCGTGCCGTCCGCGAACAGCAGAACGAAGCCCTCGGCGGTCGCCGGCAGTCTCTCGGTGTGTTCGACGAGATCTGTGATCGAATCGAATGCGTGGCGCTCCACGAGCCGCCACGCGAGCTGGTCGGCGGTGTCCGCCAATAACGTGTAGCCGAACTCTAGACCGCCCTCATCGTAGGCGGCGAGCAGCACCAACTCCTCGCGCTCATATGGCACGACGATGCGATTGGTTGGAGCGACATACTCAGCGAGATAGGTGCTGCCCGGGACAAGCGCCGACAGGTCGCGATCCCCGATCCATGCCGCGGCGGCGCGCGCCTGATCAGAATCGAGCGATCCCTTCGTCGCGGTCCGCCAAACATTCCCATCGTGCCACAGGATGATCAGCGAGCCGTCTTCCTTGGTGAAGACCTCGAACGGCAGATCGGGGATCGACTCGCCGCGCTCGCCCAAATTCCAGAATTTCGGGAAGGGAGTCGCCACGACCCGCTCTCGCCGCTCATCGAGGATCAGACCGCGAGCCAGGATCGTGATTTCATTCCAGGCCCGGTCAAAGACGCATTTGGGCGCATAGCACCACAGCGAATGATCGCCGAGGCGGCGCGCGGAGACGAGCTTCGCGTCCTGCATGTCACGCAGGCCGGCGATCAACTCGCGATAGTGGATGCGGCGGGCAGGGTGGATCACGCCGCCCTCCGCGCCGAATCAGCTTGGACGCGACGGTCGATCACCTCCACATTTGGAAGCCCGTCGCCCTTCAGTATGTCCCTCAACTGGCTCTTGAAGGTTTCGGCGTGCTTGGCGACTAAATCGAACGGCTTCCCTTTGCGGTCATTGACTTGGCCGCGCCAGCTTCCCGTCAGTTGCTTCTCTGCCCACGGGCGGTCGATGACGATGTAGCGGACCGGGCCACCCGGCGACAGCGCGGCGACCGCCAGGCGATCCTTGCGTTTGATGTTTGTGGCATCGACGACGGCCGGCAGCCCGTTACGGATGCGCGCCCTCACCTGAGCATGCAGCGCCGCGAACACCTGATCGTTGCGCGACTGGTCGCGGAAGTCGCCGCAGATATCCTCGCGGATCTGATCACTGCTAACGATGTGGGAGGGCTTGATGCCGAGCGCCCCTGCCTCTGGGCCGGCCAGCCATGAGGTTTTGCCGGCACCGGCCGGCCCTACCATGATCGTCAGCGGCCCCGGCTTCACCTCCGGCGGTTCGTTCCAGTCGCGGCATTGCAGGCAGGTGAGGCCAGCCTCGCGCCACGCCGCGACAACCGACGGCCGATCATCGACGACGAGCCACGGTTCGTAGCCGTCCTCGCGAATCCCATCGAGCAGTTGCATCTTGACGATGTGATCGGGCCGCGTGTCCCCGGCGGGGCGCATGTACAGCTCGGCGTAGATGATGCCGTGGCTTAGCAGCCAGGCCTCGGTCGTCTCGCGGTAATTCTCAGGGCGCCCGGTGCACAACACGATCGCGTCGGCCGTCGCCTCTATGATCAACAGCAAGCGGCGAATGTCGTCGTGAACGCCGTCATCGCCCAACTCAGCGAAGAAGCGGTCATAGCGCCGGTTGCCGCCGGTGACGTGATGCAGCCGATGCGACGGATCGCTAAGCGTGCCGTCGATATCAAATATGACGCAGCGCATTGACAACATCCCCCAATTTGGTGCTGGCGGCCTCGATTTGAACGGGCGACCTGAGGCTTACAAAACCCCTGCTCTACCAAGCTGAGCTACGCCAGCAAGGGATTTTATATTGACACGAGCGAGAAAAGATTTCAACTAAAGACGCGCAATGCGCGCATCTTTGGAGCGGAGAAGGGGCGTGACTACCATGCCAACATATGCCGTGCGGCCAAGCTTTCTCGGGATCGGACGCAGCGATCCCGCAGCGGCGATTTGCGTCGCTGGCATTCCTTTCGATTTAGGAACCTCGAATCGGCCCGGCGCCCGCTTCGGACCCACTGCGATTCGCCAGGCGAGCCGCATGCTGGTCGACGGCGATCATCCCATCGCCGGCATCGCACCGGCCGGAATGGACATCGCCGATATCGGGGATTTCGCCATCCCCCACGACGTGGCCGGCTCGCTCGCGGCGATCGAGGCGCAGGCGCGACCGCTCAACCATCTGGTTGCGCTCGGCGGCGACCATACCATCACGCTCGGGCTGCTACGCGCGCTGGCGCCGCGCCACGGCCCGCTGGCGCTCGTTCACTTCGACGCGCACGTCGATACCTGGCCGGAGACAGCCGGGCAGCGCTACGGGCACGGCTCGCCGTTCTATCACGCGATCAATGAAGGTCTGATCGATCCGCGCCGTACCGTGCAGATCGGCATCCGTTCACCGATGGATATATCGGTCCACACTTGGACCATCGGCAAGGGTGCCACGATTCTCTTTGCCGATTGGTTGCATGAGAACGGGCCACGAACGGCGGCCGAACGGATCCGAGGTATCATCGACGCCGCGCCTGCCTATCTTACCTTCGATATCGACGCGCTCGACCCGGCCTTTGCGCCCGGCACCGGGACGCCTGAGATCGGCGGCCTTGCCACATGGCAGGCGCAGTCGATCATGCGCCGCCTCGCCGGCCTCAACTTTGTCGGGATGGATGTTGTTGAAGTCTCGCCGCCCTATGATCACGCCGAGATCACCGCGCTCGCCGCGGCGACAATGGCATGGGAATATCTGGCGATGCTCGCGCCGAGAGACCGCTGATAAGTGTCATTCTCAGACGCCATCGGCCGGCCCAGCACCTTCCATCCTCTGAAGATGCTGGCTCGATCACCGACGCGAAGACGGCTCAAAACCGCCCCTTTCTCTGCTGGAGAAAGGCTTCGCATGTCGGCAATCCGCACGAGATTTTGTGCCGCCGGATCGCATCCGGGCGGGAATGATTGTGGCGCAATCGGTGTCGTCAGAATCAATTTGGATCCCGGCTGCTCCGCCGCCTTCATAACCACAACCCGACCAATCATTCTCTGTCTCCCATCACCGGCCAGCCTCATGAATCTCTGTTCGCTTGGCTGCAACCATTGCCTTTAGGCGAATTCCAGCTCCGCCCTAAAGTTCAATCTCGGACGGGTTTCTATGATCCTAAAAGCAGCGCCCGCCTCTTCCTGTTGTCGCTTAGCCTGCGCCTTCAGAAAATGCGGAATGAATGCCGCGAGGGCGGCATTCAGCGGCCCATCGAAATCCGAGAGTTGCTCGTCTGGCCCAACGATAAAATGGAACCCTGGCAGATCAGAAGATTTCAGATGGTAGCTGCCATCGGAGCGTTGCTCCCCGGTGAGCTCTATCGTCATTCGTCTTTTGGCCATGATAACTTCTCCCTTACCTCCACCGAGCAGCAGCAGCCCGCCTAGCGATCCCTTGGCGCTCGCCGCTCGTCAAGCTCTCAGCCCGCGCCTTTGCGCCGGCGATCCCACTACGCACCTTCCCTGAAGGCTTCGTTAGCGCCTCCTCGATCTCGCCGGTTGCAATCTTTGCGACCATGACGGCACACTCGACGACGCCAGCCGGTCGTCGCTCGCCCCTAGGCCCCTTCGGCACACACTTCTCCTCACTCACAGTGGACAACTTGTCCACTGACATGATATCGCGCCATACACTCGGAAAACAACCCCCCACCTGGGGCCAGTCCGCCCACCGGGGGGGGGTTCCCCCTTACCCCCCCAAAAGGCCTAAGTCAAAAGCGCAAATGGTCCTAGGTCCACGTACAAGACATTGCCGCAAGACTGTTGCGCCAAAGTCACTAACAAAGCGCTAAATTCAAACTGATGCACTACCCGGAGTTTCACACATTCTATGACTCTCCCGTCACCGGCCAGCCCATCGCCCGCATGGCGCCCTTGGCGATCCGGTATTCGTGGAGGTAGCGCCTCGCGATCCTGCGGAATTTCCCGGTCGTCGCCATCAAAAGACGCGGTTTGCCGAACTCCACATTATCCGGCGAGCGCCAGCGCCGTTCATAGAATATCCGTTCGGGGTATCGACCCGGGCGGTGCGCGCTGACGACAGTGAGGATCATTATGCCAACGCCATCGGCCACGGCCTCGGTATCGTCGGGGGCGACAAATTCCATCCGTACACCAGGCCGCCACTTGTTCCAAAAGTCATCAATGATGAACGGGTACCGCACCTCAAAGGAAACACCTACACCCAGAGCGATCGGGTCGTCACCGCTCATGTTTTCTCTCCTGTAACTTCCCACCCCATCGCCCGCATGGCGCGGCGGAGTTCGCCGAGGTCGCCAGTCTCGGGGTCTAAGATGCCTTTTGTTTCATAGATAAAAAGGTTTCGCTCCAGCGCAGCGGCGACCGCCTGGAGCACGGCCAGTTCAAGCGGAGTCATGCGATTCACCACGTCCACCGCTGGATAGGAAAGGCCAGCGCGGCCAACCATCGGAAGCGATATGGTCCGCGCGTCATAGTGGCGGAGCCAAACGGCGGCTTGGAGGGATTATCTAGACTCGCCCACCAGCCATCCATGCGATGGTAAATTGTTCGCGTCGTCATGCGGGGTCTCCCGGCTCGCGGGCGGCGAGGGCGCGGATGCCTGCCGCTAATACGGCGCTGTAATCAACGAGGCGATCCGTAACTGAACGACGAGCCGTTCCTGAATTGTAGGCATCGGCACACGCCTCGCCGAGGGCACTATCGTCATTTGGTTCAGCTACCCGAACGACTAACTGCGCCGCTTCCTCGAACGCCGCAGCGCGGGCCTTGGCGGCGAAGGCGTCGAGGGCGAGAGCCATCGCGACATGCAGCGACGCCGGGCCGCGCTCCTCAACGCATTCTTGGTAGGTATCCTTGGCGAGTGCCCACGCCTCGGCGCTCGGCTCGGTCATGGCTGGGGCTCTATAATGCTGAGGAGCTTCGGGACTAGCGCCTTAGCCATCAACATGCCAAGGCCCAGGCAGAGCGCAACGCGCTCGACGGCGCGAGGGTCATTTAGC
>VFSW01014247.1_pt1 | contig 10999 bp, 10 predicted proteins | sample 5358111 | NCBI WGS metagenome assembly VFSW01 (sample SAMN11554181, study PRJNA540505) | mine drainage metagenome | isolation source: sediment from site ElyBrook_90M | place: USA: Ely Copper Mine, Vershire, VT | collected 2017
TACAGTTCATGCAACAGAACAAAACAAAAAGCACAATGCACTGTAAGCATCAACGCGCGCGGATTTTAAAACTCGGCTGGAAACCGCGGGTAGCTTTTAAGGAACTGGTGACGGAAATGGTGAGAGAAGATATTAAAGAAGCAGAACGAGACCAATTGTGTAAGCGGGAAGGGTATCAGGTGATGAAGCATCATGAGTAGATTGACATAAACATCCACCATTCTTGCTACCAGCAACGGTATGGCCCTGTACGATGATGAATGATGAAAATCACCTATTGCAAAACTAAAAACTCACAACCCAAAACTCAAAACTGTCCCACTGAGGTTATGAGTCATCACGAATAATCTGTCATGAATTTTTAGTTTTTCACTTAAAACTCAACACTCAAAACCAAAAACTCAAAACTGCCGTACTCAGGTTATGAAGCATCATGAGTAGTATTGGAATGGAAACTAAAACAAAAAACCATTTAGACGAAAGATCTAGAGCAATCACCATACTTACTCGTAAGAGTTAGAATAAACAATGTCAAAAGCTTCCCTATTAGATCAATCGGTAAAAAATTCTTCTTACGCGTCGCTTGGCACCGTTCTCACGTTTGTTGTTACTATCCTGTTTGCAGGATTTCGCATACGGCTTTTGGGGGCTGAACGCACCGGTTACATGATGCTTTTGGAAAGTGTAATCGAAATGAGCGCTTTGATCGGCGGCTTCGGCATAGGCACTGCGGCACTGAGAAAGATAGCGATTTCCCACGGGAAGAATGAATATCCTGCAATGCGCAGGACTATGCGTTTGGCTCTTTTTGTGAACGTCGCAGTCGGCATCGTGGTGTTTGTAATCTCGGCTGTCGCATTTAACGTGATCTTTCGGTGGAGCAGGACCAACAGCGCTTATTATACGGACGCGCATATTACTACGCTGCTGCTGGGTTTCTTGTTCCTCATACGGCAATTAAGCGCGACCTATGAGATGTCCTTTTCAGCTTTTCAACGGTATGATATTCTCTCCGGGATGCAATTCGTATTTGGTCTTTTGAACGGCGCAGGCGGACTTCTCATCCTTAAGCTGTCGCCTCATATGTCTTCGTTGGCACTCTTTTCCGTGCTTCTTTTTTCGTCCCGGCTTCTGGTTGACGTTAATTTGGTAAAAAGATTGATCCCCGGCAGGCTCCTGCTGCCGAAATGGGATTTAGCAGAGTTGCGGACGATGCTTCATTTCAGCGGATGGACTTATCTGACGTCGTTGTCAATGATCCTGATGAACGGCCTTGATAAGATCGTTTTAACCGCCTATCTCGGCAGTTCTTCACTCCCGTACTATGTGATCGGGCAACGCATTGTTAGCCAGGTGCATACGTTTTTAGCTGGCCAGAGTCAATTCCTTTTCCCCATGCTCGCAGGACAGGGCCAGCAGACTAGAGAAATAGTAAAAAACGTCGAAGATCGTTTGCGCTGGTTCATGGCCTTCATCAGCGCAGTTATTTACAGCATATTGGCCTCTTTTGCCTGGCTGTTGCTGACGAAATTGGTCGGACCACAATTCGCACAAATCGCATTTTTGCCGTTCTTGTTGGCATGCTTGCAGGGGTTCTTCCATGCGCAAGGCATTGTTCCGTACCATATAAGCTGGGCTCAAGGGAAAGGGGCGCCGAACGCGTTTTATGTATTGTTTATCGGTGTTATGGTTACAACCACCACGATACTGCTGACTCCCACAATGGGCATCTTGGGTGCGAGCCTAGCGCAACTATGGCATGGAGCCGCGTCTCTATTATTGATCCTGTGGGTTTTGCATGATATGGGCAAAATTGACATATTTAAAGTAATCAGGCCGTTTCTTTCGCCACTTTTGATCATGGCACTGTGGTTTGGAGCTATTCATTGGGTTGCGGCAGGTGATTTAAAGATTTTAGGACTTGGTGACACGCTTCGGGTCATTTTTATCGCTCTTAGTTCAATTGCTGGTGGAATATATGTCGAATATAAATTATTTGACAAGTACCGATGCATAGATACTTTCAAGAGAGCGTCTGGCCTGTTGTTAGGGAAACTGTTAGGGAAACTGCGCTATAAATTGGCTGCGAGATTGCAATAAGCTTATGCCCGACAATGTTCTCATTAATAATAATTTAATTCATGAAGTTTGTCCGTTGTGCCGTGGAAACCAAATCTATCCGATCGGGAAAATACCTTGTCCCAATGATCTGATGTATTCCTCAACCGCTGTCCGGCTAAAGCGCAGATCTGAGCTCTGGCGGTGTCGTTCCTGCAGATCGGGATTCATACAGCAAGCCGTGAACGACCAGGATGCAGAAAAACTTTACCGGACATCTGACAGCAGTAAACGATGGGTGTCATCTGCTTTGTTTGAAGAGCGAAAAACTGAAGATCTCGTTGCGGTCATGCGTAATGCATTTCAGCCTGGGAAAACCGTGTTGGATCTTGGTTGTAATGCCGGTGATCTGCTGGATTTTGCGAAAAAACATGGCTGTGCTACGTACGGCATGGAGTTTTCCGCAGCCGCCGCAGCGCTTTGTTCTCAAAAAGGACATACGATTATCACAGGCTTTGACTCCGTCAATTTCAAATTTGATGTCATTACTGCTTTTGATCTCATAGAGCACGTATATGATGTCAACGATTTTCTAAATAAGTGCCGCAAGGCCCTTTCTGCGACAGGGAAATTGATTCTACTCACGGGAAATATCGACTCGACGGCGGCTAAGATCGCAAGGCAGCGGTGGTGGTATTCTGCATGCCCCGAGCATATCGTGTTCCCGTCTCTTCAGTTTTTTTCATCACTCAACGAGTGGGACATTATCCACCAGCAGGCTTGTTTTAACGCAAAGTCATGGATTTTCCCGTTTTTGCATAGAATAAGATATTCCATAATCCCTCTCTTAACGAACCGATATACCGGCCTTCCATCTTTTTGGCCTGATCATTTATGCATTACGTTACAACCGAAAAGGAGCTTTGAACGTGTTTCTTCAGAAAATTCCGAGACGGCTTGCGTTTGAATTGAATAAGTTATCTGAGCGGATGGAGTTTCGTGCGTGTGATCCGAGTATCTTTAGGTATCGCGACTGTTTTGAAACGATTCGCGTCTTGACCAAAATTTATCAGACGGAGCGCCTGTGCGATATCGGAGCGAACAAGGGGCACTGGACTTCCGTACTGAGACACATGAACCCTGGTTTGCGGCACGTCGTTCTCTTCGAGCCGCAAAAGAAGCTCGCTCAAGAGCTGCAGCAGTTGACCTTGCCGAACGTCGAAAAAGTCGTCTATAATTGCGGTCTCGGCGAAAAAGCAGGACGAGTTGTTATAAGGGGGGGGACTGCGTCAGCGTCCGTCTTGCAACCCTCATCAGAGCAAACATATTATTTCCCCGGCAGTGTCCGCGATGAACAGGAAGATATTTCCATCGAGGTACTGGATCACATTTATGTGAAGGATAACCTGCCATTTCCTGATCTGATCAAACTGGACGTGCAGGGTTACGAATTGAATGTTCTGAAAGGGGCTGTCAAGGTCCTCGCCGAGGCGCGCTATTTGGTCATCGAGTTGTCGCTCCGAGAGTTTTATGAAGGGCAGCCGCCATTGTGGGAAGCCTTGAAATTTCTTGAGGAGAATGGGTTTGCCATGATTGCGCGCGGGTACGAATGGCGATCCCCAAAGAACCCTTCGGAGCTATTGCAAATGGACGGCATCTTCGTCAATACGCGTCTGGCAACCGCAGAAGGCCGGTCCTGATCAGGATTATTGTCTTGAAAACAATAGCTATCATCGATCCCTTCTGGAGCGGGCATCATGCGACCTACATGAAATTGTTCAGCCGCATGTTGCTTTCCCAGGGACATCAGGTGGCGGCAATTACACCGAATCCTCGGGAGATCATGAACTATATAAAAGAAAAGGCTGGGAAACAGGTTGATTTTGAAGCATTCGAGATTCAAGAGCCTGCAATCTCTGTATTTCCTACTGGCAGATTTCAGAAAATGAAATTGACCTTAAATCGATGGCATGCCGCTCGAAAAGCAATTGACAATGCAGCGACCGCCATTGGTCGTTCACCGGATTTAGTTTTTTTTGCATGGCTGGATAGTTATTTGGGTAATTATGTAAGCCGGTACTTGGTTGATAGATATTTCCCGTACAATTGGAGTGGCCTCTACTTCCATCCGAGTCATCTGAGACTCGGTCAACGATTTTCATCTCTTCGTAAGGGGCCTCTAGATTGCGACAACGTCCTCAGGTCCAATAGATGTCGTTCCGTTGCGGTGCTGGACGAAGGCATTACTACTCAATTGAAATCTAAGTTAGGAAATACGCCGGTGATTGTATTCCCGGATGTAGCGGACGATTCGCCCGCGGATACTTACTACGAGGTCGTAGATCAAATCAACAGGATTGCGAACGGACGAAAAAAAATCGGGGTAATCGGCAGTCTTGCGAAAAGGAAGGGTCTCCTGACCTTACTGAACGTCGCAAAAAACTCCTTGGATGAAAATTGGTTTTTTATTTTTGCAGGGTCTCTGGTAAAGTCTACTTTTTCGTACGAAGAGTTATCCATGATCAACGGCGTTGTCAAGAATCCTCCTCCTAATTGTTTTTTTGCTCTCACCCACATCCCGGATGAACCCCAATTCAATGCGCTCGTCAAAACATGCGATCTCTTGTATGCAGTTTATGAAGGTTTCCCTCATAGCAGTAACATACTCGGTAAAGCTGCTTTATTTAATAAACCTGTTATCGTCGCCAACGGCTTTTGTATGGGGGAAAGAGTTATAAAATATCATTTGGGCTTGCAAGTGGACGGTAACGATGTAATAAAAACAATAGAGGCGATCCGTTATTTATTAAACGTTTCAACAGGCATAGTACCTAATCTGGCCCAACCCGATTTTGAAGGTTACAGGGAACAGCATTCGAGAGACCGGCTGTCAGTTGCTTTTAAAAAGCTTATCGAGGTTTCAGCGGCATAGGCTATAGTAAGTAGGACTTTCGATCTTCGGGTATGTTATTAGATCGTTATGTTGGAGAATAAATCGTGAAATTGGCGCCTATTGTTCTATTCGTCTATAATCGCCCGGAACACCTGCGACAGACAATTGAGGCACTGAAAAAAAATGATCTTGCAAACAAAAGCGAACTTTTTATTTTCTCCGATGGCCCAAAAAATAAAGATGCTGTAGAAAATGTCAATCGCGTACGTGAAATCATACGGTCAATTAAAGGTTTCAAGAATGTATCGGTGATCGAAAGAAATGATAATTTTGGCCTTGCTCAATCAGTTATCACTGGCGTAACAGAAATTGTCAATAAGTACGGAAAGGTCATCGTCTTAGAGGACGATCTCATTACACATCCTCAGTTTTTAGAGTTTATGAACCGAGGTTTAGATGAATATGAAATAGAACACAAAGTATTTTCTATTTCAGGCTTTGCTTTCACGGGAGATGTAGCAGATGACAATATTGAAGATACTTATTTCCTACGGCTTACAAGCTCCTGGTCCTGGGCTACATGGAAGGACAGGTGGGCGTACTTTGATGAACATGCATCGGGTTGGGAGACATTAAAGAGGGATGCGAAACAAGCCAAATTATTCAATTATGATGGCTCTTATGCATATACTCAAATGCTGGAATCCCAAATGGCGGGACAGATTGACTCATGGGGAATTCGCTGGTATTGGTCTGTTTTTAAGAGGGGCGGATTGATGCTCTGCCCCGCGCGTTCCATTGTTCGAAATATTGGCTTTGATGGTAGCGGAATCCACTGCCCAGAAGGGGAAAACGTGGGGAATATATGCGAGTCGAAAATTTTTTTTAGTTTTCCGAAAGAGGTAACGGAAAAAAAAGAAATACGTAATATTGTAGCCAATAATTTAAGAAGAATGCAACATAAACCATTTTTTTTGAGGATAATAAATAGATTGAAAGCCTTCATCCCTAGAAGCAAGTAGATTGATGATAGTACTCAAAATTCTTAAACTCTTAATTAATTAGAAAGCACTATATGCCCACACACTAAGAAAGTAATATATATGATTAAATGTTTATTGTGCAACGTAGAAATGAGCTATGCATTTACTGCGCTCTTACTAAAAAAATATAATGTCTCATATCGACAATGTCCAAATTGCGGATTACTGCAGACGGAGGATCCATTTTGGTTGAATGAAGCATATGGCGATGCCGTTGGAATTTCTGACACTGGATTATTAATGCGCAATTTGCGGCTCTCAAAGCAGCTTGCGGGTTTACTTTACTTTGGATTTAATGCCACTGATGCCTTTCTTGATGTGGCGGGTGGTTATGGTTTGTTGACCCGCCTTATGCGAGATTACGGGTTCGATTATTATTGGGAGGATCTGCATTGTAGTAATTTAATAGCACGCGGATTCGAGGCCGACAAGTCATCAAAGCCGTTCTCTGCGCTAAGTGCCTTCGAAGTGTTAGAACATGTCTATAATCCCTTGTCTTTTATTCAAAATAAAATAAATCAACATGGTTGCAGAACATTTATATTCACAACTGAATTATACGATGGCAACGTCATCCCCCCTAAAGAATGGTGGTACTACTCTTTTAAAGCGGGGCAGCATATTACATTTTACAACAGTAAAACACTGGAGACACTTGCCGCGCGTTTAGGGCTTCAATTTTATACAATAAATGGATTGCATATATTTACTGACAAATACCTGCGGAATATTCCGTTCCTAAAGATTGCTACGGGGAAACTTTCTTCTTTAATAAATGCATTCATTATCCATAAATTAGGCTCGCGGACTTTCGATGATCATCTATTATTAAACAAAAGCTAGACTCCCAAAAAGGATTGAGGTTATGGTGAGTACTGTGAGGAAAAAGAAATGATAAGGATTCCGATTTATCAACCGTCTTTGATCGGCAACGAAAAATTGTATGTAAACGAATGTCTTGATTCATCTTGGATATCATCAAAAGGGAAATTCGTTTCTGCTTTTGAAACAAAATTTGCCGAATACACAGGCGTCAAACATGCGGCAACGGTATCTAACGGTACGGTAGCTTTGCATTTAGCGTTAGTGGTTTTAGGAATTGGTCCGGGCGATGAGGTAATCGTACCTACGCTTACCTATATAGCATCTGTGAATGCTATAAGTTACACTGGCGCAACACCAGTTTTTGCTGATTCACTCCGCAATACTTGGCAATTGAGTCCTGCTGATATAAAAAACAAAATTACCCAAAAAACTAAGGCAATCATGGCTGTCCATCTCTACGGACATCCCTGTGAGATGGACGAAATTGTATGCATCAAAAAAGATCACAATTTGTTCTTGGTTGAAGACTGTGCTGAAGCTTTTGGTTCTCTCTATAAAGGCAAACATGTTGGATCCTTTGGCGACATTTCAACCTATAGTTTTTTCGGAAATAAGACGATAACGACAGGAGAAGGGGGTATGGTGGTAACCAACAACACTACCCTCAATGATAGAATAATTCACTTCAAAGGACAAGGGTTGGCACAGCACAGAGAATATTGGCATGACGTTATAGGATTCAATTATAGAATGACGAATATTTGTGCTGCGGTAGGATTAGCACAATTGGAACAAGCAGATGAGTTTATCAACAAAAAAAGACAGATATCCCAGTGGTATAAGAAAGAACTTGACGGTTTGCCGGTTCTTTTCCATGATGAGTTTGGTGATGTAAGACACTCATACTGGATGTGTTCTATCCTAGTTGAAAATCCAGCTAATCGAGATGATTTACGGAAATTTCTCGAAATGGAAGGTATTGAGACAAGGCCTTTGTTCTATCCAGCGCATACGATGCCCATGTACTCGAGCAAATATTGCAGTTATCCGGTAGCAGAAGACTTGGGATGGCGAGGTATTAATCTCCCTAGTTGGCCAGGGTTAAAGAAAGAAGACATCGGGTCGATTTGTAATGCCATTAGAAGTTATTTTAGAAAATCCAATGTTAGTAAAGTATGATACAAATAATAGTCATTTAATTGACGTTTTTCTGAGAATGGCTGGGAATTCATTAGAATCCTTCAGATATTTTCAAAAAAGAGGGATGGAGGCAATTGAAAATCACCTTGTGACGTATTTCATCGTTGAAGATGATTTGCCCATCTGTTATGGACATTTGGATAAGGAAAATGGAAAAATCTGGTTAGGTATTGCGGTGCTTGAAAGTTATATAGGACGTGGCTTCGGTCATCAGATGATGAAGCACTTGATTGATTATGCGATCAACAACGAAATAACAGAAATTTTCTTGTCGGTCGACATAAAAAACATAGGAGCAATCACTTTGTATGAAAAATATGGTTTTAGAAAAATTGAAGAGAAGCAAAATATTTTTTTTTATAAATGGTCGATAGAGACATATGAAAGAAGAAGCATTCGTTCAGAATAGGCTTTGATTCTTATGCCGAAGACGCAACACAAGACCCTGTTTTTTCGCGGTAAACGAAGGTTCTTTGCTTTCCGTCAAAACGTAACATGTTGCCATCAATAAGTTACCAATTTGATATATTATCTGAGGATAATGACATCCACTAGTAATAAAATAGCACTACTGGGAAAAAGTTTTTTTTTGTGGGGCGGCGGCATAGATTTTCTTCGATATTGTGCGAACGCATTAGTGCTGAAATCCTACAATTACCCAATGAAAATTTTTTTGCTCATACCAAATGACGACTTATTAGTGCGAATAAAAAACACCCTAGGGCCTTTTAAGAGAGTCGGGATGGACATTGTTAATTTCCGGAAACCATCTTTTTATCATACCTCTTCAATCGATAGAACAATGATTGTCGATACCTTTAATAAAATTAGTAGTGAAATTGAAATTATATTTTATCACGACTCAGATCAGGGACTGAGGCACTGCTTAAAGAATATAGGAGCTGACGTTGTTCTTCCACTGCCTTTTTCATTAGGCACTTCTTTCGAAATTCCCTGGCTTGGCTATATACCGGATCTGCAGCATAAGTATTTTCCTGATTTCTTTTCAAAGAGAGAATGCAATAGACGCGATCAAGCTTTTGAGAAAATTTTGCAACATGCAAGGGCTATCATTGTTAATTCTAAGGCTGTACGAAATGATCTTAATAGGTTCTTTGATCATCATAATTGTCATATCATTAGTTTGCCATTTGCGCCTTTTCCAGATAAACACTGGTTCGAGCTAAAAGATATTGATGTGCGTACAAAATATAAATTGCCGAATAAATATTTTGTTATTTCTAATCAGTTTTGGGTGCACAAAGATCATAAAACGGCTTTCGAGGGATTAGCCTATCTTGGAGCTGCACATAACATTAACGATATCCATATAGTATGCACTGGAAAGACTCAAGATTATCGCTTCCCCCATTATTTTTCTGAATTGCAGAAGGTAATACGGGACTTGGGAATCAGTAATAGAGTACATTTCCTTGGTTATATCCCTAAGGATGAACAGATCAAAATTCTCTGCAACTCTCTCGGCGTACTTCAACCAACACTTTTTGAAGGTGGTCCGGGAGGTGGCGCTGTTTATGATGCTGTGGCCATGGGCATTCCAGCCATTGTTTCCGATATTCCTGTAAATCTGGAGATCGAGTCCGACAATATTTATTTTTTCAAAACGGGTTCCGCAAGTGATTTGGCAATAAAAATATTATTAGTTATGAATCATAATAGAACCCAGCTTACTCCACATGAACTTATCAAAAAAGGCTATGAGAGAATAGGTCAGTTTGCCGATAGATTACTGCAGGCATTATCGTTAGTGGAAAGATAGAACTACTGCTGTTGCTGAGCCGCGGGATTTTTTATAAAGCACATTATCGGATCAGGTCTATTCGAATAACGAAAAATGAAACTAGAATACCGTCCCTTTCTAAAATGGTTTGTTTTCTTATTCATCATATATTATTGCACCTTGTTCAAAACTCCAAAGGGGAGCTTAATATTTGTACCAATGGTTTTGCTTATCCTGATTGGCGCCAGCCGGGGTAAGGCAAAAACGACTAGCTTCGGAACAGTATTGCTCATTTATCTCCTTTATACACTTATATCAACGGTAGTGCTTTTTCTTTTCAGGTATTCATTTAACAATGCATATTCTTTATTTGTTCAAGGCATTTCCCCAATTTTAATCGGATATTCTGTTTTTTGGGCCGTTGTTCTCCTAAATAAAGATAAAAGGGCAATTATTCGGAACCTTAATCTTTTTTTGTTGGTCGGCTTTTCCATGATCCTGAGTTATTTGATGTTTCCGCTAGTGCCTGCTTCCGTATTGGACCTTCTGGCTGTCACTAAAATTGTCTATGAAGGCGAGGGCTCTGTGGGAGCAAGATACTTATTTCCTGGATACGATTTGATGTTGTTCACGGCGACATTTTTTACGATTTATGTTGTCTTTCAAGAGAAATTGTTAAAGCCGTCTTATTATTTAAAAGCGTTTTTAGGAATCGCTGCCGTCCTTTTAACTTTGACCAGATCGTTATGGGCAGGATTAGTATTTTCAGTCGGAGCGTATTGGTTCTTCCATACGACTACCAGGAAAAAAGTCATAATGGTTTGCGTATTGGTTGCTGTGCTACTTCCGGCACATTTCATTCTTCGCTCTACAGGGTATTATCAGAGCATTATCGAAAGGGCACTCTCCACCCGGGAAGAAAAAACCGATGAGTCCGGCATCATGCAATCCTCCTTGGCACACCGCTTGTTTGAATACTACGCTGGTTTGGAAAAATTAAAAGAGAGTCCTATCATTGGTATAGGATATTCCATGCCATACAGAGAATATTTCGCTCCCCTCGACCAGAATGTCGAGATGACCTCGGCAGGAGTTGAAGGTAGCAGAACATACATTGAAAACGCTTATCTCCATGTTTTAGTTTATCAGGGGGTGGTAGGTCTTACGCTGCTTTTATTTATTCTGTACCTTTTTTTCTCGAAGCTGGGGTATTCCAAAAACATTCAAGACGATCATTTG
>VFSW01014248.1_pt1 | contig 10999 bp, 12 predicted proteins | sample 5358111 | NCBI WGS metagenome assembly VFSW01 (sample SAMN11554181, study PRJNA540505) | mine drainage metagenome | isolation source: sediment from site ElyBrook_90M | place: USA: Ely Copper Mine, Vershire, VT | collected 2017
CACCGCGCCCGAAGACCTTGCGCTTTTGCATTTCACGAGCGGCACTACGGGCATGCCGAAGGGCGCCATGCACGTTCACAATGCCGTGCTGATGCATTACGCGACGGGCAAATACGTGCTCGATCTGCATCCCGGCGATGTTTTCTGGTGCACGGCGGACCCGGGTTGGGTTACCGGCACATCCTACGGAATCGTCGCGCCTCTGACGCTCGGGGTTACCAGCATCGTCGACGAGGCGGATTTCGATGCCGAACGCTGGTACAGGATACTGGAGCGGGAAAAGGTCACGGTCTGGTACACGGCCCCGACCGCCATCCGGATGCTGATGCGCCTGCCGGGCGAGCCGCGAAAGAAGTACGATCTGGGGCGCCTTCGTCTGATTGCAAGCGTCGGCGAACCGCTCAATCCGGCCGCGGTGGTGTGGGGGCAGGAGGCCCTGGGGCTGCCCATCCATGACAACTGGTGGCAGACCGAGACCGGCGGGATCATGGTGGCGAATTTCCGGTCGATGGAGATCAAGCCCGGCTCGATGGGCAGGCCGCTCCCCGGCGTGGAGGCGGCGGTCGTCAGGCGTCTGGACGACAGTCACGTGGAAGAGGTCAGCGAATCGGATGTCGCGGGCGAACTGGCGCTGCGGCCCGGATGGCCTTCGATGTTCCGCGGCTACCTGCACGACGAGGAGCGCTACGCGAAGTGTTTCCAGAGCGGCTGGTATATCACGGGCGACCTGGCAAGCCGCGATGCCGGCGGCTATTACACGTTCGTGGGGCGGGCGGACGACATCATCAAGACGGCGGGGCATATGGTGGGCCCGTTCGAGGTGGAAAGCGCGCTGCTGGAGCACCCGGCGGTGGCGGAGGCGGGTGTGATCGGCAAGCCGGACCCGATCGTCGGCGAAATCGTCAAGGCGTTCATCGCGCTGAAGCCCGGAAATGAGCCGACCGAGGAATTGCGTCTGGACATCATCGGCTTCGCGAGAAAGAAGCTCGGCTCCGTGGTCGCGCCCAAGGAGATCGAGTTTCAGGCCGGCCTTCCGCGCACGCGGAGCGGAAAAATCATGCGCCGCCTCCTGAAGGTGAGGGAACTTGGTTTGCCGGAAGGCGACCTCTCGACACTGGAGCCTGCCCCATGACGTCTCAGTTGAATATTGCCGGCTCCGGCGCGCACGATCGTTCCGTGCATCTTCTGGAGCAGATGCTCCGCATCCGCCGCTTCGAAGAGAAGTGCGCGGAATTGTACACGGCCACAAAGATCCGGGGATTTCTTCATCTCTATGTCGGCGAAGAGGCCGTTGCGGTGGGGGTCATGGAAGCGCTTGGGCCGGAGGACGCCGTGGTGGCGACTTATCGGGAACACGGCCATGCGCTGGCGCGCGGCGTGACGGCCCGAGCGATCATGGCCGAGATGTACGGGAAGGTGGAAGGCTGCAGCCGGGGCCGCGGCGGCTCGATGCATCTGTTTGACGCCAGAACCCGGTTTTATGGCGGGAACGCTATTGTGGCCGGCGGTCTTCCCATCGCAGTGGGCCTGGCGCTCGCCGACAGGATGCGCGGCCAGCGAAGGGTCTCGGCCTGTTTCTTTGGCGACGGCGCCGTGGCCGAGGGTGAGTTTCACGAGTGCATGAATCTGGCCGCGCTGTGGAAGCTGCCGGTTCTGTTTGTCTGCGAAAACAACCTCTATGCGATGGGCACGCGCCTCAACATCGCCCAGGCGGAGACGGACCTGGCGAAGAAGGCCGCCGCTTATGGAATGCCGGCAAACAGCGTGGACGGCATGGACGTTCTCGCCGTGGAAGCGGCCGCGGGCAAGGCTGCGGCCGCGGTGCGGGCAGGGGAGGGGCCTGCATTCCTCGAATGCAGAACCTACCGTTTCCGCGCGCATTCGATGTATGACCCGGAGTTGTATCGCAGCAAAGCGGAGCTGGAGGAGTGGAAGAAGCGCGACCCGATCGGCGCTCTGACCGCATCCCTGAAAAACGCGGGCGCGTTCGGCGATTCCAGTCTCGCCGCAATGGAACAGGAGATCGCCTCCGAGATCGAGGACGCGATCGCGTTCGCGGAAGGGGGCAGTCTGGAACCGGTGGAAGATGTCGAGCGCTTCGTTTACAGCGAGCCGAAAGACCGGAGGCAGGCATGAGCGGCATCACTTACCGCGACGCGATGCGCGAAGCCATCCGCGACGCGATGCACCGCGACGAACGCGTTTTCCTGATGGGCGAGGATGTGGGGCGCTACGGCGGCTGCTTCGCGGTCAGCAAGGGGCTGCTTGAGGAATTCGGTCCGGAGCGCATCCGCGATACGCCGCTGTCGGAATCGGCATTTGTGGGAGCGGGCATTGGCGCGGCACTGTGCGGCATGCGGCCCATTGTGGAAATTATGACCGTGAACTTCAGCCTGCTGGCGCTCGATCAGATCATGAACAATGCGGCTACCTTTTTGTACATGTCGGGTGGCCAGTTCAATGTTCCGGTGGTGATACGCATGGCGACGGGAGGGGGGCGGCAGGTGGGCGCGCAGCACTCGCACAGCCTGGAGGGCTGGTACGCCCACATTCCGGGTATCAGGATACTGGCGCCGGCGACCCACGAAGACGCCCGCGGCATGTTGTGGACAGCGCTCGAAGATCCTGACCCGGTGCTGATATTCGAAGATCAGGGCTTGTATAACAGGAAAGGCGAGTTGCCCGCGGACGCGGGCCCCGTGGACATTGACCGGGCGCGCATCCGGCGCAAGGGGCGCGATGTGACTCTGATCGCATATGGAGCGGGGGTTTGGGATGCGCTCGAGGCGGCGGAGAGTCTGGCGGCGAAGCGTAGCGCGTGCGAGCCGATCGATCTCCGCACGCTGCGCCCGCTGGATGACGCTACATTTCTCGAATCGGTCGGCCGGACTCATCGCGCGGTGGCGATCGATGAAGGATGGCGCAGCGGGGGGATTGCCGGGGAGATTTGCGCGCGGATCCAGGAGAAGGCGTTTTACGATCTGGACGCGCCGGTCCGGAGGGTCTGCGGGGTGGAGGCGCCCGCGCCTTATGCGAAGCACCTCGAAGACGCATTGCGCCCTTCCCCCGAAAGAATCGCAGCCGCCGTCGAAGGGATGGTGCGTTCCCATGAGTGAATACCCGATGCCGAGCCTGGGCGCCGACATGGAGGAAGGCACGGTGATCGAATGGAGCATCAAGCCGGGCGACCGGGTGCGGCGCGGAGACATCATCGGCGTGGTGCGGACGGAAAAGGCGGATATCGATATCGAGGCCTGGGAAGACGCGGTGGTGGAACGGATTCTGGCGCAACCGGGCGAAACGCTTCCCGTGGGCGCTCCGATGATTGTTTTTCGCGGCGAAAAAGAGGCAGGCGGAGCCCCACAGCCGCCTCCGGTCGATCGAGTGAGCGCGCCGGCGGCAGGGCAAATCGCCGGGCAGGCGGAAGAGCACATACATGCTTCACCGCTCGCGCGGCGGATCGCGAAGGAACTGGGGGTGGATCTTGGCCGGGTGCACGGCACGGGTCCGCACGAAGCCATCACGCAGGCGGATGTGGAGAAGGCGGCGGCGGAACCGGCGGCCGTGAAGACAACAGGCCCCGCCGAACGAACGCCGGCGGAACGCGCGGCCGGGATGCGGCGGGCGATCGCGCTCGCCATGGCGCGCTCGAACCGGGAAATCCCCCACTACTATCTGGAAACCCGGATCGATATGAATCGGGCGGTGCGTTTCCTCGAGGCGGAGAATCGGAAGCGCTCCGTGCAGGACCGGCTGCTGATCGCCGCAGTGCTCATCAAGGCGGTGGCGAAGGCGCTCATCGAAGTGCCGGAGCTGAACGGCTACTGGATCGACGACGGTCTCCAGCCGAAAAAAGGCATTCACGCCGGTCTCGCCATTGCGCTGCGGCAGGGCGGACTGGTGATTCCGGCGATCCATGACGCCGATGCGAAAAGCCTGGATGAACTGATGGCCGCAATGGGCGATCTGATTGCGCGCGCGCGAAGCGGAAGGCTGCGCGGCTCCGAACTGACGGATGGCACCGTCACCGTCACGCATCTGGGAGATCTGGGAGTGGAGACCGTATTTGGCGTTATTTATCCGCCGCAGGTGGCGCTGGTGGGCTTCGGCAGGATTGTGGATTCGCCGTGGGCGGAGAACGGAATGCTGGGAATCCGGCCCGTGCTGACGGCGACGATTGCAGGAGATCATCGCGCCACCGACGGGCGGCGCGGAGCGCAATTCCTTACCGCCCTGAACCGGCTGCTTCAGGAACCTGAAAAACTTTGACGGAGCGACGATGACGGAATCGGTAATCCGGGACGCGATCTTCAAGACGCTGAAAAAAATCGCGCCTGAGGCAGATCCCCGCGAGGTGGCTCCGGGCGAGAACCTGCGTGAAACGCTGGACATCGATTCATTCGATTTTCTACAGCTGCTGATCGGCCTGCACGACAGCCTGGGCGTCGAGATCCCCGAATCGGATTACGGCAAGCTCACGACGCTGGAGGCGATCGTGAGCTATCTGTCGCAGCGGCTTGTATCGAAATGAACGGCCGCCGCAGCGCGGCCGTCCCGTCATTGCGCGTGCACCGCGTCAACCGCGAATGCCCCGCCGGAGCCGTGGCATACGGTACAGCTCTCTCCCAGCGCGTCGGTATTGGCGAGGAAGTGGGATGCCTCGGACTTCGAAGCGTGGCATCCGCCGCAGGCTGCCGCCACGGGTTGCGCGGGATTGACCCAGCCCTGCGGATCGACGACCTGATTCAGGCCGGTGGGAAGAACCTGCTCGCTGCCGTTGACGTGGCACATCGCGCAGTTTCGCAGATCGGTGGCCGCGCCCGCGGGGCTGAAGGCCGGATAGAGGATACCGGAGAAATCGTGCGTGCTCCCGCCAAAGCCGGCGACGGTATAGGGTTTGCCGCCGGCGGGCACGACGTTGACGCCGTCGTGAATGCGGTGAACCATGACAGACATGTCGATGGTTTGCGCCGTCTGGCCGGCGGGGCGCTGCGAGAAGTCGGTATCGGACGGATTGTGGCACAGGACGCAGTATTACGGGTTGTTCCGCCGGTTTCCGTGAAGCGTGAGATTCACGTGGCATTGGTTGCAGTTGGTTTCGGCCACCACGGTGCGGCGGGGCTGCACGGCCGAGCCATCGACGGAGAAGTAGAAGACCTGATTCGGAGTGCCGCTTTCGATCTGCTGGGCCGCGTTGGTATTCGGGAGAACGTTCTCCAGGCGCTCGGATTCGACGCCGATGGCGTAGGTCCCGGTGGCGGTCGCCGGAATCGCGTGCTGGAAGGTGTAGGTGCAATTGCCGTTGGCGTCGCAGGTTCCCGCAGTGCCGTCTTCGCCCACGTAACCCGGGGTGGTGACATCGCTGCCGAAACTCGTGTAGCCATAGTCCGTAGTGGGCCCGGCCAGGGTGAACTGAAGATCTTCCAGGCTGGACAGGGCGAGCGGGACGCCGTTCACATCCTTGACTGTGTACGAGACTACGGGCTTCTGCCCGGCGGCGGTGTTGGTTACGCCCGCGATGGTTACTTTGACGCTCGAAATCAGTGTGTCCGGGTTCGGCGGGTAAGTGGCCGGGGTGTCGTTCGGCACGACGTGCGCGCCCAGAATGGAGGCGTCGAAGGGCGTCTCGCCTTTGGGGACGTGGCAGTTGGCGCACTGGTTGTCATCCTGCTGAAATCCGCCGGGATGATTGGCGCCGGTAGCGAAATTGACATCGTCGTGGCAGGCTCCGCAGGCGGCCCGGGTGGGCTTGGTCATAAAGGCGGTGGCCTGCGCGGCGCCGGTGGTCTGGCTGTGGCAAACCCCGCAACGGCGGGGATCGGCCGGGTCGATGACCGTGGAAAAATTGTTCACGGAATTCCGGAAGCCGATAATCTCGTAAGGCACGCCGGGCGTGGTTGCGGTGCCGATGACGCTGGGAAGCTGCGACCCCATGTGGATCTTGTGCGCCATGACTTTGAGGTCGAGCGAATTGCCCGTGCCGGGATCGGCGTTCTGCGGCTGGTGGCAGAGGACGCACATCTGAATGCCGTTGGCGTAACCGCCGTGAAACGCCAACTGGTCGTGGCAGGTGTTGCAACTCGGAGTGCGGATGACATCGCGGGTGACGGTGACCGGCGCGCCATTGGGGACGAAGTTGAACGTGGCGCCGGCGTATTCGATGCCGAGGTTGAAGGCCGTAAGATCGCGGTTGCCGTCGACGGCGACCGTAGTGGTTGCGGTGGGGTCGAAGCCGGCGGGCGCTTTGGCGGCGAACGTGTATTTGTACTGGCCCGGACCCATCTGCACAGGCGTGCCGCCCAGTTCGAAATTGGGGCGGGTGATGGCGCCCAGCACCTTGCCTGTCGCCTGCGCCGTCGTGTAAGCGACATATTGTTCCTGGCCGCCGGGGATGTAAGCGGCGACGAATGCCAGCGACACGACGCCCGGGGTGGTCACGCCGGCCGCATCCAGAGGCAAACCCGTGGGAGCGGTGAGCGTATAAACGACGGAGATCGTGCCGTCGCTCGCAATGGCGGCTGAGTTAATGACGATCCCGAGACCGGGTCCCACGAATTCAACCAGGGCCGGATCCGCCCAGAAAGCCTTTTGATGCGGGGAATATTGACGCCTGGCGGTCTGGCCTGTCAGGCAGAATGCGATGAGCGCGGCAAACGCCGCAATGCGCAGTGCGAAATAGATCCGTTTCACTCCAGCCCCCTTGTCGTTTCGTCCATCCCGATTCGTCCCAAGATCCTGCTTTTCAAGCGCCAAAAGTCTTGTATTGGAATTCCCGCCGATTCAACGTTAAGACCGGTGAGCGCAGCTCGCGTGTGTGCGTCAAACTGGGCGAGATTCGTCTGGTCTGTGCGATTGTTGCGCGCAATGGCGCAGAAACGCGAGCCCATGCCGCCTGACCGTTGCAAGAGCGATTGACTCGGAACGGCGAATCGGCTATATCTCAAGATGAAAGCAGGCATCCGTGAAAGTAATTGTCTTCTTTTTGTCATTAATGGCCCCGGTTTTCGCGCAAACGAGCGGAACGACGGGGGTTTTCGGAAGCGCGATCGGCCCCCCCTCCGGGCAGGTCATCATGGCCAACGGCGCTGTTGAGGGGGGCACCACAGTGAGCGTGCGCGCCGTCACGGGCATGCCGTATTCGGCGCAGGAAGTGACCGAGCGCGTGCAGACCCTGGCGGACGGGACCCGCATCGCGGATGAGTCGCCGAAGGTGACTTATTACCGCGATTCGATGGGGCGCACCCGAACCGAGCGTACGTTCGCGCTGCCTCCGGGGCTGGCTGCGGCGGGAGTCACGATGCCCAGCACGATCGAGATTAACGATCCCGTCAGCGGCGCCCGCTACACACTCAATCCGCGCACCCATACGGCGCGGTCGATGACTTTTGCCGTCCCGAGGACGCCGCAGCCCCTGGCCACGCCCGTGCTAACCGGCCAATTACCCGCGCCGGCCGTAATTCCGGCGCAGACGGAGCGCCCGCAAATGTCGCACGAGTCGCTGGGGACTCAAACCATCGAAGGCGTTCTGGCTCAGGGTCAGCGCAATACGACTGTCTATCCGGTGGGGTTTTTCGGCAACGACCGGCCTGTTACAATCGTGAACGAAACCTGGATGTCTCCCGACCTGAAGATCATGGTCCTGTCGAAAAACTCCGATCCCCGGAGCGGCGAATCCACCACCCGGCTCACGAACATTTCGCGCGGCGAGCCGGACCCTTCATTATTCCAGGTTCCGCCCGATTACGAGATCGTGAAGAACGGGCCGTAAGAAGCGCAAGAGCCGCCGGGCGCGGTTCAGCCGTGTTCGGCGGCTGGACTTGCGCGTGTTTCTCAAAGCGATTCAGCCGTTCAGGATTCGCCAGCCGAGGCGCAGGCAATGACCGGCGAACTCCACCGGGCGCGCCGCGCCCACGTGCATCGCCAGCAGGCCCTGGAATATTTCCGGGCGGGACGCCATTGCCGGAAGCGCGCGCCGGCGCAGCCAGTTCCGATGGCCGACGGTGAGGGTGAAAGCGGCCATGAAACGCGGCCGGACGGCCAGGCGGCGATGGGCCGATTCGTAGAGCGCCAGATCGCCGCGCTCCATCGCATCGGCCAGCGCCAGCGCCTGGCGGAAACCCATACAAAGGCCTTCGCCCGTGATGGCGTCAACGGAGCCGGACGCGTCGCCGATCAGCGCGACGTTGCCGCGCGCCACGCGGCGCAGACTGCGCGAGGCATTGAATGCGCCCCGTTCGGCAGAGCTTTCGGGCGCGCCTTCGAGTCTCGCCGCGAGGGCGGGGAACTGGGGCAGGGCATCTCGTACGCGCAGTTTCGGATCGCTCGAAATCAGCGCCACGCCCACTTCCTCCGGGGCGACGGGAGTGACGTACATCTGGCAACCGTCACCCCAGTGGATCTCGACATAGTCGGCCCATGGGGGGATCCGGAAATGAAGCCGGAAGCCGTAGCGGCCTGTATCGGTGCGGAGGGCATCGAGCCCGGCCCACCGGCGGACGCGCGAGGCGGTTCCATCGGCGCCCACAATCCAACGTGCCGAAACCTCGCTCAATGCGCCTATGGAACACCGCCAGCGCAGATTGACGCCGCAGGCTTCGGCCCTTTCGACGAGCGCCCGATGCAGCGCCGTACGCCGGATGCCCCGGCCGCCGCCATGGGGAAAATCGGCTTCGACCGAAACCCCTTCGCCGTGGAAACGGATGCCGCGGAAAGGGAACGACTCCACGTCCGCCAGATGCAGGCCGAGCTGCGCCGCGGCGGCCACGCCATCCGGCAGCACGCCCTCGCCGCACGCCTTGTCGATGGGGGGCGCGAGCGAATCGGCGAGCGTGACGCTGAAACCCTTCTGGCGCGCCGCGATGGCCGCCGCGAGCCCGACGGGGCCACCGCCGATCACGAAGACGTCGGTCACTCTCCCGATTGTCTCCGATGCGCATCCGCTAACCTGATGTTGCCGGCCTGAATCATGATAAAAGCGGTTTTGTTCGATCTTGGACGGGTGATCGTACCGTTCGATTTTGAGCGTGCGTATGCGAAGCTCGAAGCGGTCTCCGGGATTCCGGCGGCGGAGGTGCCCGGCCTGCTGGCGCGCACGGGTTTGGTGGCACGTTTCGAATCGGGGGAGATTGAATCGCGCGACTTTGTGCGGGAAGTCTCCGGCCGCCTGAATCTCGAAATCGGCGAGGCGGGATTCCGCGAGATCTGGAGTTCCATCTTCCTGCCCGAGACGCTGATTCCGGAGTCGCTGCTGCGCGGCATTGCGCGGAACTACCGGCTGGTGCTGGTCTCGAATACGAACGCCATCCATTTCGAGACGGTCCTTGAAAACTACCCGCTTCTGCGGCACTTCCATGCGCTGGTGCTGTCTTACAAAGTGGGCGCGATGAAGCCTTTGCCCCTGATTTACCGCAGGGCGATCGAAGCCGCGGGATGCCGCGCGGAAGAATGCTTCTTCACGGACGATATCGCGGCTTACGTGGAAGGCGCCCGCGCGCAGGGGATCGATGCGGTGCAGTTTCAATCGGCGGCGCAGATTGAAACGGAACTGCGGCGACGCGGCGTAACATTTGCGTAACATGGGACCGCATCGAATGAGCGAATATTTTCTGGGAGTAGACGGGGGACAATCGGGCACGACCGCCGCCATCGGAGACGGGCAAGGCAACATCGTGGGGTGGGGCAGCAGCGGGCCGTGCAATCACGTCGCGGACGCGGAGGGAAGGGGGAAATTCCTGCGCGTCATGCGGGAATGCCTGTAGCAGGCAGCCCAGCGCGCGGGCCGCGCGGCCCAAACCGCGCGCCTGCATTTCAAAGCCGCGTGCCTCGGGATGAGCGGCGGGCCCGCCGACAAGGCCGCACTGCTGCGCGAACTGGTGGATGCGGAGCATCTGGAGGTCACGCACGATGCCGCGATTGCGCTGGCGGGGGCCGTGGCGGGCGAGCCGGGGATCGTTGCCATCGCCGGCACAGGCTCCATGGCCTTCGGCCGGAATGCGCGCGGCGAGACCGCACGCGCCGGCGGCTGGGGCTATATCTTCGGCGACGAGGGCGGCGCGTTCGATATTGCGAGGCAAGCGGTGCGCGCCGTTCTGCGGGAGCAGGAAGGCTGGGGCGGGAGAACCGCGCTCACGCCGGCCCTGATGGAAGCGGCGGGGGTCCACAATGCCGACGAACTGCTCCACCTGCTCTACACCCCGGCGTGGCCCCGGCCGCGCGTGGCGGAGCTTGCCCGCACCGTGGATCGCATGGCGGAGGAAGGCGATCCGTCCGCACTGCACCTGATGCACCAGGCGGCGCAGCAACTGGCGCTGCTGGTGGGCTCGGTGCGCGGCCAGCTTTGGAGCGAAGGGGAAGCGGTGACGGTGTCGTGGACGGGCGGGGTATTCGAGAGCGCTCGTCTTCTCGATCGCTTCCGGATGCTGATTTCGCTGCAGGATGGCGCCGTTTGCGAGCCTCCGCGGCACGGTCCGGCGGCCGGCGCGCTGCTGCTTGCGTACCGGGCCGCGGGACTTCGGGCAGTGCCGGGTCCGGCGGCGTATACTTTCGTCCCAAACGGCGGGACATAGCTCACCCAAACGCGGTATACTCGCGCGCATGAGTCCACAGCCGGTCCACTGCGGGCATATTTCCTCGATCGGTCAAATTGCGATTACGGTGAAGCAGATGGACCGCGCCATCGGGTTCTATCGCGATGTTCTTGGTCTGCCGTTCCTGTTCGAAGCGGCCAATATGGCGTTCTTCAACTGCGGAGGCATCCGGTTGATGCTCGGCGCGGCGGAGGATCCCCGAGGCGCCGCGTGGAGTTCGATCCTCTACTACAGGACCGACAACATTCAGCGCAGCGCGGAGTTCCTGGGCGCGCGCGGGGTTGAGTTCGAAGCGCCACCCAGAATGATCGCGAGAATGCCCGACCACGAACTCTGGATGGCCTTTTTCCGCGACTCCGAAGGCAACCTCGCGGCGCTGATGAGCGAAGTCCGCTGAGCGCGCGGTCGGTTCG
>VFSW01014249.1_pt1 | contig 10999 bp, 8 predicted proteins | sample 5358111 | NCBI WGS metagenome assembly VFSW01 (sample SAMN11554181, study PRJNA540505) | mine drainage metagenome | isolation source: sediment from site ElyBrook_90M | place: USA: Ely Copper Mine, Vershire, VT | collected 2017
ATTGATGCCCGCATAAGCGTAATTCTGCGATCCGGCATGATCGTTTCTGCCATTGTCATTTTTATCGGCGGCGTGCTGTTCTTGCTGCATCATGGTGGTGCCATTCCCAGCTATCGAGTCTTTCACGGAGTTTCTGCGCCGCTCAACAACGTTGCTGGCATTGTGCATCAGGCACTCCACGGGCACGCCCTGGGCATCATCCAGTTAGGATTGCTGCTGCTGATTGCCACGCCTGTAGCCAGAGTTCTCTTCTCGGTGATCGCCTTCTGGATGGAACGAGACTATCTCTACGTGGTCATCTCCGGACTTGTGTTTGCGGTACTGATCTACAGCCTGTTCGTACACAGAACGTAATCCTGTATCGCTATCGAACGGGCTGTAACCGGTACAAGGCGCTGGAGTGTGCAGCCAACAACACGTCCAACTTTACCGCCGCTGGCTTGCCTGCCGTGTGCTCCCAGAGATCGTAAGGCCGATAGCCGCCGCTGGTTTTCTTCAACCCCAACTCTGCCCAGTTCAACGTAAGCGTGCGCGGCTGATCGTCCAGATTGAAGACGGCTACGTAAGGATCGTGCGTGTCAGCATCCTCGGCCATCCAGATCGCCTGGTGCGCATCGTTCGCCATCACCTGGCTGTGGATGGAATGCTGATCCACGCGCAGCACCTCGTCATTGGTCAGTAGACTTTGCGTCCAGGCATCGCTGCTGGGCAGATCGCCGCCCATCATCAAAGGGGAGCGGAAGATTGCCCACAGCGTCATCAGCGTGCGCTGTTCGTCGTGCGTAAAGGCACTCTGGCGATCCTTGCCGATCACGGAACGGATGGATATGCGACCCAGTGGCAGCATGTCGAGATCGGGCCAATGATTCGGCTGACCATAGCCTGCCCACTCCGCTGCCAGATCGAACTGATTGAAGAGTCCTTCGGGATAATCCTTGCCCGGCTCACGCTTCCAGCGATCCCAGACATCGTTGGAGACGCGCCATAGATTGGCATTGGCACGAAGATCCTTACTGTTATCGTAGGACTGGCCCGGCGAAAGACTCAGCACGATGGGACGGCCCGCGCGTTCCAGTGCCGTGTGAATGATCGCAACTTCTGCTGCCGGCCAGGGATCGCCGCTGACACAGTCGATCTTGACGTAATCCACACACCAGCTTGCCCAGAGCTTAGCCTGCGCGTCGTACCATGCCTGCGCTGCGGTCTTGCTGGCATCCACGCCATAGTTGTCAGGATTCCAGGGACAGGTATCCTCTTTTTGTGCCGCATCGGCAGCGTGCCAGGTGGAGTCGGCAATGGGCATGTTTTTTTCTACCGCAACGATGGGAATGCCACGCAGCATGTGAATGCCAAACTTCAGGACCAGCGAATGAACATAGTCCGCCAGTGGCCGAAAGCCCGCGCCATCGGCTGCGGAGGGGAACCGATTGACTGCCGGAAGATAGCGGCCGTTGGCATCCATCGCCAGCTTCACCGTTTTTGGATCGTCGCCGGTTTCAGGATTCTCCACGAACCATTCCATGTCCACGACGACATATTGCCAGCCATGCTGCTTGAGATGCGCAGCCATCCATTCCGCATTGGCGCGTATCTCGGCCTCACGCACGGAGATGCCGTAGGCATCCCAACTGTTCCAGCCAAACGGTGGCGTCGGTGCAAGCTGTGCCTGCGCAGAAGACATGCAGAAGACGGCGACAAACAAGACAAGCACGCAGCGCAAAAGAGATTGCGGCGATTTGTAGATACAGGAAAGAAAACCGTAGACGTTCATAATTTCTTTTCCTCGACTACGCAAGCACTATACAACCTAGGGCTAATCGCTGCGAATGATTTTTTAGTTTTTCTGTAAATATGTCGTGATCGCATCGACAAGGCCGGGAATGGAGTACGTCTGCGCTTCAATCTCTGGTTCAATGCCGTGTTCCCGTAACGTCTGTGTCGTGATGGGGCCGATGGAAGCTACAAGCATTCCTTGCGGCAAAGCATCCCAGCCCGCCGAGCGCAGCAACTGAAAGAAATGCTTCACGGTGGAAGAACTGGTAAAGGTGACGGCATCAGGAAGCTGCCTTGCGTCAGAAAAAATTTCCTTCATCTGCGCAGCGGCATCTTGGGGCATTACTGTCTGGTATGCCTCGACAACATGAACCTGAGCACCCAGTCGCGTTAGCTCCGCTGGAATCACATCGCGCGCGACCTTGGCGCGCACCAACAAAACGCGCTTGCCTGCCATGCGATCAGGCATCGAGGCCTGCAATGCTCCAACCACAGCCTCGGCAACATAGGCTTTGGGCGTGGCATGGAGCGTCCATCCCTGCCGCTGTAAGCTGTGCGCGGTTGCCGGGCCAATGGCGCACACCTGCAAGGATGGATACCCACTAACAGTAAGGCCGAGTGCCTCTATGCGGCTTCCAAGCGCGGCAGCACCATTCGCGCTGGTCAGCAGCAGCCAGTCATAGTTTGCAAGATTGCGGAGAGCGTCATCGAGTGGCGCGTAGGAATCCGGCGGAACAATTTCAATCATGGGCGCGGCCAGCACATCGGCCCCCAGAGTTTGCAGCGCTGTGTAGAGCGATCCGGCCTGATGCTGCGCGCGAGTAATGAGAATGCGGCGACCGGAGAGTGGCTTCATGCGCCCGCATCACCCCGGCTCACAATCACCGGCGTGGCCGAAGCGAGCATGTCGCCAGCTCCCTGTTCCAGCAGGCGATTGGCTACGTCATCTCCAATGGCAAGCGCGGTGACTTCAGAGAGATTTTCTGCCAGTGCAACGCGCTGCTCCCGCAAAAGGGCAGCGCCGTCGGGACGTGCAACCGTTGCAGTAACCTTCCAGTCTGCGCCGTCCAGCAATTCGCAAAAGACTCCAACAGGAAGATGACAGCCTCCACCCAGCCGCGCCAGAACCGCGCGTTCAACGGCCACAGCAAAGCCAGGGGGCGCGTGATGCAGTGCGGCTAAAATCTTTTGCGTCGATGGATCGTCACTGCGACATTCGATAGCCAGCGCTCCCTGCGCGGCTGCGGGACACATTTCCTCCACCGAAAAATGTGTGCGAAGGTGCTGCGTGAGACCCAGTCGCTCCAAACCGGCGGCAGCAAGAATCATGGCATCGTAGTGGCCTTCGGTCAGCTTGCGCAGTCGCGTATCCACATTGCCGCGCAGTTCCTGGACATCCAGATCAGGCCGAAGCGCACGAATCTGCGCCTGACGTCGCAAGCTGCTGGTACCAATTACACCATTTGCAGGCACAGCGCGGAGGCTCTCGTGGCGTACCGACACAAACGCATCCCGCGCATCGGCGCGTTGCGGAACCGCAGCAATACAGAACTGCGGCAGCAGTTCCGTCGGCAAATCCTTCATGCTATGCACGGCGAGATCAATGCGGCCCTCCTGCAAGGCCTCTTCAATCTCCTTGATGAACATGCCCTTGGTTCCCACCTGCGCGAAGGGAGCTTGCTGGACGCGGTCGCCAGTGGTGGTGATGATGTCAATGGTGGAGGCAATACCCCTATCGTGCAGGCGCGCGGCAATGTGCAATGCCTGCCAGCGGGCGAGCAGCGAACCTCGACTACCGATGCGAATCAAGCGGTTTCATCCTTTTTCATGGTGGATGCAGCGGCCAAATCCAATGCGCCTTCTTCTGCGTCAAGATTTTCGCTCTCAGCATTCTCATCGCGATGCGAATAGGAAGCGTCATAGAGACTCTGAATCACGGCCAGCGTCTCGCGGTCGCCTTCTCGTGCCGCGCGCTTAATGGCCTGGATGGGCGCGTGCTGCATTTTGTTGACCAGAGAGCGCGTCAGCACGTCAACCGCCTGTCTCTGCTCTGGGCTAAGACTCGCCAGGCGTGTGTTCGAGCGTTGCAACTCACTTTGGCGCAGTGACTCCAGAGTTTCCTGCAAGGCCACAATGGCTGGGACGCCATCCAGCGTATGCTGGCGCTCCTCATACCGTCGCACTTCCCTGCGGATGATGGCCTCGGCATCCTGTGCCTCTTTTTGTCGGTCAGAGATATTCGCAGCAGCCACAGATTGCAGATCGTCAATACTGTAAACAAAAATTCCCTCAACACTATTCATCGCAGGATCGACATCACGGGGCACGGCAATATCAATAAAAAACATGGGCCGCTGCTTGCGTTGCTGCGCGTAAATCTGCCCATGCGCTGGCTTAAAGATTGGCTCCGACGAGCCAGTCGAGGTAATGACAACATCGGCTTTGGCGGCAAATTCGTGGAGTTTCTCAAACGGGATGGCCTGCGCGCCAAACTGCTGCGCCAGCGGCACGGCCCGCTCGTAGGTGCGATTGCACACGTACAAAGCTCCCGCGCCCTGCTGCATCAGGCTGCGCGCGGCCAGTTCGGCAATCTTTCCTGCGCCTACCAGCAACACGGTTTTGTTGTGCAGTGAGCCAAAGATTCGGCTGGCCAGTTGCACGGCGACAGAAGCAATCGAAACCGAGGAGCTACCAATGTTCGTCGAGGTACGAATTTTTTTTGCGACGGTAAAGGTTCGTTGCAGCAGTGGATCGAGATGGGTTTGCACAGCGCCTACGGCGCGCGCCACGGTATAGGACTCTTTGACCTGGCCAAGAATCTGCGACTCTCCCACTACCAGTGAATCCAGACTTGATGCGACACGGAAGAGATGGCGCACTACCTCGCTGGCGCGAAATTCATACAGATAGGGACGCACGGAGACCGGATCGACCGCAAAATAATTCTCGATAAACTCCAGCAGATTGGCTTGGGCTGGCTCCTGGTAGGTAATAATCTCGACGCGATTGCAGGTGGAAAGAATCAATCCCTCGCGCACGCACGGCACGCTCAGCAGCGACTGTGTGGCCTCTGGCAGCCGAGTGGCTGAAATCGCCAGCCGCTCTCGCACCTCTACGGGCGCCGATTTGTGATTCACTCCGACAAGGACAAGATTCATGGCATCACAAAGCGGTGCACGGTGCTGAACTGGTTGGCCACCCACACGGTAAGAGCAAGAAGAAAGATCAGCGAAGACAAATAAACAGCTCGTTTGCCACGCAGACCTGTACTCTTGCGTACGAAGAGCATCCAGATATAGAGCAGCCACATGCCGATGGACAGCAGCACTTTAGGATCAAGAAAATAGCTTGCGCCTATGCTCTCCTGCGCAATGAGCGCCCCAGCCAGCAAGCCACCTGTCATGCAGGGAAAACCCACAACCAAGGACTTGTAGGCGATCTGGTCAATGGTTTCGAGCGGTGGCAGGTGACGAAAAATGCCCTCAACACTCTTCTGTTTGAGGCGACGTTCCTGAATCAGGTAGAGCAGGCTGGCCAGCAGGCTCAAAATCAGCGCAGTATAGGCGGCCAGCACCAGAGAGATATGCACAAACAGCCAGCCGTTACGCATCCACGGCACGGTGAGCACGCCGCGATCTGGCCCGGCAGCGGGCAGCAGAAGCAGAAGAAAAACCAGTGGCAGGATAAAGATTCCCAGAGAGATGGCTCGGTAGCGCCAGTACACCAGCAGAAAAGCTGCAACCAGCAGCAGAGCCAGCAGCGTATCAATCTCATGGAGCGTAGAAGGAATCCAGTGATGCACCAGATTCAGCATCTCCACCAGTGCTACCAGATGGAAAAATCCGGCAGAGACGCAGGCAGGCAACACAACTCTGCGCCAACGCGAGCCTCCACTGATGACATCGGGAAGAATGGCGACACAGGAGGCTCCATACAGTGCAAGCGCGATGCGCAGCCAGACCAGATACATTGCTATCCACCCTAGAAAGTTCGCAGAAACTCGACTGTTTCAGTATACGCGCCGAAGATTTTTCAGAACGTGATCAGCATCACAGAGCCGCCAGCAGCGCTGAAATATCCGCTTGCCAAAAACACTTGATTTTCACGATCTTCACAGATCGCGATATGCTGGCTCTATCCGTGTCCAGCCCTCGATCCAGTCTTCGTGATTCCGCTGCAACCGTGCCGGAGCCAGCCTCCGCGCCCACGCCGTTGATGCGCCAATATGCAACGGCCAAACAACAGAATCCCAATGCGCTGCTTTTCTTTCGCCTGGGGGATTTTTACGAGCTGTTTTATGAGGACGCAAAAATTGCCGCGCAGGAATTGCAGATCACGCTCACCTCGCGGGACAAAAACAATGGCGTGCCCATGTGCGGTGTTCCCTATCACTCCGCCGAACCGCATATCCAGCGCCTGCTGCGGCGCGGCTATCGCATCGCCATCTGCGAGCAGATGGAAGATCCCAAGCTGACAAAGAAAATTGTGCGGCGAGAAGTTACGCGCGTCCTGACTCCGGGCACGGCGCTCGATCCAGCTTTACAGCAGGAGCGCAGCAATTATCTAGCTGCGCTTTGTATTGAGCCACAAAGAATCGGCCTGGCGCTGCTGGAAAATTCTACCGGCGATTTTCGCGCAACGGAATTTACTGGCTCGGATGCAGCCGCGCTGTGCCTGGATGAACTGGAGCGTACCGGCCCGGCGGAAATCCTGCTCGCGGAATCCACCACGTTGCCCGGATTCACGGAATCCTCCCTGCTCACACTGCAAAACAATTCCTCCAGCCGTCCCTGGACGATTACACCGCTGGATGCCTGGGTCTTTAGCGCCGACTACGCGCAGCCGCTGCTGGCGCAGCACTTTGGCACGCGCGGACTGGCTGGCTATGGACTGGAGCAGCATCCCTCCGCAGCCACTGCCGCTGGAGCGGTACTGCATTATCTGAAAAGCACGCAGCAGAGTCAGTTGCAGCATCTGGACAATCTTCGCTACTACGAGCGCACCGGCCATCTGCAACTGGATGCCGTCACAGTTCGCAACCTGGAGTTGGTCGAGCCGCTGATGCCCGATGCCGGACGCGACACCACGCTCTTTCACACGCTCGATGCCTGCGTAACACCGATGGGCAAACGAAAACTTCGCGCCAGCTTGCTGCGTCCGCTACTGGAAGTAGCACCCATTACTGAGCGCCTGGATGCCGTCGCCGAATTGCACAGCAATCTCCCAACGCGAGAAGAACTTCGCTCCACAATGGCAGGCATTCAGGATATGGAGCGCTTGCTGAGCAGAATTTCACTCGACAGCGCTGGCCCTAGAGATGTTCTCGCGCTGGCCCTGTCGCTCTCTGCGCTGCCACCAGTTGCGCGGATTCTCCAGCCGCTACAAGCCAAAGCATTCCTTCGCTTGCGCAGCGATCTGGACACACTCGACGATCTGCATCGCTCCATTCGAGAGACCATCGCCGAAGATGCACCGGTACATCTCTCCGATGGCGGCGTGATTGCATCTGGGATTCACGCGGAACTCGACTCGCTGCGCGTGCTGAGCTTGAGCGGTCGCCAGTCGATTGCGGCCATTGAGGAACGCGAGCGCAAGCGTACCGGCATTGGCTCGCTCAAAGTTCGCTACAACTCGGTTTTCGGTTATTACATTGAAATCACCAAAGCCAACCTTGCGTTGGCTCCCGATGATTATGAACGCAAACAGACGCTGGTCAACGCCGAGCGCTTTACTACTCCTGAGCTAAAAGACTACGAGCGAAAAGTTTTAGGCGCGCAGGAGGAATGCCTGACTATTGAGCGCCACATTTTTGAAGCGCTGCGCCAGACTATTCTTGCCGCCGCTGCTCGGATTCGCGCAACCTCCAATGTGCTGGCAGAACTGGATCTGATTGCCTGCTTCGCGCATCTTGCCAGCGCGCACAACTATGTTCGGCCTGAAGTTGAAGACTCCGGCATGTTGGAAGCGTTGGCCGCGCGGCATCCCGTGATCGAACACCGCATGGAGCAGCGGGTCGAAGGCCGCTTTGTTCCCAACAGCGTGTATTTGGACACAGACAGTACGCGTGTGCTGCTGTTGACCGGGCCAAACATGGGCGGCAAATCCACCTACCTGCGACAGACTGCGCTGCTGGTAATTCTGGCGCAGATGGGATGCTTTGTTCCAGCACAGCGGATGCGCCTCGGGCTGGTGGATCGCATCTACACTCGCATTGGAGCCAGTGATAATGTTGCGCAGGGCCGCTCGACTTTTATGGTGGAGATGACGGAGACGGCGACAATTCTAAACACCGCGACGGAACGTTCGCTGGTATTGCTGGACGAAATTGGTCGCGGCACTGCAACCTTTGACGGCCTCTCGCTGGCCTGGGCAACGCTGGAATATCTGCACAATCAGATTGGCGCGCGCACGCTCTTTGCCACGCACTACTATGAGCTGACACTGCTGGCCGCGCAATTGGAGCGCATCGAAAATCTTCGCGTCGCTGTGCAGGAGACACCCACGGGCATTACCTTTCTGCACACCATCGAAAAAGGTTCCGCTAGCAAAAGCTATGGCATCGACGTGGCAAAGCTGGCCGGGCTGCCGAAAGCCGTTATCGAACGCGCGCGCGCAGTGCTGCGTCAACATGAACGCGCCGAGCAGCGGCAGATGGATGCTGCATCCGCAGAACCGACCATGCAAATGACGCTATTCACGCCACTCTCGCAGCGCGTGGTAGATCAGATTCGCGATCTGGATTTGAACGCGCTCACCCCGATGCAGGCGCTGCAACTCTTATTGGAGCTACAGCGTGAGATTGCCGAGAGCACAACCTCTACGCATGTCAGTGAGGCTACGTCAGCATGAAATCTACAACGACATTGCGCCGTCAAGTGGGATCGCTTTTTATCGTTGGCCTGGAGGGCACGGAGCTGACGTCTCTGGAAGCGGCCTGGCTGCGGGTTCTCCAGCCGAGCGGCATCATACTCTTCAAGCGAAACCTTACCGCACCGAAACAGGTCAACGTTTTGCTGCACGCGATAGCCACCACGCGGCAGGAAAAATCCAGCACAAACTTTTTTCGCTGCATTGACCTGGAAGGTGGAACCGTCGATCGTTTGCGCGACGTGATTGGACCTACACCGTCTGCCGCTGCGGTGGCTGCAACGGGCCGTCAGGCTATGTATCAGAAACATGGAGCCATTGTTGGCCGCATGTTGGCGATGCTTGGTTTCAATGTTGATCTTGCACCTGTGCTCGATCTAGCTACGCCCGCCTGTCGCGTTGTAATGGGCAGTCGCGTGGCCTCGGACGATCCAGCACAGGTGACTGCGTATGCACGAGGATTTTTGGCTGGGTTAGCCACACACGGTATTCTCGGCTGCGGCAAACACTTTCCTGGCCTGGGCAGCGGGAGCTTTGATTCGCACCAGACAATGCCAAAGATTTCTCGCACCTGGGAGCAGATGCAGTCCGACATCGCTCCGTACCGCGCACTGCGCAGCAGCTTGCCGTTGGTCATGGTGAATCATGCGGCCTATCCAAAAATTGAAAATCCAACACGGCAAATTGAAAGTCCAGCACGGCCCGCTTCCCTTTCGCATTTTTGGATCACCGAGGTTCTTCGCAAGCAGATCAACTATCGCGGGCTGGTGATCTCCGACGACATGGAGATGGGCGGCGTGCTCAACCATTCCTCGATAGAAGATTCCGCGATGCAGGCGATTGCCGCAGGCACAGATTTGCTGGAAGTCTGCCATCGCGCAGACCGTATTCTTGGCGCGTATGAGGCCGTACTGCATGAAGCAGAACGCTCTCCAGCCTTTGCACGCATAGTTGCTACTGCCTCGCAGCGCGTTGAACGCGCAAAGGTGCTCTGGCTGCGTAAGCGCAGTCTGCCGCGTGCTGCTTCCGTGGCGCAGATCGACAAGCTCCGCAGCGGGCTGGAGAAATTCTCCCGCGAAGTTTCGGAGGGAGCCAAGTGAAACACGCGTCGCTTTCACCGCTACCCTACAAGGCTCTGGCCGTGGCCGGAGTGATGAGTGGCACCTCCGCCGATGGGATTGATGTTGCACTGGTACGCATCACGCCCGGCATCGAAGCTCCGCGCATACGACTGCTGGCGCATCACTCTACGCGCTATCCAGCAGCCGTTCGCAAGCTGGTATTGCAAGCCATGAATGCCCGCGAAGCCTCCGTTGCTGATCTATCACGTCTGCATTGGAGATTAGGCCAACTCTACGCGCAGGCTGTACTTGAAGCGCTGCAGAAATATCCAACAAAGCTAGACTTGATTGGCTGTCACGGACAAACGATCTACCATCAGGCAACGCCGCAGCAATACGGCGGCGCGTCCGTCGCCTGTACCTGGCAGATGGGCGAGTCTGCGGTGATCGCCGCAGCAACAGGCGTGCCCGTCGTCTCCGATTTTCGTCCCGCAGATCTGGCGCTTGACGGCCAGGGAGCGCCACTGGTCCCGCTGATGGATTGGGTCTACTTCCGCCACGCCCAGCGCAATCGCGTGCTGCAAAATCTTGGTGGCATCGGCAACTTGACGGTGATTCAAGCAGGCTCGTCAACGGATAAGATTTTTGCCTTTGATACCGGCCCAGCCAACATGGTGATCGACGCGCTCGCAGAAATCTGTTTTCAAAAGAGGTACGACCGCAATGGTGCTCTTGCTGCGCGCGGACAGGTTCTGGATGGAGTGCTGCGGGAGTATCTCGCATTGCCGTATTTTTCCGCGCCACCACCAAAATCTGCCGGGCGCGAGCAGTTCGGCCGTGAGTTTACACAGAAATTTTTAGCGCGCTGCAAGAAAGTCAGCCCTCGCCCGGAAGATGCCCTGGCAACTGCGACGGCGTTGACTGCCTGCACGATCAGCATCGCCTGGAAGAAATTTATACAACCTACACTTTCTTCCGCGCCTACTGATTTCATCGTCGCCGGAGGTGGAGCCAACAATGCAACTTTGATGCAGGCCATTGCTGCGGAACTCGCGCCCTTTCAGGTTCGCATGGCTACCAGCGACAGCTTTGGTCTTCCTGCATCGGCCAAGGAGGCCGTCGCCTTCGCTCTGCTTGCATATCAGACATGGCATCACAGACCAGGGAATCTCCCCACAGCCACCGGCGCGACACACCCCGCGATTCTGGGGAAAATCTCGTATGCATAAGCGCAAGTTTTTTCTCCAATCCATACTCTGCACCTGCGTGTTGTTGTTGTTGAGTGGCTGCCATAACGC
>VFSW01014250.1_pt1 | contig 10999 bp, 11 predicted proteins | sample 5358111 | NCBI WGS metagenome assembly VFSW01 (sample SAMN11554181, study PRJNA540505) | mine drainage metagenome | isolation source: sediment from site ElyBrook_90M | place: USA: Ely Copper Mine, Vershire, VT | collected 2017
CGACGGGCGTCGGGGCGGGGGGGGCCCGCGGGGGACGCGCCTCGCGCGAGCCTCCGCGCACGACGCGCCGCTCGAGCGAGTAGCCGCAGCGTTTTCGCTGGGCGAATCGGAGCCCACGCCGCGCGCCCTCGTCTACGCGATCATCTAGGATCGCTGCGTTCGATTTCGCTGATCAAATACAACGGCCGTCCTTTGACCTCGTCGTAGATGCGGCCGATGTACTCGCCGAGGATGCCCAGGCTGATCAGTTGCACGCCGCCGAGGAAGAGCACCGCGACGATCGTCGAGGCCCAACCGGGAGTGTACCCCGGCGGATGGAGGCTAAAGAGCTTGTAACCGATGACGACGAGCGCGTAGATGAAGGCGATCAAACTCGCGGCAAATCCGAGATAGGACGCGAAGCGCAACGGTACGTCCGAGAACGACGTGATCCCGTCGATCGCGAAACGCAACATTTTCGGCAGCGGGTATTTCGTCTCTCCCGAAAGGCGCTCGTCGCGATCGTACTCCACGCCGATTTGGTTGAAGCCGACCCAGCTCACGAGCCCGCGCAAGAAGCGGTGCCGTTCGGGCGAGCGCTTGAGCGCGTTGACGACTCGACGGCTCATCAGTCGGAAATCGCCGGTGTCGACGGGGATGGAGACCTTCGTGAGCCGCTTGATCGTTCGATAGAAGATGCGCGCGGTCAATATCTTGAACGGGCTTTCGCCCTTGCGCGTGCGGCGGACGGCATACACGACATCGTAACCCTCGCGCCATTTTGCAACGAATTCCGCGATCAATTCCGGCGGATCTTGAAGGTCTCCGTCCATCAGGACGACGGCGTCGCCTTGCGCGAGGTCGATACCGGCCGACGCGGCGAGTTGGTGGCCGAAGTTGCGCGAGAGATTGGCAAGCACGATATGCGGGTATCGGGCCATAGCTTCACGGGCGTTTCTCAGGGTTGCGTCGGTGCTGCCGTCGTTGACGAGGATGACCTCGTACGAAGGTGAACCTGGGAGGCGTTCCGCGATAGCGACGATGCGCTCCATGAGAACCGCGACGTTGCCCTCTTCGTTATAGAGTGGAACGACGATTGTGAGCGTGGGGTGCTCGTCTGGGCGATGCTGCATGGCCGCCCGGCTTTCGACACCGGCAATCCATGCGCATGCACGATTTCGAGAGGATCCGTCAACCGAAAAATGTCCGAACGCTACTCTGCACCTCTCGTCGCCGGGATGTTGATGGTCATCGTACTAGGTTCGGGGTGTGCCTCGCGCGCGCCGATTGCGACTGCTTCGAGCGCGACCGCCTCGCCGCTGACCCTCCCGTCCGCGGTCGTCTCGCCGACGGCCGCCCCAGCGGCTGCCGTTTCGCCCGCGGCCGCCGCGCCCGCGGTCGTCTCCAGTGCCCTGCCGACGGCGTTGCCCAGAGGGCTTGCTCCAGCGACGAGCGCGACCGGGAAGACGCCGGAACCGTTCGGCACCCTCCCCGCCGGCACGTCATCCGCGGCACTGCTTCCGCCGGTCGGTTTATCCGCGCCGCATGTTGCTCCCGTCATCATGCCGTCGTCCGCGCCGACGATGACGGCGCAGGAAGCGCTCCCGGAGATCCTTCACGTGGCCCTGCCTAAGACGGTTTTTCGCGGCGGCGAGACGATTTCGGGAACGGTGACGACGTCGCCCAACGTGGCAAGCGTCGAACTGCGCGTCGCGACGTATGGGCTATCGATGCCGAAAGTAGGAGTCGGCCGCTTCGCATTAAGCTACGTGGTCCCGCATCTCCCGTTCTTTTGGCGTAAGGGCTATACGATGCGGCTGATCGCGCGCAACACGCGCGGCGATTATACCGAGCGAGACATTCCTATTTCGATTCGTTAGCGGTTCGGATGCGGGGTAGGAACGCCTGACGGGAGATTCGGGAACGGCACCGGATTGTATGGCGTGGGGATCACGCCGGGCTGGACCGTAAGCCCGCTACCCGAAGTCTGATCCGCCCAGTTGTAGACGATGTCGCTGACGGCCCGAACGTCGGCGTCCGTCACGATCAGTTCGTGCGCCGGCCGCTCGAGCCCGTTCTCGCCCCGCTCCTCGGCGCTAAGCGAACCGCGCGTATAGAGGTAGTGCAGGATCGTTCCCGATGCGATGCGCCGCGTTACGCTGAAGTGCAGCGCGTCGATGCGATCGAGCCGAATCGCCTGGGGGTTCCAACTATCCTGGTCGGTCGCAATGAAAATTTGTGCCGCTGCAGGCGTGGTTGGAGGCACTTGCACCGTAATTTTCACGAGGACGAGTTTGCCGCTAAAGGTTTGCGAGACGCCGTTGCGCGTGCGCGTCGCCGGCTGAGCCAATTCGGGATTCGGATACGGCGACGATGCGACGACGACGAATTTTTGCACGCTATCCGGCAGCGGTTGCATCGGGAACGCTTTGGCCGAGAGATCGAGTTCCACCACTTGGCCGGCATCATCGAAATCGGCGCGCGCGTAGTCCCGAGCACGCGGTGCGCGCGCCGAGGGATGTTTGGTTTGGTCGTCGAGGATGGTGATCTTCGGCGATACGCGAAAGCCGTCGCCGCTTGTAAAGAACACGAAGCCGTCTTGGTAAGCGAGAAGCTGGCCCGTGATCGAGATGGGAGCCGCAGCTGCGATGAGCATCACGGCAAGTATTGCCAGGGCGGCGTGTATCGTTCGTTTGAAGGTCATTGGCTGAATTGCACCACGAATTGCGGGCTCCACTTGATCGTACCATAGTTAAAGAAGTAGGTGCGCTGTACGTCGATCACCAGGTGTGGAAGCAACCGCGCGCGCACCTCGCCGATAAGCGCATTCGGCGGTTGGCCCAAGTAGTTGGCGTACAGGGGCTGGCCGATATTGTTGAGCGGGGGCTGTGGGTAGAGGTCGGGCACCGCCAGTGGAAAATCGTCGTGGTGCTGGTAACTCAGGTTGAGCACGAGATCGGGCGTTGCGCTGTAGGTCGTCGCGATCGATGCCGTTCGCAACGTTGAGGCGCCCTTGAATGCAAGAAAACTCAACACGGGCTTACCGTCAGGGCCGATAGGTGCGTACGGAACGTACCCTCCCACGTTGTAGACGTCGGCGGTGTTGGCGACGTTGTATGTCGCTGAGGCATTGAATTCTCGCGAGAACGTTCGGCTCACACTGAAGGTCGTGTTCGTCGTGTTGACGTGATGGATCCCCGCCGTCCACTGTCGTTGCGCTTGCAGCGTGGCGTTGAAAAAATACGTGCGATAAGGATTATCGCGGTCGCCGAACTTTACGCTTGGAACGTACAGCGTGTACCCGAGTACGTGGTTCCAAAGGGTGGTATATTCGACTCCTCCGTACATCATCAAGCCGTTTTGACTGATGCCTACTGCGTCGTGGTTGAAGCCTATGCCGTAATCGATCGATTCGTAGAAGGGCGATTTCCCGATGCGATGATTGAAGGTGGTCGCGGTGAGTTGAAGTTGTGAGGGGTGATTGTAATAGGGGTTATTGACGAGGTTGTAGTTGACCAGTTGGGCGCTCGCCGTGAGGAAGGACTGGGGAAAGGCTTGCGTCCCTTGGATGTACCCTGCGAACGATGCCGATAAGGGTTGCCGAAACCACTTTTGCGTGGTTTCGAGCTGATCGAAGGTATACAGTTCGAACCGCTTGCCGATACGGTCGCCGCCCACGAGATTCCAAAAATGTTGCTGTTTGGTCGCGGGATTGTCGGAAACCACCGCATACTCGTGCGAACCGGCAAAGTGCTGCTCGAAAGAAAGGTAGCCTTTGTTCGCCGAGTCGTATCGCAGATGAACGGCGCTGATAGCATTGCTGTTTCCGGTAACGTTCCAGGTGGCGTCGTAGTTCGCGCCCGAGAGTGAGTTGGCGGCGAGATCCTGGTCGACGCCGAAGTATACATAAAACGACGGCATTGGGATCGGGACTCCGGCGAGGTACGATTGAACGTGCTCGAAGCGAACGAAAGCATGGGCGCCGATCACGGCGCTGCCCGCGCTTAAACTTTTTTTTGCGTCGTGAAGATCGGGAAAGTAAAAAACGTCCCCCGGCATCTCGCGCCCGCGCAACGGATGAGTGAAATCACCGTTTTCGTAGGTCCAACGATCCGGCTTACTGATGACCGGCACGAAATAGATGCGGTTGAAGTCGAGAAAATCGGAGATCGCCGCGCCGTCGAGCGAACCCGCGGCGCTCTTGAAGTGCACGTTGCTCGCGATGAGAAAGCGATTGAGCTTGAGATCCATCGAAAACGCGTCACCGGTGATTCGAGCGCCGTCGCTCGTCTCAACGTGCACGTTTCCGTCGGCCTCAATCAGGTAGCGATCGTAATAGAACACGATGTGGTCTGCCCGCAGCCGAATGATGGTCGCCGCGCGCGCCGCACATGGCGCGATCGCCGCTACGAGCAGGCAAGCCCAAACCATAAGGGCCGATGAAAGTCGCAAGAGGCCTCCGTACGAGTGGATTCCGGCGCAGTTTTCGCAGTTGCGCGAGAGTCTCATCCTGATATAACGTACCCATGGTCGTTACGGCCTACCCTCTGTAGCAAGAGTGCCTGAAAGCTAGCACGAATCGCGTGCAATGGATTGAACATGCGTTTTATCACGATTGTTTTAGACTCGGGTGGTATCGGCGCGCTGCCGGATTTTGTCGCTTATGGAGACGCTGCGGGTGCCAATACCCTGGGTAACGTTTCACAGCGGGTAGGTGGCCTTTCGCTCCCCAACTTCGAGCGTCTTGGCCTCGGGCACTTAACGGGCATACAAGGGGAACTTCCAGTACCCGGGCCGTTGGCGCGTGTTGGCCGTCTGCGGGAGCGCAGTCGCGGCAAGGACACGATTACGGGCCACTGGGAGATGGTGGGGATCATCACGGCGGTACCTTTTCCCACCTATCCCGACGGGTTTCCACCCGAGGTAATCGAGGGCTTCACGAGGATCACCGGCAAGGCGCCGCTCGGCAATGTCCCGGCCTCGGGCACCGAAATCATCGAGGAGCTGGGTGCCGAGCATATGGCCTCCGGGCGTCCGATCCTGTACACCTCGGCCGATTCGGTCTTCCAGGTGGCGGCGCACGAGGAGGTCGTTCCTTTGCCGACCCTGTATGAGTGGTGTGAGAAAGCCAGGGAAATGCTCGTCGTCCCCCACAACGTGAATCGCGTCATTGCGCGTCCGGTTGTAGGGACGCCGGGGGCGTTCTCGCGGACGCCAAATCGGCGGGATTACGCGATCGAACCTCCACCAAGCGTTCTGGATACGCTTGCCCAGGGGGGAGTCGACGTTCATGCCGTTGGAAAGATCTGTGATATTTACTGCGGACACGGCATCGCTTCGTCGGTCCGGGTGACCGACAATCGTGACGCCATGGAAAAGACTTTTGACCTGCTGGACCGGGTGGACCATGGTTTCATTTTTACGAACCTCAATGATTTCGACTCGAAATACGGACACCGCCGCAACGTGCGCGGTTACGCGCATGCACTCGAAGACCTCGACGGGATGGTCGCGCGACTCGAATCATTGCTGCGTCCGGGCGATCACGTGATTTTTACCGCCGATCATGGTTGCGATCCGACGGCGCCCGGCAGCGATCACACGCGGGAGTTCGTGCCCTTTATTCATTACGGACCGCAACCGGGAGCCGTACTTGGTGAGCTTGAGGGTCTTGAAACCGTCGGTCGCACCGTGCTCGAGGCATTTGGCGTTTAAGCATGCAGGCAGCAATGGGATCGGGCGAGCGCGCGGTGCCGCCCACGTGGTGGGGTATCAAACGGGGGATCGATCTCATCCTCGGGTTGCTGCTCGTTCTTTGCGCGCTTCCGATCATCGCGCTCGCGGCGCTGGCGATCGTCGTCGTGACGGGTGGGACGCCGTTCTACGCACAGGAACGCGTCGGTCAACACGGTCGCCGCTTTCGTATGTTCAAGCTGCGTACGATGATCGAAAACGCGCATGACCTGCGCGATCGCCTGATGCATCTCAACGAAGCCGATGGGCCGATCTTCAAGATCAAGAACGACCCGCGCATGCATGCGCTCGGCCCGTTGTTGCGCCGAACGAGCGTGGACGAGCTTCCGAATCTTTTTAACGTGCTTCTTGGGGATATGTCGCTCGTGGGCCCGCGTCCGGCACTCCCGTGCGAAGTAGAAGCCTACGATTCGTTCGCATTGCGCCGCCTGGCCGTTCCCGCGGGCATCACGTGTTTGTGGCAGATCAACGGCCGCAGCGACGTATCGTTCGAGCACTGGATGGAACTCGACAACAAGTATGTCGACGAGTGGACGCCACTCGGCGATCTGCTGATCGTTGCAAAAACGATCCCGGCGGTATTGCGTAAGGACGGGGCTCATTAAACCGGCCCTGCGGGTCGTCTCACCCGCCCCGCGGCGCCATTCGATCGCCGCCTCCACGATTTTCGTGATGGCCGCGACGTTTGCATCGACGTTACTCGGGTTCTTTCGCGAAGTCGTCAACGCGAAATACTATGGGACGCGGTGGGAGATGGATACGTTCCTCGCTGCGGCCACGATTCCGACGATCCTCTTCGGCGTCTTTAACGGTGCGCTCGTGGGTGCGCTCGTGCCGGTGTTTTCGGAATACATCACCCATGGCCGCGAGGACGATGCGTGGCGGCTCGGCAATACGATTATCAACCTCCTCGCGATGATCTTGACGGCTTGCGCGATCGTGGGTTGGATCGCGGCCCCGCTCTACGTGCCGCTGATCGCCCACGGTTTCCCAGCACCGCAGATGGGCGTCGCGATCCACATGACGCGCACCATGATGCCGAGTATCGTCGCCGTTAGTCTGAGCGGCGTAGTCTCGGCCATGCTCAACGCGTACAATAAATTCCGATCCGCCGCGTTGATCGGGATCGCCGTGAACGTGGTGACGATCGGTTGCGTCGTGATCCTCAACGCACGGTATGGCATCTTCGCCCTGGTTTTCGGTACGACGTGGGGCCTCATCGCGCAGTTACTCGTGCAACTGCCAGCCATTTTGAAAATCGGGAAGTACCGGCCGAAGATCGATATTCACCATCCGGGGCTACGCAAGGTCTGGGCGTTGCTCGGTCCGATCATGATCGGAAGCGCGGCCGGCCAACTCGCCTTGTTCTTCGATCGCTTTTTTGCGTCGACGCTGCCACCCGGCTATATGGCGGGCATTAATTATGCGACCAAGTTGGTGAATTTTCCACAACAAATTTTTGCCGCCGCGATCGCGACGGTGATTTTTCCACTGTTGGCGGCGCAGTTCGCGAAGGATAACCGGCGCGGCGTTGCCGGGAGCGCGGTCACGGGATTGAGGCTTGTGAATTTTATCACGATCCCCTCCGTATGTGCGCTCGTCGTCTTGGCGCATCCAATGATCGCCGCGCTGTTCGAACGCGGGACGTTTGGAGTTGCGGCGACCAATCTTACCGCGGCACTCGTCCCCTATGCCGCAATAGGGCTCGTCGCGCTCGCTGCAAACGTCGTGTTGACGCGCTGTTGCTTCGCTTGTCGCGAAACGGCGGCGCCCGTCGCGATATCGGTGATCGCGGTGATCGTCAACGTACTGCTTTCGATGCTGTGGTTGCCGACCTTAGGCGGTCGTGGGCTGCTCCTGGCAAACTCGTTGAGCCAATTGTTGCAAGCGTGCTTGCTACTCGGCGTCGTCGCGCGGTTGGTGCCTGGCTTGGCTTGGCGAGCGCTGGGCGTTTCGACGCTGAAGATCGCCCTTGCATCGTCGGCAATGTTTGCGGCGCTGCATTGGATTGCTGCGCTGGACGTGAAAACCGCCGCTACGTTTGTGTCGCGCGCGTGGTTTCTGGCCGGACAGATCGCGATCGGCGGCGCCGTCTTTGTCGCGATTGCGCGCCTCCTCGACGTAGAGGAGCTCGACCTTGCCTGGAATGCGATCATGACGAAGTTCGAACGCAACCTCCCGAGCGCCCCGGAGAGCCGCGACGCGCCGATTGCTTAGTGCGTGACCCCAGGTCGACGCCTATCCTCGAAACGTTTTGACGTGTCGGACGCCGGCGCTGTGGAACGCGCCTTCGTAGGTGCTGGTATCGCCGTCCGCGCACGCGTAGGCCACGACGACGCGGCCGTCGTCGATCGCGTCGCTGTAATTGTCGGCCTCATCCTCGGGAATCGGTAGCGAACCGACGTGCGCTACCACGCGCGGATGACCGAAATAGCCGAGCGTCGAGACTGCCGTCGACATGCCGGGAACCCCCGTGCCGCCGCTACCGGTCATGATCGAGTCCCCACCGATATGGCCGAGCGTGTCGCCCTCGATTTCCGGCGCGCCCGCGTGAATGAAATTGAGGAACGATTCATCGTGTTCGTCGGAGCGATCGACTTTGGTGATGATCGTCAGCTTGGCGCGATCGACGCCGGGAATGTTGCCGAGCATGGCTTCCAGCTCGGCGACTTCTTCGGTCGGGGCGATTCCGGTAACGAAACAGGCCACTTGGGGTTTCTCCTTCGACGCTTACGTTTTGAATGCGCGTACTGCGGCGGCTAGGCGCGAGATGCCTTCTCGGATGTTCTCCTCTGAGGCATTCGAGAAGTTGAGACGCATGCCGTCGGTGACGTCGCGCCCGGGATAGAAGCTGACGCCTGGGACGAAGACGACCTTCGACTGGGCCGAAAGCTTCAGGAGATCGGTCGTGTCGATGCCCGCCACGCTCGCCCACATGAACATGCCGCCCGAGGGCCGGGTGCACCGTACGCCCGAGGGCATGTGCGTGCCGAGGGCTTCGTGCATGACGTCGCGCCGACGTGCGTACGTACGCACGATGGACCCAACGTGTGACTCGAACTCCTTCGCTCGGCTCGCGTAGCGATGGAAGACGTATTGCGCGAGCGATCCGGTTTGTAAGTCGGTGCCTTGCTTCGCGAGTGCGATTTTATCGCGCACGTCGTGATCGGGAATCGCGAGCCACGCAACGCGCAGCCCCGGTGCGAGAATTTTGCTTCCCGTGCCGCAGTAGATCACGCAGGAATCGGTCTTGAACGAGGCGATCGCCGGAAGGTCGCTGCCTTCAAAGCGCAGCTCGCCGTACGGATCGTCTTCTACGATCGGGAGATCGAAACGTTCGCAGATGCGCACGATCGCCTCGCGGCGCTCGGCGGCGAGCGTTCGCCCCGTGGGGTTTTGGAAATTAGGAACGATATATAAAAATTTGGGAAACGGGGCGGCGCTGTGCAGCACGCGTTCGAGCGAGGCGGGCACGATGCCGTCCTCGTCGGTGTCGACGCTGAGATAGTGCGCTTGATAGGCGTCAAACGCCTGAATCGCGCCGAGGTACGACGGGTTCTCCAGGACGATGTGATCGCCCGGATCGAGGAAGATCTTGCCGATGAGATCGAGGCCCTGTTGCGAGCCGTTGACGATGAGGATCTCCGAGGGATCGAAGATCTTCTCCAATCGGCGGGAAAGCCGTTCGGCGACCCAAGTGCGCATTTCGGGGATGCCTTCGGTCACGCCGTATTGGAGCGCCGCCGCGCCGTACGCCTCCATCACCTCAACCGTGCATTCGCCGATCTCTCGCGTTGGAAAGAGTTCCGGGGCCGGCAGCCCGCCGCCAAACGAGATGACGTCGGGTTGCTGCGTCGTCTTAAGCATCTCGCGAATGGTCGATGCCCGAAGGCGTGCGGTGCGCGCGGCGAACCTCGCGCCGCGCGAAAGATGGGTCGTCATAGCCTGGTCGGGTATTCGACCCTAGCGAGGGTCCTCCCCACGCAAGTATCGGACGTCGAGGAGGTCCTGAGGGCGCCCGGCAGCTTCCTTATTGGCGATGAGGTCCTCCCGCCCGATGTAGGAAACGCTGAGGTCACCGTACGAGGTTTCGACGCGGTTGGTCCAGGCCTCGTCGAACGTCACGCCGTCGATCGTCGTGATGATGTCGATTTGATTCGGCGGCCTTCCCATGATGTAGAACGTGTCCGGTTTCGCCAGGTCTTCAGGCCGAAGGCCGGCCAGCGGAGCACCAAAGCGCTGAAGCGCGCGCCACACCTTTGCGCCGTTGTGTGGATCGGTCCCGATGAAGATATCGGCGTCTTTCGTTGCGCGGATGCGTCCATGTATGGCAAACGCGTAAGCGCCGATGAGCAGATATTTAGCGTTTTCCTCGTTCAATTCGCGCAACAGATCGATCAAATCGGAGTTCGGATTCATCTGCACCCCGTAATAACGCGAGTTCGCACGTTAGGCTCCAAATCGCCTCGGCGCGCTTGGAAGGCTCGATCATACGCTCAAACTCTTCCGAGACTCGAGCGGCCTCCTCATGAGAATGGACCAGCCGCGCCGTCATCGTGGCGCGGCGCAGGGCGACTCGCTGCTCGAATGTGTCCTCAGCCATCTTGCACTTGTAGATTAGCCGATGGTCATCGGCGGTCCGCTTATCGGTGGACCTGCGGGCGGCGCGCCGAGCGCGACCGCAGGCTGCGCGACGAAGGTGAGGATGACGGCTCCCACGCCGATCAAGCCCACGAGTAGCGTGACCAAAATGCCGACTACCGGCACGAGCTCGGCGGCCGTGAGCAGGACGATGCCCAAGATCAGGGCGACGAGCGGGGTTGGCGTCGCCGTGGGCTGCAAGAGCTCGTAAAAGCGCTTGCCGATCAAGAGCGCGAGCGCGGCGTGGCCGACGAACACGGCGGCCGCGAGCAAGACGGCTTCGACCGGGATGAGCGGGATCAGGACGATCGTCACCGCGAGCAAGAGCATGATGGGCAAGGCCGCGACCCAACCGAACAATCCGGCCGCCGTCGCGAGGCCGGGGTGCGCCTCGAGGCGCCCGAGCGCCATTCGCGTACGCACCGGGAAGATGAGAAAGACCACGAGCACGACGACGTCCCACGTGATGCGCCACCACAGGCGATCGTCGACCATCGAGGTGGAACTCGAACGCGCAAACGGCGCCCACGGAACGATCGTGTCGACAACCTCCCCTCCGAGCACGTGGGTTTGCCCCGTGATCGTGCCGTTGTTGTTGATGTTCCCGCCGCCGCCGTTCACGTCG
>VFSW01014251.1_pt1 | contig 10998 bp, 10 predicted proteins | sample 5358111 | NCBI WGS metagenome assembly VFSW01 (sample SAMN11554181, study PRJNA540505) | mine drainage metagenome | isolation source: sediment from site ElyBrook_90M | place: USA: Ely Copper Mine, Vershire, VT | collected 2017
CGTAAAAATACTACTAGACATAATTAATTCTTGATAGTTAAAAGATATGGATCTCGTTTGTAGAATTCGCCATATTTCTCGTGAAGAGTCTGTAATTCTCTTATTATTTTCTCCATTCCTATTTTCTTTGCTGTTTCAAATATCGGTTTTCTTAATCCCATCCCAAGATTCAGTGCTTTCTCTATTTCCTGTATGTCGCTTACTTGGTTTGTGACAAGCCATGCTGCATTGTTAAGCATTGTTCCAATTATCTTGGCAGGATCAATTTTTTTTGCCAGTTCTTCGGTCAGATCAATACGGGCGTATTTTTCCTCAGCATATTCGTAAAAACCGCTGCCAGTCTTTTGGCCGAATTTTTTCTTGTCAAATAATTCCTGAATTAGTGGATGAGGATTAATTACTTTCTCATCTCTAGAGTGCATTTCAATTGTTGCTTTATGGATTACATCCAAACCTGTAAAATCTGCAAGCTCAAATATTCCCATTGGGAAGTTTAATGCAAATTTTACGGCAGAATCTATCTCGGTCATTGAAGCTTTTGTCCTGTTCATTGTCCAAACAGCTTCGTGAACGAACGGAATGAATATGCGATTTACAATGAATCCAACTACATCCTTTTTGCATATGACTGGTTCTTTTGATACCGACTTGACAAAATTTATTGTTAAATCCACGATCTCTTTTGATGTTTTTTGTCCTGGAATGACCTCAACTAATTTCATTAGCTGAGGGGGATTGAAGAAGTGAATTCCTATGAATCTTTCAGGCCTGTTTGTAATATCAGCGATTTCTGTGATTGGTAGTGTGCTGGTATTTGATGCGTAAACTGTATCCTTGTTTGCCACTGCGTCGATTTCTGCATATACTTTTTTTTTCAAATCCATGATTTCAGGAACTGCTTCTATCATTAAATCACAGTACTTTAATGCCTTACCAAGATCAACTTCTGGAGTTATCCTTGAAAATATTTTGCGCGATTCTTCTTCTGAAATTTTCTGTTTTGATACCAATTTGTCAAGACTCCATTTGATCTTTTCCATTGCCTTGTCTAAAAATTTCTGTTCGATATCACGCAGTACTACATTATATCCAGACATGGCTGAAACTTGGGCAATACCATGACCCATAATGCCAGAACCTAACACCGTAATATTTTTTATTATCATGTCGAAGTTTTGTAAGGTACTCCTTGTAAGCTATTCGATCAATATTAAAGATCGTCTATTATGTGCTTTAGATGAGATGGAAGTTCAGGCAGTTCACCTATATGACTTACGTTATTTTGAAGAACATCTGAACCTATTCTTCTTACCTGTTGGGTGGCAATAAGCATTGCAATACTTCTGTCTATGTCTTTTTGTTGCAAAATATCTTGAAGTTTTTTTGTTAGTGTGTCTTCCTTCTCATATTTGTTTATTGCATATTGCAAGAGTATCAATTTATCATTACTAGTCAGATCTTCCACAATGAAAATTCATCTTATACTCAATAAAAAATGTTTTTAAAAACTAGTTAGTTCGTGGTATTTCCAGATACCCATATTCTTAAAACCTAGCAACAGTTGAACACTAGTAGATTTTGGACATTGAAAAGTTTACGGATGATGTGTACACAGTAGCGGAAAAACTAACTCGAGAAAAACCTCCTGAAATGAAATCGCGAATAAATTTTGTACGTGAGAGACTCATTGAATTGTACCAGAAAAACCTTGTTAAAATTAATCACTCTGTTTTAGAGATAATCTGTGCATCCAATCTCATTGCACAAGGATATTCTGTGGATATAGAAAAACATCTCTCCAATATTCTCGTCTGCGATGTGTTTGCTACTAAAGGTGACGGAACATTCATCATGGAAATTGAGACAGGTTTTACCCCTCCTGATCATGCACTGGATACCATTGACTATTATGTTGCAAGAATAACAAGTAAAATTGCCAGATACAGTAAGTTTTGCTCAAAGTTTGCACTTGCCACGCCAGTGGTTGGGATATTGCCAATTCCAGAGATATTTCTTAAACCTCCAAGCAAAAGAACAGCGCATGAGCTTAAGAAGATGAAAGATCTTTGCGATAGGTTTTATAAAAATCCGCCAATAGAGGCTAACGATATATTGAATGCCAGATTGCATTCGGTTTATCTGATTAACATCGACAAATGTTTTGCAAAACAACTTGATCCATATACATATCTTGATCTTATCGATAAATTACAACAAGTAAGTGAGCTGGATCTATGAATGGCTTTGTAGTGTTTCCATAGTTGCTTGCTTCCTGTATTCAAAAATATCGGCAAGAAATCGCATAACATAACCTTCAAAAAACTTTCCAATGAACCCATAATGTAACTGAAAATCAATTTGGTCTATTATCTCGGTACTGCCATCATTTATTTTATTGAATTTGTGCATGTGTTTCCACATTTTGAATCTACCGCTAATCATTTCATCTACATATTCATATGGTTTCAAGTATGTTATTTTTGAATGCCATTTTGAATAAATGATCAGTTTGGCTTGCAGCCAAATCATTGCACCTTCTTCAAGAATGTCATTTTCTGTCTTAAGTATATCTAATTTCATTTTTTTAGGCGTGATAGTTTTCAAATGGTTAATGTTCGTATAAAACTTCCAGACTTTGTCAATATCTGCATGGACAACAAATGTGTGTTTAAAGCGTTTCATGATTTTTTACTTTAGTTTGTTTTAGCATTTGCGTTTCTACGATTATTTGCACAACTTTTTATTTCTTCTCCAGTATGATCTTTTATGGATTTGCCACACATTGCACATGTGGGGGTTGATTGAATAGGTTTGCGCTCAAATTTCAATAAAATGATAAAATTCGCCGGAAATATAATCCCTGACTATTTAGTTATGATGTTTTAGAATTTTCAAGTTGAATCATTGAACGTAAAATTAGACTAGAGATTCCAAGATGCGATGTTAGAAAAGCAGCGGTTTCTTCAAGCGCGTTTTCTCCTCTATATCCCTCATCGTATGTAATTTCAATTGAATCTTTGTCTGTTTCCACATATGCGGTCAATAAGGAATAAGATCCTAGCTTTGGGTCTCTTTTTTGAACATACAAGTTCAGGTGTATATTTTTGACCATGTGTCCACGCTCCATGAAATTTCCTGATGACATTAAGACTATTGTTTTATCAGGCGGCCTGTCTATTCTTTTAGGATCTACTACATCTACTACCTTCAACAAATAAAATACGTGTATCTATCTAAATAATCTTGCCGTATGAAAAATTTCAAAATGAATCATTTAGATTTGTGTTATTGTTCATCAGACAGTATATAGTTATGACATACTGATGATATGGAAAAAACATCACATGTATGACATAAAATCGGAATACCACATTAATCACAATAAATCCACTGAAGAAATTAATGTACTTACGTTATCACTTGTCTAGTATTGAAAACATATGAACGTCATTTTTAGAAAATCGCAAATAGCATACATGTAATTTAAAGCATGCAAGAAATTGCATGTTCCACATTACTCAAACGTATTGAAACACTATTCGTCATCTATGGTGCCGCCTTGTCCATATATCGCCGGCATGGTAACAGTACTTGTGACGTGAGCCACATTTCTTACCTTTGATATGGCAGTATCCACCTTTGCAGGATCTTTTGCATCAATCTTTACAAACACATCATATTTACCCATGATTCCATTCACCTCAGTCACGTCTTGAAGATCTTTTGTTTTGGAAATCACGTCTTTTTCGTTTCCAGGTACACATGTTATTAAGATGTATGCTATCATGTTGTTTCAATGTGACCTACTATTAAATAACTTATCTGAGTCTGTGAATAAATCTACGAGAGAAAATAATAGTTACCACCATCATGCTCAACGCCAAGATGGATTCTGCAGTTATCCCAAATTCAGGAATTACAACAGTGCCAGTTAGTGTGAGTTCTTTTATACTGGATGTCATAGGGCAATCAAGGATCCATTCAACATCTGACTCGGTTTGTGTACAATCTGTGCCAACCCCGTTCTCTTTTACACCTATTTGCCCACCAGAAGTATCAATTACGCGTTTTGGGATTTGATATTCCTCTAGGATGGAACCATTTTGTATTTTTGTAGTGTTAACCTGAATGGTAATAGAATTATCAACTGTTGAGACCTCGACATTTCCATATTCTACCAAGCTGGTATTTTCACCACGAACTATTATGTTACTATCAAATACTGGAATTACTTGAATCTGTCCAACAATTACTTGAAATTGAATCTGATCTGTCTTATCACTTTGCCTCATGTTGACAGTGTATATGCCACCCTGCACGTTATTACTTAATACAAAATCATATGAAAATATGTTATTGTGTAGTGCAGTTTGGCCTACTCTATACACATTACCGATGGGATTTCTTACTATCAAGGTAACAGGGTTTTCATTTGCTGGTTGTTGTACCGTACCTGTTATTATCACCTTGTCACCTGGCTCATAAGATTGCTTATTTGTACTTGCGGTGATTCCTTGTGAGTCTTGAGCATATGCAAAATTCATGGATATGACAATTATGACAGTGGTAAGAAGAATTCCTGCCTTTAGTCCAAGCATTGGAAGTTTTGGAGATTTCATGGTATTTAACTGTAGGCTGGATTATGGTTTGTTGACTAACTCGTTCCAAACCGCAATTTTGGTATTAATATCGATCATCTTATTCATGTAAGGATCTGAAAATCGATCAAAATAATGTTGAAAAATAAAGAATCTCGGAGTTAGTCGACAAAGCACTGGATTATCCACTTTTATATGCGCGTTTTCTGGTTGACTCTTTTTTTCTCCAAGGTGTTTTTACCTCATCTTTCATCAGTTTTGAGAATTAGAGTTCCATTCATTAACTCAAGAATTGTATTTGTGACAACATTTAACACTCTATATATCATGTCCGCATTCTGAATTCAGATATTGTTATCATGAGAAACACTTGACATGTCATCACATATGTAAATTATTCAAACTCATGTCATATACAACACGCTCACTCATCATTATAGATGAATACGTTTATTGAGTGAACCTCACTCTCAACGTGAATTACAGTTCCAATGGATTGATATTTTTTGCCCTTTAAAATAATGCCAAGTTAGTATCACACAAAAGCATCAAGACCAGTTTTTAAGGTCGTGTTTTGCTGTTCAAGAATCTTTGACATTTTTTCCCCCATCTTCTTTGCAGCGGTTACCTTTCGCTTACCTATCCAGTAATAAGTTTCGTCAGTTGTATCTTTTGTAATTAGCACTATTAGTTTTCCATGATCTTTTCTACCTGTACGACCTTTTCGCTGTACATACCGAATTGAGCTTGGTACGTTGTCAAAAAATATGACCGTGTTTACTTCAGAAATGTCAAGACCTTCTTCTCCGACTCTTGTGGCAATCAACACTTTATACTGACCATCTCTGAATTTCTGAACTGTCTCAATTTGTTTTTTCTGCTTAAGTCCAGACTCTCCGGCTTTTCCTATTAGAAACCCTGCAGATATACCCATCTCAATTAATTTTTGATGTATTATTTCAACGGAATCTCTATAACTTGTAAATATCAAGGCTTTGCCCGAAAGTCCATTTAGTATCTCTTTTAATTTTATGATCTTTGAATGCTCAATACCATTTTGCTGAGCTTCTTTTGAAAGGCGTACAGCTTTTTCAAAGTTTAGATCATTTTCAAATAGGTCTCGTATACCGACTCCTTTTTTCTCCCTAGTCCTTTCACAAAATCGGAGAAACGATGTTATTCCATGTGATTCTAATATGTTCAGAGCGTGAATTAGCCTTATTGATGTAAATAGCGGTTTGGCAGCTTTTCGATTTTGTCTTAAGACAAAATCCCTGACACGTAGAAGCTCGGACAATGACTTGGTACTGGATAAACTCAATCCAAGCCTTCTTAGCTCATCATACCGTGAGTCTAGCGCCGCTTTGATACAAGATTGAATTTGCTTCATTTCATATGGAAGTTCAACACTGATCCATTGAGTATCTGTCTGCTGTACATATGGGCTTACATCAGGACTTTCCTCTGTTCGCTGTGCAATACTTGAAATCTTTAATATCTTCAGTATTTCTGAAGCTTTATCTTTCTCGCTTGGTAATGTCGCTGTCATTCCCATTATTCTCACATTCATATTTGAAAATCTTTCGGCAATACTTGCATATGCATAATCCCCTATTGTCCTGTGCGCCTCATCAAATATTATTAAAGAAAATTGTAATGGAGAAACAAACTGTCTATCTAGATCATTCTTGACAATTTCTGGAGTTGCACAAATTATGCTGTTTATCCATAGTTTTTTTCGCCTAGTTATTGTGTCCTCCCCTGTTATGAGAGATATGTCGTCTACAAGTATATTTGACTTCAAAAATTCATAATGTTGATGTGCCAATACTCTTGTCGGTGCCAGAAATAAAACACCCCCAGTTTTCCGGGACAGGAATTCAGTTATCACTTGGAGGGCAACAGTAGTTTTTCCAAGACCAGTTGGAAGTATTACAAGACAGTTATCTGAAATGGCTTGTTTTGCCAAATTGATCTGGTATTCCCTATATTCGATAGCAGATTTTTTTATAAGCGGATGCTCGATGTATTGCGGGTTCACGAACCTCCAACTTGTCTTAGGCGGGTAAAAATGTTCGTTTGAGCTTATTGTTACATGCAGATCATATCACCGCACTCTCAAGTCCTTGTAGATCTTATATTATGGAGAGTTACAATTCTTTTGTGAAAAAGGAATTTGAGCGCCCCACTTGGGATGAATATTTTATGCTTCAGGCAGAACTTGCAAAATTACGATCTAATTGCATTACACGACAAGTTGGCGCCGTCATAGTTAGGGAAAACAGACAGATTGCCACTGGGTATAATGGTACTCCACCCGGAGTCAGAAACTGCTATGAAGGAGGATGTAAACGATGTCAAATGCGCGCCGAAGGAAAGATTGCTTCAGGAGAAGCGTTAGACAGATGCATATGCAATCATGCAGAGGCAAACGCTATAATGCATTGCGCAATTCTTGGAGTAGGTGCAGGTACAAAGAATACTACACTGTATACTACATTTGCAACGTGTTTAGAATGTAGCAAGATGGCAATAACTGTCGGCATTAAAAGAATTGTATGTCTTGGGTCATATCCTGAGACAGATTATCAACTTTTAAAAGATGCCAATGTTGATGTTGTAATTCTAGATAATAACAGAATAAACTATTGGATCAAAGTATTGCTTGAAGAACCAAAGACTAACCTTACCCCGAAGTGAATGATAATGATGCAGCCTTCTAACGCGGTAGATGAAATAACTACAACGATGCCTCCGGCATTACTTGTTTCTGCTACTTATGACAGTCAGAAAAAATCAGTCATTTTAAAATTCTACGAGCCAATCTCTCAAAAAGTTCTCTTGTGGACAGACAATACAGGACACAAGCCATACTGTTACTCTAAGCTAGAACCTGAAGAATTAGGGTTCCTGTTAGATCGAAAAGATGTGATAAAATTAGAAAAAACTCAAAAACATGACTTGCTCAAAGACAGATCAGTCAGCGTAACGAAGATCATAGTTACTGACCCCTTAGCAATAGGAGGCACACAAACTGACAAGAGTATTAGAAACATCATGGATACATGGGAATCTGACATAAAATATTATGAGAATTACCTGTATGACAACGCCCTTATTGTAGGTAGATACTACACCATAGAAAACTCTAAGCTAAAGGAATTTTCTTATCCTATCCCAGACGAGGTACAGCTTGCTCTAAAGGGGCTGTTATACGACAAGGTAACAAACACGGGAATAATAGATCAGAAAGAGTTCCAAAACAACATAAACTCATGGGCAAGTCTACTTAACCAGCCAATTCCAAGGATTAGAAGAATAAGTTTTGACATTGAGGTAGAATCAGAGATAGGAAGAATACCTGATCCCAAAATTGCCGAAAAAAAAATAACTGCCATTGGGTTTTGTGGCAGTGATGATGTTAAACAGGTCTTTGTACTAAGAAGAGCAGAAAGAAAATCTGGAACTAACGAATTGCCTCCCGATGTCAAAGTAACCTTCTATGACGAAGACAAGGAAAGCGATATGATACGAGATGCCTTTGGAATTTTGACAAGTTATCCTTTTGTTATTACATTCAATGGTGATGACTTTGACATGCCATACATGTACAATAGAGCAGAGATACTGGGAATTGAGCTCAAAGATATTCCTCTTATAATGATGAGAGATTCGGCTACGCTAAAACAAGGCGTCCATATTGATTTGTACCGAGCTTTTTCCAATCGTTCGTTTCAGATCTATGCATTCAGCCACAAATATAACGACTTTTCTCTTAACAGCATATCCGAGGGATTAATCAATGAATCAAAACTAGAGTACGAAGGGGACCTAAATGATCTTTCCCTGTATGAACTTGCAAATTATTGCTTTAACGATGCACGATTGACAGAAAAACTAACTAGCTTCAATAATGATTTGCTGATGAATCTACTTGTTGTTATAACAAGAATAGGCAGAATGCCAATTGATGACATATCTAGAATGGGAGTATCGCAGTGGATCCGTAGTTTGTTTTATTATGAACATAGAACACATGGCTTTTTGATTCCGCGAAGAGAAGAATTGGAACAAAAATCTATCACTGCTACTACTGAGGCTATAATTAAAGACAAAAAATATCGTGGTGGCCTTGTGGTGGAACCAAAGGAGGGAATTCACTTTAATGTGTCTGTGATGGATTTTGCAAGTCTATATCCTAGCATCATAAAGGTACGAAATCTTTCATATGAAACAGTAAGGTGTATTCATGACGAATGCAAGAAAAACATGATCCCTGGAACAACTCATTGGGTATGTACGAAGAAAAATGGTCTTACTGCAATATTGATTGGTTCGCTACGAGACCTACGTGTTAATTACTACAAGAATTTATCAAAAAACCCAGCACTGAGCGAGGATCAAAAGCAACTCTATACAGTAGTAAGTCAAGCGCTCAAGGTCATACTAAATGCAAGCTATGGGGTAATGGGCGCAGAAATATTTCCTCTATATTGCTTACCAGTAGCAGAAGCCACAACTGCAGTTGGCAGGTTTACAATTTTAGAAACGATTGAAAAATGCAAATCAGTAGGAATTGAAGTTCTGTACGGTGACAGCGTACTCCCAGACACGCCCATCTTGATTCGTAAAAAAGATGGGATGGTAGATTTAATTCCCATAGAATCATTGATACCAAAAACTGTAAGTGGTACAAGATATGGCAAATTTGGTGATGTAGATGTATGGACGGAAAAAGGATTTACTAAAATAAAATACATTTACAGGCACACGGTAAAGAAAACAGGTTATAGAATTCTTACAAGAAAAGGGTTTGTAGAATGTACATCAGATCATAGCTTGGTCATAAACGGTAAAAGTGTGAAACCATCCGATCTCAAAGTTGGAGATAAAATCAATCTAGTTCCATTCAAAACAGAGTCCAGAATTAACGTAAATTCTGATCTTGGGTGGCTGTTTGGACTCTTTATTGCTGAAGGTACCTGTGACACATATGAGTATGAAAATAACATAAAATATTCGTGGAGAATCGCAAATCAGGACAAAAAGATATTACAAAAAGCACAAAAAATAATCCAAGAGCATCTGGCCTTGGAAACAATCGTGATTGACATACGCAAAAGCTCTGCTACATACGCTCTTGCCCCTAGAGTCAATCATAAATTGTTTGTTGATTATTTCAGATTTTTTTGCTATCGTGGTGACCAAAAGGCCGTACCAAAACCTATTCTTAATGCAAATATTGATGCAAAAAGGGAATTCATTAATGGAATGCTAGATGGGGATGGGCATACAGACGTAGACGGATTGACGATACTTGATCAAATACACAAGACAGTAATGGCAGGTATCATAACAATATTAGAACAACTTGGATTGGAGTATTCTTTACAGATAAGAAAAGATAAAACAAATGTTTGTAGACTTCGAATAATAAAAGACAAGACTGACACAAGAATCAAACAATCTGATGTTATCAAAAAAATTGAAAGGTTCAATATAAACGGCTATGTGTACGACTTGGAAACAAAGAACCATCACTTTTGTGGTGGATTGGGTAATATTTTGTTGCATAATACCGATTCATTATTTCTCAAAGGCCCTACACGTGAACAGATCCAAAAAATAGTTGATTGGGCAAAAGAGCAATTCGGAGTCGATCTTGATTTAGATAAGGAATATCGCTATGTCGTTTTTAGTACTAGAAAAAAGAATTATCTTGGAGTTCAGAACGATGGCAAAGTAGATGTAAAAGGCTTAACAGGCAAGAAATCACATACGCCACCATTTATTCGAAAGCTATTTTATGAAATACTGGAAATCCTGTCAAGTGTACAGTCAGAGAATGAATTCTCGCAATCAAAACAAAAAATTGGAGACATGATATCACAGTATGCCAAGAATCTAAAAGCAAGACAAATTCCATTAAATGAACTTGCATTCAATGTTATGATAAGCAAGTCTCCTTCAGAATACATTAAAACAGTACCACAGCACATACGAGCGGCTAAATTATTAGAACAGACAAGAGAAATTAAAAAAGGAGATATTATCTCATATGTGAAAATAATAAACAAACCAGGTGTAAAGCCAGTTGAGATGGCACGCCCCGATGAAATAGATTATGCAAAATATATAGAATTCATGGAGAGCACATTTGATCAGATACTGTCATCCATGGATCTTGATTTTAGCATTCTAATTGGAGCACCAAAGCAAACAGGCTTGGATCAATTCTTTTGGAACTAGAAATGGATTGTGCTAGATGCGGCTCTCCAATGGAGACAATACATCAAAATAATATCGAACGTCAAGCTGACTTAAAAACTTATTTTCCGCAATAAGGAGTAATCAATTGCATTTTGCCATGCATTCTGGCACAGATTAACACACTTTGCCT
>VFSW01014252.1_pt1 | contig 10998 bp, 7 predicted proteins | sample 5358111 | NCBI WGS metagenome assembly VFSW01 (sample SAMN11554181, study PRJNA540505) | mine drainage metagenome | isolation source: sediment from site ElyBrook_90M | place: USA: Ely Copper Mine, Vershire, VT | collected 2017
CCAGATCGTTCGCCTGGATCGCGGTGGTGCCTTCGTAGATGGGCAGGATCTTGGCGTCGCGCAGGTATTGCGCCGCACCCGTCTCCTCGATGAAGCCCATGCCGCCGTGCACCTGCACGCCCAGGCTGGCCACCTCCAGGCTCATCTCGGTGGACAGGCCCTTGACCAGCGGCACCAGGAACTCGTAGAAGGCCTGGTTCTGCCGGCGCGTCGGCGCGTCGGGGTGGGCGTGCGCGGCGTCGTACGCGCTGGCGGCCACCAGCGCCATCGCGCGGCAGGCCTCGGTGTGGGCCCGCATGCGCATCAGCATGCGGCGCACGTCGGGGTGGTGGATGATGGGCGCAGCGGCGTGGATCGAGCCGTCCACCGGCCGGCTCTGCACCCGGTCGCGCGCATAGGCCACGGCCTTCTGGTAGGCCCGCTCGGCCAGCGCGACGCCTTGCACGCCGACCTGGAACCGGGCCGCGTTCATCATGATGAACATGGTCTCCAGGCCGCGGTTCTCCTGCCCGACGAGGTGCGCCACCGCCCCGCCGTGGTCGCCGTACTGCAGCACCGCGGTCGGGCTGGCCTTGATGCCCAGCTTGTGCTCGATGCTCACGCAGTGCACGTCGTTGCGCGAGCCGTCGGGCAGCATCTTGGGGCAGATGAAGAGCGAGATGCCCTTCACGCCCTCGGGCGCGCCCACCACGCGGGCCAGCACCAGGTGGACGATGTTGTCCGCCATGTCGTGCTCGCCGTAGGTGATGTAGATCTTGGTGCCGAAGAGCTTGTAGCTGCCGTCGGCCTGCGGCTCGGCGCGGGTGCGCACCAGGCTGAGGTCGCTGCCGGCCTGCGGTTCGGTCAGGTTCATGGTGCCCGTCCAGCGGCCGCTGATCATGTTCGGGATGTAGGCGGCCTGCTGGGCGTCGGTGCCGGCGGTCAACAGCGCCTCGATCGCGCCGTCGGTGAGCAGCGGGCACAGCGCGAAGCTCATGTTGGCGCTGTTGACCATCTCGCAGCAGGCGGCGCCGATCAGCTTGGGCAGGCCCTGGCCGCCGAACGCCGTGGGGTGCTGCAGCCCCTGCCAGCCGCCTTCGGCAAACTGGCGGAAGGCCAGCTTGAAGCCCGGCGTGGTCGTCACCACACCGGCCTTGAACGACGAGGGGTTCTGGTCGCCGGCCCAGTTCAGCGGCGCCACCACCTCCTGGTTGAAGCGGGCGCACTCCTGCAGCACGGCAGCAGCGGTATCCAGGCCCGCGTCCTCGTGCCCGGGCAGCGCGGCCACCGCGTCGATGCCGGCCAGCTCCTTCATCACGAACAGCAGGTCCTTGACGGGGGCGCGATAGCTCATGGTGGGTCTCCGGATGGAACAAAAAGGGCGCCGCGAGGGGCGCCCTGTTCGGGTGGCGGGGTCAGAGCTTCTCGACGAGCTCGGGCACCGCGACGAACAGATCGGCTTCGAGCCCGTAATCGGCGACGCTGAAGATCGGGGCCTCGGGGTCCTTGTTGATGGCGACGATGACCTTGCTGTCCTTCATGCCCGCCAGGTGCTGGATCGCCCCGGAGATGCCGCAGGCGATGTACAGCTGGGGCGCCACGATCTTGCCGGTCTGGCCCACCTGCCAGTCGTTGGGCGCGTAGCCGGCGTCCACCGCGGCGCGGCTGGCACCGAGCGCCGCGCCGAGCTTGTCGGCCAGCGGCGTGAGCACCGCATCGAACTTGTCGCTGCTGCCCATCGCGCGACCGCCGCTGACGATGATCTTGGCCGCCGTCAGCTCGGGCCGGTCGCTCTTGGCGATCTCGCTGCCCATGAAGGTCGAGGCGCCGCTGTCGGCGACTGCCGGCAACGTCTCGACGGCCGCCTGGCCGCCCGTGGCCGCGGCCGGGTCGAAGCCGGTGGTACGCACGGTGATGACCTTGATGGCATCCGTGCTCTGCACGGTGGCGATGGCGTTGCCGGCGTAGATGGGCCGCTCGAAGGTGTCGGCCGAGAGCACCTTGATGGCATCGCTGATCTGCGCCACGTCCAGCAGCGCGGCCACGCGCGGCGCCACGTTCTTGCCCGCGGCCGTGGCCGGGAACAGCAGGTGGCTGTAGCGCGGGGCCACGGCCAGCACCTGGGCGGCGAGGTTTTCGGCCAGGCCGTGGTTCAGGCCCGGCGCGTCGGCGTGCAGCACCTTGGCCACGCCGGCGATCTGCGCGGCGGCCCGGGCGGCGCCGGCCGCATCGGTGCCCGCGATCAGCACGTGCACTTCGCCGCCGCATTGCAGCGCCGCGGTGACGGTGTTCAGGGTGGCGCCCTTGACGGTCGCGTTGTCGTGTTCGGCAATGACGAGGCTGGCCATTCAGATCACCTTGGCTTCGTTCTTGAGCTTGGCCACCAGGGTGGCGACATCGGGCACCTTGATGCCGGCGCCGCGCTTGGGCGGCTCGCTGACCTTCAGCGTCTTGATGCGCGGCGTCACATCCACACCCAGGTCGCCGGGCTTGAAGACGTCGAGCGGCTTCTTCTTGGCCTTCATGATGTTGGGCAGCGTCACGTAGCGCGGCTCGTTCAGGCGCAGGTCGGTGGTGACCACCGCCGGCAGCCTGAGCTTGAGCGTCTCCAGGCCGCCATCGACCTCGCGCGTGACCAAGGCGTGGCCATCCGCCACCTCGACCTTGCTCGCGAAGGTGGCCTGCGGCAGGCCGGCCAGGGCCGCCAGCATCTGGCCGGTCTGGTTGCAGTCGTCGTCGATGGCCTGCTTGCCCAGGATGACCAAGCCCGGCTGCTCCTTGTCCACCAGCGCCTTCAGCAGCTTGGCGACCGCCAGAGGCTGCAGCTCCTCGGCGCATTCCACCAGGATCGCGCGGTCGGCGCCGATGGCCATGGCCGTGCGCAGCGTCTCCTGGCACTGGGTGACGCCGCAGGAGATGGCCACGATCTCGCTGACCACGCCCTTCTCCTTCAGCCGCACGGCCTCTTCGACGGCAATCTCGTCGAAGGGGTTCATGCTCATCTTGACGTTGGCCGTGTCGACGCCCGTGCCGTCGCCCTTCACACGCACCTTGACGTTGTAGTCGACCACCCGCTTGACGGGGACCAGCACCTTCATGGTTGACGCTCCTGCACGCTAGTTCGGCTTCGCTCGGCCCGGCGGATTCTAGGCGCCGCACCCTGCGGCGAACCGGCTCGCCGAAGCGGAATAGCACGATCGTACTATTTTGTCGGCAGGACTTGCGGTCGGGGGCTTCGCACTTGAGCACACCCGGATGTCGGGCGCTGGTGCCCGGAACGGGACTCGAACCCGTATGCCCAGTGACGGGCCGCGGATTTTAAGTCCGCTGCGTCTGCCGATTTCGCCATCCGGGCGGGCGCGGGCGATCAGGCGGCTGGAGGGTGGAGGCGCGACCCGGAGTCGAACCGGGCTGGACGGATTTGCAATCCGTTGCATAACCGCTTTGCTATCGCGCCGTGCACAAACCGTGGTGATTCGCGCTGTCGCGCTGAACGCCAACACACATCGATGCTACCAAGAAGAAAGGGAAGCCCTGGAGGACTTCCCTTCGATCACGCTGTCTGGAGCGGGAAACGAGACTCGAACTCGCGACCTCAACCTTGGCAAGGTTGCGCTCTACCAACTGAGCTATTCCCGCATCGTCCCGACGCCGGGTTGCCCCTCGCGCCGAGCCGCGCACTATAAACCAAGTTCAGTGCGGCAGTCCATCGCCGGGTGCGGCGGGCGCGGCCACGCCGGGCGGCTGGGCTGCAGCCGCTGCGGCCACCGCGGGCTCGTCGTCGGGCAGCGCCTGCGGCACGCGCTCGAGCGCGATCTCGAGCACCTGGTCGATCCAGCGCACCGGCACGATCTCGAGCCGGTTCTTCGCGTTCTCCGGGATGTCCTGCAGGTCCTTGACGTTGTCCTCGGGGATCAGCACCGTCTTGACGCCGCCGCGGTGGGCCGCGAGCAACTTCTCCTTCAGGCCACCGATGGCGGTGACCTCGCCGCGCAGCGTGATCTCGCCCGTCATGGCCACATCGGCGCGCACCGGGATGCCGCTGAGCGCCGAGACCAGCGCCGTCGTCATCGCCGCGCCGGCACTCGGCCCGTCCTTGGGCGTGGCGCCGTCGGGCACGTGGATGTGGATGTCGCGCTTCTCGAAGATCTCGTCCTTCAGGCCCAGGCGCCGGGCGCGCGAGCGCACCACCGTGCGCGCAGCCTCCACCGATTCCTTCATCACGTCGCCCAGCGAACCGGTGCGGATGATGCCGCCCTTGCCCGGCATCACCGTGGCCTCGATCGTCAGCAGGTCGCCGCCGACTTCGGTCCAGGCCAGCCCCACCACCTGCCCGACCTGGTTCTTCTTCTCGGTGCGTCCGAAGTCGAACTTGCGCACACCCAGGAAGTCGTTCAGGTTCTCCTCGGTGACGACGACGCGGCCGTCGTACTGCTTCAGCAGCTGGCCCTTCACGATCTTGCGGCAGATCTTGCTGATCTCGCGCTCGAGCGAACGCACGCCGGCCTCACGCGTGTAGTAGCGGATGATGCCGCGGATGGCGCCCTCGGTGAGCTCCATCTCCTCGTCCTTGATGCCGTTGTTCTTCTGCTGCTTCGGGCACAGGTAGCGCTGCGCGATGTTGAGCTTCTCGTCCTCGGTGTAGCCGGCCAGGCGGATCACTTCCATCCGGTCCAGCAGCGCCGGCGGGATGTTCATGCTGTTGCTGGTGGCCACGAACATCACGTCCGACAGGTCGAAGTCGACCTCGACGTAGTGGTCGCTGAAGGTGTGGTTCTGTTCGGGGTCCAGCACCTCGAGCAGGGCCGAGGACGGGTCGCCCCGGAAGTCCATGCCCAGCTTGTCGATCTCGTCGAGCAGGAACAGCGGGTTGCGCACGCCCACCTTGCTCAGGCTCTGCAGCACCTTGCCGGGCATGCTGCCGATGTAGGTGCGGCGGTGGCCTCGGATCTCGGCCTCGTCGCGCATGCCGCCCAGCGCCATGCGCACGAACTTGCGGCCCGTGGCGCGCGCCACGCTCTGGCCGAGCGAGGTCTTGCCCACGCCCGGAGGCCCGACCAGGCAGAGGATCGGCGCCTTGACCTTGTCGACGCGCTGCTGCACGGCCAGGTACTCGAGGATGCGGTCCTTCACCTTCTCCAGGCCGAAGTGGTCCTCGTTGAGCACCGCCTCGGCGTGCCCCAGGTCGTGCTTGATCTTGGTCTTCTTCGCCCACGGCAGGCCGACCAGGGTGTCGATGAAGTTGCGTACCACCGTGGCTTCCGCCGACATGGGCGACATCAGCTTGAGCTTCTTCAGCTCGCTCTCCGCCTTCTTGCGCGCTTCCTTGGTCATGCGAGCGGCCTTGATCTTCTTCTCCAGCTCTTCCAGGTCGGCGCCTTCTTCGCCGTCTCCCAGCTCCTTCTGGATCGCCTTGACCTGCTCGTTCAGGTAGTACTCGCGCTGGCTCTTCTCCATCTGGCGCTTGACGCGGCCGCGGATGCGCTTCTCGACCTGCAGGATGTCGACCTCGTGCTCGAGCAGCTCGAGCAGCTTCTCGAGCCGCTTGGGCACGCTGAACAGGTCGAGCACGGCCTGCTTGGCCTCGAGCTTGAGCGGCAGGTGCGCGGCGATGGTGTCGGCCAGGCGGCCCGGGTCGTCGATGCCGGCGATGCTGGTCAGGATCTCGGGCGGGATCTTCTTGTTGAGCTTGACGTACTGGTCGAACTGCTGCGTCACGGCGCGGCGCAGGGCCTCGATCTCGGGCGTGGCTTCGTTCTCGGCGGCCACCGGCACCACGTCGCCCACGAAGTAGTCATCGTCCTCGGTGATGCGACGGGTGTTGGCACGCTGCACGCCTTCGACCAGCACCTTCACCGTACCGTCGGGCAGCTTGAGCATCTGCAGGATGCTGCTGACGCAGCCGACATCGAACATGTCGTCGGCCTTGGGCTCGTCCTTGCCGGCGGCCTTCTGCGCCACCAGCATGATCTGGCGACCCGATTCCATCGCGGCCTCGAGCGCCTTGATCGACTTCGGCCGGCCCACGAACAACGGGATGACCATGTGCGGGAACACGACCATGTCGCGCAGCGGCAGCAGCGGCAGCGTGATCGGCTCGGACGGAAGCACGGGATGACCGGACATTGGGGGACCTCACTTTCTCCCCGGCACGTGAGGCCCGGGAGCGGTAAAACAAGACACCGGCTGCCTGCCCGATCGGCCAGGCCACGGGGCGTTCAGGCGCTGGCCTTGTGCTCGCGGTAGACCAGCAGCGGCTTGGCGCCTTCCTCGACGATGTGATCGTCGATGACCACCTTGGCCACGCCGTCCAGCGTCGGCAGCTCGAACATGGTGTCGATCAGCGAGTGCTCCAGGATCGAGCGCAACCCCCGGGCGCCGGTCTTGCGGGCCAGCGCCTTGCGGGCGATCGCCGTCAGCGCCGAGGGTCGAACCTCGAGCTCGACGTCGTCCATCGCAAACAGCTTCTGGTACTGCTTGACGAGCGCGTTCTTGGGCTCCGTGAGGATCTGCACCATCGCCTCTTCGGTCAGCTCGCCCAGCGTGGCGACCACCGGCAGGCGGCCCACCAGCTCGGGGATGAGACCGAACTTGATCAGGTCTTCGGGCTCGGCCTCGCGGAACAGGTCGGCGGCGCGCTTCTCGTTCTTGCTGTGCACGCTGGCGGCGAAGCCGATGCCCGACTTCTCGGTGCGACTCTGGATCACCTTCTCGAGACCGTCGAAGGCACCGCCGCAGATGAACAGGATGTTGGTGGTGTCGATCTGCAGGAAGTCCTGGTTCGGGTGCTTGCGCCCGCCCTGCGGCGGCACGCTGGCCATCGTGCCTTCCACCAGCTTGAGCAACGCCTGCTGCACGCCTTCACCGGAGACATCGCGCGTGATGCTGGGGTTGTCGGCCTTGCGGCTGATCTTGTCGATCTCGTCGATGTAGACGATGCCGCGCTGCGCGCGCTCGACGTCGTAGCTGCAGTTCTGCAGCAGCTTCTGGATGATGTTCTCGACGTCCTCGCCCACATAGCCGGCCTCGGTGAGCGTGGTCGCATCGGCGATGACGAACGGCACGTTCAGCAGCCGCGCCAGCGTCTGCGCCAGCAGCGTCTTGCCGCTGCCGGTGGGGCCGATGAGCAGGATGTTGCTCTTGCTCAGCTCGACCTCGTCCTTGGCCGCGGCACCCATGTGCTTCAGCCGCTTGTAGTGGTTGTACACCGCCACCGACAGCGTGCGCTTGGCCACGTCCTGCCCGATCACGTACTGGTCGAGGCTGGCCTTGATCTCGGACGGGATCGGCAGGTCCGACTTGCCCGCCTTGGCGGTGGCACTTTCGGCCGGCACCTCGTCGCGGATGATGTCGTTGCACAGCTCGATGCACTCGTCGCAGATGAAGACCGACGGGCCTGCGATGAGCTTCTTCACCTCGTGCTGGCTCTTGCCGCAGAACGAGCAGTACAGAACCTTCTCGCCCGAAGCGCCCTTCTTTTCAGCCATGGATCGGTGTGCCAGCGGTGTAGATCGCGGATTGCGACTTCATCATAGATCAAGTACCCGCCGGCCCGAGGGGGCGAACAGCAGCGCCGAACGGGCCCGATTCGGCGGCTCGGCGCGTCGATTAAAGCGCGCTTGTCCAGGACCTGGTCGATCAGCCCGTAGTCCTTGGCCTCGGCGGGCGACATCCAGAGGTCTCGCTCCATGTCAGCCACGATGCGGTCCAGCGGCTGGCCCGTCCGCGCGGCGTAGATCTTGTTCAGCTGCTCGCGCGTCTTGATGATTTCGCGCGCCTGGATCTCGATGTCGGTGGCCTGCCCCTGCGCACCGCCCGAGGGCTGGTGGATCATCACGCGCGAGTTCGGCAGCGCCGAGCGCTTGCCCTTGGCCCCGGCCATCAGCAGGAAGCTGCCCATGCTGGCCGCCATGCCCATGCACAACGTGCTGACATCGGGCTTGATGAACTGCATGGTGTCGTAGATGGACAGGCCGGCGCTGACACTGCCGCCGGGCGAGTTGATGTAGAGGAAGATGTCCTTGTCGGGGTTCTCGCTCTCGAGAAACAGCATCTGCGCCACCACCAGGTTGGCGGTGGCATCGTTGACCGGGCCGACCAGGAACACGATGCGCTCGCGCAGCAGCCGGCTGTAGATGTCGTAGGCGCGCTCGCCGCGGCCCGACTGTTCGATGACGATGGGCACCATGCCCAGGCCCACGGTTTCCTGCACACTCATCGCCGGCTCCTCGCGCATCAGGACGCGCTCATCAGTTCGTCGAACGGTAGCATCTTGTCGATGACCTTGACCCGGCTCAGCACGAACTCGGTCACGTTGTTCTCGATCACCACGGCTTCGACGTCGGCCATGCGCTGGCGGTCGCCCAGGTACCAGCGCATCACCTCGGCCGGCTTCTCGTAGCTCTGGCTCAACTCTTCGATGTGCGCCTGCAGCTGTTCGGGCCGGGCCTGCAGGCCGTGCGTGCGCACCAGTTCGGCCACCACCAGGCCCAGGCGGACGCGGCGCTCGGCCTGCGGCCGGAAGATCTCGGCCGGCAACGACACCGACTCGGCGTCCTTCACGCCGCGCTGCTTGAGGTCGGCGCGCGCGTTCTGGATCAGGCGCTCGGACTCGTTGGCCACGAGCGCGTTCGGCAGCTCGAGCTCGGCCACCCGGCTCAGGGCGTCCATCACCGCCGCCTTGTTCCGCGCCTGGACCCGGAACTTGACCTCGCGCTCGAGGTTCTTCTTCACGTCGGCGCGCAGCGCCTCAACCGTGCCTTCCGCGATGCCCAGCGCCTTGGCCAGCGCATCGTCCACGGCCGGCAGGTTCTGCACCTCGATCTTGCCCACCGTGACCAGGAAGTCGGCTTCCTTGCCCGCCACGTCCTTGCCGTTGTAGTCGGCCGGGAACTGCAGCGGGAAGGTCTTGCTCTGGCCCGCCTTCATGCCGCGCACGGCCTGGTCGAACTGCTCGAGCATCTGGCCTTCGCCGATGATGAACTGGAAGGCCTCGGCCTTGCCCCCGGCGAACGGCTCGCCGTCGATCTTGCCTTCGAAGTCGATCGTCACGCGGTCGCCTTCGACCGCGCCCTCGTCCTTGGCCCGCAGGCCGAAGGTGCGGCGCTGCTTGCGCAGGATCTCGATCGTGCGGTCGATCGCGGCCTCGGTCACCTCGGTGCCCACGCGCTCGACCTCGGCGGCCGACAGGTCGCCCAGCGTCACCTCGGGGTACACCTCGAAGGTGGCATCGAAGGCCATCTGGCCCGCCGGCGCCTCGTCCTTCTGCGTGATCTTGGGCGGCCCGGCCACGCGCAGTTTGGCTTCGTTGGTGGCCTCGTTGAAGGCCTGGCCGACGCGGTCGTTCACCACCTCGTACTGCACCGAGTAGCCGTAGCGCTGCGCCACCACGCTCATCGGCACCTTGCCGGGGCGGAAGCCGTCGGCCTTGACGGTGCGCGACAGCCGCTTCAGGCGCGACGCAACCTCGCCGTTGATGGTTTCGGCGGCCAGCGTGAGGGTGATGCGGCGCTCGAGCTTGTCCAGGGTTTCGACGGTGACGACCATGATGTCTCTTGGGTGCGGTGGATGCAAAAGCGGGAATGGGGGCCTGGTGCGCGGGGCCGGACTCGAACCGGCACGCCGGTGAAGGCGTCAGGACCTAAACCTGGTGCGTCTACCAATTTCGCCACCCGCGCAGGTGGTTTGCCGGACGACGGCGAACCCGCGATTTTAGCCTGCCGCCAAACGCGTGCCGCGGGCCCCGGCACCGCCTTGGCCGAGAATCGCGGCCGTGAGCGTGGGCCATTACGAGAACTTTCCGGTCGCCTCGGTGCTGTGTCCGCCGGCCTTGCGGCCCGCGGTGGCGGCGATCTACCACTTCGCCCGCACCGCCGACGACATCGCCGACGAGGGCGCCGCGTCGCCGGCGCAGCGGCTGGCCGACCTGGCTGCCTACCGCGCCGACCTGCGGGCCGTGCTGCAGGGCCGCGCTGCCGGCCCGCGCTGGGCCGCCGTCTTCCATCCCCTGCGCGAGGCCGCCGCGCGCCACCGGCTGCCCGGCCCGCTGCTGGAAGACCTGCTCGACGCCTTCGAGCAGGACGCCCGCAATCCGGTCTACCGCGATCGCGCGGCGCTGCTCGACTACTGCCGCCGCTCGGCCAACCCCGTCGGCCGCCTGCTGCTGCACCTGTACGGCATCGACGACGCCGCGTCGCTGCAGCGTGCCGACGCCATCTGCAGCGCGCTGCAGCTGATCAACTTCTGGCAGGACCTGCAGCCCGACCTGGCGCGCGGTCGCCACTACGTGCCGGACGCCGATCTGCAGGCGCACGGCCTGCAGCGCACCGACCTGGCCCCCGGCGCCGACTCGCCGGCGCTGCGGGCGCTGGTGCAGGCGCTGTGCGTCTGGGCGCGTGGCCTGATGGACAGCGGCGCCCCGCTGGCGCTGCACATCCCCGGCCGCGCGGGCTGGGAGCTGCGCCTCGTCGTGCAGGGTGGGCTGCGCATTCTTGACAGAATCGAACGCATGGACCACGCCGCCTTGACGCACCGCCCGACCCTTGTCGCCGTCGATGGGCCGGTGATGCTGGTGCGGGCTCTGCGGATGCGGCGCGCAGCGTGATGACCCCCCAGCAGTACGTGCAGGACAAGGCCGCGCGCAGCGGATCGTCGTTCTACTACGCCTTCCTGTTCCTGCCGCCGGCGCGGCGCGCGGCGATCACCGCCTTCTACGCCTTCTGCCGCGAGGTCGACGACGTGGTGGACGAGGTGTCCGACCCCGGCGTGGCGGCCACCAAGCTGGCGTGGTGGCGGGGCGAGATCGCGCAGGCCTTCGATGGCCGGCCCAGCCATCCCGTGATGCAGGCGCTCTTGCCGCTGGCGCCCGACTTCGGCATCCGGCGCGAGCACCTGCTGGCCGTGGTGGAGGGTTGCCAGACGGATCTGGAGCATACGCGCTTTCTCGACTTCCCGGCGCTGCAGCGCTACTGTCACCTGGTGGCCGGGGTGGTGGGCGAGGTTGCCGCCAACATCTTCGGT
>VFSW01014253.1_pt1 | contig 10997 bp, 5 predicted proteins | sample 5358111 | NCBI WGS metagenome assembly VFSW01 (sample SAMN11554181, study PRJNA540505) | mine drainage metagenome | isolation source: sediment from site ElyBrook_90M | place: USA: Ely Copper Mine, Vershire, VT | collected 2017
GCGCGAACCTTTGCTCCGCTGAGCGGCGCCCCAAAGAGCGGGGCAACGACACAGAAGTCGAAGAGTCCGGCGAGCAAGGGCAGCAGACCGACGACCACTAGCACGATCCCAAGGATGGCATTGTTGGCGAACGCCGCCTCAAGTATGCCCCCGCCAATCAGCGCGAGTCCGACGATAGCGCGCAGGAAGCGTCCTGCGGGGCTGGCCATAAATGATGCAAATGTCATCTGTCATTCCTCTGTTTTCTACGCTATGAAGCGTTTTCTGGCGCCACCAACGCTGGTGGTTCTGTCATTGAAATGCCCGCCACAGCAAAAGGTTACAGCGCAGTGGGAAACGTGATAGACTTACTGGGAAACCTCCAAACAGCTCAAGGGGTACGCCGATGGCCAACCTGACAGACGATGAACTGCTTGCGGGATTACAGCGCCATGACCCCCAAGCCTTTGCTGTTTTCTTCGAAACCTATGCGGATCGTGTCTTTCGGTTGGCTGCGCATCTGTTGGGGAATGAGCAAGACGCAGAGGAAGTGACCCAAGCGACGTTTCTCTCCGCCTTTAAAGCCATCGATCATTTTGAGCCACGGGCAAAAATCAGTACCTGGCTCTATCGCATCGCGTATAATCACTGCCTCATGCTGCTCCGCCAGCGCCATGTGGTGGCTGAATTGCCAGATGAGAACGAGGCGGCGCCCATACCCAGCGCATTTGTTGATTGGAGCCAACTTCCCGAATCGCAACTCCTCAGTGACGAGGCGCAGGCCATGCTGCGCGCCGCCGTCAGTGATCTGCCAGAATCGTTACGAGCGGCGTTTGTGCTACGGGATATTGAGCAGCTATCCACCGCTGAGTGCGCTCATGTGCAACAAATCACCGAAGCCGCGTGCAAGGTGCGACTACACCGCGCGCGCCTCCATCTGCGTGAGCGATTGAGCGACTATTTTGCGGAGTGGGTCAGACCACCGGCGAAGAAGGAGCGAGTATGACCTGCGATGCCCTCCTGGCGTACCTTTCGCTCTATCTCGATCAGGAGTTGGATGAGGAGCTGGCGCAGGCCGCTCGCCTGCATCTGGCCACCTGCCAGAATTGCCAGGTAATGCTCAATACGACGCAACAGCTGATCGTGTTGGGCCATGCGCAGACCCAACGTGTCATCCCCATTGCGCGACGCGAACAGCTCTTTGAGCGCCTCCAATCAGCGTTTCTCCAGCGGAGATCGCCTCCTACGGATGGGCCTGCGCAGTCGTAATCAGCGTTTCGTATTACTGCTCCAAATGTCGTAGAACCGGATCCGTCGTAGCGGTTGGCGTGGGGCGCCAGGCGCGCCCCCACCCTGGCGCGCCCCTGCGGAACCCTACACCTGTCCCTCCAGCGTCGTGCGGGTGAGGGACAGGGAACGCCAACGAGTGAGCCGAACCTCGTATGAGCCAATGCGCTCCCCGCTTCTCGTATGCGCCACATTGCTTGATCGCGCACTCGCCACAGCATCCCCCTTGACTGTGATGAAATTGAGTTGAGGCGCCCGACTTCCTTGATCGAAAAGAGAGACAGACCTGTGAACAATCTATTGGGTTGGCAATTGTAGGAGCAGAAGGAGAAAGGAAGGTAGACGTATGCGATATAGTATTCTGGCGCTGGGCTTCGCCGTCTTAAGCATTGGTTTCGCAATGGTCGGCTTCGTGGCGCCCGTGCAGGCAGCCACGACCACGCCTACGACTGTGTTCGGGCCACCGACCGAGAAGTCTAAGGTGATTCTGGGAGAGAACAGCATTGACGGCCCAGCTCTCTGGACCTCGCCCACTGGTTCCATGCGCGCCGTCATCGCGTGGACCGGAACCGACACTAAACATCGGCTCAACTACATGACGAGTAGCGACGGCCTCACGTTTACCAATAAGCACGTTCTGAACGAAACGTCGCCATTTCGACCCGCCATCGCTGCGGTCAGCACTGACGCCAATCCAACGGTGGAGTTGGCCTGGACGGGCGACGATCTGGCCCATCATATCAACCTACTCTCAGGTGTACCAGGATCGGGGTTTGAGAAGGTGACGCTGCCTGAGACGAGCTTCACCGCGCCATCGCTTGCGCTGAATGGCGGCGTCGTCTATCTAGCGTGGGCAGGCGGCGCCGCCAATCACTCGCTCAACGTCGTCCCTATCCTGTGGCGTGGCGGTCTATCAGTCGGCGCGAAAGTCACGCTGCCCCAGTTCAGCAGCATCTCACGGCCCAACATCGCGTTCGACCCGAACGGAAACCAGCTTATCCTGAGTTACACCGCCGCCTCTGGGCGCATCTACTTTGCGACCTCGCCGGATGGCGTCCACTGGTCTATGCCATCAACCTCGCCGCTGGCGGAGTGGAGCAATGTTAGCCCGACGATGGTAGGATTCGCCACGAACAATATGCCCCGCTACTTTGTGACGTGGCGTGGCACAGACAAAACTCACTCGCTGAACGTGCAATATACGGAGAGCTTCCCAAGCTGGCCGCTGGATAGCTCGAAGGCGACATGGAGTGAATCCAGCTTGGGTGGCCCAACCCTCGGTTTTGTCGGCGTCTACCGCCAGGCGCTGGTAGCCTGGACGGGAACGGATACCGCCCATCACCTGAATGTGGCAGTGGTCGGCATGTAGGAGCATAGGATCGGATTTGAGCGCCGCGCAACAACGTGAAAAACCGTTGTCGCGCGGCGCTCGTACTCCCCTTGCGCGTCGTTAGGCTAGCACTCGCTGTAGCCGCAGCTCGCGCACTTGCGGCAGCCCTCCTCGTTGTGCATCGTGTTGTTGCCGCATTGCGTGCAGAGGTTGCCCGTCACGCTATACAGCGCGAACTGCGCGCCGCCGTGGCCGCCGCTCGCGCCGCCATTGGCGCCGCCACCATACGCGGCGTGTGGGTCGTGACCGTTAGCGACTGGCGCGGCTGGGCTGGCGCCGCCCGCTGCGTCCGACGCCATCGCGTCGGTGGTCGCGTCCGCCGCTTCGAGGCGCTCGGCGTGCAGTTCGAGCGAGCGGGCCACCGCGTCGGGCAGTGACCGCACGCGGTCGGCGCCGAAGCCGATGCTGGCGCTACCGCCAATCGAGCGCAGTTGCCGCGCGACCTCGCGGGCGCGTTCGTCCTGCGTCAGTGGGCTTTCCACTTGCAGGTGGATCGAGATCAGCCGACCCAGCGCCTCGGCCAGCGCCGCCACGTCCGACCCCGCCTTGCCAATGTTGATGAACACCTCGAAGAGGCCGTCAGCGTCACTGTTCAGCGTGACGTTGACCTTGCCCTCCGGCGCGCGCACCTGGCGGGTGTAGCCCGTCACCACCGCCGGACGCTCCTTCACACCACCCGGATAGCGCCGCGCTGGCGCCGGGGCAGGCGTGGGCGTCGCTGGCGACGCTGCTGGCGCGATAGCAGGCGTGGTCGGCGCCGCTGCTACCGTTGTTGATTGCTCACTCACCGTTGTTGCCTTCTGCTCATCTTTCTTCTTGTCGCCTACGCCGACGTTCAGCACCTGCTCGCCCTTGCTGCCGTCGCGGAAGACGGTGATGCCCAGGCAGCCGGATGACCACGCCTGCATGTAGGCGCTGGCCACGTCGTCGCGGGTGGCGTTGTTGGGCAGGTTGATCGTGTTGTGCGAGACGACGCCGTTGACGACGTACTCGTGCGCGTCCTCGACCTCAATGTCGTAGAGCGAGACGATCCCGGCGTCCTCGACTGCCGTCACGCGGAAGACGGGCGTCTCGGTGGGCCAGCCGAACCGCTGCGCAGTCACGTTGTCGCAGTTGCGCGCCTGTCGCTGGCGAATCGACCGAAGCGCTGAGTAGTACGGGTGATCGGTCGCTACCGTGGTCGCTTCCACCGTGTCGCGCTCGATCAACACCTGATAGGTCGCATTGTGTGGCGCGGCGTTCTTGTGCGGCTCGATGCACTTGACGAGCTTCTGCAACTCGTTGCTCACCAACACCTTGTAGGCCATCGCGCCGGTCGCCCCAACCAGCCCGCTGTGCATCCGCACGAGCGGCAGGCCGAAGCTGCGGGCGACCTCGGCGACGCCATACGCCAGCGACTTGGACATCCCCGCGTAGACGTAGAGGCCAAACTTGGGAGTCTGATAGCCGTCCAGCGAGACGCCGCGCAGGAAGGCCAGCTTCTCCTCGGCGTTCCCGGCCAACACCTGCGCCGGGACGCGCTTGTTGTACGCGCCCTTGCCGATCAGCCCCTCTACCCAACGCGAGAGCGCCTGCGAGTTGATCGTGAGATACTGCATGTTGGGGTTGCGCTGGTCAACGATGTGGCGCGGCGTCAGGCCAAAGAGTCGCTCGGCCAGCGCGCTGAACTCGGCGGCGACCTCGTCGTCCGCTGTGGTCAGGCCGACCGCGCCGGTGATCTCGGTGGTATGCCCGTCGGCGGCCAGCATCCCCAGGAACTGCGCTAGGTCTGGCGACATCTGGAAGGGAATGTTCACGGCTTTGGCGCTGGTCTTGAGGTCGCCCAAGGCGGGCATGGACGCGCCGCCCTGGCCGTGCGCGGTTTGGAAGCGGCCAATCACTAGGTCGCCCACCCGCAGGTCGGCCAGCTTGCGCCAACCATCCGGCGTCTGCACTTTGTGGCTGGCCGTCGAGCCAACAAGTTCGGCGCCGCTATCCAGCCGGATGCGCGTCGCTTCCTGCTCACCCGCGTAGTAGTGCGAGAGGATGCGATGGCCGCCGGTGCGGATGCCCTGATCGGCGATGCTGACGAAGCTATCCGGCTCCTCCACGTCGGAGAAGTTCTCGACGGCGATCAGTCCGCGCGAGGTGGGGATCAGTGTGCCAGCGGCGAGGCACTTGCTGATCGAGTTGTCTACCCCCTTCTGGAAGGCGGCCTGCATGGCGATGTGCCAGGTGGGCGCGATCTCGTGGGCGGTGACGTAGGGCGCCAGCGCGGGGTGGCGCTCGGCGGGGTGCCCGTGCAGCGCGCCGTGGGTCTTGGCGTACTCTAGCACGCCCGGCTTGTCCTCAATGTCGCTGGCCTCCAACGCCCGCTGGAAGAAGGGGTTGACGAAGTCCAGCACGCGATACGTCCCGCCGGGCTGCTTTACACGGTGCTGGAAGGCCAGCGCGAAGATCGGCTCGATGCCCGACGAGCAGTCGGCCAGGATGCTGATCGACCCGGTGGGGGCGACGGTGGTGCGGGTGGAGTTGCGCAGCCGGGGGCCGTGCTTGTAGATGCTGCGCTCCCAGTTGGGGAAGGCGCCGCGTTCCTCGGCCAGCAACCGCGACTCGTCGGTGGACCACTCGCGGATCTTGACCATCATGCGCTCACCCAGCGCAGTTGCCTCGGCGCTGTCGTAGCGCAGCCCCAGCTCGAAGAGCAGCTCCGCCCAGCCCATCACGCCCAGGCCGATGCGGCGGTTGGCGCGCACCATCTCGCGCACCTCGTCCAGCGGATACGGGTTGATCTCGATCACGTCGTCCAGGAAGCGCGTGGTCAGCCGCGTGACGCGCTCCAACTCGTCCCACTGAATCTCGCCGTCCCGCACAAACAGCCCCAGATTGATCGATCCGAGGTTGCAAGCGTCGTAGGGACCCAACCATTGCTCACCACATTGCGCTGTTAGTATGCTATTTACGATTATTGCATGTACTTCCGGCACTGTAGTGTCATACACATCAGCTATACCTGCATCCTCGATCAGCGCTACCTTGGTGACAAATTTCTCAATGCCCGCTGGTCGGGAACGGGACGTGATCCACTCAACGAGGCGGGTCTGTTTGCGTTCCTGCATGAAGCCGATGACCTCGGCGAAGCGGTTGCGATTCGCCTTGTCAATGATCACTTCATATTGGGCGCGTGTTAGGTAGGCTTTCGGTTCGCGTTGCGCATCGGGCATCAGGCGCATCGCCTCTTGCCGACGCAGTCGAATCACACTGACGATGCCCAAGTTTAGGAGCAGTTGCTGTACATCTTGCGCCAGTCCTTTGGATGACGTCGCCAGGCGTACAGTACAAGAGCCACTGGTTTTATGGGATTGTACACTGCCATCGGCGCCAAAGAGGCCGCGCAGGAACCCGATCACCGCATCGCGTGGCGCCATGAAGATGCTTTCCGGCACGCGCTTCTCGGCAGCTTTGGCGCCAGTAATTCCCAACGTCGTAAAGAACGTCGCTGCTGCTCCTGCAGTTTGGAACTGGTAGTGACCCTGGCGCTCGACAACGTTGCCCTTGATACCAAACCAAGCGCGCAATCGCTGATGAAGCATCTCCATAATGTCGGGGTCTTGAAGGCTTACGGCGACGCCCAACACATACTGATTGTTCAGCTTTGGCTCGAAGCGGATATAGCCATCACCCAGGATGTAGCCGACAACTTCCCCTAACTCTGTAGTCCATTCGCGCGGTGGGGCAACTTTTCCGTCACGCTCCCAGGCCTCCAGGCGAATACGGCTGCGCTCCGTATAGGGAATGGCGGGCAACGCGCGCTCTTGCGACCAGGCGCCCTCGCCGCCTTGCAGCAGCAGTTCGTCGCCGTATTCGAGTTGGTCGAGGCGTTTGTAGCCGTCGGTCGTCAGGAAGCGGTGATACGGCGTCGCGGTGATCTCGATGCCGTGGCTGGTGGTCAGCTTGCGCACGGGAACCTGCTCGCCCGTCTTGAAGACCGGCACGGCGGGCTGGAAGACCACACCTGATCTGGCGACGCTGGCCACGCCGTTGACCGCCGCCTCCACTGTATGCTCCCACGCGCGGGCGTCGGTGGTGACAACCAACTCCTCCTGGCTGGCGTAGAGCGTGTCCATGCGGATCAGGCCGCGCTCAGTCGCCAGCCGCGTCTCGCCGACCACACACGGGTTGGTTGCTTCGAGCATATCGATCTCTGGCGTGGGGTTCGCGGTGGAGTGGTTGGCGCGGTCGAGGAAGACCAGGCCGGGGTCGCCGGTGGCCCAGGCGGCGTCCACGATGCGCGCCATCACGTCGCGGGCGCGCAGTTGCTCCGTCGGCTGGTGGGTATGCGGGTCGATCAGGTCGTAGGACTCGTCAGCCTCATACGCGCGCATGAACTCGTCGGTGATCGCCACCGAGATGTTGAAGTTCGTCACCGAGCCGTCGCGCTTGCAGTCAATGAACTTGAGCACGTCGGGGTGATCCACCCGCAGGATGCCCATGTTGGCGCCACGTCGGGTATTGTGGCTAACGAAGCCGTTGGCGATGTAGGTGTGGTTCTCCGCGACGGACAGGTCAACCGTCAGCGCCTCATCCTCTTCGATGGCGGCGATCTGATCGGTGAACTGTTCATCGCTCATGCTATGCTGGTCAGCGACAGCGCCAACACGCTCCCAACACGCCGCTGGCTGCTCAAGGCAGGCGCGCAACTGGTCGCGCTGCGTAGCAGATAGACTGCCAATACGCTCAGCGAATAGGCGCTTACCCTCAAGGGTGATGATGCGCAAGCGATACGGCGCGCCATCTTCGCCAAGTTCTAGATGACCAGGGACGCCGAGCGCAAGCAAAAGCTGCTGAACATCGGCCAGTGTCTCATATGCGCCGATGAACTGCGTATAGCCCTCCGCATGAACAGTCCCATTGACGCTGAAATAGCCACGGAGAAAGCCGCGCGCGAACGCTGCCCCAGCGCGGAAAACGACGTCAGGGAGTGGCTGCTTGCCCGCAAGGGGCGCTACGCCGATCTGCGCCAACCAGCCCGCTAGTTCTGCTGCGGTATAGGGCTGCCCGTCAAGCGTGGATGTCGCATCGCAGTCGCCCGCAAAGAACGAACCCGCAACCTCACCCAACTCCTCAGTCGGACGTAACGATGCAGCCTGTCCCGTTCGGATTGGTGGGAAGCGATAGTCTGTGCTGTCGGGATAGGTGTTCTTTTGTAGGGCAACCCAATCGCCGACCTGCGCATCCTTCAGATGGCGCCAGACATAGGCGCCGCTCGCGTCAATCACGCGCACCCGGTGCTCCGGCGTGCCGGTGAAGCTGTAGCCGTGCGTCGTGCGAATGCGGCGGACAGCGGCCACGCCGTTATGATAGAACTCCTCGACCTTGCGCGCGCCCTCATCGGTGCAAGCGATGAGCGGCTGCTGGAGCGCGTGCCAACTCTTCGGCGTGGCGTCCAGCGGCCCCAACGTACCGATCTGCACGAGGCCCGCCGAGGTGGCGACGCGCGTCTCTGGCGTGACGCAGCCGCCTTGCTTCACCGCTTCGGTTGCTCCGTCGAAAATCTTCATGAAGCTGACGGGGCCAGACGCCACGCCGTGCGTCGAGGCGACCATGCTACCCTCCGGGCGCAGGCGGCTGAAGCTGAACCCGGTATTGTGGATAGCGGTCAGGCCGTTTACGCCAGCTAGATAGGTACTGTGGTCTGCCACCGTGAAGTCGTAGAATGGCACACATTCAGTTGGGCGCTCAATAGAAGTGACGGTGGTCGAACCTTGCGCCAGCCAGCCTGCGACGCCATCTACATTGGGTGACGCCTCTATGTCGTCAGTCAGCAACGTTTGCAAGGCGCTGATGTGCGCGCCAGTGGCGAGCGTAACCAGCAAGAATGTATCACGCTCTTGAATCGCCGGAGCAAAGCCCAGCAGGCTACACAGCGTCATTACCTTCGCGGCGAGGGCTGGGGATTGAACTGCGACAGCATAGTCGCCATCAGTTTCGTTGGTAACGTCAACCATTCCCGCCAGGAAGGCGCCGACGACCGTCAGCGGCGATTTCGCCACCATCTCTGGGAAGCTGGCGCCGTCCAGGGCCATCTCGCGCCCAAGCTGACGCGCCGCCGCCTCATCCAGCCGCACACCTGCAACCGTTTTGTACTCCTGGTGGGGCCAGTTCGCACGCACGGAGGCGTTGGGGGTTGGCAGGATGTCGCCGGGCTTGAGTTCGTCGGCGCGTCGCTCGACCAGTTTTTGCCCGTCGAAGATCATGAATGGATGCCAGCGGCTGGTCGTCACCTCAAGGCCATTGGCGCCGCGCACCCGCAGCTGATCGGCTAGTGGCACGTCGTAACGCCAGAGATGCGTGACCGGCGCCGGTTCGTAGGAGCCATCCGTCGGGTTGAGCGCCATCGTGCGAATGCCCATATCGGCGACATCCATCACCGCATGATCGCCGCGTGGCTCCTCGATACGACCCGTCGCACGCACACGCTCATACAGCGTCGCAATCGCCTCGACGCCGCAGAATGTCGTGAAGACATGCGCGTCGCCAGAGATACAGCCGCCCCCGCTCTGGTGGATTAGCGCGGCGTGCTTGACCGCCTCGAAGATGCCTTCCAGGCTATCGTCCACGGGTACAACGTAGCAGGCTGACAACTGGAGGTTGTTGCCCTTGCCTGCGTTCATCAGGGTTGGGGAGTTGGGCAGGAACTCGCCGCTCACCATCACATCGTAGAACTGGTTGGCGATCGCCTCGGCCACCGCTGGATCGGCCCACTGCGTCTCCGCCAGGGCCACCGCGCGCGCCACACGCCAGCAGAGTTCGTCGGGCGTCTCCACCACCTCGCCGTGCTCGTCGCGCAGCAGATAGCGTTCGCGCAGCACGCGCAGCGCCGTCTCCGACCACGTCCCAGGTCGGCGTTGCGGGCCGGGTATGCCCGTCGTCGCGACCAGCTCGCTCGCCGCTTTGCGCTTTGCCGCGCTCTTTGCGTCGCCCTTGGTCGCGCTCTTCGGGTCGCTCTTGCTGTCAGTCGCTCCCAGTTGTCTGTCTTTCACCGCTGCCCCCTGGCTCATGCGCCATTCGTCTACATTGCCGTCATACGTTGCTGTCATACGTTGCTGTCTGCTACTGTCTGCTGCTCTGCGCCCTGCCGGATGATCGTTCCATGCGTAGGCGTTCGCGCGTCCGTATTGGATCGCCCCACTGCTGAACGCATAGCGAAGGGCGACCGCTTCGGGTGGGTCACTTCGGGCTACCACCATTGTACCCAACAACATGTGGTAAAATCAAGCCTCAAAATACTAGATGTGGGACATTAGGGAAATACTGGCCACATAATCCCACATCTAGTGACAACTCGCCATAATGATCGGGACCAGCAGGGCGCCGCAGTGGCCACAATGGCGACAGGGTCATCTGACGGTGATCTGGCGCCGATCTGACGGCAGACAAAAGCCCGGATCACCGTGCGTGTGGTGATCCGGGCGGAGGGCTGGACGTGGTTGGGCGCAGGCGGTTGCTTCGCATTGCGCCCATGCGGACGGGCGAATCAGCCGCCAGTTTTGAGCGTTGGCGTGATGCCTGGTGTAGCGCCGGGCGTTCCATTCGGCGTGGGCGAGGTCGTCGGGCTGGCAGGCGAGGGGGTGAAGAACGTCTGCGCGTGATAGCGTGTCCCCTGGTAGGTGACATAGACATCCACAACCACTGGCTGCCCTGCTGAGGGATCGTTGAATGTGATCGGGATTGCAGCCACTCCCGTCGCGTCGGTCGATCCGGAGTAGTTCTGCGAGATGGGCGCGCCAAGCTGCACGCTGACCGAAAGCGACGTAGCTGGCGGCTGGGCGGGTCCGCTCATGCTTTGGTTCTGCACACGGCAGATCACGTAGATGGTGATGTTGTCATTGCTATTGGGAGAATAGTTCGACGGCCACGCGCCCACCGTGAATGGCGGGAAGGTCGGCGTCGGTGAGTTCGACGAGGTGTTGGGCGTCGAGATCACATACGTCTGGCTGGTGCTCGACCCGCCCGGTGTGCTCGCCACCTGGCACCCGACCAGCGCTACCGCGATCATACACATCGCAGCGAACAACAGCGCAAACTGCTTGGGCCGTATCACCATATCCAACCATCCTCCATGCGGCGCATCGAACGCGGCGCGTAGTGATGAGGCGCCGTGGTAGTATGCTCACATTCCACTTCAGCCAGGATTTTGCCATCACCGAAGCCCAAGTCGTATATCCCAGAGGGAAGTATAAGCCGCTAGTCGCGCCTCGGCAAGCAGTGGCGGGTGTGGCGGGACTTTTGGTTGTCATGAGCGACCGGCGCAGGATGGCTTTCTCATGGCGTTGCACGCCGTGAAACAGCCAGATGAAAG
>VFSW01014254.1_pt1 | contig 10997 bp, 9 predicted proteins | sample 5358111 | NCBI WGS metagenome assembly VFSW01 (sample SAMN11554181, study PRJNA540505) | mine drainage metagenome | isolation source: sediment from site ElyBrook_90M | place: USA: Ely Copper Mine, Vershire, VT | collected 2017
GGCGAGCATTGTGATTCACATGCTCTTGATCATCGGACTCGGACTATGGGTCGTGCGGAACAAAACCGTCGCGAGGCCGCTCATTCTGGCCGCCGAAGTGAACGTGCTCGACCAGGAGGGGGACGCGCAACGGCTGGCGCCTTTGACCATCCAGCCCGAATTCGAGCCGCCAGGCGCGGTGAATCTCGCGCCGATGGTTGCCACCGATCCGTTTGCCAAGGCCGATGCGGAACCCGACGACGTGGCACCCGTCGTGGGCGAACCGGTTGGCGATTTGTTCGGTCCCTCCGACGCCTCGCTGGTGGCGTCCGGACCAGCCGATCCCGGCAAGATCCTGGCGGGCCGCAATCCTCGGGTCCGCAGCCAACTGGCGCTTCGCGAAGGGGGCACTACCGAAAGCGAAGCGGCCGTGACGCGCGCGTTGAAGTGGCTCGACGCCCACCAGAATTCCGACGGAAGTTGGAGCTTGCACCGCTTTAACCAGGCGGGCGACTGCAACGGACGCTGTGGCGACGCGGGGCGGGTCGAAAGCGATACGTCGGCCACGGCCATGGCCCTTTTGCCCTTTCTCGGCGCGGGACAGACGCACTTGCGCGGCGACTACAACCTGACGGTCGCACGCGGACTGCGATGGTTGATGGACCAGCAAAAGCCCGACGGTGACCTACGCGGCCAAGGCGGTGGCAACATGTACGCTCACGGCCAGACCGCCATCGTGCTCTGCGAGGCGTACGCTCTGTCACAGACTGAAAACCTCCGCGACCCGGCCCAACGGGCGATCAACTTCATCGTTCAGGCCCAGCACCCGGAGGGAGGGTGGCGCTACTCTCCCGGCCAGCCCGGCGATCTGAGCGTCGTCGGTTGGCAGATGATGGCTCTGCGCAGCGCGCAGATGGCCTACCTCAACGTGCCTCCGGACGTGTTCACGAGCGCGACGAAGTTTCTTGGGCAGGTCCAGACCGAGCCAAAAAAGGGCCTTTACGATTACATGCCGGGCAAGAACCCGACACCCGCCATGACCGCCGAGGGCTTGCTCTGCCGGCAATATTCGGGTTGGCGGCAAAACAATCCGCAGTTGCGCGCCGGCGTCGATTGGCTGCGGCTGGGGTACCTGCCTCGGCGCGAGCACGTGAACATGTACTACTGGTACTACGGCACCCAGGTAATGCACCACATGGGCGGTGAGCCGTGGGACGAGTGGAACAACGCCTTGCGTGACGTCTTGGTCTCGCTGCAAGCCACCTCTGGGCACGAGGCCGGCAGTTGGGCGCCCGGCGGGGGACACGACGCGGCCGGCGGTCGGCTTTATATGACCGCGCTTGCGGCCTGCACGCTGGAGGTTTACTACCGCCACATGCCTCTCTATCGCCGTCCCGCGACCGGGTCCGAAGATGTGAAAAAGCCCCGCGGCAAGCGGTGATCGCTCACGCCATCAGTATCTTCGTGACTTGACGACGAGGTCAACGAAACCGGGCTAGACTTCGACGAACGGACGAAGCAGAACAGGTCGCACTCTTGCAGTGGCATCATGGGGTCGGGCGCTTGATAGGCGTAGGGAATTCGTTTGACGAGTTGCCACGACGGGTCTAGACGGCGCAGCTTTTGGGCCATTTGTTCACACGCGGCGCCCCCTCCGGGACCGTCATGGAAGCCCCAAATACGATCCGCGCTGAGACTTCGCTCGGAAAGCTGGCAATCGCCCCAGCCAACGCGCTCGCCTTCATTAAGCCAGTGCCAGGCGAAGACGATCTCTATCGTGTCGCGCGGTTGGCAGAACAGAACGCGGTCGCCGGCGGAAAGCTCGTGGCGCATTTGCATCATCGTGGTCCGCATCCACTCGCATCCCTTGTCGCGGTAAGGGCGAACAATGTCTTTCGCCAGGCCGGCGATACCAATCAAAGCAAAACAGCCGCTTGCCGTGGCGGCCCAAACCATGGGTCGTGCGGAACGCCGCAATCGATCTCTGATGAGGGACGCCAATCCCAAGCCCGCGAGAAGGCAGATGCCGGGAGCCAGGTGCTGACTGAGTCGAGCGGGTCCGAAGGGGTAACGATGTGCGATGGCTGCTCCAAGTCCCAACAGAATCGGCGCGACAGTCAGGGCCAACCACGACCACCGCCCTCGCCGTGCCCAGCACACGGCGCCCACAACGCACAAGATCGCAGTCAGGATGCTGCCGCCCTTAGCCGAGCCGACGGGGTACGCCGTCAATTGGCCCGTTGCCTGGAGCACGATCCATTTGATGAATTGCAACGGGCTCGCCGGTGGAAACCCTTCCCCCCAATAGGCTTCCATGCCTGCTTGCGTCGATATGGTCTGGCCCGCGGTGTGCGGCACCGTGATCGGCGTGTTCAGTTGATTGGTCCCGATGTGGTGAGCCAACACGAAGCCGACTAGAGTCGCCAGGCCAAATGCCGCGAACCAGCAGCGAGCATGCCAGCCCTGCCGCCATGCCGGCATGAACAGGGCCAGGCCGATGCCTCCGGCGACCAGCAATGCCGGGTACGATCCCTAGAGCGCAACGGGGGGCAGAACAGTCAGCCACGCCAGCCAGCGCGACTCATCGGGCGTCCGGAGCCATCGCGCCGCGGCCAGCATCAATGCAAGCGACATGAGGAGGTCGCACGAATAGGGCTTGAGACGCCCGCCCATCTCGACGGGAAAAAAGGCCACAGCCAGGAAGCCGACCGCGAAGCAGCGGGCGAGCGGCCCCATCAACAGCCCCGTCAGCCGCCAATAAAGTGCGAGCGAAACGGCGCTGGCCAGAAAAGGTATGAATCGTAGCGATAACATGCTGGGCCCCATCCAGGTGAAAGCCGCTCGCTCTCCCCAGAGAAACAGCAATGGAGCGACCTGCATGTTTTCCAGTTTTTGTGTCAGTTGAACGTAGTCGAAATGGACGAAGTTCAACGCAAGCATCACCTCGTCGCCCCAGATGGGAAACTGGAGAAGATAACGAACGGTTCGCCAAAGAAGCCCAATGAGAAGAAGGCCGCAGGCCATCCTAGCCAACGCGCGGCCGGAGCACGCTGAAACAAAGAGGTTTCGTTCGCTCTTGGATCTCGTCGAACGGGGAGCTAGCATCGGACTCCGTCCAATGAATCGCCGTATTCGGCATTTGGATGGGCATTTCCGCCCTTTTTCGACCGTAACGATGTGGAACTTTAGCGTGAATTGGCAAACTTTCCTATCGCATACTCGGTGCCACACCTCCCCCGAAGGATGTGTGACGCTTGTGACGCTCCGCCGCAGCCTCTTTTCATTATTTTTCGGGGCACCTAGGATAGCTGCGTAGGATCGGTGGCATTCGCGGCGTAAAATCGGGCTGAAAACGTGGCCGACTGGCGCCCGCCGTATGACGCTCCGCGAAGAAAACCGACTCCGAATCCCCCTGTCTGCACCTTCGTTGGCGAGAACACGCGGGGCCAAGGGTGGCGCGCTTTGCGGGAGCGCCGCTACGCGGCTTGCTCACTGCCGTGGGGATGTCGGAGATCGTTTTTCTTCGCTGCGCTCGTTTTTCTCGGCCTTCTCGTTGCTGCCCAACGAGAAGGCATAGCCGATCCACCGCCGCGAAGCGGCGAGTCGCGCTTGCCGCCCGGCCTGGCCAGCGGGATAATGCGAGTCGATGATCAACGACGGAACCAGCCACCACCGACGAAAAATGCTGCTCGCCACCGCAATCGGAGTGGTGGCGTGGTACTCTCCGGCGTTCGCGCTGGATATCCCAGCCAAGCACCACGCTTGGGGACGTTTCCAACCGGGGAGTTGGGTGAGGTTGCGGGAGACCCGGCTCTCCGTTGGCGGCGACGGTAAGGAGACCATTGATTCCACGATCGTCAGCACCGTCCGCTTGGAGCGCGTCGAGGCCGATGGCGTGACGCTTGGCCGCGAAGTCAAGGTCGGCGACGCTGAGCCGACGGTAAGTTCGGCCACGCTCGGCTGGGACGAACTGCCACGCGACGTCGAACGCACCACGAAGCTCGGCCTCGGCGAGATCAGGATTGGCGGCAAGACCTATATCTGCCAAACGCACGTAGTGAAGACGAGCGACGAACCAGGCGCCGTGACCGAGACTAAATGGTTTTACTGCCCCGACCAGTCGCCGTACCTGCTCAAAAAGATCGCCCGCACCGAAGCTGAAGCGAAACGGTTCGTATCATTCGAGGTGCTCGAACTCGGCGTGCCTCGGCAAGTACTCGGGCAGGAACGTTCCGCGGCAAAGTTCAGCCTGATCGAGAATACGGCCCAGCGGTCGTCGAAAGGGATTGGATACACGGTCGACGGAGTGCCCGGCGGGCTGGTCGAGTTCGAGGCCGAGATCCGCGACCATGGGAAAGAGGGGCTGATCCATCGTCGGCGAATCGTGCTGGAGGCGTACGAGGTCGTGCCCTGAAGGCCGTGCGCTCCATCAACGGCAGCGCGGCCATACTGCTACGTCGTCGCAGCCGCGCCAAGAGCTTCAAGCATCGTCAGCCAAGCGTCGAAGTGCGGGCACTTGGCCCGGATCACAGGCAGGCCAATCCACTCTGCCAGCAGTGGGCCGATGGTGCTTTTCGACCTTCCGAAGTCGCTGAATAGCCGCGAGAGTCGTTTCGAGGGAGCCGATTGCGGATCGTCGTCGATCATTTCCGGCGAGGCAACCCCGGCGCAAAGGCGGACCAACTCGGCGACCTGCGGGCGTTGGGGCGTGTAGTAATCGCCAAACACCTCGGGCCGCGAAAGGAGGAGCGCCTCGAACTCGTGAAGTTGGATGTAGGGAATGAATCGTTGCTGGTCGACGTCGGCGGAAAACGCGGCTTCGAGCGCCGCGACTCGTTGGTATGGGTCGGCGACTGTCGCGGCGGCCTCGAATCCAGGGAAATCACGGGGCAAAGCATAGAGGTCGAACATCGTCGTGAAGTGCAGAGCCTGATCTTGGTCTTGCGTCATCCAGCGCATCAGGTCTTTCTTCGCACGTGCATAGGTGGTCATTCCGCCGCGAAAGATCTTGGCCGGCTTTCGTCCGGCCTTTCCCTTCTCGCGAGAAGTCTCGACGCGGCGCGCGGACAGGTAAACTTGCCGGTGCGCGAGGTGCGGCCGAAGGATCTGGTTGGCGAACGACTCCTCGGTGTCGCCTTCCAGAATGATGCTTAGTCGTACCATGGCGCCGCGCTCCCCCCCAGGACGTTTTTCTCCCAGAGCTCGCTCAGCGTGTAATCACTCAGCCACTCCGCAAGCTCCTCTTCGGTGTAGCGTTTGAACTCGGACTCGCGGTGCAAGCGGTCGACGACGACGATCTCATCGGGATCGAACCGGTCCACCAGCGCGGCGGATTGCGTCGCGACGATCAATTGGCAATGGAATGCCGCCTTCTTAATCAAGGCCGAGACGACGGAGATGCCCGCCGGGTGCAGGCCCAACTCAGGTTCGTCCAGAATAATCACCGGAGGCAGTTCGTTCTCTGGCTGGAGCAACAGCGTGACCAGCGCCATGGCGCGCAGCGATCCGTCTGACAACTGGTGCGGACCAAACGGGTGCTCCGAGTCACGTTCCCGCCAGTGCAGCTTGATGGAGTTCGGGTTCTCGGGCAACGGCTGCAATGCGAAGTCACCGAAACATGGCACAATTTGACGGATTGTGCCGACGATCCTGCGATAGCAATTGGGTTGCGTGCGTTGGAACTTGTAAAGCACCGCCGCCAGATTGCCCGCGTCGCCGTTCAACGAACGATGATCGTCGATGTAACCTGTCAACCGGGCCGCCGCGGTCGCAGACGTGTCGTCGAATTGGTAAAGGTGAACCTGACTAAGCAACGATTGAACCAATGGTCTTGCCACGTCAGTCCGCTCCCTCGCCGGTGCTCCCCCGCGGACGATCGCGTCGTACTCGACAACGAGGGAATCCCCGTCGGCGGACGACACGGCGACATCCAAGGTGTCTTCCTGCGTCAACGATAGTTGATAGGTGACGCCACCTTTTTCGACCGCGAAACGCAGCGTTCCGAGAATTTCTCGTGTTGTCTTGGCACCGTAGTGCAGCAGCGTGTGCGCACCGCCTGCCTTCGCCACGAACGACCGCAGATTTCCGTGGGCTGCCGCCTTGAGCATTAGAAAGAACGACAGCAGGTTCGACTTTCCCGAGCCGTTGGCGCCAATCAGCACATTGAGCGGCCCAAGCTCAAGGCTCATCCGCTTGATCGACTTGTAGCCTGAAAGCTCGATTCGTTTGAGCATCACCATGAACGTGCCCTCGCTGGTACATCGTGAGTATTCTCGACCGGAACTTGGATCGAGCATTTGTTCGTGAATTCTGAACGGCGTGCCAGCCGGCAGAAACCAGACGTTTTCGATCACGCCGAAGAACCCCAAGCCAATCACGCCGTAGCCGATCGTGCGCACACGTCAATTATCGGAGGCGGCCCGCGGCCCGTCAAGCAAACGTGAGCAGCTCCAGCGGTTGGGTGATGATGGCCCCGGCGCCGGCGGCGCGTAGCTCGTCGACCGAGCGAAAACCCCATGCGACACCGATCGGACTCATGCCCGCGTTGAGCGCCGTTTCCATATCCACGGCTGAATCTCCAACGTACACGAACTCACCCGCCGCGATGTCCAGTCGCTGGGCGATCTCAAAGGCCGCGGCCGGGTTGGGTTTTCGCGCGATGCCTTCACGCTCGCCGAACACCAGCTCAAAGCGGTTCGGGAAGTAGTGCTCGACGCAGCGCCGGGCGAATTCGTGCGGTTTGTTGGAAAGGACCGCCATCTTCAGACCCCTCCCGGTTAGCGAGTCGAGTAGCTCCGGGATACCCATGTAGGGCTTCGTGTGGACGTTCCAGTTCCGACTGTAGGCGGTCTGAAATTCGCTGACACAATGGGCGATGGTCTCGTCCGTTAGTCGATCGGACGTGATGGCCCGGCGAAAAAGTACGGCGACTCCTTCGCCGACGAACCGCCGGTACTCTCCGAGCGCGTGGGACGGAAACCCGAGCCGCGCCAACACGCTGTTGGCCGCTTCGCCGATATCGGCCAGTGAATCCAACAACGTGCCGTCGAGATCAAAGACGACGGCGCGGTATACCGGTTTGGAAGTTGACATTTCGGGGCGTTCCTGCTTGGAAAACCCAACCTATACTTCGCGCGGCCGACGATCTCATTCACCGCCGCGTGCAGTATAGCAATCGTTCGATTCGCGTCGGAGGGGTCGTCGAGGGACGACATGCGTGGCCAGGCCGAGGAACTCGAGGAACTTGATGAAGTAGAAGTTCAAGTCGAACTCCCACCAGCGGTGCTGCACTGAGGCACAAGTCGGGTCGTGATGGTGGTTGTTGTGCCAACCTTCACCGCCGGTGATGATCGCCACGAACCAGTTGTTGCGGCTATGCTCGCCCGTTTCGTAGCGGCGATAGCCGAACAGGTGGCTGAGCGAATTGACGGCCCAAGTGATGTGCCAGACGTAGACTGTCCGCGCGATCACACCCCACACCAACAGGCTGAGACCGAATTGAAGTCCGGCCGTCCACTCGCCCGTGCTTGCCCAGCCGGTCGCCAACCCCGTCAGAAAGAACACCAGCGCGTGGGCCAGGTAGATGCAACTCGCCGCGGCGCGGTGCTTTTCCAGGTACATATAGTACGGATCGTCGAGAACATCCCGCGCATACTTGTAGTACGACGCCGCGCTGTGCGTGGCGCGGTTGTCGAACAACAGCCAGCCGATGTGCGACCAAAGAAAGGTGACCAGCGGACTGTGCGGGTCGCTGGGTTCGTCGGAATGCTGGTGGTGCATGCGGTGCCAACATACCCATCGTGCCGGGGTGTTTTGTCCGCAGCACAGGGCGATCGTCACCATCGACCTCTCGAGCCACTTGGGCACGCGAAAACTGCGATGTGCCAGCAGGCGGTGGTAGCACACCGGTACCCCCAGTTGGCCAAACACGTTCACACCTAAAATCAGGCAGATCAGCCCGGACCAACTGAAGAACCAGGGCACCACGGTGAGCAGGGCCAAGAGGTGCATGGCCAACAGCGGCAAAGCGTAATCCCAGCGCAGTTTGCCGCGTTCGGGATTCGAAAGCGCCGCCGAACGGCCAACGGGCGCGAGCGGAGTCTCAAGGACGGCCGTATGCCTGGACGCCGTTGATCGTCGCGGGGGCGGTACTTGTACGATCAAGATGAGGTGTCCAGTAACCTCCGCCGACGGCATGGAAAGGCGAATTCGCCCTCTCCTATTCGCTGAACACGGACGGAAGCGGGCGCCAGTGTAGCAGATTCGCCATTGGACGCGAGAGCTAATCCCGCATCCGATTGTTCTATATCATTATCAACTGCGTAGAACAGGCGAACTGGTGAAGCACTTGTTGCGTGCCTTGCTTGCGCTGCTGGTTAGTGTCAAAGCATGCCGCGTGCAGAATAGATACTTGGAGCGCCGCGGCCATAGCGCCGATAAACAAGGAAGTCAAAAATTCGTCCGACGATGACAAGGAGGATGTTGCCGTGCCTGTTTTCGTTTTCCGCCTCCGGCGGTCCGCTTCGTGGCTGTCGATGCTAGCATGCCTCACGTTCGCCGGCACCGCCGCGGGACAGGCGCTTGTGCCCGGCACGGGTGAACGAATCGCCAAGGTGGGTGACGATTTCGAGGACCCCAACTGGGGGTACGTCTTCAACAACCCCAAGAACAGCTCCGAGCTCGACGGCCAATCGCGATTGCCCGACGGCTTTTCGAACAACCGCCGTTGGTTCGAAGGGCCAATGCGTGGTAATCCCGACGTGCTTCGCCGCGTACACACGCCCGAGGGTGGCCTACCGGGAAGCAAGGGAGCGCTTTTGATACGCACATTGCAGGCCGGTACGCCCGGCAGGCCGAGCGGGCACAGCCAACAGGACGACCTGATCGTCAACGTCCGCGCGCACATGGGTGGCACGATCCCTGTTTCCTGGATGCCAAGCTGCGTGGTGCGGGTCTATATGCCGCCCTTCGACGAGTGGGAAAAGCGCACGGGTAATACCTTCGCCCTGCGGGCGGGAACGTTCGGCGTTCGCCCCAAGGGGGAAGGTGCGTCCGAAGAATACTGGCCGGGCATGTTCATTCAATTTCAGAGCAAGACCGACCGGCGGCACACGAAGGACGCGGCCCATTTCCTGTTGCGGGCAGGACCGAGCGGCCAGGACTTCAAGGGACCGGAAATCACCGAGACCGGCTGGTGGACGCTGGGAATTTCGTTCTCGGCTGACGGCCAAGTACACTATTACGCCAGTCCAGGCGTCGACGACCTGACGGCCAAGGACCACATTTCCTCGCAGTATCCCTACGGCTTCCGTTGCCAGCGGTTTGAGACGTTCTTCTTCGACATCATCGCGGCCGACGACGGCAGGACCTGGTCGACCCCTTGGATCATCGACGACGCGTCGCTTTACTTGGCGCGGCAGCCCAAAATCGCCTCCAAACCGAATGTCGCGACGCAGCCACGGAAGAGGGGAAGGAAGTGATAGTTCAGGCCGCTTTCGCTCGCGCCGGCTTCCAGGGAGTTTTACCCTGGACTGTTTCCAAGTAGGGTCCGTTCAGCGCCCACATGCCGCCGACGTGACGTACCGCACCGCCGGCTTCCGTGACGGCCTGGCCAACGCCTGGGCAACATTCCCAATAGTCGTGTCCCGAGATGATCGTTGCTCCAACACGTTGCGCCCACGCGATGTCGGCCTTGGTGGCTTCGTAGCTGTGGTCGGCGTCGAGGAACACCAACGACGGCCGTTCGCCACGGTACTTCGCGTAGAACTGGTCTTTTTCGCAGGAGTGCAGCTCGACGTGGCCTGTCTCGGTCAGGTACTTGAGCACCCGGCGAGTCAGCGACTCGTGTGTGAACGAGCTGATTTTCCAAGGGTTCCACGAGTAGTTGTCGACGGTGATGATCTTCTTGCGAGCCGCCTTCCAGAGGGCGATCCGCGTCGTGGTTTCGCCGAACAGCGTGCCGATCTCGATGATGGGACCGGGAAGGGCGTTCGACCGCTCGACGACCTCCTCGAACAACTCCCGCTCTTGTGGAAACACCATCGTTCCTGTGTCGAAGGCGATTCGCGACAGATCAAAGTTGGAGGCGAAATACAAGAAGAGCTTCTCGCGCTCTTCGGCGCAGCGGTGCAGTAAATCGGGGTTTTCCAAGAGCTTCCTGATGTCCTGGCGGTACTTGCGACAATCGCGGAGGTAGCGCCAGCCGCGTCGCAGAAATTGCGCGGGAGCAAACGGTGCTTGAGGCACGGTACGATTCTCCATCGGGAATGCCAAACGCAAAGCGCAAGGCGAGCCACCGCCCTAGGCCGTCAACGTGGGGCGGAAGTATAGAGACTTTACCGCCGGGGTCAAGGTGACGAAGACCGTGCCGCGACGAGGCGCCTCTTTCAGACCGGTCCGAGCGAAACCCCTGAAACTTGCTTGACCAACGACCGGCCTTGACCAACGAGAGGCGGTGCGAATAGAATCCGCCGCTCTTTTTGGCGATCATCCGGAAACGATCAAACGCGACAACTAAAGTAGTGGCGGAATTCGTAAGAATTCCGAACGTCGGGGTAAGCGTCGGAACTCTTACGAGTTTCGCTACAAGTCGGGCCGTGGCCGAGGGTTGTTCGAGGAACCCCAAATGCACCCCTTTTGGGCCGCTGTCCGGCACGGGCTGGCCGTGGTCGCGGCGTTTACACTGCTCTACGTGGCCTTGTTTTCCCCTGTTCTGTTCGCCGGCAACCTGTTGGCGCCGGGCGACGGCTGCGTGGCATTCTTGACCGCGTTTCGTTCCGCCCGTTCGGCGTGGGATCCCTATATGTTCGCGGGCTTTCCCGGCCTGGCCGATCCGCAGCGGATGGCATGGTATCCGCCGTCTTTGGCCATCGGATGGCTGCCGAATGCGTGGAACGTCTACGTCGTTTCGGCCTACGTCCTGGCCGGTTCGTTCACCTATGGTTACGTGTACACGCTGACCCGCTCGCGGTTAGCTGCGACGGTCGCCGGCACGGTCTTCGGCATGAGCGGGTTTATGA
>VFSW01014255.1_pt1 | contig 10996 bp, 8 predicted proteins | sample 5358111 | NCBI WGS metagenome assembly VFSW01 (sample SAMN11554181, study PRJNA540505) | mine drainage metagenome | isolation source: sediment from site ElyBrook_90M | place: USA: Ely Copper Mine, Vershire, VT | collected 2017
GTGCGATTCAGCATCTTGCTGTGAAAATTGGTCATGACCATGCCGTTGTCGAAGCGGATCACATCGCCCTTTTTTACCGGCAGCGCATTGGCGGCGAGCCACAGTGTCTTCTTGTTCTGGCTTACCTCGATGTAGACATAAGGAGCCGCGGCGATGGTACTCAGGACCCTGGCTTTTTGCGGCAACTGGGCCCCGGGTGCGCCCTTGCCCTCTCCCATTGTTGCCACGCCTGGGTGGCCGGGGGGGAGCGGCTGGGCAGCGGCGGAAGCGGAAAAAACAGCCAGGGCGAACAATATCGCGAAGGATTTCATGGATCGGTTTCTTTCTTGATCGAGTTGGAGTGAACCATTATACGTGTGCGAAAGATCGGCCGCCATCGGCCCGCGCGCGCCGCCGCCTGCACCATACTGGCGCAAGTCAACCTTTGCCGGGCTGCTGCCACTCGAACGCGGCGCGCACGTAGTCTTCGCCCTCTTCGAGGAACTCCACCAGCTTGATAAGGCGGCTGTGCTCGCCCATCATCACCTCGCACATCTGGCCGGGAACGTAGCTCTTATTTTCCAGGATCATCACCGGATGGTCGTGCGATTTCAGCGCATCGGGCAACATGATGGCGCGCATGTAATCGTAGGAGAACGAGCCCGTCGACGATGCCCAGTTGTCGGCCTGGTGCTCGCTCGCACCGAGAACCCGCAGCCACACCGAAACCGGGCGCTTGGAGAAAATGCGGATACCGCAATGCAAGCCGGCGTCCGCGTCGAGGCGGCGAATGATGCCGACCCACCAGTCCTTCGCGCCGTGAATCTGGATGCCGCAGAGCTTGCCCGGCTCGGCCCACTTGCCCAGATCCGCCGGTATATCTGCGCCCAGACCCCATTCGCTCTGGTTCGTTTGCGCCCAGGTTTCTGGAGTGGATTCGATCTCCTCTGCGACCAGCTTCATTATGTTCGACGTTTTCGCCTTCAAATCCAGGTCTTCGCTCAGGGACGTGCCCGAACCCAGTTCGATCCTGGTCACGCGCTGGCAAATCGGTTTCAAGCCGTGCACCACGTTCACTTCGGCTTTGGCCTTGGCCCGCGCATAGCGCTGCTGCGGCGGCGGCGCGACGCCGAGATGCAGCTGCAGATGCGTGATCACGGTGATGATCTGCGCCGGCGAGAACTCCTTGCCGAAGCGCTGCTCTTCGCTCAGCATGTTCTTCTCGCACAATGCTCTGAGCTCGGCCAGCTTGATCAGCGCCTGAGCGGCGCCGATGAAGCGTTTGTTGGCGCCCGGCGCTTCCTTGGGCGGCATGAGCGCGGGCGGCCCACACGCAACCAGGTTGATGACGAAATTGCAGTCGGCCTGCGGCACCCGCGACCATTCGGCCGAGATTGCAAAGCGCGCCAGAATGCGAAACGCGAGTTCAAGCTGCGCCGGCGGGAACTCGTGCGGCTCGGCCAGATAGAGCAGCACGATCTTCTGCAACTCGGCGCGCACGGTGGTATGCACTTCGCGCGTATAGGCTACGACCGGCACATTGTCGAATTGTTTCAGTTCGGCGAACGCATACAGGCGGTACAGCGGCGCCCAGTCCGCGGCGTCGATGCCGACAAAGCGCAGATAACGCAACTTGAAACGCAGGCTGGCCGAACGCAGCGCTCGCGCCGTTGCGAGCGGCATTTCCTGCTCTACGTTTTTCGCGCCCTTCTCGCCATGCTCGAAATCGGCGACGCACTGGGCATAACCTGCGGACAGCCGACCCCAGTACTCGCACAGCGCGTCCCAGATATTGCGCGTCGAGCGATCCGGCTGGTGAATTTTAGAAAAAAACTGATTGAACAGGGGACCGACGTGCATTGCGGCCGCCTGGTCGAGCAGGCGCATCACCGCCAGCCGGTCGTCGCAGGCGAAGCCGCGGGTATCCTTGACCGATCCGACCCAGTGCGAGATCTGCTCCAGGGTCTCGAGAGACACGCCTTCGGGCAGGCCGGCAAGCATCTCCTCGGCGGCTTGCGCATCGCGCAAGGGATGGTCGGGTTTGCCGCCAAATTCCTTGAACCACTCGAGCATGCGCTTCTCTCTGCTCTGCTCAGCCCATCGGTCGCCCCGGCGCGCGGGCGTTCATTCCCGGACCAGCAGCACCGGGCAACGGGCCAGGTGTACGGTTTTTGCGGCAACCGAACCGAGCAGCATTCCAGACACGGCGCCCATGCCATGCGTGCCCATGACGATCATGTCACATTTCAGCTTCTTTGCCTCGCGCGCCAGGCTCTGCGCGACCGGCCCCACCATGATGTGCGTGGCGCATGCCAGCCGGGCACGATCAAACAGCTTTTTCGCGCCACGCACAGCGTCCTCGCCCTCTTCGCGATAATAGCGCTGCAGCGCCTCGTGCCCGACGGGTTTGATCAGCCCGCCGAGGGTCGGAACCGGCAAATGCACATAGATCAGGTGCAATTCCGGCGGCTGCGTGTATGCCGCCGCTAGCCGGATCGCCGCTTTCGCCACCCTGGCCGAATGCGACGATCCATCGACTGCAATCAGGATTCTGGCCACGTTATTCTCCTGTCAAATGATGCGCATCAATCCTTGCTGGATGTGCTCGTCCAGATTGGCGGCCCGGCGGGGCCGGCGCAGCCAGAACGAATGCCTACGCCACGGTATGGGTCGGCAGAAATCCAGCGCTGTAGGGCTCAACGCGGCGCCACAACCACGCGCCCGGCGGTTCCAACCGGACCGGCTGATTGACCAGTCCGGCGAGCTGCGCTCCCAGGCCGATCAGCGCCAGGAAGGTCGGCCGCGAACCCCGCCTCCACGGACTAGATAACCTTTGAATAACTCGCGCGCTGGCTTGCCTGGCGCAGGTATTTGTCGAACACCATGCAAAGAATGCGCACCAGCAACCGTCCCCGGGGAGTGACCACGATCCAGTCGCCGTCGATTTCCACCAGTCCGTCGTTGGCGTATTCGCGCAATTGTGCCAGTTCGGTGGCGAAATAACTGCGGAAATCGATCAGGTGCGCGATCCCGATCGCCTCCATCGACAGTTCGAAGTGGCAGGACAGCGCCTGGATCACCGCGCGCCGCACCAGGTCGTCGGCGGTGACTTCGATGCCGCGCATCACCGGCAGCACGCCGCTGTCGAGCCGGTCGTAATATTCCTCCAGCGTGCGTACGTTCTGGCTATAGGTCGGACCGATTTTTCCGATCGACGAGACGCCCAACCCGATCAAATCGCAATCGCCATAGGTCGAGTAGCCCTGGAAATTGCGGTACAGCCGCCCCTGGCGCTGCGCCACCGCCAGGTCATCGTCCGGTTTGGAGAAATGGTCCATGCCGATGTAGACATAACCCGCGGCGAGCAGCGTCTCGATCGCGCTGATCATGAGCTGCAGCTTCACCTCGGGTTGCGGCATGTCGGCGTCGAGAATGCGCCGTTGCGGCTTGAATACCGCCGGCAAATGCGCGTAGTTATACAGCGCGATGCGATCCGGCGAGCACGCGATCACCTGGGCCAGCGTGGCGGCAAACCCAGACAGAGTCTGCTTCGGCAAACCGTAGATCAGGTCGATATTGACCGATTTGAATCCATGCTTGCGCGCCGCATCGATCACCGCCGTGGTTTCCTCCACGCTTTGTATGCGGTTGACCGCGCGCTGCACCTCGGGGTTGAAGTCCTGCACACCGACGCTGATGCGATTCATGCCCAGCGCGCCCAACAGTGCCACCTTTTCCTGCCCCACCTTACGCGGGTCGACTTCGATCGAATACTCGCCGTGCGGATCGAGTTCGAAGCTCTCGCGTATCATCTGCATCAGTTCACCGAGCTCGATCTCGCTGAGAAAGGTCGGCGTGCCCCCGCCCCAATGCATCTGCGTCACGCGCCGCCTTCCACCCAACTCGGCGCTTTGCAGGCGAATCTCCCGGCCCAGATATTTCAGATACTTGGCCGAACGGCCATGATCCTTGGTGACGATTTTGTTGCAACCGCAGTAATAGCAAATAGTGTCGCAAAAAGGCAAGTGGACGTATAATGCCAGCGACCGGGTCATACCGCCCACGTTGCGCTTTGCCAGCCAGCTGCGATAAGCGGCCTCGTCAAATGCCTCGACAAAGCGGTCAGCGGTCGGATACGAAGTATAGCGCGGACCGCTGATGTTGAATTTGCGCAGCAGGTCGGCATCAACCTGGAGGTTGTTCTGGGACGGGTTCATGCGTAAGGCTGTTACGTTCATCTGCGAAGTCTGCCTAATTCCAAAATGGGAATGTTGATGTGGATCAAAATTCTCCCTTGCACGCACCGAACATGAGCGCCCCCAAGCTTGCGCGGGTCATCGACATCCATGCCCTAAAAAGTGCGTGTTCCAACTGCAGCCTGCGCGAGATGTGCCTCCCGACCGGCCTCAACGCCGACGAGATCGAGAAACTGGACCAAATGGTCTATACGCGCAAACGCGTCAAGCGCGGCGACAGTGTATACCGTTCTGAAGAAAAATTCGGGTCGCTCTACGCCGTACGCAGCGGCTTCTTCAAGACCACGCTGGTCATGGAAGACGGCCGCGACCAAGTGACCGGATTCCATATGGCCGGCGACATGCTTGGCATGGACGGCATCGGTTCCGACCAACACGCATGCAACGCAGTGGCACTGGAAGACAGTGAGGTATGCGTCATCCCCTATGGCCGCCTGGAGGAACTATCGCGCGAGTTGTACGTGCTGCAGCAGCACTTTCACAAAGTCATGAGCCGCGAAATCGTGCGCGAGCACGGCGTGATGCTGTTGTTGGGCAGCATGCGCGCAGAGGAGCGGCTGGCCGCATTTCTGCTCAATTTGTCGCAGCGGTTCACCTCGCGCGGTTATTCCGCGTCGGAGTTCAATCTGCGCATGACGCGCGAGGAGATCGGCAGCTACCTCGGGCTCAAACTGGAAACCGTCAGCCGGACTTTCTCCAAGTTCCAGGAAGATGGTTTGATCGGCGTGCAGCAAAAAAACATACGCATTCTCGACAGCGAGGGCCTGAAGCGCGTGCTCGGCCGGGATCCGGCTTAGCGGTAAACCAACACCGGAATCTTGCTGTGGGTCAGCACCTTGTGGGTTTCGCTGCCCAGCAAGATGCCGGACAGGCCGCTGCGCCCGTGCGAAGCCATGAAAATCAGGTCGCATTTCGCCTTTTTCGCCGCGTCGATGATGCCCGTATAAGGCGTGTCGGCCATCACCACCGAGCCGCGGTACTTCAGCCCCGCGGCGCGCGCCGCAGTTTCGATCTGCTCCAGGTATTTCTCCCCAGCTTCGCGCGCGTGACGCTCGAATTCCTCTGAGGTGGGCATGTCCGGAGGAATGTAATCGCCAAAATAGTAGGGCCTGAACGGCTCGACCACATAGCAACCGGTGATCTCGGCCTTGATGCTCTTGGCAAAAGCCACCCCGGATTTGATTGCCCTTAGCGATAACTTCGAACCATCCGTTGGAATCAATATATGCTTGAACATGATATTCCCTCGAAAAATTGATCAGCTGTCTCCCTCGGATAGTCCCGGCACAAATGATATCGGTGCGTCTGCCTGCTTCCTTGATATGCGTCAAATACCCCCTGGAGTCAGCCAATTTACTTCACGGGCAGCCGTCCTTGGACGCGACAGGAATTCAATATCCCGGCACCAACGGCGACCCGATTCACCCCGGACGCCACCCCCCCAGCGCCTCCTGCAGCCTGCCCTCGCCCTTGAGCTTGAGCAGATGCGCCAGCAGCGACCGGCTCGCCACCGGGTATAGACGCGCCGATACGTCATCGTAGACCACGGGGAGCAGCTGTTCCAGCGTGGCCGTGCCGGCTGCGCGCACCGCGCTGAGCACTTTGTTCTCGCGCGTGAGCCGGTGAATCAGCAGGCGTTCCAGCACTTCCTGCGGCTTGTCCATCAGAAATCCGTGGCCGGGTGCAAACCAAGCGAGGTTCTCCCCCTGGAGCTGGCGCAGCGAATCGAGGTAGATGCGCATGTCGCCATCGGGCGGATCGATGACCACGGTCGAGCCCTGCATGACGTGGTCGCCCGTGAACAGCAGCTTCTCCTCCTCGAGCAGATAGCACAGCTGATTCGAGGCATGACCCGGCGCATGGATGACGCGCAGCGCGCAGCCGGCCAATTCGAGGCGCTCGCCGTGGGCGAGCACGCGGTCGGGGCGAAAGCTCCGGTCCTGGCGCTCGAACGGCGGGGGCGGCATGCCCAGAAGTTCCGCGCCAGTCCGCGCTTTGAGCAAGGCCGCTGCAGGCGAATGGTCCAGGTGGGTATGCGTGACCAAAATCCAGCGTATGCGCCCGCCGGCGGCTTTGATCACCGCCTCGATATGGACATCGATGGCCGGACCCGGGTCGATCACGGCGATGTCCCCGCCCGCGCCAAGAAGATAGGTATTGGTACCGGGGCCGGTCATGAATCCGGGATTGGGGGCGGTGATGCGCCGCACCCGGTCGGACAGGCGGACCGCGGTACCCGGAGTTATTTCGCTGGAGGCCGTACCCTTGCCCTCCGGGTCGAGACGGCCGACTTCGGCGTAGGCGTAGTCGCCGGGCACCAGCAGTTTCATGCCTTCGCGGCTGCTCGCGCTGCGCGGAGCCATGGCGGGCATTTTGCGCGGTGAACGCGCAAACGCCATCAGCGCTGCAGCACTGTCGAAACCGGCAATGCTCTCCAGCGTCTTGATCGTCGGAAATACCAGCTGCATTTCGCCGCGCCGGTGCCGTTCGAGCGCTTCGGCCGGCCGGATCCACACATGGCCCACGGTCTCGCTGTTGTCGTGCGAAGGGGTCTGCGCCGCAGGCGCCTCGGCCACGAAAAAGCGCGTGTCGTAACGGCGCGGCCGCCCCGGCTGGGTAATCCAGTGGCTGTAATAAACGAGGCGCCCCGCGGCCAAACGCAATTGCTGTTCGCGGCACAGGTCGGCGAGACTCGCATGACCCGCCCGTACCGACTCGCGCCATTGCGCAAAAACCTGTGTACGCTGCGCTTGATCCAGATCGACGTAGTTCCCGCCGCTGTCGTGCGCAAGCAACAGTCCGGCCTCCTCGAAGCACTCGCGCACGGCCGCGACCCAGTACGCAAGGCCGCCCCGCTCCACGCCGAGCAGACGGCTCGCCTCGATATCGTCCAGCCCTTCGCAATAGGCTGCCAAATCCTCAGCCGCATCGGTGGCGTCGACACCGCCGCCGGGAAACACATGCGCACCGCCCATGAACACGGCCGACTGCGTGCGCCGGATCATGAACACCTCCATGCCGGAGCCGACATCGCGCACCAGGATCAGGGTTGCTGCCGGGCGCGCAATCACGTTGATCGCATCGCGAAGGTGTTGCCACCCGGGTACATTTGAATTTTCTGCATGACGCTCCCGGCTTTTAGAACTGTCGCAAATCTTAACGCAAACCCATTGCCGCTGCCCTGGCGCTACTGGCGCGCCGGCTTGCGCATGCGGAAATCGCGCAACTCCGGCACGCGCCAGAACGGCAAGCCGGCGATGAACAGCGAACACACCGAAAACACGAAACTCGGCCGGTAGCCGCCGGAGAGGTCGTGCAGCAGCCCGGCCATCAGCGCGCCCAGTCCCGCACCCACGGCGTTGCATGCGTAGATCGCACCGTAGATGCCCGCCACATGGCTTCCGGCGAACAAACTGGTGCTCATCGACGATACGATAGGGCCGCGCGCGCCCTGGCAGAGGCCGAACGCAAGCACATAAGCGATCAGCAGGCCCTGCAGCGGAAACCATGTTATCAGCAGCAAAATAGATACGCCGGTGATGCTGCCGACATAGGTCAGGCTGACAATGCGGCGCGGTCCGATGCGGTCGGCGATGGCGCCGGTGCTGAGCATGCCGATGACCGACAGCATCGACGAAAAGCCGAATGCGGTAGCCGCAACGATGGGGGAAAAGCCCTGCTCCACCAGATAGGCTACCGTCTGTACCGTGATGGTATACATACCCATCGCGGTGAAGAAGAACACCCAGACCAAACCCCAGAACATGCGCGTTCCCATCGCCGCACGCAGGGTCCAGTCGCGCTCAGGCGCGGTACTGCTCTTTTTCAGCTGCAGATACTCCGGATGGCCTCCGGCATAGCGTTTCCAAGGCAGGAAAAACACCAGCGGCACCAGCGCGAACAGCACCGTGCCCATGATCTCGTAGGTTTCGCGCCAGCCATGGGTCTGCAGCAGGTACTGCACGCCCGGCACAATGAACAGCGAGCCGAGGCCGAGGCCGGCAAACGCCACGGAAATCGCCGTGGACAGGCGCTCGCGGAACCAGCGGCTGATCATGCTGGACGAAGGCACCATGCCGAGGGATGCTGCCGCGATGCCCGTCATCGCGCCGATCGTGGCATAGAATTGCCACAGCGTATGTACTTGCGGCGCGAGCAGATAGGCGCCGGCGAGCGCAGCCATGCCGCAGGTGTAGAGCGCGCGTGGTCCCCAGCGATCGAACAGCATGCCGACGACGGGCGAGCTCAGGCCGCTGACCAGCAGGTAAATCGAATACACCCCGGTCACTTCCGATCGTGTCCAACCCAGATCCCTCTGCAGCGGCAGCAGGAACACGACATAGGCGTCGGCGCTGCCGCGCCCGATCAGGTTCAATACCAGGCAGATGCCCAGTACGGTCAGCGCGGTACGGGTATGTGTCGAAAACCGTGACAAATTAATCTCCAGAAACTTCGAAGACACGAACCGCACCAAATGGCCCGAACGAAAATTCCACTGCCGGCTGGCCCCATTGCACCCGGCACTTCAATACGATTTGGGCAGACCGAGAACCTTTTCGGCGATGAAACACAGGATCAGCTGCGGGCTGATCGGTGCGATGCGCCCGATCAGGCTTTCGCGCAAATAGCGCTCAACATGGTATTCCCTGGCGTAGCCGAAGCCGCCATGGGTCATCACGGCCTGCTGGCAGGCGTTGAAGCAGGCTTCGCCGGCCAGGTACTTGGCCGCGTTGGCTTCGGCGGCGCAGCGCTCGCCTCGGTCGTACCGGCTCGCCGCCTTGAACATCATCAGATTGGCCGCCTCCAGTTCCATCCAGCGTTCGGCCAACGGATGCTGAATACCCTGGTTCTGGCCTATGGGCCGGTCGAACACCACGCGTTCCTTCGCGTACTGCGTCGCGCGGGCGAGCGCCGCGCGCCCCAGCCCCACCGATTCGGCAGCGATCAAAATGCGCTCCGGGTTCATGCCGTGCAGGATGCAGTCGAAGCCCTTCCCTTCATCGCCCAGGCGGTCTTCCACCGGCACCGGCAGGCCGTCGATGAACACCTGGTTGGAATCGACTGCGGCGCGGCCCATCTTGGCGATTTCCTGCACTTCGATATAGCGCCGGTCGAGGTCGGTATAGAACAGCGTCAGTCCCTCCGCCGGCTTGCGGCAGGCCTCGATCGGCGTAGTGCGTGCCAGGATCAGCATTTTCTCGGCCACCTGGGCGGTGGAGATCCACACCTTCTGTCCGGACAGGATGTAGTGCCCGCCGTCGCGCACCGCGCGGGTCTTGAGTCGCGTCGTGTCCAGGCCGGTGTTGGGTTCTGTCACCGCGAAACAGGCCTTCTCCTTCCCGGCAATCAGCGGCGGCAGCATGCGCCGTTTCTGCGCGTCGGTGCCGAACACCACCACCGGATTGAGGCCGAAGATATTCATGTGCACGGCCGACGCGCCGGAGAAACCTGCGCCCGACTCGGAAATCGTCTGCAGCATCACCGCTGCCTCGGTGATGCCCAGGCCGGCACCGCCGTAGGCCTCGGGCATGGCGATGCCGAGCCATCCGTCGCGCGCCAGGGCCTGATGTAATTCGTGCGGGAACTCGCCGCTGCCGTCCTTTGCCAGCCAGTAGTCGTCACCGAATTGCACGCAGATTTTGGCGATCGCCGCGCGTATCGCCTGCTGCTCCTCGGACAAAGAGAAATCCATGCCTAGCTCACTGCTGCGGCGGAGACTAGTAGGCGCTGAACCTCGTCCTGCGCGAACCCCAGGTCCCGCAGCACCGCTGCGCCGTCTGCGTTGAGCGCCGGAGTGCCGCGCCTGAGCTTGCCGCCGCGCCGGCTGTTGGCCCAGAGCGGAAAAACGACATGGCGCTCGCCGCCAAGTTCGGCCACGTCCTCGCGCGCCTGCGCATACTCGGTTTTGCATGCCTCGGCCGGCGTCAGCGGCAGTTCGACCGGAACGTCGAGCGGCTCGAGCAGGTCATGCCATTGCTTCGCAGTCTTCTGCAGGAACAGTCTTTGCAGCAAGCGCGACAGTTCATCGCCATGCTTGCGCCGGCTGGGGTCGGAATCGAATTTCGGATCCATCACCGCGGGCTCGAGCTCACCTACCGCGGCGCGAAAATTGTCCCAAAAATGCTGCTCGACAATACCTAGGATCAGGACACTGCCATCGGCGGTACCGAATAAATCGTTGACCGGCCAAATATGCGCGCGCGGGTCGGTATGCTCGGCGATACCATGGCGCAGAGCGGCGCAAAACAGGCCCGCTTCATACAGGCTCAGGTCGAGTTGCGCCCCTTCGCCGGTCCGGCCGCGCTGATGCAGCGCCGCCAGGATGGCGATGGTGCCGAAGCTGCCGCCCTGCATGTCGGCGATCGGTATGCTCGAGCGTGCCGGTTTTCCCAGCCAGGATCCGGGATAGGAAAGCCCGCCGCTCGCGCCGACGTAGCCGATATCGTGTCCCGGCTTATCGCGCCAGGGGCCGTTCTGGCCGAAACCCGATAGCGAGCAGTAGATGAGGCCCGGGTTCAGCGCCGACAGGCTGGCGTAATCGATGCCGAGGCGCGCGCTCACGCCGGGACGGTTGGATTCGATCACGATGTCGGCCCAGAGCGCGAGGCGTTCGACCACGGGCTTCGCCTCGGCATGCTTGAGGTCGAGCGCGATCGAGCGCTTGTTGCGGTTGATCGCATGGAACACCGCAGGCAACAGGCTTCTGCCCGAATCGCCCCGCGGCGGCTCGACCTTGATCACTTCCGCTCCCAGATCGGCCA
>VFSW01014256.1_pt1 | contig 10996 bp, 11 predicted proteins | sample 5358111 | NCBI WGS metagenome assembly VFSW01 (sample SAMN11554181, study PRJNA540505) | mine drainage metagenome | isolation source: sediment from site ElyBrook_90M | place: USA: Ely Copper Mine, Vershire, VT | collected 2017
CGCAGTTCAAAAAACACGGCGTGAAGGATATTTTTCTTACGCTCCAGTATTTACCGGAGGTGATTATAGATTACTTCGGTGACGGCAAAAAGTTTGGCGTCACGATGCATTATTTTTTAGAAAAAGAACCCTTGGGGTCGGTGGGCGGCGTTAAAAAATTTGAACCGGAGCTGGATAAGCTGTTTTTCTACATTTACGGAGACATGCTGAGTTTGGTGGATTACACAAAGATGGAAAAAGCGTATGAGGAGAAAAAGGATCCCATCGGGATGCAGCGCATGAAAAAGACAGAGGACTATGCCGACGCCGACGTTGCCGAGCTTGATGCGGACGGAAGGTTCGTAAAAATGCATGCAAAACCGCATGCGGAACGGTATCCGAACGCATACCGCACCCGCGGGTCGTTTGTATTGGATAAGCGTATTCTCTCCTATGTTCCGGAAAACGTTCCGTGCGATCTAGGCAAGCAGCTGCTTCCCCGGATCATCGCCGCAGGAGAGAATTTTTATTCCTACGAGTGCGACGATTATTCAAAAGGCATTGACACCAAGGAGAAATGGAGGGAGGCAGAGGATTATCTTACGGCACACGGAATTATGTTTAAATATTGACATGTCCAATCCCCGCGTAAGCATCATCACGGTGACGTATAATCGGTCGCGATTCATCCGCCGGGCGATAGAGAGCGCTATTGATCAGACGATGCGCGATTGGGAATTGATCGTTGCCGATGATAGTACGAATGATGAAATTGAGCGGATCGTGGCGCCGTTTGCCGCAAAGGACCGCCGCATCCATTATTTTCACCGCTCCATCCGGGGCTCCGTTGCGAACGGATCCAACTTTGCACTTGCAAAGGCAAAAGGGGAGTTTGTGGCGATTTTGGATGACGACGATTGGTGGCGCGATCCGGAAAAGCTCAAAAAACAGGTTGCATTCCTGGACGAACATCCGGATTACATTGGCTGCGGCAGTTGGGCGGTTATTGTAAACGACGAAGGGAAGGAGGAGGGGATAATAAAAAAGCCCATGGAAGATATGGGTATCCGGCACGCGATGCTCACGGCAAACGCCATCGTCAATTCCACGGCAATGTTCCGCCGCGTGCCTGCGGGGTTTTATGATGAGACCCTCCCCCAGTTCAATGACTGGGATTTTTGGCTGCGGCTAGGGAAGGTCGGCAAACTGTATAATTTTCCGGAAAATTTCCTTTCGTATCGTATAGGGCAGGAGAGTGCCTCCCGCGCGAGCCCTAAAGAGAATGTGAAGGCATCGTTCACCATCATCCGACGATACCGGCATGATTACCCGGGGTATGGGATGGCGTTTTTGATTGCTTCATCATACTGGGTATACGCCCAACTGCCTTTTTTTATCCGGAAAAGGACCAGCTCGTTCCTTTCAAAGCTCAAGAAACGAATTTTTTCTGGGTGGGCGCCTATGCGTTAGAGACGGCTTCGGGTGTAGGTGAACGGAAAACGCTGAATATTTCTTTTTCCAGCGGTTCGCGGAAGAAATGAAGAAGCAGGAAGTAGGTCGCTGCGGAGAGGATCACGTTTACAATAACATTCATTCCGAGCACGAAGAAAAGAGTGGTCAGTATCCCCATGATGACACTCGCCGCAATGATCCTTTTAAGCTTCGGTATGGCTTCAAAGTAATTGATTTTTTTCATGACGCCCCATAGGTACCAGTTCACGAGGATTTGCGTGAGAAGCGTACCGAAGGCGGATCCTGCCATGCCAAAAGAAGGGATAAGAAGGATATCAAAGATAACATTCATGACCCCTCCGATCAATGATGCAATGATCAAGCTTTTTTGATGGTCGTAAGCGAATATGGCAGAGCTTATGATGCCGGCGGGGAAGTCGACGATCATGGTGATCATGAGGATCTTAAATGCCAAACTTCCCGGAATATAAGCCGCGCCGAAGACAAATCCCATGATTTGCATGCCAAGGATGACCCCGCCGATGGCAAGAGGGATGGAGACAAGGAAAATGAGTCCGACGGCGCGCTCAAGTGCGGCACGGAACCGGGCATTATCTTTATTTGCAAGCCGTGCGAGGATCGGGAGCGCGCTGATTTGGAGAATGGCAGGGATGAGATAAAGGACTTGGATGATGCGGATCGCAGCGGAATAAATTCCCACTTCGGAAGCGGATCGCATCCAGCTGATGATAAGTACATCCATATTGGTGAGGAGGATGCCAAGAGCTCCCGTGACGGCAAAAGGCCACGCGGAGGCAACGATCGGCCTTATAAGGCCTGCGGAAAAATATGAGAAAATGTGCGCGAGGCGTTTTCGGAGGACAATGACGGCGGCTATGGCGCCCAGCACGGTGCCGATCGAATAACCCAGGCCGAGCGCGAACGGCGTTTGCGCGTGCATCAAAAAGAAAAATCCCGCAATGACGATGGCAAGGTTGGTGAAAAGGAAAATACCCGCTTCCCATTCCATTTTTTCACTGGCACGGATGAACGAGGAAAAAAAGTCGCGCAGGGTGTCAAAAGCGATGATGAATGCGACGATCGGCAGGAGCGCTATTGCTCCCGGGAGCGTGCTGAAAAATGGAGCAACAAAGAATACGATGAGCACGGCGCCGGCGATGAGCACGATCTTCATTACGAATGTAGTTGCAAGGACGCGCAACCGATTTTCTTCGCTGGCCGCTTTTGGTATTTCCCGCATGACGATTGCGTTCACGCCGGGGTCAAGGAGGAAAGTGAAGAATCCCGCGAGGGCAAGGGCGTAAGAAAATACGCCATACCCCGCGGTGCCGAGCACGCGGGCGGCATACAGGATAATAATAGCCTTGAGAGCCCGGCCGCCGAAATTGGAGACGGCAAGCCAGAACGTATTCTTGGCTACCGTCTGCTTATCGGTCTTATTTTCAAAAAGGAACGATCTGATTTTTTTGAGCATGCAGATATAATATGACCCGTAGTATAATCATAGGTAAGCATAGCGTAGAACAGGAGTCTCGTAAATGAAACAAAGGATACGCCGAAGCGGGAAAAAAGTAGTCGCCGTGAGCGGCGGGTTTGATCCGATTCATATCGGCCATGTACGGATGTTTGAACGGGCAAAGGCGCTCGGCGACGAGCTGGTGGTCATCTTGAACAACGACAACTGGCTGCGGGCAAAGAAGCAGCATATTTTCATGCCGGAAGGCCAACGGAAAGAAGTGATAGCGGCACTGCGGCCGGTGGACCGCGTGGTGCTCACGAGGCACGGGAAGAACCCAAAAGATATGAGCGTGTGCGCCGAACTGCGCGCGCTCAAACCCCACGTTTTTGCGAATGGGGGCGACAGGAAATATGACAACATTCCCGAAGTGCCGGTGTGCGATGCGATCGGTTGCGAAATGATCTTCAATATCGGCGAAGGCGGGAAGATACAATCAAGCTCCTGGCTCTTGGCGGAATACGTGGAAAAAGTGAATGGCGCGCGCCGGAAGCGCGCAAAGCGCTAGGCGGCACCGTGGCGCCTGCTTTGTTATATTTCCCTGACCGTCCTTAGAACCCCGTCCTTCATGGCCATGCGCGGTTCCCAGCCGAGGATGCGGCGCGCTTTGGCGTAGCTCATTACAATGCGTTTCACCTCGCCTTTCCGCGGCGGCGTGTAGCGCGCCTTTTTTCTGAATCCCACGGCGGCGGCGAGCATCTCAAAGACACGTTCGTCGGAATATTCATGGTTGGAGCATATGTTGATGATCTCCCCCGCGCCTTTCCGGAGGGCGAGCACGTTTGCATGCGCAACATCATCCACGTACACATAGTCGCGCGTCTTTTTGCCGTTGCCGAAGATGACAGGGATCACGCCGCGCCGCATCTCACGGATGAAAATAGGGAAGATGCCGGCACCGCCCTGCGCGTGCTGGCGCGGGCCGTAGACGTTCGCGTACCGGAAGATCACGTGCGGGATTCCGTATGCCTTGCAGAAGTAGGCAATGATCTCTTCGTCGATCTGTTTGGAGAGCGCGTAGGGAGAGAGCGGGTTCGGCGGCGTGGATTCGTCCGCGGGAAGCTTCTTAGGATTGCCGTAGATCGCGCCGCCGGTGGAGGAGAACAATAAGCGCTTTTTTGCGTTCGTGCCGCCGGAGTGCGCAAGGGCGAGGACCACGTTCAGCGTGCCCATCACATTGTTCCCAAACGTTTCCTCGGGCTTTTTTACCGATTCCGTGACACTGATGAATGCGGCGTGATGGCTCACGGCGTCCGGCCGTTCCTTGCGGAAGATGTTCGCAAGCGTTTTAGCATGACGGATGTCCGCCTCATAGAACCTGGCTCCCTTCGGAACATTGCGCAACGATCCTTCGGAAAGATTGTCCACCACCGCCACGCGGTGCCCGGCCTTCACGTACGCTTCCGCCACGTGCGAACCGATGAATCCCGCGCCGCCCGTCACGATTATTTTCATTTTGATGCCGGTTGTTTTGGAGTAACGAAGATGGACTTCAATGTTTTGAGGACCACCGTAAGATCCAGGATCGGTGATCGGTTCTTCAGATAATAAATATCATACTGCAGTTTCTCACGGACGTCATCCAATGTGAGGTCGGCGGGGTAGTGGATCTGCGCCCAGCCCGTCACGCCGGGTTTCACAAGGAGGCGGATTTCATAGAACGGGATCTGTTCCTTGAGCTTGGCCACGAACTCGGGCCGTTCGGGGCGCGGGCCTACAAAGGAAATGTCGCCGCGGATGATGTTCCAGAGCTGGGGAAGTTCGTCCAGGTGCGTCCGGCGCAGGATGCGGCCCACCGCCGTCACGCGCCGGTCGTTCGCTTCCGCCCATGCGGCACCGCCGATTTCCGCCGATCCGTCCGCCGCGAGCGCCCGCATGGTGCGGAACTTGTAGAGCATGAACGTGCGGCTGTTTCTGCCCACGCGCGCCTGCCGGTAGATCATGGGGCCGCGCGAGGTGAACGCAACGAGGAGCGCAATAATGATTTCCACGGGAAGAAGGATGACGCCAATCGCAAGAGCTGCCACGAATTCCACTGCCCGCTTCATGGGATCATAGAATCGCGCGCTGTTCTCCACGTTTTCCAGGAACCAGGTCTCCTCCACGTCCGCAAGCGGGATCTTCCGCATGATCGTTTCATAGAACTGGTCAAGGTTCATCACAGGCACCCCCTTGCCGAAGAGCCGGTAAAGCGTGAGCGCGAGCGAATCCTTATGCTTCAGTTCGCGGGAGACCACGACCAAATTCGCGCGCCCTTCGCGCACCAGTGCCTCCACCGCTTCGCGCGCAAAGCTTTCTGGAAAGTGCGCGGCGACCGCGTAGCCGAGCTGCGGATTTTCCCGTACGGCGGCAATGATCTCCGCGGCTGTTACGCCGTTTCCAATGATGATTGCGCGGTTCGGCGCCTCGCCGGATTCCGTGAGCCGGTTCCAGACGCGCCGCCAGTATATTTCCATGACCGCGAATATGACGATGAAGATGAGGAGGTTGGTCTTTGGCGCGATGCCGAACGCGGGGATGGCGTAGAAGATTGCGGTGGCAATGACGGCATTCGCAACAAGTACAAGCGCGAGCGTTTTCAGAAAATCAAGATTGTTGCGGAGGCGGCGCAGGTCGTAGAGTCCCGCAATGTAGAATACCGTGATCCACGGGATGAAAATGACGGTAAACGGGCCAAAATGCACATCCGTGAAGGCCACGTACCATCCCGCGCCGTAGCGCAGGAGGAGCGTGAGGAAAAGCGCCGCGTAGAGCGCAATGACATCGCCTACAAAGAGGAAGAATACGGTGGTTTTGCTCTTCAGGGTCATGGCTTTCTTTTAGCACACTATATTACAACGCGGTAGAGGGAGTACAAAATATATACGACGGCGGCGGCAAGGACGAGGAGGATGATGACGGCGCCCGCGCCGATCGCCCATTCCTTGCTGCGGTCCTGCGGCGCATAGGCGGCGGCGTTTGCGCCCGTAGGGCGGATGTCCGTATAAGAGGTGGTGTACGGATGGCCGAAGAACGTGGTCCAGAAATAGTTCATGGTGTAGCGGAGGGCGATCACGAGGCCTCCTTCCTTGGCAAGCCGCCTCCCGGAGGAGTACATGGGTAGCGTGAAGGTAAAACGGACCCTGCCGGCCTTGTTAAGGCGCCGCGCCATATCCGTATCTTCGCCGTAGAAGCTCACGGTGGTGTTGTAGCCGCCGATCTTCTCAAGCGCGCTCCGGCGCACCACAAAATTCCCTCCTTGGAGCATGGATCCTACGCGGAGGACGAAGCGGTTCAGGAGGTAAAAGATGTATCCTAGGTAATAGTAAAATCGCGTGAAGAAGCGCACCTTCCGCGGCGCATCGTAATAGATGAAGGGGCCAGAGATGGCGACTAATTTTTCATCCTTTGCAAATGCGTCCATCACTTTTTTTATCCAGCCGGGCGTGAGGCGCGAATCGGAATCCACGTTCGCAATAAGGTCGCCCGTTGCAGCAAGATATCCCGCGCGTCGCGCGTAGACAATGCCTTTTTGTTTTTCTTCAACGAGCTTCACCTCCGGGTAGCGGCGCACCACGTCAGCCGTCCTGTCCGTGGAGGCGTTGTTCGTCACAATAATTTCAACGTCATAGGGCGAACCCTTTGTTTGTGCAAGGATGGAGGTGAGGCAATCCTCTATGTAGTGCTCCTCGTTATACGCGGGGATGACGAAGCTGAGCTTCATATTTTTATTTTGGTGGCCATTCCTTGCTGTATGATCGCTTTAGTATCTTCATGTAGAGATAATTTATGAGCCAAAGCCACATGAGACGGCTCCATCCCACCTGCCGCTGGCGGCGATTGTGGGTATATACCACAAGATCCCAGTCAACACGCGTGCGTCCAATGCCCGCAAGGCGCGAGAATAGTTCGTTATCCTCGGCGATCGGCATGCGTTCGTTATACCCATGGAGTTGCTCGAATGCTTCGCGCTTGATCATCTGGAACTCGCCAGAGGCGCTCCCATTATGCCAGATGTTATTGTCCCACCATCGCATGAAATTCACGATAAAAAGAATGGTCCGGTCCACCCACGATGCTTCTTCCGGCATGATCTCGATCTTTACGGTGATCGCCACGACCGTTGGGTGCTCCGCAAAATCTGCAAGCAGTTTTTTGAAGAAATGCTCCGGGTCGGGCACAAAAATGTCCGCATCTATAAATGCAAAGTAATTGCCGCGGGCGACCGATGCGCCGTGGTTGCGGTTCGCCGCAATGGTGCGCCTGCCCGGAACGTTTTTGTGTACGGTGACTGTTGCATAGTGCGCGGCAATCTCCCGCGTCCGGTCGGTGCTCTCATCGTCTGTGAGGATGATTTCGTGCTCAATGCCGGTCAGGTTGTCATGAAGCTGTTTCAGGGTCTGGCCGATCGTTTTTTCCTCGTTCTTTGCTGGAACGATGATGGATAGCAGCATGGTTCCATTATACCCCAACCGCGGGCGCCAGGAGACGGCGCTAGAGCTCCTTGGCGCGCTTGCGGAGATATTTCCCGAACCCGTAGGCTAACGCGCCTCCGATCACAATGACTGCGCCAATGAATCCCCACCGCAGGCTCTGATCCACCAATACGTAAAGATTTCCCAGAAAATAACCGACGGCCATCAGGAGCCCCGTCCAGATGAACTGGCCGAGGAAATTGATGAGCATGTATTTTTTGAACGAAACGCGCGCGGCGCCGGCGGCCATGAGTGTGGCGAGCGCAAAGCCGAACCCCATGGTGATCTTGGAGATGAACAGTATCTTTGCCTGGTGCTCATTGAAGAACTTCTCCGCCTTTTCCACTTCGCGTTCCGTCACGCTGAAGAACTTCCCGTATTTTTCTATAAAAGACCGCGCGCCGTGACGGCCGATGTTGTACCAAACCACGTCTCCCGTAAGATCGCCCGCCATCAGGATGAAATAAATCGGCAGGAATGCAAAAAATCCAAGGCGGACCAGGAAACCGGAGATCATCATGACCACCGGCCCCTCTGCGATCGCGAGCGGATAGGCAATGGGATAACGGTAGGCAAGGAGCCAGGATATAATGGGGGATGCGAAAGGCATCACTCCAATGGTATCATGCGGCGGCTATCAGGTATACTTACCTCATGAGAGATATCTTCCGCGAGCACAGGAACGGGTTTTGGACGCCCGCGCGCAAACAGTCGCTTTATGTTGGGCTTTTGCTTATGGTGCTTGCAATATTCATCCAGGTGACCGCAGGCCATTATTCCTCCGCGCGCGCGGTTCTTGCGCCGCCGGAGAGCGACCTTTTCCTTGATCATCTGCCCATCGTCAATATGGGATTCGTGATTGTTGGCGTGGCGATCGCATTCTGGGTCTTCTCGTGCTGGCTTCTTGTGGTCCGCCCGCGCTATCTCATTTTTGGCGTGAAAGCGATTGCGCTCTTTGTAATCTGCCGCGCGTTCTTCATGAACCTTACGCGCGAAGGAATTTACCCGGGCGGCATCCTGCCGAGTCCCGCGAATGCCGGTTTTGGTTTTTATCATCTGCTCACCTTCCAGGGGAACCTGTTCTTCTCCGGCCATACGGCGTTCCCGTTCCTCATGGCGCTTATTTTCTGGGACAAGAAATTCTGGCGGTGGTTCTTTCTGATCTCCACCGCAGTGTTCGGCGCGGCGGTCCTTTTGGCGCATGTGCACTATTCCATAGACGTGTTTGCGGCACCCTTCATCATCTATGGTGTCTTTGCGATCACCGCAAAACTGTTCCCAGCCGACCATGCGCTCTTTGCAAATCCGTCTTCCTGATATACACTGAAAGCCATGGATGAACCGATGATGGAGTTCCCGGAAGGCGATGCAGGGCCCGCGAAGGCCGGAAATGACGCTGTCAGCAAAAAGGACCATTTTCTGCCTGTAAGCATTGTGATCGCTGCCGTGATTATTGGCGGATCAGTGCTCTTTGCCACGCTTTACAAGCCCGGTACCACGCCCCAGACCGCCGTGATCGGCGCCACTGCTTCTTCTACGGCGCCCGCGGCGCCCGCGCTTCCGGCGCTTACCGCGCGCGACGTGATCTTGGGCAATGCGAATGCGCCGGTCACCGTGGTGGAATACGGCGATTACCAGTGCCCGTTCTGCACCCGCTATTATGAGAATATCCAGCCGCTTATTGTGCAGAATTATGTGAATACCGGAAAAGTGAAATTCGTGTTCAGGGACTTTCCGTTCCTTGACCAGTCGCAGATCTCTGCCTCCAATGTGGGCGAATCGCATGCGGCGGGCATTGCGGCCGAATGCGCAAAGGACCAGAACCAGTTCTGGGCGTACCATAACGCGCTCTATGCCGCGAAGGCGGCGGACGAGGCCAAGGGCGGCGGCGAGAACGATGGCCTTTTCACCCGCGCGCTTTTCCTGCAGATCGCGGGGCAGCTCAAAATGGACACTACGGCGCTTGCAAGCTGTCTGGATAGCGGTAAATATACCGCTACGGTCGCGGGGGACTATACTGCCGCGGCGAATGCGGGCGTGAACTCCACGCCGACAACCTTTGTGAACGGCAAAGAAGTGGTGGATGCGAGCGGTTACAGTGTTGGCGCCGATCAGAATGCAATCCTGCAGGCGATCACTGCCGCGCTCCAGGGATAGGTGCGCTGCGGATCCGGCGTTGCATTTGACGCGCGCGGTGCCTCTTCGTAAAATGGAGAGGTGGCAGAAAATTGGATAGAAGGAATTCTTGGATTGTGGATTCTGCTTTCGCCGTGGCTTTTGGGATACGCGGAAGTGTCCATCGCCAAGTGGAGTAGCGTCCTTGCGGGCCTCGTACTTGTCCTGCTGAATATCTGGTCGTTATTCGGCGAAAAACAAACCAACAAAATTTCATGAAAAAAGTTACGATTTACAGTACGCCGACCTGCGTGTACTGCAGGATGGCAAAGGATTTTTTTACGCAGAATGGCATTGCGTATACGGAGCATAATGTGGTCGTGGACGAAAAAGCCCGGGAGGAGATGTTTGCAAAGTCCCACCAGATGGGTGTTCCCGTGATAGACGTGGAAGGCAAGATTGTAGTCGGTTTTGACAAGAAGACGCTTCAGGACCTGCTTTTGCCCGTCAAGTAACGTCATCCCGGTTAAACGCCGGGCTTTTTCCGGAAACTTTTATGTACGACCTTATTATTATTGGCGGCGGGCCCGGTGGAATAGCTGCCGGTGTGTACGCTGCTCGGAAGAAGATGAAGACGTTGCTTCTGACCGACAGCTTTGGCGGCCAGTCGGCGATCTCCGCCGATATCCAGAATTGGATTGGGACAAGATCCGTTTCCGGCTACGATCTTGCAAAGTCGCTGGAAGCGCATCTCCGCGCGCAGACGGATATAGATATTGTGGATGACGATCTGGTGACCGGCGTCCAAAAAATGAATGAGGGGTTTTCCCTGACCACGAAGAACGGGAAAACATATGAGACAAAATACATCCTGCTGGCCTCCGGCAGCCGCAGGAAGAAGCTTGGCGTCCCGGGGGAGAAGGAGCTGGACGGCAAGGGCGTGGTTTATTGCTCCACCTGCGATGCGCCGCTCTTTGGCGGGAAGACCGTTGCCGTGGTGGGCGGCGGCAATTCCGCGCTGGAATCCGTCATGGATCTTTTCCCGTACGCGGCAAAGATCTATTTGATCATCCGTTCGGAAATTTTGAAGGGCGATCCCGTTTCCCAGGACAAAGTGAAGGCGAATGCAAAGGTAACGATCCTCTGGGACACCGTGGTGGAAGAGGTCCAGGGCAAGGACTTCGTGACCGGCGTGCACGTAAAGAATACAAAGACCGGCGAGGCGCAGGATATCCCGATGGATGGCGTCTTTGTTGAGGTCGGCCTTCTGCCTAACTCCGATTTTGTGAAGGATCTCATGAAGCGGGACGATTACGGCCATGTGGTTATTGATGCGCGCACGCAGGCAACATCCTGCCCGGGCATCTGGGCGGTGGGGGACGTGACGGATACGCCGTACCGCCAGAACAACATCTCCGCGGGTGACGCCGTGAAGGCGGTTCTTAACATTTACGACCAG
>VFSW01014257.1_pt1 | contig 10996 bp, 8 predicted proteins | sample 5358111 | NCBI WGS metagenome assembly VFSW01 (sample SAMN11554181, study PRJNA540505) | mine drainage metagenome | isolation source: sediment from site ElyBrook_90M | place: USA: Ely Copper Mine, Vershire, VT | collected 2017
CAAATAGATCTCGCGCCGCTTCTTATTGCCGGAAGCCGCCAGCGCCCCGAGCGGCGACCCGTGATAACTCTGCTGCCGGCTCAGAATCTGGTGCCGCTTCTGCTCACCAATCTCCACCTGATACTGCCGCGCCAGCTTCAGCGCCGTCTCTACCGACTCTGACCCGCCGCAGGTGAAATACACAGCCCCGCCCGCAAAATTCGGCCCGGCAAACTCCAGCAACTCCGCCGCAAACTCCTCGGCCACCGGAGTCGTGAACTGGCTGGTATGGACAAACTCCAACTGCCGCGCCTGCTCTGCCATGGCATCGGAAATCTCGCGCACGCCATGCCCAATAAAATTCACCGCCGCCGACCCCGAAAAATCCAGGTAGCGCTTGCCATCGGCGTCCCAAACATAAACACCCTCACCCCGCACAGCCACGGGATAAGGCGTGCGAAACGAGCGGCGCAAAACAGGCGTCTGAAGTTGTTGTTGCGGCGTTACCTTCTTCTCATTCACACGCGGATTATAGCAACGGGTCCGACGATCGACTGTGCTGCCAACCGATGATTGCTCCGGGTATGAAGGGAGACGGTAAAAAGTAAGCAGGCTCTTACAATTGAACCCCAATCCAAGTTCTCAAGTACACGCGCTTTCCGCCGAAAGTATTGCTTAGGACACACCGGCGTCCAAGAAACCATGACTCTCAAAGCGAAGTTCCGTCTAATGAGTGCCGTTTCCGCTGCCGGGCTGTTGGCCGTTGCCGGATTCTGGATCCAAGGCCAGCACGAAGCCTTACTCTCGGGAAAACTAGACCAAACCAGGAAACTGGTGGAAGTGCCCTACTCCCTGATCGAGCGGCAATATCAACTGGAGACAGAGGGAAAAATCAGCCGTGCCGAAGCGCAACGCCAGGCGATGGAGACCATTCGTGCCATCCGCTACGACGGCAAGAACTATGTTTGGATCAATGACGACCATCCGACCATGATCATGCATCCGATCAAACCCGAGATGGACGGCACCGATCTCACCAGTTTCAAAGATCCAACGGGAAAAGCGGTCTTCGTTGAATTTGTTCGCGCGGCACAGGATCCAAATGGAGGCTATGTCTACTATCTCTGGCCGAAACCCGGCGCCGAGCAGCCGGTCCAGAAGCTTTCCTTCGTCAAGCGTTTCGCGCCCTGGGGCTGGGTGCTCGGAACCGGAGTCTACATTGACGATGTGAACGTGGCCTGGCGGGCCAGTGCCATGAAGGCAGTCGGACTCGCTCTCGTTTGCCTGATTCCTCTAGTGATCGTGTCGATCACAATCTGGCGTTCGATTCATTTGCGGCTTCAGGACATTCTGGCCCGAGTCAAGGACGTTGCGGAAGGCGACCTCACAAAGCGGACCGAGGTCACGTCCAACGATGAAATTGCAGATGTAGCGCGATGGTTCAACTCTGCCATTGACCGTTTGGACGAGATGATCCGGGCCATCTCGCAGAATGCCGTTCAGGTTTCAGGCGCCAGCGAGGAGTTGGATGTCGCCAGCAACCAGATCAACACCCGCTCCGAGGAGACTTCAGCCCAGGCGGTCCTGGTTTCGCAAGCCGCGCAGCAGGTCAGCCACAATCTCCAGACGGTGGCGACTGGCGCGGAAGAAATGAGTGCCAGTATCAAGGAGATCGCCAAGAGTGCGTTCGAGGCCTCGAAGATTGCATCCTCCGCCGTCAAAGCCGCGGAAATCACTACCGCCGCCGTAACCAAGCTTGGCGACTCCTCCAATGAAATCGGACAGGTCATCAAGGTCATTACCGCGATCGCCGAGCAGACCAACCTCCTCGCGCTGAACGCTACGATTGAAGCCGCCCGCGCGGGCGAGGCTGGCAAAGGATTCGCCGTAGTGGCCAACGAAGTCAAAGAACTGGCCAAAGAAACCGCCAAAGCCACGGAAGACATCGGCGGCAAGATCAAGGGGATTCAGACAGACACTTTAGCCGCCGTCGACGCGATCGCTTCCATCAGCGCCGTGATCCAACAGATCAACGATATCTCCAGCACTATCGCCACCGCGGTCGAAGAGCAGAACGCGACCACCAACGAGATGTCGCGCAACGTGAGCGAGGCGGCCCAGAGCAGTGGAGAAATCACCCGCAACATCACGGGCGTGGCCGAGGCGGCTCAGTCTACGACCCGAGGCGCAACCGTTACCCTGAACGCATCCCGGCAACTGGTGGAGACCTCAGGGCTCTTGCGTCAACTGATCGAACAGTTCATGATCGGTCGGCGCGACCCGCGCATGACTGTAGAACTGGCGGTTCAGCTTTCGGGGACCGACCGAAGCGAACGAACGCTGGATCGGCAAGTAACGGCCATCAACATCAGCCGTCGTGGAGCGCTGCTGAAGAATGTCCACGACGCGCTACGCCCCGGAATGAAGGTTTTCCTGGCCCGGCTCGGCAAGAAGGAGCAATTTCAGGTCGCATGGATTGGCGAAGCAGATACCCCGGACGCTGATCAGGTTGGAGTATCCGCCGTCGATCCCAATTCATCGTTCTGGAATGATGTGCTCGACAAAATGACGCCGTCTGACGGAGAGACGCAGAGGTCTAGAGCGGCCAGCGCATAGAAAGAGCGGCGACCTCACCGCAGGCCAACCGGGTCACGGCCTCCACAGCGAACGTGTGACGCTGCCCCCACTTGCCAATCCCGATTCCATCCCCGCGATAACTCCCGCGCCACCGCACCAGATGCGTTAATCTGCCAGAGAACCTAATTTTCAAATCATGCGTCTGCTCCGCTTCCTCCGTCCGTCGCACCAGCACACGGCGTTTTCCGCCACGCTGCTGTTGATGACGGCCGTCACGCTCTCGCGCGTCATCGGATACATCCGCGAGGCCTATATTGCCTACGCTTTCGGCGCCGGAAAGCTGACCGACGCTTACGTCGCCGCCTTCACTCTCCCTGACCTGCTGAACTACATCGTGGCTGGCGGCACCGCCTCGATCACCTTCATCTCGATCTATACGCGGTTTCTCGCTGAAAAGCGCGAGCAGGATGCGCAGAAAACTTTCTCCATCATCATCACCGTAATGACGACGGTGCTCGTGGCCGGCACCATCCTGGCCGAAATCTTCACGCCGCAATTCGTCAACTGGATGTTCGGTGGCTTCAATCCTGAACAGATCCGTCTGTGCGTCCATCTCACGCGCATTCTTCTGCCTTCGCAGATTTTCTTCTACGTCGGCGGAGTCGTCACCGCGGTCCTGCTCTCGCACCGCCTCTTTCTTTTGCCCGCTCTGGGCCCGCTGATCTACAACATCTTCATCATCGCCGGCGGAGGCGGCGGCGGGCGCCGGCTGGGCATCGACTCCCTGGCTTACGGCGCGCTCGCCGGCAGCATTGCCGGACCATTTCTATTCAACGCCGTCGGAGCGGCAAAGATTGGCACCGGATATCGCCCCTCGTTTGACCTGAAGAATCCCGCCTTCCGCCAGTGGGTGCGCATGTCCATCCCGCTGATGCTCGGCGTTTCACTGGTTACCGCCGACGACTGGATTCTCCGGCACTACGCTTCCAAGGGCATCGGCGACATCGCCCGCCTCAACTTTGCCAAGCGTCTGTTCGCCGTTCCGATCGCCATTCTCGGGCAGGCTGCCGGACAGGCGTCGCTTCCCTTCTTCTCGCGCCTCTTCGAAGAAAAAAAGTTTGACGAATTCGCCGCCACCGTCAACGGTTCCGTCTATCGCATCACCGCCGCGTCGCTGCTCATGACCGGATGGATGATGGCCATCGCCGTCCCGCTCATCGATCTCGTCTACCGCCGGGGAGTTTTCACACTCGCCGACTCTGAAGCCACCGCCGTTTACTTTTTCTGGTTTTCGCTTTCGCTCGCTATGTGGTCTTGCCAGGCGCTCTATGCGCGCGCCTTCTACGCTTCCGGCAACACGCTGACTCCGATGATCGCCACCACGCTCATCACGGTCGCGTCGCTGCCAATTTACTCGTTTCTGTTCCGCACGCTCTCGATCACCGGACTCGCCCTCGCCGCCGACTTGGGCATCACCGCCAACGCGCTAGCAATTGCGCTGCTGCTGCACATTCGCGGCATGGTGCCATTAGGCGGTATGAACTGGAAGGAACTGAGTAAAGCCGCGCTGGTAGGGCTCGTCTCCGGCGGATTGAGTTACGAAGTCATGCGCAGTGTCCCGCTCACTGGCAGCCGTCGCGCCGATCTCCTGGCCCTGGCGCTAGGATCTCTGACCTGGGCCGCCGCGGTAGCCGCCGGACTCTGGTTGTTGCGTTCGGAATTGCCAGCAGATCTTCGCAGAAAGAAGCCAACCGCCTTTCCACGAGTTGCCGAAAGCGGCGCAAGCGAAACGATGGACACTGGCAAAGAACCGTAAACCCCTGTTTGCCATTCCCCGTTCGCAATGCGCCTTCACGGAGCTTTCCAGAAGGCAAAACAAAACGGGCCAACAAGGCCCGTTTCATATTTCTAGATTTAGCTGAGCAAATCGCGAACAGCGCACGACCAACAGCGTCCCTACGCCCTCGCCGCGATCGCCGGTTCCGGCGCTGCCGCCGCAACGCTCTTCATTTCTTCCGGCTTCGATCCCGCCTTGCGAATGTCGATGCCACCCTTGAAGAATGCGCCGTCTTCGATCGAGAGGCGCGCCGCCACCACGTCTCCGGTCAACGAGCCATCACTGCGGATATCGACCCGGTCGCTGGCGGTCAGATTGCCCCGCACCTTGCCGAGCACCACGATCTCACGCGCGCTGATGTTCGCCGCGACCACTCCGTTACGGCCAATCGTAACCCGATTGCCGGAGAGGTTGATCGACCCTTCGACCCGGCCATCAATATATAAAGATTCCGATCCCGTCACTTCGCCTTTGATCACCAGCGACTTGCCAATCGTTGCCTGGTCCGAAGTCGTGGTCGTAACCGGGCGCGCCGTCGCGGGAGGCTCGCTCATACTCATCACCGGCGCCGTCGGCGTAGAAGAAGATGTACTGGGACGCTCCGGTTCAGCCGGCCGGCCAGGTGTCGCAGGTTGATTCGTGGGCTTCCACATTTTGGTCAAAATCCTTTCCTGGTTAGAAAATTCAGAGTCACCGCCGCATTTCAGCTGCCAAAACGCATTCTACTCCTCAGTAAACGCCTAACCCTGTGGAAATCAACCTTTTCTTATTGATTCTCATAGTTCCCGCCGTGGTTCATCCCTGCTCCTCGCTGTGTAAGGCCTGCCCAAGCTGCGGTAATTCTTCCATCGCAATCCGCTCGCGTTAAGATGGAGCAACGGGGCAGAAACACCCATCCCTGACGAGGAGACTATGACCCTTTCCGCGACTAACGCCACCGCGACCGACTCCCTGCGGCCCCAGCCCGGCGAATACGCTCCCTACTTTGAGCGCTACATCTCGCTGGTTCCCGGCCATGACGTTCTGGCCGCACTCGAAGACCAGCGGCGCCAGATGCTGCTTCTGCTCTCCGGACGCACCGAGGCCGACGGCGATCTCCGCTACGCCCCCGGCAAATGGAGCCTGAAGGAAGTCCTCGGCCACATCAACGATACTGAGCGCATCATGTCGTATCGCGCCCTGCGCATTTCCCGCGGCGACGCAACTCCAATGGAAGGCTTCGAACAGGATGACTACGTCCGCAATGGTCCCTTTTCGTCTCGCACGCTGGCCGACTGGATCGAGGACTACATCGCCATACGGCGCGCCACCGTCTCGCTCCTCCGCAATCTCGACCAGGCCGCCTGGAGTCGCCGCGGAGTCGCCAATAACAACGAGGTAACGGTGCGCGCTCTCGCCTTCACGATTGCTGGACACGAACTGCACCATCGGAGAATTATTGAGGAGCAGTATTTAAAATAGGACTCAGGTCTCAGGTGTCAGATCTCAGGAAAAGTGCGGGATCGAAAACCCTGGCCTGAGACCTAAGACCTGACACCTGATGCTTTCCGATTCCGCCATCCTCCGCCACATCGACCGCCAGCCGAAGAAGACGGCGAGCCATAAGCAGTTGCTGCGCGAACTCGGAGTCAAAGCCGCGGGCCGTCGCGAGTTTACCGACCGCCTTTACGCGCTCGTCGCCAAGGGAGAACTCCTTCAGGTCGAAGGCGACCGCTACGCCATCCCGCATACCGCCAAGGGACGCAATCTCCTTGTCGGCCGTCTCACCATGCACCGCGACGGCTTCGGCTTTGTAATTCCTGAAGCCACGTCGCTCGACGACAGTCTCAAAGGGCGCCTCGCCGGAGATGTCTTCATCCCCCCGCACGCGATCGGTTCTTCGATGCATGGAGACCGCGTCCTGGTCGAAGTCTCCAACATCCGCCCCGATGGCCGCGCCGAAGGCCGCGTCATCCGCTCCGTCTCGCGCGCCCATGCGACCGTGGTCGGCATCTTCCACTACGGACGCCGCCACAACTACGTCAAGCCCATCGACGAAAAAGTAACCCAGGAAATCGTAATCCCCCCAGGCATGGAGACCCCGCAGACTCCCGTGGCCTCTCCCCCTGTGCCCTCCGTGTACCCCGTGGTAAAGGGTTCTTCGGCAGAGGCCCCGAGTTCGCAAAAGAAAAAGTCAGTCGACCGAGTCATCGGCGACGAAGCCAAAGTCCACTCCGACTGGCAGGACCTCGAAGGAGTGGTCGTCGATGTAGAAATCACCGACTGGCCTTCAGCCACGCAAAACCCGCGCGGCCGCGTCATCGAGATTCTCGGCGAAGAGACTGATTTCGGCGTCGACGTCGAAATCATGATCCGCAAGTTTCACCTGCCCCACCGCTTCCCGCCCGAAGTCATCGAAGAAGCGCAAGCCATCGCCTCCGAGATTCCTGAAGAAGCCCTGCGTCATCGCCGCGACTACCGCGACCGCCCCATCGTCACCATCGACGGAGAACCCGCCCGCGACTTCGATGACGCCGTCCACGTCCGCCTGCTCGAAAACGGCAACTATGAACTGCAAGTCCACATCGCCGACGTGGCCCAGTACGTGACGCCCAATTCGCCGCTCGATCAGGAAGCGCGCCTGCGCGGCACCAGTGTTTATTTTCCGGACCGCGCTGTTCCCATGCTGCCGCTCGAACTTTCGACCGACATCTGTAGCCTGCGCCCGCAAGTCGACCGCCTGGTCCTTTCCTGCATCATGGAAATCGATCACCACGGCGAAATCGTTGGCTATGAAGTCAACGAAGGCGTGATTCGCTCCGCCAACCGCATGACTTACACCGCCGTGAACGCCGTGATCGAGAATGACCCCGCCGCGCTCAGCGAATATACAGCGCAGGTCGACCACTTCCACCGCATGCGCGACCTGGCGATGATCCTCAACCGCAAACGCAAGCGCCGCGGCTCGATTGACTTTGATCTACCCGAAGCCGTCATCGAGTTCGACGAATTCGGCATGATGAAGAGCATCACCCGGTCCGAGCGCAACGTAGCCCACCGCCTCATCGAAGAATTCATGCTCTCGGCCAACGAGTCGGTGGCGCACTATCTGGAAAACAAACGCATCGCTTCGCTCTACCGCATCCACGAAAAGCCCGACGCCAAACGCGTTTACGACTTTGAAGTGATCGCCGCCACCTTCGGTTACTCACTGGGAGTTGGTTCGCTACCCATCCAGCGCGTGCAACTGAAAGCCGACCGCCGCGATGCCCGGGGCACCGGGAAACGCGTCCGGGAAATTGAAGTGCCGAAGGAAGTTCACATCACTCCGCGCATGTATCAGAAGCTCACCGAAAAAATCGCCGGCAAGCCCGAAGAGAGAATCCTGAGCTTCCTGATGCTGCGCTCGCTGAAGCAAGCCCGCTACTCCGAAGAAAATCGCGGGCACTTCGCCTTAGCCGCCACCACCTACACCCATTTCACGTCACCGATCCGACGCTATCCCGACCTGATCGTGCACCGCATCCTGAAAGAAGTGCTGCGCGACTCGGCCGAAGAAAGGGATGGGGAGGTACCGATAGGAACATCTCAAAATTGTCATCCTGAGCGAAGCGAAACGAAGAGCGAAGCGAATCGTTCCGCGCAGTCGAAGGACCCCTACCACCTCACCGCTCCATCTCCCTGGTCCAAGCGCCGTGACCGCGACGCCCATCAACACGCCGTCGAACCCCTCGGCGGACCAATCTCAATCGAAGAACTCCACACCATCGCCGATGAATCCAGCCAGTCCGAACGCCGCGCCGACGAAGCCGAACGCGGCCTGATGGAATGGAAGAAAATGAAATTCATGGAGCGCCGCATCGGAGAAGACTTTGACGGCCTCATCATCAGCGTCACCAAATTCGGATTCTTCGTGGAACTCACGGACCTCTTCGTAGAAGGCCTGGTCCCCCTCAACACCCTGGACGACGACCATTACATCTTCCACGAAGACACCCGCCAGATCATCGGCCAGCGCTCCCGCAAACCGTACAGCCTTGGAAATCGCGTGCGGGTGTTGGTGGATCGGATCGATCCGGCAGAGAAGAAGATCCAGTTCGCGATCCTCGAAGAGCAGTCGCAACAGGCAAAATCCAAGCGACGCAAGTGACCTTCGCATTTAGGGCCCATTTACCGGCCCGAGCCGCCTAGCCAATAACTGCTCTCGAACAGGACCGTCTGATTCGAGTGCGCGTGCTTAAGCCTCACTCAAATCGGTGCAGACCGGGGTGCGGGTTTTTCGGCTCAAAGCTCAGCAGATAGCGTAACAGCATCAACAACCCGGAGCTGGATTTCAGCATATACCGACGCCTTATATGACGATCCTGTATAGAATTGAGTTGTACGGGGAGCAAAGACCATGCCATCACCAAGTCAACCAAAGCTCGAACAGAATTCAGCCCAAGCCGCCGAGCAGGTCGCCAGTGCTCACAAGATTCTGAAGGAACTTCAGCAGAAGGTCGGGACTCATCCCGAACTCGGCGAGGCCATCACCAAACTGGAGATGGCACTCAACATCCTGGCCGTACAGACCGGCGGACTGCTGTAGAAATCACAAATGCTCTGTCATCCTGAGCGACCAGACTCGCCAGCAGGCCTCTTTTGCGCGCCGGAGTTCGGGAGCGAAGGACCTACGCATTTCTCCGGCTCGTAGAGATGCCGCTCGTACCATCCTTCACTCAGATCCTTCCACGTCGGATTCATCGCGACAATTAACTGAATTTTCCGGATGCGAAGCCATCCCTTGATCCGCTTCTCACGGTCAATGGCGCTGCGCACGTCACCAAAACTCTCGTAGTAAACGATCCGGTCAATTTTGTATCGCTTACAAAATGCCGATCCACTCCGAGACTTGTGCTCCCAAACGCGACGACGGAGGCTATTCGTTACGCCAACGTAGAGTGACTTCGAACGATTGGTCAGAATGTAAACGTAATAGTGGCGGTCGGCGGAATGCATAGGTCCTTCGCTTCGCTCAGGATGACAGCGTTTAGATGGTGCCCTTCGAAGGCATCGATAGTCAGTGAGGGGCGAACGCTGGAATTGTGACGATTTCTCGGAGCCTCGCAAGACTGCCGCTCCCCTCCCAACCTGCTAAAATTCCTGCGTCACCACTCTTGGCGCCTGCCTAGGAAGTTTTCCTGAATGCCTGACAATCCAACTCCCCGCACGCGCGTCGTGCGCGAATCGCAGCGCGCGGTCTACGACCGCGACGCCGTCAACCAGATTCTCGACGAAGCGTTCCTCTGCCACGTCGGCTTCGTCGCCGAAGGACAGCCCTTCGTCATCCCCACTTCCTACGGACGCGACGGAGACATGCTCTACATCCACGGCTCCGCCGCCAGCCGCATGCTGCGCAATCTCGATAAAGGCGTCACCGTCTGCATCACGGTCACGCTGCTCGATGGACTCGTCCTCGCCCGCTCCGTTTTCAATCACTCCATGAACTACCGCTCGGTGGTCATTCTAGGGCCGGCAACGCTAGTCGACGGTCCCGCGGAAAAACTCGCCGCCCTGCGCGCGCTGAGCGAGCACATCCTCCCCCATCGCTGGGACGACGCACGCTTTCCCAACGAAAAAGAGCTCAAAGCAACGTCGGTCCTGCGCATTCCCATCAATGAATTCTCCGCGAAAGTCCGACAGGGCCCGGCTGTTGACGATGAAGAAGATTATTCGTTCCCAACCTGGGCAGGAGTGATCCCGCTCGAAATGACGGCCGGCGCCCCAATCCGCGACGAGCGTTGCGAGCAGGAACTGCCCGCCTACCTGAAGAATTATTCCCGCGCGAAAAAGTCGTAGCACGGTGCCCAGGTTCACGCCCGTCTTTTGGGCGTTAACCTGAGTAAAGGCGTCTCTACGGTATCAGCAACAACTTCCCCGTAGTCTTCCGCCCTTCCAGATCGCGGTGCGCCTGGTGCACCTGCGCTAGCGGATACACATGCTCAATCCGCAGCTTCAGCTTACCGTCGCGAATCATGCCAAACACCGCGCCCGCCCGCGCCTGCAACTCCGCCGGAGTAATGATGTACGCGCCGAGCGACGGCCGCGTCAGAAAGATCGACCCCTTCTGCGTCAGCACCAGCGGATCCAACGGAGCCACCGCCCCGCTCGACCCGCCATACAGCACCATCATCCCCCGCGGTCGCAGCAGGTTCAGCCCCTTATCAAACGTAGTCTTGCCCACCGAGTCATACACGACATCGACGCCCCTGCCTGCCGTCAGACGCTTCGTCTCCGCCTCAAAATCCGTCTGCGTGTAGAGGATGACCTCATCCGCTCCCGCCGCCCGCGCCAGCGCAGCCTTCTCCTCGGTCGAAACCGTGGCAATCACCCGTGCCCCAATGTTGTGCGCCATCTGCGTCAGCAGCAACCCGACTCCGCCCGCCGCCGCATGCACCAGCGCCGTTTCGCCCTTCTTCAGCGGATACGTGTCATACGCCAGATAATGCGCCGTCATCCCCTGCAGCATCGCCGCGGCAGCCTCGCGCTCGCCCACTCCCGCCGGAATCTTCACCAGCCGATCAGCCGCTACCGCCGCATACTCGGCATAGCTCCCGAGCGCCTTCGTGTAGGCCCCACGGACGC
>VFSW01014258.1_pt1 | contig 10995 bp, 6 predicted proteins | sample 5358111 | NCBI WGS metagenome assembly VFSW01 (sample SAMN11554181, study PRJNA540505) | mine drainage metagenome | isolation source: sediment from site ElyBrook_90M | place: USA: Ely Copper Mine, Vershire, VT | collected 2017
CCCATCATCGTTGTTCTCCTCACAAGAAAAAGTTCAGCATACTTGTGGCAAGATTTTGGATGCCTGAATCACGCATTTCTGCAGAATGAGACGGCCATACCAGCGCGACGTGCCTGCCCCAAGGATAACTCACCCCCAAGTTCTCTCACGGTCGGGTGCGCAATTTAGCCGGCGGCAAAACGGCGGCGGTAGCCTCGGAAACTACTCACCTCGCGCCACTGCCCAGCTTAATCGATTGGCCGTTGGTCATAATGAAGGTCCGCGGATGGCGCTTCAGGAATACACGGGCTGCAGCGCGGGCCTGAAGCAGAGAGTCAAAGATCACAATGCTGGCAAGTCCACGCATACGGCGAAATATCCGCCGCGGCGGCTTGTCTGGTATTGCGCATTCCCGAAGAAGATGCCCGCTCTCGCCTTTGAGGCCTATCTGAAGTCCCACTCAGGACGGGCGTTCGCCATGAAACGGCTGCTGTCCGGTGGCACGGAGACCAGATCGGGCATGCGCCGTTTGAGGTCATCCGGTAGATGTATGCGCCGGATTGCGCAGCGCGACATTTATCGACATTTCCCGTTGCAGGACCGGCAACCGCCGGTGCGGCCGCTACTCCACGATGATCGCTACGTTTCCCTTCTTGTGTCCCGCCTCGACATAACGGTGAGCGTCAACGATATGATCCAGCGAAAATTGTCGATCGATGATCGGCCTTAGGTGTCCCGCTTCCACGAGCTCCTTCAGAAACGACAGAGCGTCGGCATCGCCACGCGCAATTCCACTCACGACAATCGCAGCACCCGTCAGCTTCGACCAGATGCTGCCTATCAGGAACGGCAATAGCGGACCGGTGGCCAGAATGTAGGTTCCACCGCGCTGGAGCGACCTCAAGCTGCGTCTGAACCCGCTTTTGCCTACCGTGTCGAAAACGATGTCGTAGACCCGGCCGGCTTTTGAGAAATCTTCTTTTGCATAATCGAGCACCTCGTCGGCGCCGAGAGACTTAACAAGTTCGAGGTTCGCGCCGCCGCACACGCCCGTGACGTTCGCTCCAAAGTGCTTTGCCAATTGGACAGCGAATGTGCCGACGCTTCCGGACGCGCCATAGACGAGTACCTTCTGTCCCGCCCGGATGTTTCCCTTCTTGAGGTAATACAAAGCCGAAATTCCGCCAAACGGGATCGCGGCAGCTTCCTGGAATGTCAGGTTATCCGGCTTTGGCGCCAGTAATGAGTCCTGGGCCACGCACACATATTCCGCATTGGCACCAAACTTGAGGCCGCGCGAGCCAAAGACCGTATCGCCTGCATCGAACCTGGTGACTTTTTTGCCTGCGGCCTCGATGATACCTGCGAATTCCATGCCCGTTACGTTGACCTTCTTTGGTCTCCAAAGGCCGTACATAAATCTCAGGATGAACGGATCGGCCTTCCTCAATCTCACGTCGCCCGCACAGACTGTCGTAGCCCGGACGCGAACAAGAACTTCCTCTTTCCTGGGAGTAGGTTTTTTGACGTCTTCTATCTGAATGACATCCGCGGCGCCGTATCGGCGAAAGACGGCAGCTTTCATGCCCATAACCCTCGTGCCAGCGAGGACAAAATACGATCCGGAAGAGAAATTCTCTACATTGGAAAGCCGTTCATGCGACACGGAAAGGATGGCTGGTCTTGCCGCAACGTCGCCGAACGCCGAAGGGCAAGAGTCGGCCCTAATCCGGACTTAAGGCCAGACACCCGAGGTGAGCCGCGGCGTCGGTGTCTCAACCGCCTTGGTACAACTGACTAAGTTTTGCCTGAGCCAAGGTGTTCCCCGCTTCTTTCCCGGAGCAATACATTCTTGAAATTGATCAGCCACTTAGAGTACCTCTTCTGGGCACCACGCTTCGCCTCTCGCGTGGAGCCGTCATCGGCGAGGGCGAAGTGTATCGACCGCCGCTCCGGTCGCTGGCTCGCGTCCGTTCGGTCTTCGCACCGCCCAGGCCGTGCTTCCCATTGATGATCGACGCGGCGGTCTTCGCGCCTGCGGCCTGAAGAATATTCGGCGGGCATTCCAGGCCTCGATGGTGTAATTGTCGGTCAATAATAAAGGCGGACTGGCTGCCGTTTGGTTCGCGATTGCGGGCCGGTCGGCAAAGCTGGCCTGCGGTTCAATCGGGAGGAGACGCATGGCCGGTGGTGGTGACGGCTTGAATATCACGCGCAGAGCCGCAATTGAGAGTTCGCTTTTGCTGGGTCTGGCATCCGCCATGCCGGCGCGCGCCGCGACGCCTTCCGCCATATCGGCGGTGGTTGATGCCGCTAAGACCGGCCATCCGATTTCTGATTACATGTTCGGCGGCTTCATCGAGCATATCGGCAATCTCATCAATTACAGCTTCTGGAGCGAAGTCCTGGACGACCGGAAATTCTTTCACACGGTCGACTCCACGCCGCTGCCGGAGCCGAAGAGACGCATGCCGATGATGACCGGCGCGGGGAAATGGACGCCGGTCGGGCCGGACTCATCCGTCGTGATGGACAAGACGGCGCCTTATGTGGGCGAGCAGAGCCCGGTCGTTCATCTGGCGGAGTCGCAACTCCGCGGCATCGCACAGTCCAAGCTGTCGCTTGCTGGAAAGGATTATATCGGCCGTATCGTCGTGGCGGCCGATCCGGGGGTGGCAATCTCCGCGACGCTGATCTGGGGCGCAGACGCCCATCAGCGGCAGACGATCCGGGTGCCCGCCGCGAACGATTGGGCGACGCTTCCTCTGAAGTTCTCCTGTACGGCTGACACCACCGAGGGCCGCATCGAGATCGTTGGCAAGGGAACCGGCACGTTCCGCGTTGGTGCCGTCTCGCTGATGCCCGCCGACAACATCAAGGGCTTTCGCGCCGATACCATGGCGCTGATGAAAGAGATGGATTGCAGAATCCTGCGCATGCCGGGCGGCAATTTCATCTCGGGCTACGATTGGAAGGATACGATCGGAGATCCGGACAAGCGTCCGACGATCATGGACCCGCAATGGCATTTCCCGCAGCCCAACGACGTGGGCGTCGATGAATTGCTGCAGATGTGCGCACTCATCGGCGTGGTGCCGGAATGGTGCGTCAACACGGGCTTCGGCGAGCCGCGCTCCGGCGCCGAACTGGTGGAATACGTCAACGGCGCCGCGACCACCGAATGGGGCGCCAGGCGCGCGGCCAACGGCCATCCCGAGCCCTATAAGGTCCATTACTGGAACGTCGGCAACGAGATGTACGGCCATTGGCAGTTGGGCCACATGGCGCTGGATCAGTATGTCATCAAGCACAACCTGTTCGCCGACGAGATGCGCAAGGTCGATCCGTCCATCTACATCATCGTGCCGGGCGGCTTTGTCGACGAAATGACGACGGGCCAGGGCATCCTGCCCGGTTCGGGAAGCCCCCTTGTGCCATATGGCTCGGATCGCGACTGGGCCGGCGGCATGCTCAAGAATTGCTGGGGCAAGTTCGACGCCTTGGCGACGCACGCCTATCCGCCGGAGAACAAGCACTTCAATCTCAGGACCGGCAAGAACGAGGACATTACGCAGACGCTGGTCGAATGGGCGCAGGCGCCGGCCCAGCGCGTGGCGACGATGGCGGACTGCTGGGCGGTGTACAAACAGCGCTTCCCCGAGCTCGACGAAGGCAAGGTCAAAGTGTTCTTCGACGAGTGGGCCTATCACTTCAAGCCGGATCTTAAGGGCTGCTTGGCCGTCTCGCGGATGTTCCACGAGTTCTTCCGCCATTCGGATTTCATCGAAATGGCGGCTTTCACCATGGCGATGGGATGGCTCGATTACGACCGCACGCAGTCGGTGATCAGCGCCTATGGCCGCGTCTTCCAGCTCTACAACCGTCATTTCGGAAGAATCCCGGTGGCCGTGACGGGCAACGCCCCGGTGCCGCCGCCGAAATATCCGATCGGCGGCGATCAGCCGAAGGTCAACACCGGCAGTGCGACCTGGCCGCTCGACGTCTCGGCGGCGCTGACCGCAGACCGCAGGGCGCTGGTCGTCGCGATCGTCAACGCCACGGAGGAGGCGAAGCCCCTCAACCTGTCATTGGCGGGATTCGCCGCCGCCGCCACGGGGCGCAGATGGAGCTTGGCGGCAGCGGGCCTCGACTCCGTGAACCTCATCGGCAAAGCGCCTGAGGTCACCATCGCCGAAGACAGCTTCGACGCGACGGCGAGGTCGCTGTCGATAGCGCCGACCAGTATTGAGCTGTACGAATACGCTGCGGCGTAGGAGTGCCAAGTTGCGATTCCGTGATCCAGCAGGGGACCTGAGCCGAAACGCACATGATGAACCGCCGAAACTTCTGTAAGGTTTTTGCAGGCGGGGCGGTCGCTGCCGCTCTGCCGCGCGGCTTCCGCTCCGCGCGCGCTGCGACCGTTACCGGATTCGATCAATACATGGAGGATTACGCGCAGTTCTGTGCCACGCCGGAGGCGCGGCGCATCTTCTATGCGCTTCGGGGCGGGGCCATCGGGCCGGAGAAGCTGGACGCGGCACACTGGCAGCCGACCCTATGGGGTGAACCACCCAAGCTGCCCGTACCTGGCGGATCGTGGGACGGCGTGCCGATGGAAGCGCCGATTGCCGGGCTTGCGGGAGAAGGACCCTATGGGCCGACATGGGACTCGTTGGCCCAATACGAATGCCCCGAATGGTACAACGACGCGAAGTTCGGCATCTGGAACCATTGGAGCCCGCAATGCGTGCCGGAGGACGGCGACTGGTACGCGCGCAACATGTATGTTTCCGACCAGCCGCAGTACCGGTTCCAGCTCGAGCATTACGGCCATCCCTCGAAATTTGGCTACAAGGATCTCTGCCCGCAGTGGACGCTGCTCAACTGGGATCCCGACGGCCTGATGGATCTCTACAAGCGTGCCGGTGCGCGGCTGTTTCTCGCGCTGGCCAACCATCACGACGGTTTCGATACCTGGAACTCGAGGCATCATCCGTGGAATGCCCAGAACATCGGCCCGCGCCGCGACGTGATCGGCACCTGGGCGCGGGCGGCCCGGAAACAGGGCTTACGCTTCGGCGTGACGGTGCATCAGGCGCGCAACTGGTGGTGGTTTCAGACCTCGCACGGCGCCGACAAGACAGGTCCGTTCGCCGGCGTTCCCTACGACGGTTGCATGACCCTGGCCGAGGGCAAGGGCCAGTGGTGGGAAGGCTACGACCCCCAGCAGCTCTACGGCGCCAAGCATCCCTTCGACGCGCTGCCGGACGTGTCCTACGTGAAGAACTTCTACGACCGCACTCGCGATCTCATTGATCAGCACGATCCGGACCTGCTCTACTTCGACAACTCTCTTCTGCCCCTGGGGTGGGGCGGCATGTCCGTCGGCGCGTACTTTTACAACCGCAGCCTCGCCCGACATGGCGGTAAGGTCGATGCGGTCGTGAACGTAAAGCAGGTTCCGCCGTCCCTGCTCGAGGCCGTTGTCGCGGACATCGAACGCGGCCTGAGCGACAATATCCTGGCGCATCCCTGGCAGTCGGAGACATGCATCGGGGAGTGGCACTATCAGCGCAAGCTGTTCGAGCAGACCGGCGAATTCGGCGGCTACATGCACCCACGCGACGTCATTCACTGGATGGTGGACACGGTAAGCAAGAACGGAACATTCATCCTCAACATTCCCGGCAAGCCGGACGGCACCATCGACAGCAAGGAAAAGGTTATCCTCGAGAAGATCGGCGCGTGGATGGCGATCAACGGTGAGGCGATTTACGAGACCAGACCCTGGAAGGTCTACGGCGAGGGGCCCAGTGCCGTCCGCAGCGGCTCCTTCCAGGGCGACAGCGTGAAGCTGCTGAGCGCCAAGGACATCCGTTACACGCGCAACAAGGCCGGAACGGTCGTGTACGCGATCGCGCTGGGTTGGCCGGATGGAGAGGTGCTGCTGAGTTCACTCGGCACCGGGTCTCCGGCCAATCCCGGACGCGTCGAATATGTGGAGCTTCTTGGCACGGAAAAGCGTCCGGCATGGCGGCAGACCGCTTCGGCGCTGCACATCACTCTGCCGGACTACAAGCCCGACCTCGACTACGGGGCGGCGCTCAAGATGCATATGGCTTCGTGATCGTCTTTCACGATTCACAAACGGTGAGAACGATGAATCATTGCGGGAAGTGGATCCTGGCGGCGACTTTCGCGAGCGCCGTCTTCATGATCTGCGGCGCGGGTGCACAGGATAACGGCAAGCTGCCTTATATGGATTCCAGTCTCCCGGCCGAGGTGCGCGCGGCCGACCTCGTACATCGCATGACGCTGCAGGAGAAGGCCTCGCAGCTCGTCAACCACGCCCGTGCTATTCCACGTCTCGGCGTGCCGGCTTACGACTGGTGGAGCGAGGCTCTCCACGGCGTCGCGGTGAAGGGCACCACTGAGTTCCCCGAGCCCATCGGCTTGGCCGCCACCTTCGATGTCCCCGGCATCCACGAGATGGCCAAGGACATCGGCATCGAAGGACGCATCAAGCATGAGGAAGCGGTCAAGGCGGGGCATTCGAGCACGTTGGAGGGCCTCGACTTCTGGGCGCCGAACATCAATATCTTCCGCGACCCACGCTGGGGCCGTGGGCAGGAGACCTACGGCGAGGACCCTTTCCTCACGGCCCGGATGGCCGTCGGTTACGTCACGGGGATGCAGGGTTCCAATCCGCGTTACTACCGGGCGATTTCCACCCCCAAACACTTTGCCGCCTACAGCGGACCGGAGCCGACGCGCCATTTCGCCGACGTCGACATCAGCAAGCACGACCTGGAAGACACATATCTGCCGGCGTTCCGCGCTGCCGTGGTGGACGGTCATGCCGGGTCCGTGATGTGCTCGTACAACGCGGTCAATGGCGAGCCGGCTTGCGCCAATCAGTTCCTGCTGCAGCACACGCTGCGCGGCGCCTGGCAGTTTCCCGGCTATGTGGTCTCCGATTGCGGCGCCGTCCGGGATATCTACGAGGGCCACCACTACCGGCCGAGCCAGCCGCAGGCCTCTGCGATCTCGCTGGAGCGCGGCATGGACAACGAATGCGTCACCTTCGGCGAGGTGACCGGCGATGCTGACTACAAGCCGTACATCGAAGCGGTGCAGCAGGGCTATCTTTCGGAGAGCACGATCGACACCGCGCTCATCCGCCTGTTCACGGCGCGCATCAAGCTGGGCATGTTCGACCCGCCGTCGATGGTTCCCTATGACCAGATCAACCCGGACGAACTGAACAGCCCCGCGCACCGCAAACAGGCGCTGCATCTGGCCGAAGAATCGATGGTGCTGCTCAAGAACAACGGTGTACTGCCGCTCAAACAGGTGAAGCGCATCGCCGTCGTCGGTCCGCTCGCCGATCAGACCGACGTGCTGCTGGGCAATTACAACGGCGTCCCCACCCATACGGTGACCGTCCTGGAGGGCATGAAAGCGGCGTTCCCCAACGCGAAGATCACCTATGTACCCGGGACGCAGTTCCTCACGAATGAAGGAAGCCCGGTGCCCGCTTCAGTGCTCACCACCCCCGGCGGCAAGCCGGGGCTTGAGGCCGAGTACGATGGTTCCGGACAGGGTATCGATACCAAGCCGGTGCCGCTCACATCGCGTATAGAGCCGACCGTGGATCTTACCACCGATAATCTTCCCGCGGCCGTGCAAGGGAAGCCTTCTTTCTTCGTGCATTGGACCGGTTTCATCAATCCGACCAAGACGGGAGACTATTATCTCGGCATCAAGTGCAACGGTTTTGCACACGTTACCCTCGGAGACCAGGCGATCGTGCAGACTTATGGCGGCTCCGATGTCGGCCGGGTTCATCTGGAGAAGGGCGAACGGGTCAAACTGGACGTAAGTTATGGCTATCGGTCCGGCGGCGATCCGCAGGCACAGCTCATCTGGGCGCCCGTCAATGACGCACCTGATCCCGCTGCCGTCGCCGCGGCAAAGAATGCGGACGTCGTCATTGCCGTAGTTGGCATCACCAGCAAACTCGAAGGCGAGGAAATGCCGGTCCGCGAGCCTGGATTCGATGGCGGAGACCGAACCAACCTCAAGATGCCGGAGCCCGAAGAGGCGCTTGTGCGTGCCGTAGCCGCCACCGGCAAGCCACTCGTGGTGGTGTTGATGAACGGCAGTGCGCTTGCCGTGAACTGGGAAAAAGAGCACGCCGACGCCATCCTGGAATCCTGGTATTCCGGCGAAGAAGGCGGGGCGGCCATCGCCAATACCCTAAGCGGAAGGAACAATCCGGCGGGACGCTTGCCCGTCACCTTCTACAAGGACGTCCATCAGCTGCCCAAATTCGAGAGCTACGCCATGACGGGGCGCACTTACCGCTACTTCAAGGGCACCCCGCTTTGGCCGTTTGGATACGGCCTGAGCTATACGTCCTTTAAATACGGCGATTTGGCTCTGCCGCAGGCGCCCATCAACGCCGGCGATCCCTTGAACGCATCGGTGAGGGTGACCAATACCGGAAAACTCGCTGGTGACGATGTCGTTCAGCTATACTTGAAGTTCCCTGATGTGCCGGGCGCGCCCATCCGTGCTCTCCGTGGATTTAAGCGCATCCATCTGGCGCCGGGGGCAAGTGAGACCGTCAAGTTTGATCTGGATCGTCGTGACCTAAGCATGGTCACAGAGACAGGCGACATCATCGTTGCCCAAGGCAAATACACGGTGTCGGTCGGCGGCGGTCAGCCGGAAACCGGTGCATCGACGGTCAGCGGCGACTTCGCGGTGAAAGGCCAAGTCATGCTGCCGGAATGACCGCACCTCCTTAAGGGCGGTCGAGTATGGCGTCACCTTCGGCAGATTAGGAGTGGCCTCGGCTGATTCATTTGATCGCCGTGGTTTCCTTTCCGCATCGGCCGTCGGAGCGCGTGCTCGCTTCAGTTCCCGATATACTTGTCCAGGAACTTCTCGGTTTCGGTCAGCATCTCAATGCGCGCTTCGGCGGTCTCAAGATAATGGTCCGTGCCTTTGAAGCGAAGGAACGTCACGTTCTTTCCCGCCTTGGTCAGCGCGTCGTCCATCTCCTCGCTCTGGCCGATGCGCACCGTCCAGTCGTCTTCGCCGTGCATCAGCAGGATGGGGCATTTGTCCTGGTCGGCATGCAGCGCTGGCGAGGTCGCCTTCAGCCGCGGCATGTCCGCGTCGGTATCGCCGATGCGCGACGCCCAGAACGACGCCGCCTTGGAGTAGGTGCCGTGTTCGTCCTTGCCGGTCTGCAGCATCTTGGGCAGATCGGAGACGCCGGCGTAACTCACGGCGCAGGCGTAGAGGTCCGGCGTGAACACCGCGCCGGCCAGCGCCGCATAGCCGCCATAGCTGCCGCCGACGATGCAGATGCGCTTGGGGTCGGCGATGCCGTCGGCGATCAGCTTCTTCACGCCGTCGGTGATGTCGTCCTGCATCTTCAGGCCCCATTGGTGCAGGCCCGCGTCGGTGAATTTCGCGCCATAGCCGCTGGAGCCGCGGTAATTGGGCTGCAGCACGGCGTAGCCGCGATTGGCCAGGAACTGCGCCCACCAATTGAAACCCAGCGAATCCCGGGCGTCCGGTCCGCCATGCGGCAGGATCACGGTCGGAAGGTTCTTCGGCGTCTTGCCCGGCGGCAAGGTCAGATAGGCGGGAATCTCCAGCCCGTCGCGCGCCTTGTAAGGATAAGGTTTCTCTTCGCCGAGATCGGCGGTCTGAAGCTTCGGATAACTGTCGCCGAATTTGCTCGCCTGGTGTGTCACACGATCGAGGAGGTAATAGGCGGCCGGGTGCCGCGGTCCCGATACCGCCACCATGACCTTGTCCCGGGCGACGTCCCAGGAGACCGCCTGCGCGTTCAGGCCGGGAAAGGCCGCGTCGATTCCGCGTTGCATCGCCTCCATGCCCGGATCGAAATAGCGGGTGTGCTCGGTGTCGGAGGTGTACGACGCGCCGATGACGCGCCCGGTCCAATCGTCCACTTTCAGCCCGCTGACGTCGTAGGTTGGATCGAAGAACAGCGGCTTGGCTTTTCCGGTGGCGATATTCATTTCAACCAGTCCGTTGACGCCGTCGGTTTTGTCCTCCGCGAAGCGCACCAGTTCGGTGCCGTCGCCGAGCAGGCCGGCGATGGCGGCGCCTTTGTCCGCGCTGGCGTCATAGGACGCGACCTCGCGCCAGTTGCCGTTGTCGTAAAGCTGCAGGTGGTCGATCAGCGGTTCCTGCGTTTGATCGATGCGCGCCACGACGTGGCCGTGGCCGTCCATGATCCAGTATTTGGTATGCCAGTCGCCGGCCAGCATCGGTTCGCCGTCACCGGTCGTCACGTCCACCTTGTAGAGCGTGTTGATGAAGCGCGTGATCATCATCACGCTGCCGCCCACGACGTCGTTGTCCTGCTGCCCCGCATACAGCGGCATGATCACGTGGTCCGGGTCGTCCAGGTCGTAGTCTGCAACCGTCGCCGACGCGTTGTTGCGGCTTATCCAGGCCGAGTCCTTGAGCAGAAGAACCAGATTTTGCGCTTTGGTGTCGACCGAAAAGGTTCTCACATACGGGATCACCTTCGAGCCGAATTGGGGACTTGCGGGGTCGTAGACTGCGACCAGGAGCCGGTCGTTGCTCGCCCAGTGGATGTCGACGATGATGTGCGTCGTGTCGACAAGGATCGCCGGCATGGTTCCCGGCGGCGCCGTGAAATCGTAGATCACGACGGTGGGCCGCCCCTTGTAGCTCTGCAGCGCCGCGAGGTGCTTGCCGTCCGGTGAGAGACGCGGCTGCGACAGCATCGGCAACGATCCGAAGGCTTCCACGGGTGGACGAGGCGGCGTGGTGTCGGCAAGGGCGCAAAAGGAAAAAGCCCAGGCGCAAAAAACCGCCAATACGCTTTGACGCAATACGCTCCTCATCAATCCCCCCTCCGACAGCCTTGATTGGGCGCCGTCTTTTCAACCATAGGATGATAGATCACATGATGATCAGGTGTCGAACGTTGCGACCGCTCCT
>VFSW01014259.1_pt1 | contig 10995 bp, 8 predicted proteins | sample 5358111 | NCBI WGS metagenome assembly VFSW01 (sample SAMN11554181, study PRJNA540505) | mine drainage metagenome | isolation source: sediment from site ElyBrook_90M | place: USA: Ely Copper Mine, Vershire, VT | collected 2017
ACCCTATACGATCACGACCGGCGTCACCGAAGTGGTCGTCCCCGTCATCGTCAAAGACAAGCACGGCAAGGAGGTCCCCGGGCTGCCCTGGTGGCGCTTCCGCATCTATGAGGATGGCATCCGCCAGCGGATCGCTTTCTTTTCCACCGACGCCTACCCTCTCTCCGTTGCGTTCGTCATCGATGCCACGTTGCCCGAAGACATCATGGCCAAGGTCAACCGGAGCCTCTCCGTCGTCAGCAACGGCCTGACGCCGACGGACACGGTGGCCGTCATTACTTACGCCGGAACCGGCCCGCAGATGGTCACCGACCGCACCGCCGCCCAGGGGCCGCGCCTCGTTGCCGCCATGGATATGGCCAAGCGGCCCGGTGAGCAAATGGGCGTTCCCATGACCGACGGTCCCTTCGCCGCCGGTCCCACAGTCAACGGCCTGCCCGCCGATCCCACGCTCCTTCCGCAACGCGGCAATGCCAGTGGCGTCTTCATGTTGCCCAAGGAAATCCACCCGCTCGACGACGCCATCCTCTATGCCGCCGAGCAGCTGGCCAGCCAACCCAAGGGCCGCCGCCGGGTCATCTACGTCATCAGTGACGGCAAGAACACCCGCAGCAAGGCCAACTACAAGGAAGTCGTCCAGTACCTGCTCGCCCACAACGTCTCCGTCTATGGCACCAACGTCGGCGACTCCGCCCTCTGGGGCGTCGGCTACCTCGACCGCACCAAGCTGCCCTTCCTCCAGCCCGAGGACGTCCTGCCCCGCTATGCCATTGCCACCGGCGGCGACGTCGACCACGAGCTGAGCGAGAACGGCATCCAGTCCGCCTTCGTCAAGATCACCGACTCGCTGCGCACCGCCTACACCCTCATCTACAACAGCCACCAGCCCAGCATCAGCGGCAAGTACCACAACATCGACGTCCGCGTGGAAGGACTCACCGGCCTGCAGGTCAACGCCAAACAGGGCTACTACCCCACTGCCTCGCAGGAATAACGAGGTGGTGGTGGTTGGCCCGTGTGTCACAGAGTCTCGACGCTGAACAGCCTCTGTCTGTGCCGGAAGGTCACCTCGTAGTGTTCGAAGAACCCCTCTTGCCCCAGTAACCCGTAGCCCGATGGCTGCAAGCCCGGCGTGAAGGCGACCCAGGACCTGAAACGGATATTTTGGCCGAGATCGATCTCCAGCCAATCATGGTATGTAATTGCTGTTCGACCGAGTCCAACGCTGGAACTGGTCGGCATCTGCAGTAAATCCAGACCCAGCACCGATGCAAACACCGCAGGAAAAGCGCAGGTGTCTGCTCCGGAATCGAGCAGAACCGCGCAACGCAGAGTTTTGCCGGTTGTCGCGATGAGGGTGGCTGGTATCGCCGGTCGCCAAACAGTTCTGAACCGAGGAAATGCCTTGTCGGGAGGAACGGGAAGAGAAGTGTATCGGAACTCAGCCCTCGCCATTCTGCTCCCGTCCGGGCAGGATCACAGAATCAAGGTCGACGCATGCTCGGGAACCTTCAGCACCAGTGGGTTCTGTTCTCCCCGCTCGCGCGACAACTCCAGCACAGCTTGCAGTTCGGCAGCAAAAGCAACAACCTTACGCTGCTCCTCCGAGACCGCCACCCAGGCGCCAGGCGGCAGATCTTTCAGAAGCGGTCCGAAATCGAGAGTCGCGGTCGCCATTCTGAATTCCTCGAGTCGCGCTGCGACAGCTTCATTGTAGTCCGATTCGGAAGGCGATCACCCGACCCCCATTCGCTGTTATCCTGTAAATGCTTCTTTTCATTCCTCCATTCAGGTCCAGCCTGCAGCGCCCTTCGCCTGCACCCGCATCTGAAACTCTTCGAAATTCATGGCCGACGCAAAACTACAGATCATTCCACTAGGCGGACTCGGCGAGTTCGGCATGAACTGCCTCGCCCTCCGCTATAAAGACGACATCGTCGTCATCGACGCCGGCCTCATGTTCCCCGAGTCCGAACTCCTCGGTGTCGATATCGTCGTCCCCGATATCTCCTACCTCGTCGAGAATAAGTCTCACGTCCGCGGCATTATCCTCACCCACGGCCACGAAGACCACATCGGCGGACTCCCCTGGATTCTCTCCGAGCTCAATGTCCCGGTTTATGCCACCGAGTTCACGCTTGCCTACTGCGAAGGTAAGCTCGAAGAGCACGCTATCCTCGACGACTCCGAGCTCATCGAGATTGTCCCCGGCGAAAAATTCTCGCTCGGCGCGTTCACCATCGAGCCCATCCGCGTCACCCACTCCATGGTGGACTGCGTGGCCCTCGCCATCGAGACGCCGGTGGGCGTCGTCGTCCACACCGGCGACTTCAAAATCGATCTCTCGCCGCCCGACGGCAAGGCCTTCGACCTCCACCGCTTCGCCGAATACGGCAAGCGCGGCGTCCTCGCCCTCCTGCAGGACTCCACCAACGTCGACCGCTACGGCTACACGCCCAGCGAATGGGCGGTCAAACCGCGCCTCGACGAAATCTTTTCCCAGACGAAGAAGAAGCTCTTCTTTAGCTGCTTCTCCTCCTCGATCTACCGCATCCGCATCGCTTTCGAGCTGGCCCGCCTGCACAATCGCAAAGTCGCCATCGTCGGCCGTTCCATGCTGGAGTCCACCGAGATCGCCCAGGACCTCGGCTACCTCGACCTGCCCTCCTCGCTCATCATCCATCCCGGCCAGGTCAACGACTACTCTCCTGAAGAAGTGATGATCCTCATCAGCGGGACGCAGGGTGAGCCGATGAGCGCCCTCAGCCGTGCCGCCGTCGATAACCACAAGCACGCCCGCATCGTTGCCGGCGACACCGTCATCCTGAGCTCGCGTGTCATCCCCGGCAACGAGAAGTCCATCTTCCGCGTCATCGACCACCTCTGCCGCCGCGATGCCGACGTCATCTACGACGACGGCTCCCATGGGCTGATCCACGTCAGCGGCCACGCCAGCCAGGAAGAACAGCGGCTCATGATCAATCTGCTGCGGCCGAAATTCTTCATCCCCATCCACGGCGACTACCGCCACCTGAAAAAGCATGCCGAAGTCGCGCAGAACCTCGGCGTCGTCGACCTGGCCATCGTCATCGAAAACGGTGAAGTTCTCGAACTCGATCGCGACAATGCAAAGAAGAACCGCAAGGTCACAGCCGGCCGCGTCTGCATCGACTCCGGCTCCGCTCAGGATGTCGTCGAAGACCTCGTGATCCGCGACCGCCGCCATCTCTCCGAAGATGGCTTCGTCCTGCCGATTCTGACCATCAACAAATTAAGCGGCAAAGTGGAGCGCCAGCCCGAGCTCGTCTCCCGCGGCTTTGTCGGCGCGGAGCCCGGCCTGATGGAAGGCGCCCGCCAGGTCGTCACCGCGACCCTCGACAGTTCCAGCCCCGAAGAAAAGGCCGACTACGGCGTGATCAAAGAAAAGATCCGCATTGACCTGAAACGCTACATCCAGAAAAACACCAGCCGCCGGCCGCTCATCATGCCGGTGATCCTGGAGATCTGAGCTGGAGCGAGAAGGAAGAAGCGAGAAGCTAATAGCTAGCCAGCCCCTGAGCGATGTTTTTAGATGGCTGATCAGAGCCTCCTAAAGAAGCCAGCGGGCAAATGCAACGGGGACCAGCAACAATGCCGATCCCCGCTCGGTTCGCTACCAGCTACCGGCTGCCTTTACACCAGCTCGTGCCCCGCGAAGAAATACCCGATCTCGAACTGCGCCGTATCCTCCGCATCCGAGCCGTGAATCGCGTTCTCCTCGATCGACCCCGCATACTTCTTCCGGATCGTCCCCTCTTCCGCATTCGCCGGATTCGTCGCTCCCATCAGCTTGCGCAGATCGGCAATCGCGTTCTCCTTCTCCAGTACCAGCGCCACAATTGGCCCCGACGACATGAACGTTGTCAGCGACCCGAAGAACGGCCGCTCCCGGTGAACGTAATAGAATCCCTCGGCCTGAGGTTTCGAGATGAACAGCTTCTTGATCGCAACAATCCTGAACCCCGCCTTCTCAATATCGGCGAGAATCGCTCCCGCATGACCCTTCCGGATCGCATCGGGCTTAATAATGCTGAACGTACGCTGTGACATAGCTTCTAGCCTCTAGCTCTTAGCTTCCAGCCTCGTTTGAGGCGGATCGATACCAATCGCCTCAGTGAGACGACAGAGATTCCAGATTACGTGAACAAGCTAACAGCTAAGAGCCAGCAGCTAATAGCCGTTTCCAGGCTACTTCCCGATCACCTTCGCCACTGTCTCCCCAATCGCCGCCGGCGTTTCCACCACATGGATCCCCGCCGCCGTCAGCGCCTTCATCTTCTCCGCCGCCGTGCCCTGCCCGCCCGAGATGATCGCACCTGCGTGACCCATCCTGCGTCCAGGTGGAGCCGTCTGCCCGGCGATGAATCCCACCACCGGCTTCTTCACATGCTCCTTCACATACGCGGCCGCCGCCTCTTCCGCGGTCCCGCCAATCTCGCCGATCAGGATAATCGCCTCCGTCTCCGCGTCCTCGTTCAGCAGCTTCAGCGCGTCGACGTGCGTGGTGCCGATAATCGGATCGCCTCCGATCCCGATGGCCGTCGACTGCCCGATCCCGCGCTGCGTGAGCTGATACACCGCCTCATACGTCAGCGTGCCCGACCGCGACACGATCCCGATCGACCCCTCTTTGTGAATCCGCCCCGGCATGATCCCAACCTTTGCCTTCCCCGGCGAAATCACCCCAGGACAATTCGGTCCCACCAGGCGCGAGCTGGAGTGCTTCAGCACGCTCCACACCTTCACCATGTCGTTGATCGGAATCCCCTCGGTGATGCAAATGATCAGAGGGACCCCCGCGTCGTTGGCCTCGAGAATCGCGTCGGCGGCAGCCGGAGGCGGCACAAAAATCATGGACACATTCGCGCCCGTCTTCTCCACCGCCTCATGCACGGTATCGAACACCGGCCAGCCCTCATGCGTCGTTCCGCCCTTGCCCGGCGTCACGCCCCCAACCACCTTCGTTCCGTACTCCGCGCTGCCCTTCGCGTGAAAAGTTCCTTCGCGCCCAGTAATTCCCTGAACGATGAGCCGCGTATTCTTGTCGACCAGCACTGCCATTAGCGAGCTCCCTTTGCAGCGGCCACTACCTTGTCCGCTGCGTCTTTCATGGTGTCTCCAACGATGAAGTTAAGACCCGACTCCTTGAGGATCTTGCGGCCCTCTTCGACGTTCGTTCCCTCGAGGCGCAAAACGATCGGTACTTTCACTTTGGTTTGAATCGCAGCCGCAACAACTCCGCTGGCCAGCGTATCCACTCTCAGAATCCCACCGAAAATATTGATGAACACCGCCTGCACGTTCTTATCCGACAGCAGAATCTCGAACGCGTGCTCGATCTGCTGCTGATTTGCGCCGCCGCCCACATCGAGAAAGTTCGCCGGCATCCCGCCCGCGTACTGGATGATGTCCATCGTCGCCATCGCGAGGCCTGCGCCGTTCACCATGCACGCAATATTGCCGTCCAGCTTGATGTAGTTCAGCGCGTACTTCGACGCTTCGACTTCCAGCGGATCCTCCTCCGCCACATCGCGCAGCTCCTTCAGATCCTTGTGCCGGAACATCGCGTTATCGTCGAAGTTGATCTTGCAGTCCAGCGCGAACAGCTTGTCGTCCTTCGTTGTGATGAACGGGTTGATCTCCAGCAGCGACGCGTCCGTGTCGATATACGCCCGGTACAGCCCCGTCATGAACCGCACCGCATCGGCAATCTGCGTCGGCTTCAGCCCCAGCGCAAACGCCAGCTCCCGCGCCTGATACGGCTGGAACCCCACTCCAGGATCGATATACGCCTTGTAGATCGCCTTCGGATCCTTCGCCGCGACCTCTTCGATCTCCATGCCGCCCGCCTGCGACGCCATGAACACCAGCTTCGCCGCCGCGCGGTCCAGCACGATCCCCAGATACAGCTCGCGATCGATCGCCGCTGTCTCCTCGATCAGCAGCCGCTGCACCTTCTGTCCCTGCGGACCCGTCTGGTGCGTCACCAGCTGCATGCCCAGAATCTGCTTCGCGTACTGCTCGGCTTCATCAAGCGTCTTCGCCACCTTCACGCCGCCGCCCTTGCCGCGCCCGCCGGCATGAATCTGCGCCTTCACCACAACGCCCTTCGCGCCGCCGCTGAACAGCGCCCGCGCCGCTTCGATCGCCTCATCCAGTGTGTTGGCGACTTCGCCGCGCGGAATCGCGACGCCATACTTCGCCAGAATGTCTTTTGCCTGATACTCGTGAATTTTCATAAAGGGTCTTCAGAAAGATCGGAACAAGCTTTTTCCAGAGAGAACGTGACCAGTTTCGTTAGGGGATCGTTGGCAAGCCGAACCGCCCCTCGCCTGCGCGAGATACGGCCAAAGCAGAATTACCAGTGTAGCGAACGCCTCTCACCCCGGGCAAACCTCACAGCTCTGCGTCCAAATTCTTCTCATTCCACCGCAACCCCTCCTGCGCTACACTGGCGGCCTCTCTCGTTCTCACCTCTCGCTGCAATCGTTTCCCTCGGGCCCCTTCTGTCGGTTCTCGATTCGTGCTGTCGCAACTGATGCAGCTGTATCTGGAGGAAACAAATGAATCTCAGCAAAAAGCTCTTCGCAGAATTCTTCGGCACCGCTTGGCTCGTCTTCGGCGGATGCGGCGCGGCCGTTCTCGCAGCCACATTTCCCAATACAGGGATTGGCTTCGTCGGCGTTGCCCTTGCCTTCGGTCTCACGTTGCTCACGATGGCTTACACCATCGGCCACATCTCCGGATGCCATATCAATCCAGCGGTGTCCATCGGCCTTGTCGTTGGCCGCCGCTTCCCCATCGCCCACCTGCTGCCCTACATCGTGGCTCAGGTCTGCGGCGGATTCGTCGGCGCCGCCACCCTCTACGTCATCGCCCGCGGCAAGCCCGGCTTTGTTCTCGGCGGGTTCGCCTCCAACGGTTATGGCGTCCATTCGCCTGGCGGCTACAGCATGCAATCCTGCTTCGTGGCGGAGATGGTGTTGACCTTCTTCTTCCTGCTTATCATTATGGGATCCACCGACGTCCGCGCTCCCAAAGGCTTCGCCCCCATCGCCATCGGCCTTAGCCTCACCCTCATCCACCTCATCGGCATTCCCGTCGACAACCTGTCCGTGAACCCGGCCCGCAGCACCGGTCCTGCGCTCTTCGTCGGCGGATGGGCCGTCTCTCAGCTCTGGCTTTTCTGGCTGGCCCCGATCCTCGGCGGCATTCTCGGAGGCCTTGTCTATCACGCCTTCTTTGCCGAGAAGGCCGCCCCGGGCGTTGAGGCCGTGCCCTCCAAGCCTGCCTACGAGCCCCTTCCCGGCACACAGGCGGGCGACTGATCCGATCACCGCTTCGGCGACCCCCTGGTTCTCAAACTGGGGGGTCGACCCATCCGTAAGTACATGATTCAATTGGATGAGAACCTGGGAGAGCCCCTCTATGTTATCGAAGTAGTTATGGGGTAGCGGGGCTTCCCGGGCCGAGCTCGGAGGCATTCGGACTCCGGTGCCTCGAATTGCTCGGTTACGATGAGTTCACCGCATGCCAGCTCTGCAAGCTCACCTCAAACAGATTGTCGAGGAGCACCGCTCCCTCACCCGCGAAGAGGCGCGCGAGGCGCTGCACACTATTCTCACCGGCGATCCTGACGTGGCTACGGACCTCGAAATCAGTGTCCTGCTGACTGCCATCGCCACTCGCGGCGAAACCGTCGACGAACTCACCGGATTCGCCCAGGCGATGCGCGCCCTCTCTCTCCCCATTCCTCTCGCGCCTGAAGAGTGCGCCTCCCTGGTCGACACCTGCGGCACGGGCGGCGATGGCCTCGGCACCTTCAACATCTCCACCGGCGCCGCGCTCGTCGCCACCGCCGCCGGCGCCAAAGTCGCCAAGCACGGCAATCGCGGCATCACCTCAAAATGCGGCTCCGCCGACGTCCTCGAAGCCATGGGTGTACCCGTCGCCCTGACGCCCCGGCAATCCACCGACTGCCTCCGTGCCACCGGTTTCACCTTCCTTTACGCCCCCGCGCTCCACCCTGCCATGAAGCGCGTCCAGCCCATCCGCCGCGCGCTCGGCTTCCGCACCATCTTCAATCTCGCCGGGCCCCTGACGAACCCGGCCGGCGCTCCCGCCCAGATCATGGGCGTCTACGCGCGCGACAAGCTCGATGTCGCGGCCGGCGCCATGGCCCGCCTCGGCATCCGCTTCGGCCGCGTCGCCCATGCCCGCAACGGCATCGATGAGATGGCTCTCTCCCCGACCGACACCATCGTGGTTCGCTCTGTTTCCGACCACGGCGCGCCGCACGCCATGTCTGTCCACGTCTCTCCCGAAGAGGTGGGCCTCGCTTCGGCCGAACTCGCCGATCTCCAGGGCGGAGACACCCCGCTCAGCAACGCCGCTATTCTCGAAGCCATTCTTCAGGGTGAGGAAAAGGGACCGAAGCGCGACATCGTCCTTCTGAACGCCGCGGCCGCGCTCGAAGCGGTTGGCCTCGCCGCCGATCTCCGCGAGGGCATCGCCCGGGCCGCCGAAGCCATCGACTCCGGAGCTGCCCGAAAAACCCTGCGCGCCCTCCGCGATTTCGGCCGCAGTATCGCACTGGCGGATCGCTGATTCGCGCTCTCGGATGTAACAGCGCCTAACATGCCCCATATCTGCCCGGCGCGCAGCCGTTGCGCGTGAGAGGGGCAGGGAACGGCGGGACCCCGGATCAGCCGCCTTTGTATCAGGGCACGGCAACCGGACCGAACCCGTCAATGAATGCTTTGGCCTGGTGGCGCCAACGAAGAACGAAGATGCTTCTGAACTGCAGCTTACAATTCGCGAATTGCGGTCACGGGGTTCCGGCGCATCGCTCGATGTGCGGGAAGGTAGCATGCCAGCAATGACATTGCTCCCAGGAGCATGACGACGGAAACGACGGTGACCGGATCGTTGGCGCCGATTCCGTACAACAGCCGGACGATCAGGCGCGTGAGTCCCAACGCAAACGCCAGTCCCAGCGCCAGCCCGATGCCTGTGAGCCACAATCCCTGCACCAGCACGAGCCGCAGCACGTCCACACGGGAAGCACCAAGAGCCATTCGTATTCCGATCTCGTGGGTTCGCATTTGGGTTCGATAGGCCACGACTCCGTAGATTCCGGTTATCGCAAGAACCAGCCCGATCAGCGCGAACATTCCCGCCAGGGTGCTCTCGATGACGGCGAAACTGCTCGCCATCTGGGTACTCTCCCGCATGGAACGCACATCGAAAACCGGCAGCCGAGTATCGATTTCATGAATAGCGTTTTCCACCGCCGGCTCCAGGTCGACCGGATTCCCCTCGGTTTTCACCTGCACCATGGTCTCGTACCCCGGGTGCTGGAAAAACTCATATAGACCATAGCCTCCGGTGACTCATTCACGAATGTATGTGTTGAATTCTTCACAAGGCCGACTACGGTGAAAAGACGGCCCCACACCCTGAGGTTCTTTCCCAGCGGATCCTGTCCCGGCCAGAAGCGCCTCGCAGCGGTTTGATCCACGATGATGACCCTCGGGGCCTTTTCATCGTCCTCCAGCGTAAACTCGCGTCCTTCCAGAATGGGTATATGAAGGGATTCGAAATACCGCGGGCCTACCTCGGCATTCTCCACCAGCAAAGATTCATGAGGGTGCGGCACGTACCCTTCCGGATACGCATCGTTCCTCTTTTGGATCAGGGTCATCGGAATCCAGTCCGTTAGAGACGCAACCTCCACGCCGGGCAATGCCGACACGCGATCCAGTATCTTGTGACGGATCAACTGTGCCTCGTCGTTGCTGTAGCCGGCAATATTCAGCCCCACGGACGCAGTGAGAACGTGGTCCTGCTCAAACCCAGGGTTCGCGCTGGCAAGATTCCGCAGCGTTCGCAGGAATAGCCCGGAGCACAACAGCAGTGGAAGGGAAAGCGCGATTTGCGCCACCACCAGCCCGCTGAGCAATTTCCGGTTGCGTGAGCCGCCGGAGATACTTGCAGACTCTGCCTTCAGTACCTCAATGGCCGGCGCTTGGGACGAACGCCAGGCGGGGAGCGCGCCGCATAGCATACCGGCCAATAGAGAAAACACTGCAATCCCAATCACCACCCTATGGTCCATGTTCCCGTTCAGTACCAGGGGAATTGCATTCGCTGGAAAGAACCATGCGAATGTCTTCGAAGTCCACAATGTCAACGTAAGGGCCGCGACCCCTGCGACGATGGAAAGCACCACGCCTTCCAGCACCATCTGCCGCACCAGTTGCATGCGATTGGCCCCCAGCGACTGCCGGATCGCAAGCTCACGCCGCCGGGATACAAACCGCACGAGCGTGAGCGTCGCCACGTTCGCGCTGGTCAGCAACAGCACCAGGCCGGCGAAGGCCAGCAGAATGGGCAGCGTCGCCGCCATGTATCCGTTGGCGCCAAAGGGTGAACGCCACATAGGATCGAGCGTGATCCGGTTATCGCCGAGATGCTGGTCCGGATACGCCACCACTATATGGTGCATCTGGGTGTCGAGATCCTGGGCTGCCTGGCCACGGCTCACGCCCGGCCGCAATCTTCCTATTACGATTAGCCAGTCCGAATCGCGATGGGTCATCCGCCAAACATCGGTCCCGAGGGGATCGAGCGTTACCCACAGATCGTCACGCAGTCCCGGCGCTGCTCCGACAAACCCTTGCGGCGCCACACCGATCACCGTCACAGGATGCCGGGCGACCTCGATCGACTTGCCCACAATTGCCGGGTCTGCGGCATAACGCGTCTTCCAGAGCGAGTAGCCCAGGACCACGTTGGGAATTGCACGGGCCTCCTCTTCCGGCAGAAAGAAGCGCCCCAGCACCGGCTTGATGCCGAGCACATCGAAATAGTTCGCCGACACACCCGCTATATAGACACGATCCGGCTGTGCGCCGCCAGTCAGCGCAATCCAATCGTTATGATAGGCAAGTATTC
>VFSW01014260.1_pt1 | contig 10995 bp, 10 predicted proteins | sample 5358111 | NCBI WGS metagenome assembly VFSW01 (sample SAMN11554181, study PRJNA540505) | mine drainage metagenome | isolation source: sediment from site ElyBrook_90M | place: USA: Ely Copper Mine, Vershire, VT | collected 2017
GACCGTGGCGGCGCTGAAGCGAGCGGGCGCAGAAAGGCGAAGATTCCTGCGATCCTGGTAGAAAATCCGCGCCGGTATTCCCAGAATTAGCCGGCCGGCGCGTCGATTTTCGTCCAGCCGGGTTATCCAGCTACTTTGAACTCAGTTCGTGGTGGCTGGTGGGAAGCGGGGCGCCGGACTCTACCGCGGCGCGCCATTTGTCGATTGCCTCGACGGTAAACCGCCAGTCGCTGCCGACGCGGAACGCAGGAAGCTGATTTTTCTTCAGCATCCTGCAAACCGTGGACGAATGCACCCGGAGGTAGCTTGATACTTCCTGCACCGTCAGGACACTGCTCTTCATTTCATCGAATCGATCCATGTGAGCCCTCTTCGTTACGCGCATTTACTTCGTCTTCCCGGCCCTTAACTAGGCACGGGTTGAACCAGCCCGGCGTACGCTATTTAGTAGATACTAAACTCATCATAGAAATGCCAAGCATTCAAGCGGAATTTTCGTCACAATTAGTTATCCGAAGAACACTACCTGTTAAGAGTCTCAGGACCCCAGCCGGACTTGGCCGGATACTCACAGCAGAGGTGCGACGATCTCGTCAATCGAGAGGCTCTTGGTCATCGAATGACCCAGGCGGTCGAGCAGCACGAATTCGACCGCGCCAGCGGCGCGTTTCTTGTCGAGACTAAGCGCGCGGATGAAGTCGTCGCCGTGCCATCCGGGAGGCATCGCAGTCGGCAAGCCGGCGCGCTCGATCAGACGCTGCAGACGCGACGCTTCGTCGGCTGAGAAGCCGGCATACGAGCAGGACAGCCGCGCCGCCGCGACCATCCCGATCGCGACCGCCTCACCGTGAAAGTAGCCGCCGTAACCAGCGCTCGCTTCGATCGCATGACCGATGGTGTGGCCGAAATTCAGGGTTTTACGGAGATCGCTTTCGCGCTCGTCGGCACCGACGACGGCGGCTTTGTGCATCAGCGATCGCGCGACGACTTGCTCGAGCAGATCGGGCCGGCGGGCAAGGATCGAATCGAGGTCGCGTTCCAGGTCCGCGATCATCGGCGCGTCCATGATCGCGCCATACTTGATGACTTCGGCCAGGCCCTCGCGAAACTCGCGGTCGGCCAGCGTTGCAAGCGCAGTCACGTCGGCGACAATCAGCCGCGGCTGGTGGAACGCGCCGATCAGGTTTTTGGCGTGGCGATGGTTGACCGCGGTCTTGCCGCCGAGCGCGGAATCCACTTGTGCCACCACCGTGGTCGGCACTTGCACCAGCGCTATGCCGCGCAGAAAGGTCGCAGCCGCAAATCCAGCGAGATCGCCAACGACGCCGCCGCCAAGCGCGAACACAACGCTGTTGCGGTCAAGCCCGATCTCAGTCATCCGATCGTAGAGAAGCTCGAGCGTCGGCAGAGATTTGGAGGCCTCGCCGGGCGCCACCGAAATTACGGCGGTTGCGAAGCCGCTTTTGCCAAGCGTGTCCTCGACGCGCGCGGCGTAGAGTTTTTCGACCGTCGAGTCCGTGACGACGGCGCATGAACCGGGCTTTAATCCCGCGTCGCATGCCAGCTTGCCCAGCCGATCCAGAATTCCCGCGCCCACATGAGCGTTATGCGACGCGGGCCCGAGTTCTATGCGGATGGTGCGCATCTCTATGCGGATCGTACGCCATCCGCCGACGGCACGCATCGTCGCGCCGCGTGTGCGGCGAAGGCCGCGATAACCTGATCGGCGAGTTGATCGACTGTGAGATCGGAGCTGTCGATTTGGACATCGGCGCGAGCGTAGGCGTCCGCCCGCTCGGCCATCAGCTCTTTGATTCGAGCCAAAGTGGATTTTCCGCCCTCGGTCAATTTCGGGCGCCTGCTTTTCGACCGCTCGACGCGCGCTGCGACGACTTCGGGCCGCGCCGTGAGGCACACGATCACGCCGGCGCGCTTGAGCGCCGCGCAATTCGATTCGTCGAGCAGTACGCCGCCGCCGGTCGAAATCACTTCGGGACGCAGCCCGTGGCACTGGGGACATCGCCGGCGATCGCCGGTCAGGTGCGCGACCACTTCGCGTTCGAGCCGGCGGAAGTCAGCCTCGCCATGCTCGGCGAAGATTTGCGCGATTGATTTTCCAGCCTGCACGGCAATGACCGCGTCAACGTCCACGAATTTCCATCCGAGCCGGCGCGCGACCAGCGGGCCGACCGAGCTTTTCCCGGTGGCCATGAATCCGGTGAGGATCAGTTTGGGCGTCATTTGCGTTGCAGCGCGGATCCGGGCGCGCGCGTTTTCAAGGTCCGGCGCGCCCGCCGTTTCAGTAGTTGCGGACCTGTTCGAGAAAGCCTTTGAAGTTGCGCGTAATCTCGACAATTGAATCGCCGCCAAACTTTTCGAGGAAAGCCGCCGCAAGTTCGAACGCGACCACCGATTCCGCGATGACCGCGGCGGCGGGAATCGCGCATACATCCGAGCGCTCGATCGCGCCGACTGCTTCCGCCTTGGTTTTGATATCGACCGAGTGCAGCGGCCGCATCAGCGTCGATAGCGGCTTGAACGCGACGCGTACGCGGATCGGCTCGCCGGTGCTCATGCCGCCCTCGGTGCCGCCGGAATTGTTGGAATGGCGGGTGAAGCGGCGACCGGCTGCGTCGTATCCGATTTCGTCGTGTAGTTCGGAGCCGCGCATCCGTCCCGCCTTGAAGCCCAGCCCGAACTCGACGCCTTTGACGGCCTGCACGCTGAGCAGTGCGAACGCGAGGCGTCCGTCGAGTTTGCGATCCCATTGCACGTGACTGCCGAGCCCGACCGGAAGTCCAGTCGCAATCACCTCGACGATGCCGCCGAGCGTGTCGCCGATCTTTTTGCACTCGTCGATTTCGGCGATTATTTTACCTTCGGCGTCGGGGTCCGCCACCCGCACCGGCGATGCTTCCGTGATGCGGCGCAGCTCTTCGATGCTCAGCGCGACGGGAGTATTGGCCTCGGTCGCGCCGATGCTCGCCACATAGCCGAGCACGTCGATTCCAAACGGCGAAAGAATTTGCTTTGCGAGGGCGCCGATCGCCACGCGCGCAGTGGTTTCGCGCGCGGAAGCTCGTTCGAGCACGTCGCGGATATCTTCGAGATTGTATTTGAGCACGCCCGCCAGGTCGGCATGGCCGGGCCGCGCGCGCGTGACGACGTCCGCCTCGGCGCGATCCTTGGGATCGGTGGACATCCGCTTAACCCAATTCTTGAAGTCGCGATTCTCGATGATGAACGTGATCGGACTGCCGAGCGATTTGCCGAAGCGGATGCCGGAAACCGGCCGCACTTCGTCCTTCTCGATCAGCATTCGGCCGCCGCGCCCGTAGCCCTTTTGGCGGCGTGCGAGATCAGCGTTGATCGCGGCAAGGTCGATGTCGAAGCCGGCGGGCACGCCTTCGACCGTCGCGACCAGCTCGGGACCGTGCGATTCACCGGCAGTCAAAAATCGCAGCATCGGTTTGTCTCGCCTCCCGCGCGTATTCGTTCGGGCGGGCCTCCATCACCAGATTCAACCAGACTGGCCGCGCCCGCGAAAGCGGTGGATCGAACGGGCAAAGCCGGGACTCGGCGGCCGGGCGGCTCGCCGCATCGCTCGCGCGGGGTGTAAGTTGCATGCGCGCCGCCGGTTTGGGCACGGCGCACAGAGAGTCAGGATGCAGGCAAATGTTGTGATCGTCGGCGCGACGCGCGGATTCGAAACGCTGACGTATTCGATTCCGCCGGCGCTCGACGGGCGTATCCAGCCGGGGCATCGCGTGCTCGCGCCGCTGCGCTCGCGCAAGCTGACGGGAGTGGTCACGGAGGTCGGCGAGCACCTTTCGGCCGGACAACTGAAGCCCATCCTCGAAGTCCTCGAGCCGCGGCCGCTGTTCGATCGCGCGCATCTGCAATTGATGGAGTTTCTCGCGTCTTACTACATGGTTTCAATTGCGGACGCGTACCGGATCGTGATTCCCGCGGTCGCGCGGGTCGAGTCGAGGACTGCGTATCGGCTCGCGACTCCCCCCGACCAGTTGGCGCGCGCCGCGTTCACGCGAGTCGAGCGCGCGATTATCGAGACGATCGCCAAGCGCGCGGCAACCACGCGCAGCCTTGAGAAAATCGGCCCGCCCGGCGAGGTGCGCGCCACCATCGCCCGCTTCGTCGCGGACGGCACCCTCGAGCGCCGCGACGCTGCCACGGGGAGGCATCGCGATACCGCGGATTCGATCGCGCGACTCGCCGGATGCGCAAGCATCGAGGGCGTTCGCGGCTCGAAGCAGCGTGAAGTGCTCAGTGCGATCGCCAACGCCGGCGCCGCGGGCGCGCGCATCGCGGATCTGAAGGCTGAAATCGACGGCGCGAGCGCGGCGTTGAAGAGCCTCGCGCATCGCGGGTTGATCGCGATCGAGGCGGCGCCCGGCGCGATAACCCATAATGTCGCGGCGGCCGAGTTCGACCTCACCGACGAACAGCAAGTCGCGCTGGATGCGATTTCACCGGCCATCGAGCACCGGCGCTACGAAGCGTTTTTGCTCTGGGGTGTCACCGCCAGCGGCAAGACCGAAATTTACCTTAAGCTTGCCGCGCGCGCGCTCGCGGCCGGGCGAAACGTTTTGATCCTGGTGCCCGAGATCGCGCTCGCTGACGAGATCGTGCGATCGTTTCGCGCGCGTTTCGGTTCGCTGGTTGGCATCGCCCACAGCGCGCAGAGCGTGTCGGAGCGATGGGCGAGCTGGATGGCGGCGATTGGCGGGCAGGCGCGAGTGATGATCGGTCCGCGCTCGGTGATATTTGCGCCGATTCACGACGCCGGGTTGATCGTCGTTGACGAGGAGCATGACGCTTCGTACAAAAATGAGGAAGGAATTTACTATCACGCACGCGATCTCGCGGTCGCGCTCGCCGGATTTTCGAATTGCCCCATCGTGCTCGGCTCGGCGACCCCGTCGAGCGAGTCGTATGCGAATTCGCGGCGCGGGCGGTACCGGCTGATCCGGCTTTCGCGGCGGGTGAACGATCGCGCGATGGCATCGGTCGAAGTCGTCGATATGCGGCGCGAAGTCGCCGACGCGCGCAGGCTTGCGGCGGCCAGGCCCGCAAATGGAGCGGGACCGGCGCAGCCGAAGCCGCAAGCGGCGGAAGTTCCGGATGCGGTGCCGCTCTCGACGGCGCTAGTCGCCGCGCTGCGCGAAAATCTCGCGTCGGGCGGCCAGAGCATGGTCTTTCTCAACCGCCGCGGGTTTCACAATTTTCTGCAATGCCATATCTGCGGCAACGTGATCGCGTGCCCGAACTGCAGCGTCAGCATGACGTTTCATATGCGCGACCGCTCGCTCCGATGCCATTACTGCAACAATCATACGGCGGCGCCCGACACCTGCCCCGAATGCCATGGCTACGGGCTCAAGGGCCAGGGCTTCGGCACCGAGAGACTCACGCAGGCGCTGGCGGAGATGATGCCGGCGGCGAGGATCGAAAGAATGGACTCCGACACCAGCAGTCTGCGCGGAGCGCGTGCGCGGATGCTGGCCAAGCTTCGCGCGGGTGAAATAGATATCCTGGTCGGTACGCAGATGATCACCAAGGGTTTCGATTTTCCCGGCGTCACGCTGGCCGCGGTGGTAAACGCCGATTTGGCGCTGAACATGCCCGACTTCCGATCCGCCGAGCGAACGTTTCAATTGTTGACACAGGTCGCGGGACGCGCGGGACGCGGCGAGCGTCCGGGCCGCGTGATTATCCAGACCTACGCGCCCAATCACTACAGCATCCGCGCCGCCAGGGATCAGGACTACGCGCGCTTCATGCGGCGCGAGCTGCAACTGCGCCGCGACCTTATGTATCCGCCGTTTGCGCGCCTCGCGATGGTGCGAATCGAGGGAGCGGAGCCGCGCCTGGTCAGGCGTACGGCCGAGGCGGTCGCCAAATCGCTGGCTACGGCTTCGACCCCGGAGGGAATCCGCGTGCTGGGACCGGCGCCTGCGCCGATCGAACGGATCAAGCAGCGCTACCGCTGGCAGGTGATGGTAAAATCGCGCGAATTAAAACCGATGCGCGCGGCGATCGCCGCGATGCGCGCCGAAGTTGGACCGTCGGCGGAGCGCGACGGCGTTTTTCTTGCCATCGACATCGATCCGGTAAGGATGCTGTGAACGAATGAACGAGACGAGCGAACATCAACCGATGCATCATGTGCCGCGCGCGCATCACGCCTTCGATGTGAAGATGAAGGACGGCGCGACGATCCACGTCCGCCAGCACGGCATCCCCGGCGCGCCGCGCCTGGTGCTCAGTCACGGCAACGGGCTTGCGATCGACGGTTATTTTCCATTCTGGGGACCGTTGCGCGAGCGTTACGAAGTGATCGTCTTCGATTTCCGCAATCACGGGCACAACCCGTTGCACAGCGCGCAAGGGCATACGTGGGGTAACTTCGTTGCCGATATGGACGCCGTCTGGCACGCGATTAATCGCGAGCTTGGCGCCAAGCCTGTCGCCGGGCTGTTTCATTCGCTGTCGGGCGTCACGGCTGCGATGCATGCGCTCAAGTATGGACGCCGATTCGACGCGCTGGTGCTGTTCGATCCGCCGGTTTATCCGCGCGAAGGGCATCCAATCCAGTACCTGCAGTATTCAGACAAGGAATCGCTCGCCTCGCGCGCGGCGCGGCGCCCCGAGCGCTACAAGGATCCGATGGAACTGGCGAGGCAGTTCGCCAAGCGCTTCAAAAGATGGGTGCCGGAAGCTTACGAACTGATGGCGCGGGCGACGCTGCGCCACGATCGTGCCAGCGGCGATTGGATTCTTGCGTGCCCGCGCGAATACGAGGCGCAGGTTTTTTCCAGCGCTGCGAATCCGGACCTGTGGCCGCAGATGGCGCATTGCCCGGCGCCGGTAAAACTCGTGTGCGGAGATCCGACGCTGGAAGACGTGATGGCGCCGGCGCTGATCGGGCGCGCGATGGCCGAGGAGCTGGGACTGGCGTACGAAGCGATCGCGGGGACCTCGCATTTTCTTCAAATCGAGCGTCCCGCCGAGTGCATCCGCGCAGTGGAATCGTTTCTGGCGCCGCTCGGACTCGCCGCGCCAGTTGCCCTTTGATAGATTTGTAAAATCCGGTATCCACGATGGCGCTGCTGAAAATCCGCAAATTTCCCGACGACTCGCTCAAGCAGCCGGCCGCCCCGGTCAAAAATATCAACGGCAACGTCGAAGGACTGATCGACAGCATGGTGCAGACCATGTACGCCGCGCCGGGCGTGGGCCTGGCCGCGCCGCAGGTCGGCGAATCGAAGCGGATAATCGTGCTCGACACCGACCATGAACAGCCCGGCAAGCATCTGCTGAAACTCATCAACCCACGGGTGGTAGAGGCCGAGGGCAAGATCGTTTGGGAAGAGGGATGCCTGTCGGTGATCGATTACCCCGCCGCCGTGGAACGCGCGGCGCGCGTGCTGGTGCGCGCGTGGACGCCCGACGAGAAGGAGATCGAGATCGAAGCCGGCGATCTGCTCGCAGTGGCGTTGCAGCACGAGATCGATCATCTTGACGGCAAACTCTTCATCGACCGCATCAGCCGAATCAAACGCGAACTCTACAAGCGCAAACTGAAAAAGTTAATCAAGGAGGGCAAAGCCGACAACGTGCGCCCCTCCACGGTGCGAATCTAAAATCGCCGAGTCACTAAAGATCGTTTTCATGGGCACGCCGGCCTTGGCGGCCCGCATCCTGGAGCGGCTCGTAACGGCTTCGGGAGCCGGCTTCCGCGTGGTCGGAGTTGTCACGCGCCCCGACCAGCCGCGCGGGCGCGGGCTCGGCACGGAGCCGAGCGCGGTCGGCGCGCTCGCGGCGCGCCATGAAATTCCGACGCTGAAGCCCGTCAAAATTCGGACGCCGGAATTTTTGAGCGAGCTGAAGGCATTCGCGCCCGATCTCCTGGTGGTGGCTGCTTATGGACGCATTTTGCCAAAGTCGATTCTCGACGTTGCGCGAATCGCGCCGATCAACGTGCACGCATCGCTCCTACCGCGACATCGCGGCGCCGCCCCGATCGAAGCTGCGATCCTAGCGGGCGATGCCGAAACCGGAGTCACGATCATGCGGATCGTCGAGCGGATGGACGCCGGCCCGATCTATTTGCAGCGCAGCATTTCGATCGAATCAGGCGACACGCAAGCGACGCTGAAGGAAAAGCTCGCGGAGCTTGGTGCGGACGCGATGCTCGAGGCGATCGATCTGGCTAAGCGCGGCGCGCTGGTCGAAACACCGCAGGACGAAGCGATCGCCACCTACACGGCACAGGTCGAAAAGAAGGACGCGGTGATCGATTGGACGGCGAGCGCCGTGCAAATCGAGCGGATGACGCGCGCATACGATCCGTGGCCGGTGGCCCGGACGCGCCTGGGCGGCGACGAAGTTCTCATCTGGCGCGCCGCGGTTGCGCACGAGGACGGAAGCATCGAGTCTCCCGGCACGATCGTGACCGTGAAGCCCAGTCCTGTGGTCCTGTGCGGAACCGGACGACTCAGGCTGCTCGAGGTGCAAGCTGCCGGGCGAAAGAGAATTTCCGCGGCTGATTTCCTGCGCGGCAAACGCGTGGAAGCCGGCGCGCGGTTCGGCTCATGAGCGAAGACCAGGCGAAAATACCGCCCGCCGGGCGATCGAGCTCGCGGACCGACGAAGGGCTCGCGTCGCGAACGGCGGCGGCCGAGATTCTGTATCGCGTCGATCAGGAGTCCGGTTACGCCGACGTTCTGCTGGGCGGGCGGCTGCCCGATTTTGCGCCGGCGGATCGCCGGCTGATCACGCGGCTGGTGCTCGGGACGCTCGCGTGGAGGGGACGCCTCGATTACGAGCTGGCGCATCTGACGGGACGCAAGCTCGAAGGGATTCAGCCCGCGGCGCTGGCGATCATGCGGATGGGGCTTTTTCAGCTTCGATTTCTTGACCGGGTTCCGCAGCACGCGGTGGTGGATACTGCGGTCAGCATTGCCAAGCGAATTCCCGAGGCGCGCAAGGCGTCGGGCTTCGTCAATGCCGTAATGCGCCGCGCGACCCGTGAGACGGCGCCGATGCCGGCGCGGGAGCGAAACGAAAAAAGTTATCTCGCCGTTATGTATTCGCATCCACGCTGGATGGTCGAACGATTCGTCGATTGGTTCGGCGTCGCCAATGCCGAGCGCCTGATGACGGCGAACAACGACGCCGCGCCCAACGTGATCAGGCTCAATCTCGCGCGCGGATCCCGCGCGGAGATAATCGAGAAGCTGAACGCCGACGGTTTCGAGATCGGCGCGCCCGGCCGCGCGCCCGAAACGATCGTGCTGAGCAGCGCGCCGCACTTCGAGTCGCGCGCGTATCGCGACGGCCTGTTCCACGCGCAATCCGAAGCGTCGCAGATGGTCGCGCGAATGCTGGCGCCGCGTGCGGGCGCGACGGTCGTGGATTGTGCGGCGGCGCCGGGCGGCAAGGCGACCCATCTGGCGGAGATGGTGGGCGAGCGCGGGCGAGTGATCGCGGTGGACCTCAATCTGGGCGGACTCAGGAACGCGCGCGGCCTGGCGCGCCGACTGCGGCATCGTAATGTCGAGTTTGTTTGCGCCGACCTGACGGCTGCGGTACCGCTTGCACCCTCGAGCATCGAAGTGGTGCTGCTCGACGCGCCGTGCACGGGAATCGGGACCTTGCGGGAGCATCCGGAGATCAAGTGGCGGCTCAAGCCCGGCGATCCGGCGCGAATGGCTGCGATACAATCGCTAATGCTCGAGCATGCGGCGGCGATCGTGCGTCGCGCGGGCGCGATCGTGTATTCGGTTTGCAGCATCGCACCCGAAGAGGGCGAAGGCGTGGTCGATGGATTTCTCGCGCGCCACGGCGATTTCGAAATCGATCGCGCCGTTGCGGCTGACGGCGTGTTGAAAGACGTGATCGACGCGCGAGGATTCATGAAGACGCGGCCGGACGTCGGCGGACTCGACGGTTTTTTCGCCGCGCGCCTCGTTCGCAGAAGATTCGCTTGAGCACTATCCGTGGGCGGCGCTAACTTTCGGAGAAGATTCACTGAAAAGACTGAAAATCGCGTAGGCGCTTTGCCTGCCGGCGGCGATGCGATAGCAATATCCGTGGCTACGCCGATTTTCGGAGGGGACTGACTGAAACAAGCCGACAAAATAGCGCCGTCGATTCTGTCCGCTGACTTCGCGCGGCTCGGCGAAGAAATTCATGCGCTCGAAAGGGCGGGCGCCGACCTGATTCATTTCGATGTGATGGACGGGCATTTCGTGCCCAACCTCTCAATCGGAATTCCGGTGCTGGAGTCGGTGCGCAGGATAACCAAGCTGCCGCTCGATGCGCACCTGATGATTTCAGAGCCGGCGCGGTACGTCGAAGCGTTTGTGAAGGCGGGCGCCAATTTAATTTCGGTGCATTGCGAGGTCTGCCCCGACATCCCCGCGATGGCGAAACGAATCCGCGGCCTCGGCGCGCGCGCGTCGATCGCAATCAATCCCGAGACCGGCGCCGACCGGGTGCTCCCCTTCGCCGAGCATCTCGACATGATCCTGGTGATGAGCGTGCATCCGGGATTCGGCGGCCAGGGGTTTATCCCGGCCGCGCTGGACAAGTTGCGCTACATCCGGCGCGAGTTGAAGCGGCGCGGACTCAGTATCGACCTCGAGATCGATGGCGGAGTGAAGCTCGATAACATCGCGGAGGTGAAGGCGGCGGGCGCCAACGTGTTCGTGTCGGGATCGGGAATATTCAGCAAGCCCGATTACACAAAGATTGTGGGCGAGATGCGCGAGCTGATTGCGCGCATTCCTGCGGCGATCTAGGCGAGTGCATGCGATTTCCAACGGACTCGCGCGGGATCGCCTCGGATGCTATAACCACTCGTCGGTGTTCTCCCGATCACGCTCAACCGGAGACGGGGTGTAGCTCAGCCTGGCCAGAGCACTGCGTTCGGGACGCAGGAGTCGCTGGTTCAAATCCAGTCACCCCGAT
>VFSW01014261.1_pt1 | contig 10994 bp, 8 predicted proteins | sample 5358111 | NCBI WGS metagenome assembly VFSW01 (sample SAMN11554181, study PRJNA540505) | mine drainage metagenome | isolation source: sediment from site ElyBrook_90M | place: USA: Ely Copper Mine, Vershire, VT | collected 2017
CTCGCCGGCTGGCCCACCCCCTGCCGGGCGGGCGCGCGCCGGGGCTTCACGGGCGGGGTACGCCCGATCGAGGGAGCGGCGGGCGGCGGCCTCGTGCCCTGGGCCCTGATCGCCGGTCTCGGCACCGACACCGAGGTCGGTGTCGCCGGCTTCGCGAGCTACGCCTCGACGGGCGATTTTTCCCTGCGTGCGGCGGGGCTCGGCGTCGGCGTGGACAATCGCGTCGAACTCTCGGCCGCGCGGCAGCGGTTCGACGCCGCCTCGGTGATTCCGGGGCTGACCCTGGGTCAGGACATCGTCGGCTTGAAAGTGCGGCTGGCGGGCGATGCGATCTTCGCGCCGGATCGGCTCCTGCCGCAGCTCGCGCTCGGCGCCCTGTACAAGCGCACCCTCGACTATGGCGCGGTTCCGCGCGCGGTCGGTGCGCGCACCGGCCACGACGTGGACCTGTACCTCGCCGCGACGAAGCTTTATTTCGGCGCCGTCGCGGGACGCAATCTGCTCGTCGATGCGACGCTGCGGCGTACCAGTGCCGATCAATTCGGTTTGCTGGGATTCGGCGGCGACCGGGGCGGCCATGTCGTCGAGCCGGAGCTGTCGGCCGCGGTGTTCGTCAGCGACGCGCTGCTGGTCGGCGCCGAATATCGCGCCAAGCCGAACGATCTCGGCGCTTTTCGCGAAAGCGGCGCCCGCGATGTGTTCGCCGCCTGGGAGCCGCAGAAGGACCTGACCGTCACGGCCGCATGGCTCGACCTCGGGCCCATCGCCGGCAAGGCGCCGCAGCGCGGAATCTACCTGTCCTTCTGGATCGGAACCTAGAGCGCGCCCGCCGCGCCGCGTAAGATACGCGGCCACATGCCGATCCTGCGCCTCGACAAAGTCTCCCTGAGCTTCGGTTTGAAGCCGTTGCTCGATCACGTCGACCTGCAGGTCAGGCGCGGCGAGCGCGTTTGCGTGCTCGGTCGCAACGGCGAGGGCAAATCCTCCCTGTTGCGGCTCGTCGCCCGGCGGATCGCGGCGGACGGCGGCGAGGTCTGGACCCGGCCCGGCGTGCGGCTCGCGATGCTGGATCAGGAGGTCGCCGCGCCGAGCGAGGAAACCGTTCTCGACGTGGTGCGCGACGGCGCGGGCGCGGGCGGCGGCTGGGAGTCGCAAATGCAGGCCGATCAGGTGATCTCGCGCCTGCGTCTCGACCCGCAGGCGCGCATCGCCGACCTGTCCGGGGGCTGGCGGCGCCGGGCGCTGCTCGGGCGCGCGCTCGCGCACGCGCCCGATCTGTTGTTGCTCGACGAGCCGACCAATCACCTCGATATCGAGGCGATCGAGTGGCTCGAGGATCTCGTGCTGGGGTTCGCCGGCGCGGTGCTGTTCATCAGCCACGACCGCGCGTTCGTGCGGCGGGTGGCGACGCGCATCGTCGAACTCGACCGCGGCCGGCTCATCGGCTGGCCCGGCGGCTACGACGAGTACACCGTGCAGAAGCGCGCTGCGCTCGAGGTCGAGGCGCGTCACGCGGCGCTGTTCGACAAGAAGCTCGCGCAGGAAGAGGTGTGGATCCGGCGGGGCGTCGAGGCGCGGCGCACGCGCAACGAAGGCCGGGTGCGCGCGCTCGAGGAGCTGCGCCGGCAACGCAGCGCGCGGCGCGACCCGGTCGGACGCATCGACGCGCAGCTGCAGGAGGCGGCGCGAAGCGGAAAGCTGGTGTTCGAGGCCGACCGCGTCTGCTACGGCGTCGCCGGCAGGCCGCTGATCGAGAACCTGTCGCTGCGCGTGATGCGCGGCGATCGCATCGGCATCATCGGCCCGAACGGCTGCGGCAAGACCACGTTGATCAAACTGCTGGTCGGCGCCATCCAGCCCGATGCCGGCGAGATCCGGCGCGGCACCGGACTGCAGCCGGCGTACTTCGACCAGCAGCGCGACCAGCTCGATCCCGCGGCCTCGATCATGGACAACGTCACCGGCGGCAGCGGCGACACGGTGACCATCAACGGCCGCGCGCGCCACGTCGCCGGTTACCTGCGCGATTTCCTGTTCCCGGTGGAGCGGCTGAACGCGCCGGTCGCCATGTTGTCGGGCGGGGAGCGCAACCGGCTGCTGCTCGCGCGCCTGTTCGCAAAGCCGAGCAATCTGCTGATCATGGACGAACCGACCAACGATCTCGATGCGGAGAGCCTGACGCTGCTCGAGGAACTGGTCGCCGACTACGAGGGCACGCTGCTGCTCGTCAGCCACGACCGCGCGTTCATCGACAATGTCGTCACCAGCACGCTCGTGTTCGAGGGCGGCGCGAAAATCGGCGAGTACGTCGGCGGATACAGCGACTGGGTGCGCCAGCGTCCGGCGCCCGCCGCCGCTCCCGCGGCGCGCGCGCCGGAGCGCAATCGCGCCGCCGCCGCGAAGCCGCGGCGCCTTTCATTCAACGATCAGCGCGAGCTCGATTCGCTGCCCGCGCGGATCGAGCAGCTCGAGAGCGAGCAGGCGCAGCTACAGGCCGCGATCGGCGACCCGGCGTTGTTCCGCGACGATCCGCGGCGCGCCGAGGAGATGCTGCGGCGGCTGGAGGGTGTCGGCGTGGACCTCGACGCCGCGTTCGCGCGCTGGGATGCGCTCGAGTCGGCGCGCCAGGGCTAGCGGCGGCTCCGTCCGCGCCCCGGCAGGTCGCCGGGAGCGAGCAGCGGCGAACCGGCGGCATCGGGAATCACCAGCGAAGAGGCCTGTTCGCGCCGCATCTCCTGCAGTTCCCGCATGGTCTGCTGGACCGCGGCTTCGGCGGCGGCGCCGAATTTCGCGATGGCCGCATCCAGCGTCGTCGCATCGAGATCGAAGCTGAGCGGCAGCGCCCCCATCGGGGTCATCACCTGCGACTGGCCGCTGAACAGCACGGCCCGCGCCGGATCCTCACTGCCGTCGGCGCGCACGGGGGTGAGTTTGCGGATGGTGCCGAGCTTGCGGTCGGTGTACGTGTCCTCGCGGTACATCTGCGAGGCATCCATGTCGATTTGTCGGCCCGGCTCGGCGGAACTCATGAGTGACTTGATCCTCTGGAATGAATCGAAAAGCGGCGCTCCTGCGGACGCCCCCTAGGGCGCAAGACCGTCGGCGCTGTTAGGATAGGACAATCTTACGTCATTTTGGCGGGTCCTTCCGGTTTGCACAACGGTCCCTCGAAACCCCACCCGGCGGGTCACCACGTCCCGGCCTGGACCACCGTGCTCGGCATCGCGCTGTTCGGGCTGGCGCTGTGGTGGCTGCATCACGTGCTCGGCCAGTATCGGTGGCAGGACATCGTCGCGCGCCTGCAGGCGATCCGCGTCACCGCGCTCGCCGCGGCGGCGCTGCTCGCGGTCGCCGGATACGCGTGCCTGACGCTCTATGAGCTTCTCGGCGTGCGGTTCGCGGGCGGCAAGACGCCCTATTTCAAGATCGCGCTGATTTCGTTCATGGCCTACGCGGTGGGCCACAACGTCGGGCTGAACGCATTGAGCGGCGGCGCGGTGCGGTTCCGCGCGTACTCCGGCCAGGGCCTGAAGCCCAAACAGATCGCGACCGTGGTCGCGTTCGGGTCGATCACGTTCGGTCTCGGCGCGGCGTTTCTGCTCGGACTGTCGCTGCTGACGAACGGCGGGGCGTCGGGCTCGCTGATGGACGTCAGTCCCCGGCTGGCGGTGGCCGGCGGCGCGCTGCTGCTCGCGGGCGTGTGCGCCTATTTCGCGCTCGCGTTCATGCGGCGCGAATCCCTGCGGGTCGGTCCGTTCGTGCTGCCGGTGCTGAGGCCCAACGTCGCGTTCGCGCAGATCGCGGTCGCCTGCGCCGACCTGCTGTGCACCGCCGGCGCGCTGTACGTGCTCCTGCCGCCCGATGCGCGGATCGGATTCACCGCCTTCGCGGGCCTGTATCTGATCGCGATCACGGCGGGCGTGGTCAGCAGCGTGCCGGGCGGCGTCGGCGTGTTCGAGTCGGTGCTGTTCCTGCTGCTGCCGGCGGTGCCGCCGGACCGGCTGCTCGGCTCGCTGCTCGCCTATCGCGCGATCTATTACCTGGTGCCTTTCACCGTTGCGCTGGCGATGCTCGGGATGCACGAGTTGTGGGTCCACCGCGGCGCGATGGGACGCATGCTGCGCTTCGGCCGCACCTGGCTGATCGCGGTCGCGCCGCAGATCGCGGCGATCGCGGTGTTCGGCGCGGGCGCGGTGCTGTTGTTTTCGGGCGCGACCCCCGGACTCGGGCGGCGGCTGCTGCTGTTGCGCCATTTCGTGCCGCTGCCGGTGCTGGAACTGTCGCACCTGCTGGGCAGCGCGGTCGGCGTCGCCCTGCTGGTGATCGCGAACGGACTGCACCGGCGCCTGTCCGGGGCCTGGTGGCTGACGATGTGGCTGCTCGGCGCCGGCATCGTGCTGTCGCTGCTGAAGGGCTTCGATTACGCGGACGCGCTGGTCCTCGCCGCGGTCGGCGCGGTGCTGCTGCTGGCGCGCGGGCGGTTCCCGCGCCACGCATCCCTGCTCGATCAGCGCTATTCGGGACGCTGGGTCGCCGCGCTCGTGCTGGTGCTGGCCACGGCGGCCTGGCTCGTCGCCTTCTCCTACCGGCACGTGCCGTACGCGAACGACCTGTGGTGGGAGTTCGCCTTCCGCGCCCAGGCGCCGCGCAGCCTGCGCGCGGTGCTGCTCGCGGTGGTGCTCGCGGCCGCGTACGGATTGTGGCGGCTGCTGCGCCCCGGGGTGCCGCGCGCGACGGCGCCAGGCGAGGCGGACCTGGCGCGCGTCGAGGCGGTGATCGCCGCGCAGCCGGACACGACGGCGAACCTCGCGCTGCTGGGCGACAAGAACCTGCTGTTCAACGGGGATTCGAGCGCGTACATCATGTATCAGGTGTCCGGCGGCAGCTGGATCGCGATGGGCGATCCGATCGGCGCGCCGGCCGCGCGCGAGCCGCTGGCGTGGCGCTTCCTCGAACTGTGCGATGACATGGCCGTCGCGCCGGTTTTCTACCAGGTGGCCGCCGCCAACCTGTCGATCTACGTCGACCTGGGCCTGCGGCTCAGCAAGCTCGGCGAGGAGGCGCTGGTGGACCTCGCGCAGTTTTCGCTCGACGGGCCCGACCGCGCGGATCTGCGTCAATCGCACCGGCGCGCGCAGCGCGACGGGGCGCAATTCCGCGTCGTGCCGCGCGCCCGCGTGCCGGAGCTCGCGCCGCAGCTGCGGGCCGTGTCCGACGCGTGGCTCGCGGACAAGCGCGGCGAGAAGGGATTTTCACTGGGATACTTCAACGAGAACTACCTGCGGCGGTTCGACTGCGCGGTGGTCGAGCGCGCCGGACAAGTCGTCGCGTTCGCCAACATCTGGCGCGCCGGCGCGCGCTGGGAACTGTCGGTCGACCTGATGCGCTATTCCGACGCGGCGCCGAAGTCGGTGATCGATTTCCTGCTGGTCGAGTGCATGGCGTGGGGGCGCAGCGAGGGATATCGCTGGTTCAATCTCGGCATGGCGCCGCTTTCGGGTCTCGAAGAACACCCGCTCGCGCCGGCGTGGCACAAGCTCGGCCGCCTGGTGCAGCGCTACGGCGAGGAGTTCTACCATTTCGAGGGGCTGCGCAAATTCAAGGAAAAATTCGAACCCGTGTGGCGGCCGCGCTATCTGGCGGCTCCCGGCGGTCTGTCCATGGCGGGCGCGATGCTCGACGTGACGAATCTGATCTCCGGCGGCTCGCGCCGCGTCGTGGACCAGTGAGCGTGACGAATACGTGAGGGTCGATCATGAGGGCATTGAAAGCTTGGTTGTCCGCCGCGATCTTGGGCGCGGTCTGTGCCGGCGCCTCGGCCGCCGCGGCGCCCGCCGTTGCGGCCGCGCCTCCGGGAGAGGCGGTCGCCGATTTGCCATTGACCGTCGTTCCGGCCGCGCCCGGCAGGCACAGTCCTTGGTTCGCGGTGCTGCTGTCCGGGGACGGCGGTTGGGCGACGATCGATCGCAGCATCGCCGATGCGCTGGCGGCGCAGGGCCTGCCCGTGGTCGGCTGGAATTCGCTGCGATACTTCTGGCGGCCGCGCACGCCGGACGGCGCGAGCGCGGACCTGGATCGCCTGGTGCGGCATTATTCCCGGCGGTTCGGCAGGTCGCGGGTGCTTCTGATCGGCTTCTCGCAAGGTGCCGACACCTTGCCGTTCATGGTCAATCGCCTGCCGCCGCGGACGCGTGCGCTGGTCGGACTCACGGCGCTGCTCGGATTGTCGGACAGCGCCAATTTCGCGATTCACCTGTCCAACTGGCTGGGCAAATCCCCGGCGGGGCTGCCGACGGCGCCGGAACTGGCGCGCTGGCGCGGCTCGTCGTATCTCTGCATCTACGGCGCCAAGGATCGCGACGCCGCCTGCGGCCACCCGGCCGGGCCGCTCGGCACCACGATCGAGATGCCCGGCGGACATCACTTCGACGGTCGCTACGCGGCCATCGCCGACCGGATTCTCGCGCACCTGCCGCGTTGATGCCGCGCGGACGCGGCGCCGCCCGGCCTAACCGAGGTCGCGCTCGATGCTGTGCGCGAGCTCGCGCAACTTGGGCACGAACTGATCGATCGCATTGCGCGGCGCGACCGCCGTCGACGCGAAGCGCACCGTGACGACCGCGCGAACCCGGCCCTTGACGGGCACCGGCAGCGCGAGGCTGGTCTCGTCCGACACGCGCCGCGCGCGGTGCGACATGCCGTAGCCCTGGCTGCGGGTCTCACCGAGGATTCGGTCGACCTCCTGGCGGTTGGCGGCGACCCGATCGTCGGGTGCCGAAGAGCGCGACAGGGCCTCGAGCAACTCCGTGCGCTCGGCCTGGGCACAGTGCGCGAGGTAGGCGCGACCGGCGGCGGACGCCAGCATCGGCAGGCGCGCGCCGGCGCCATATGTCTCGAGTGCGAGCGGACTTTGATGATCGGTCGCTTCCCGCACCATCATCGCGGTGCCCGCGGGCGTCGCGATCGCGAGCGGCCAGATGATCTCGGCGCCGAGCGCCGTGAGATGCGGCCGGGCGACGTGCGAAAGCATCGCCTCTTCGTCGAAGCCCTCCGACAAGGCGCGCACGCGGATCGTGGGACGGTAACAGTCATCGTGCGGGTCGCGTTCGACATAGCCCGCGAGCCGCAGCGTCTCGAGTATCCGGTACGTGGTGGTGCGCGGCAGTCCCAGAGTGCTCGCGAGCGTGTTGATCGCGGCACGCTCCAGGCGATTCACCTCGGTCAGAACTTGCAGTCCGCGATTCAGCGCACGGATCGGACGGGTCGATTCCCGCAGACCTTGTAAATCCATCATCACCGCACCTCAGTCGATAGCGTGTACAGCCTTTGTTCAACTCCATTATAGACAAAAGCAGTACACATTATCCAATCTACGGACGCGGCTCGCCGGACCACCCGGTCTACAGGGGGGCGCCTTTGGCGAGCGCCAGCGCCTGTAGCGCCCGCAGGCGCGCAACCCCATGATCTACGATGGGAAATGGATAATCGACGCCGAGCCGGACGCCGGCGGTGTCCAACACCTGTGCCGGTGCGCGCCAGGGTTCGTGGATCCACTCGTTCGGCAGCCTGGCGAGCTCGGGCACGTATTGGCGCACGTACAGGCCTTGCGGATCGAACTTGGCGCCCTGGCCGCTCGGATTGAATATGCGGAAATACGGTGCCGCGTCGGCGCCGCAGCCCGCGACCCATTGCCAACCCAAGGTATTGGCCGCGAGATCGCCATCGACCAGGGTATCCCAGAACCACTCCGCGCCCGCGTTCCACGGCTGCAGGAGGTCCTTGACCAAAAACGAGGCCGTGATCATGCGCACGCGGTTGTGCATCCAACCGGAGCGCCACAGTTGACGCATGCCGGCATCGACGATCGGGTAACCGGTGCGTCCTTCGCGCCAGGCGGCGAGTTGTTCGGGATCCTCGCGCCACGGAAATTGCGCGAACGTCGCGCGCAGCGGTTCGGTCGGTGTGTGGGGGAAGTGGTAGAGGAGGTGGTGGGCGAACTCGCGCCAGCCGACTTCGGCCAGAAACTGGGAGTGCCGCCACGAATCATCGGGCGCATGCGCGCGCGCGAAGCGCCGCGTCGCGTGCCAGATCCGGCGGGGCCCGATCTCGCCGAAATGCAGGTGCGGCGACAGACACGAGGTGCCGGCGAGATCCGGGCGATTGCGCCGCTCCGGATAGGCTGCGAATGCCTCGGCTAAAAATGCGTCGAGGCGCCGCTCGGCGCCGCGCTCGCCCGGCGTCCAGGCGCTGCGCATTCCGCCGGTCCAATCGATCCGCGGTTCGAGCGCCAGGGCCGCGAGGTCGTGCGATCGCGGCCAGGCCGGCGGCGCCGGCAGCCGCCGGGGTGCATCCAGCGGCTCGTCGGGCTCGGCGAGGGACAGGCAGTGGCGCCAGAACGGCGTGAACACCTGGTACGGCGCGCCGCTCTTGTTGGCGACATTCCACGGCTCGTGCAGCAGCGCGGCGTTGAAGCTCTCGGCCGCGAACCCGGCGGCACGCAGCGCGGCCTTGACGTTCTTGTCGCGCGCGATCGCCGCCGGCTCATAGCGCCGGTTCCAGACGATGCGGCGCGCGCCGCACTCGCGCGCCAGCGCCACGAGTTCGCGCAGCGAGTCCGGGGCGACGCGCAGGATCAGGCGCGATCCGAGCGCGCGCAGGTCCGCGGCGAGGCATTCGAGACTTTGGTGCAGCCACCATCGGCTCGCGGCCCCCGGCGCCCACGGCGCCTCCTCGCCGGGTGCGTGGATGTACACGGGAACCGCCGCGTCGTCGGTCGCGGCGGCGGCGAACGCCGGATTGTCGGCGAGGCGCAAGTCGGTTCGAAGCCAGACCAATGTCGTCATCGGCGACAGCCTGTGCCGGGGCCGGCGCGGACGCAAGCGCGGCCTGCGCGCGCCTCCAACCCGCAGATGCGCCCCATCGGCTACAATTTGCGCCTGGGTCCGCACTCACATCACGGAAAGCTGTTCATGACCTCCGCCAACGCACCGCAAGCCGCGCCCGCCGCGATCGAAGCCGACGTCGTCATCGTCGGCGCGGGCCCGGTCGGCCTGTTTCAGATCTTCGAACTGGGGTTGCTCGGCATTCAGGCGCACATCGTCGATTCGCTCGCGCATCCCGGCGGCCAATGCACGGAACTCTATCCGGACAAGCCGATCTACGACATCCCGGCGATTCCGGTCTGCGGTGCGCAGGAGTTGATCGACCGCCTGATGCAGCAAATCAAGCCGTTCAACGCCACGTTCCACCTCGGACAGGAAGTCGCGGGACTGGAGCCGCAGGCGGACGGCCGTTTCCTCGTGTCGACCGGCATCGGCACGCGCTTCCTCGCGCGCAGCGTCGTCATCGCCGGCGGCGTCGGCTCCTTTCAGCCGCGCCGGCTCGCGGTGGCGGGCATCGAGGCGCTGGAGGGGCGGAGCCTGCACTACCGCGTCAAGTCCGCCGCCGATTTCCACGGCCGGGATCTCGTGATCTGCGGCGGCGGCGATTCGGCGCTCGACTGGACCGTCGCATTGTGCGAACGGGCGCGCAGCCTGACCCTGGTGCATCGCCGGGCCGAGTTTCGCGCCGCGCCCGCGACGGTCGCGCGGATGCGCGAACTGGTCGATGCGGGGCGGATGCGGTTCCTCGAGGGCAACGTGGCCGCGTACACGGACGGCGCCGCGGGACTGGAATCGGTGGAAGTGCACACCGCCGACGGCGGGCGGCACCGCGTCGCCGCCGAGCAGCTGCTGGTGTTCTTCGGGCTGCACCCCAAGCTCGGTCCGATCGCCGACTGGGGGCTCGAACTCGAGAAGAAGGCGCTAAAGGTCGACACCGAGAAGTTTCAGACCAGCGTGCCCGGCATATTCGCGATCGGCGACATCAACACCTATCCGGGCAAGAAGAAGCTGATCCTGAGCGGCTTTCATGAGGCGGCGCTCACCGCGTTCGCGATCCAGCATCACCTGTATCCCGAGAAGCGCCAGTTCCTGCAGTACACGACCACCAGTCCGATCATGCAGAAGCGCCTCGGCGTCGACGGCGCCGAGTCGTGAAGATCCGCCGATGAACCGCCTGCTCGAGGATCTGCTGAAGGTCATGACGCTCGAGCGGCTCGAGCTCGATTTGTTCCGCGGCGAGAGCCGCGACATCGGCAGCCCGCAGGTGTTCGGCGGCCAGGTGCTCGGCCAGGCGCTGGTCGCCGCGACCGGCACGGTCGAGGAGCGCGTCGTGCATTCGCTGCACGCCTATTTCCTGCGTCGCGGCGACTTCGGCGCGCCGATCGTCTACGAAGTCGACCGGGCGCGCGACGGCAATCACTTCTCCACGCGCCGCGTGGTCGCGATCCAGCACGGCGAGCAGATATTCAACATGTCGGCGTCGTTCCAGACACCCGAGACGGGACTCGATCATCAGAGCGCGATGCCCGACGTCGCGCCGCCCGACGGTCTGCCGCCCGCGGAATCGTATTATCGTGAATTGCTGCCGACCTTGCCGCCCACGGTGCGCCGACTGCTCGAGCTGAAGCGGCCTTTCGAATTCCGGCCGGTCGAGGCCCCGGCTCTGCTGAACCCCGGCAAACTGCCGCCCCGGCGTCACATCTGGTTCCGGGCGATCGACCGGTTGCCGGACGGAGAGGCGCTGCACCGCAGTCTGCTCGCCTATGTGTCGGACTACAATTTGCTGGAGACGGCGACGATGCCGCACGGCGTGTCGCTCGCCTCCGGCAGGCTGGTGATGGCGAGCATCGATCACGCGATGTGGTTTCACCGTCCGGTGCGCGTCGACGAGTGGCTGCTGTACGCGACCGACAGCCCGAGCGCTTCCGGCGCGCGCGGCTTCGCCCGCGGCCAGATATTCGCGACCGACGGCCGCCTGGTCGCCAGCACCTGTCAGGAAGGCTTGATCCGGCCCGCGGTGCGCTGACGCGCGCGCTCTTGATCGGCGCGTTCGGATTCGAACACCTCGCGCGGCAGGATGTACATGTGGCAGTCCCACCACCGGTTCTTGGC
>VFSW01014262.1_pt1 | contig 10993 bp, 5 predicted proteins | sample 5358111 | NCBI WGS metagenome assembly VFSW01 (sample SAMN11554181, study PRJNA540505) | mine drainage metagenome | isolation source: sediment from site ElyBrook_90M | place: USA: Ely Copper Mine, Vershire, VT | collected 2017
GATTGGAGATTGCCAACGCCTGTTCCAGAACCCGCGCGGCGGCGGCGAGTTTCCGGGACTGATACAGCGCCTTGCCCAGTTCGAAGCGCGTGTCCACGATCTCCGGCTCCAGCGAGAGCGCCTTCTCTAACATTTCGACACTTTGAGCCAGCCTGCCCTGCTTGTGGAGGAATACGCCGTAAGCCAGATACGGCCGGTATTCCCCAGTGCTCAGTTGGACGGCGCGTTTGTACGCCTGTTCAGCTTCTGCGAAACGGCCGAGCGCCTCAGAAGCAAGGCCCAGGTTCTCATACACCCGGCTCTGCCCGCACCCCACTGCCAGAGCTCGCTGAAATGACTCGATCGCCTTTTCGAAACGATTGTCGTCGTAGTAGGCGCGGCCCGAAAAATACCACGTTTCACGGTCGCGGGGGTTCAATCGGAGGGCCTCACCGAAGGCCTGCTGTGCCAGATCCCAGGCGTGCCGATCGGCGTAAATGCGCCCGGCCAGTGTATAGGCACGGCCGTAGCTCTTGTCCAACGTCAATGCGCGCCGGGTTTCCTCCAATGCTTCTTCCGGCTTCTCGAGGTTGAGAAGGGCAGCTCCCAGAAACACTCGCACATCGGCGCGGTCGGGGTAGCGGGACAGGTACTCGCGATACAGCCGTACGGCTTCCACGGGCCGCCGGCCCGCATAACTGGCATTCGCCTGATCGAGCAAGCGTGCTTGCGGGTCCGGCTGCGGGCCGGCCGCAAACAGGCCAATGGCTCCGAGCTGGATGAGCCACAACGTCACGTCGCTATTATTATCCCGCGGCAGGCGCCAGTTCGCAGCGCAGCGTACGGATTGCAAATCGCGGCAGCGCGAGCCTCACCTCGTAACGTCCGCTGGAGCCGCGCCGCACCTCGAGTTGGCGGACCAATCGGCCATCCAGTTCCACCAGGTCCACCCTCAGCGGCCGCACACCCAGTGATACCGTACGTTCCGCCGCGTCCCCCTCGCCGTTGAACAGGCGCACGAGCAGGTTTCGCCCCTGGAGAAGAAGCGTGGGAATCTCGACCCCTCCTCCACTCACGCTCAACAGGGAGCGCGTAAGGGCGGTGTTGCCGGGTTGCCCATCCACAATCTGCGCCAGCAGCGGTTCGTTCCAGCAGCAGTTCTCCCGCGAAATCTGTGCCTCGTCCCACTCGCCGGTGTGAGGCACCACTGCGTAGCTGATCTGCTGGGTGCCGCTTAGCGGTCACTTGCCCCACCAGAACCCGCCTTCCCCTCCCCAGCCCATCACCAGCGACAGCGGGTGATCCGGACCGTGTGTGTAGGCGGTGGTGTGGTCGGAGAACACGGCGAGGCCGAGTTTTTGCCGCGGGTCTGCCACGTCCACCCAGTGCAGGATGATATTGTGTTTGATCTCGTCCCACCTCTGGAAGTACGTGTCCCGGTTACGGCTGCGGCACACGTCATAGGCCGCATTCTTGTAGATGGCCTGGTCGCGGAAAGGCACCGGAAAAAACGCCTGCAATTTCCAGCGGCCGTCGTTTTGCGAGCGGCGCGGCTCGGAGCGCCGGTCCTCGGGCTTGATGTCCCACGGATCGCCGATCCATGTGTCCTGATCGTAAGTAAATCGCGCGTTGAGATCGATGCGGCGCTGCCCGGCGGCCAGCGCGATGTTGGTCTGGAAACGCCGGCCCAGAATCTGGCCGGACACCAGAGCCCGCACGCGCACCGGCCCTCTCTCCACAATCGTGACAGTGGCGCGACTGTCCGCGCTTGAGGCCCACTTCTGTTCGGAGATGAAATAGCCGCGATATTCGTTGAACCTGCGGTCGCTTGCGGTATCGACGCATTCCCGATTCCCGTCCTTGGAAACCAGGCTGGTGATCGCGCCGCCGCGCGCCGGGTCGAGGCGCACACGGTACAGGTCCGTCTCGAGTACGACCGTGCCATCTGCTTCGGTAGTGGCGGTGGAAGCGCCGTCAAAGACGGTGGGCGGAGAATCATCGTAGACCGGTTCGATACGGTACGATCCGTAGCCCATTGCCGGCACCCGCGCCCGAAACACTACCGTCGCCGCGTTGAGGCTCTCGCGCGGCCCGTAGTTGGGGATTCCCGCCACCGAGGCCGCCCCAGCGGGAGAGCGGCCGGATGCGGTGCTGCCTCCTCGCGGCGTGAACTTGCGCGGACGCAGAAATTGGCACGCGATCTCCCGGCCGGCGGAATCGAACACCCGGGCCCGCCGCGTGCCTATGTCCGAGGCCCAGTTCACCTCGACCACCTCTTCCCGCTCCGCCGCCACCGTATTGAACACGCGCAGCCATTGCGGCCCCAGCGGAACCGAGGCCGGCCGATTCTCGCCCCGCGAAAGCGTCTCTGCGGCAGAGCCGATGATGGCGGCGCTGATCTCTTCCGTTTCCAAGGTTTCCGACGCCACCTGGAATGCCCAAGCCTGGCGCCCTGTACGCGTGGTGGCGGTGATCCAGGCATCGTGGTGCTGCGACCAGAGCAACTGGTCCCAGGCTCTCTGCAAGCGCTCCGCCGGAAACTGGCCGCCCTGCAGGGCCGCCGCCATGGACGCCATTTTCTCGGCCACAAGCACGCGGTTCTCCGCCGAGCGCACCTGCTGGGCGAGGGTTTGCAGCGTCTTCTCGCCCCAGGGCAGCGTGGTCAGGATGTCTTCCATGCTGAAGTGCCACTGTTTTTGCGGCTTGACGGCCACCTGCTGCATGTATTCCCGCCAGGTGACGAAGCGGATGTACGGGCCGGTGACCTTCGGCCGCGCGGCCCAGCCCAGATCCTGATAGCAGTTCCCGGCGGGGTGGGCGATGCCGTGGGCGACGCACTTGCGGCTGAACTCCGCCGAGCCGGTGACGGATTCGGTTTCATACACGCGCAGCAGTTCCTCGCAGGCATAGCGCGGGACGGCTGCAATGGATGTGCCGTCGGGACCCACCCAGTCTACAGTTTCGGCGTCGAAGCCCGTCGTATATCCGCCCCACGCCGTTCCCGGATCCTTCAATACGGCCGCGGCGAATCCGAGTGAGCGCAGCAACTGCGGCAGGCAACTCGCCCAGCACGGTTCCTGCACGGCGTAGGTGTCGATTGACGCGTTGGGGAAATGCTCGAGGAGGATCTCGCGCCCGCGCAGAAGCTGGCGGATGTTGCTCTCGCCGCCCTGCGCCCAGCCGAATGGCTGCGAGAAGGTGCCGTTCACTACTTCCACGCGCGCATTCACGGCGCGATCGTCCAGCAGTTTTCGAAACTCGCGATAGGCCTGCGGATCCTCGCGCCGCAAGTCGTCCCAGGAAGCCGGCTCGACATCGAGCGAGATCTTCCACTCCGGGAGCGTGCGCATAGCGTGGAGGACGTCGCCCCACGATCCGGCGGGCATGGGGCCCCGCGAACCGCCGTGGTAGCCATCCACGTAGGAGAGGGGCGGAGTTGCGCCGCCGCCCGGTGTCTGGGCGGCGGCTTGGGAGGCGGCCATCGCCGCGCCCAGTCCTTTAGCGAACTCGCGGCGATTCATAGCGCTCAGAACTCCACAGTGGCGTTGAGTTGAATGACCCGGCCGGCTTGGGCGCCGGTGACTTTGCCGAAGTTCGAACTAGTGATGCTGGTGTTCGGGTTGTTCCAGCGGACGAAGTTAAACGGATTGGTCGCATCGGCACGCACCACCGCACGGATGCGCTCCCTGATGGGGATGCGTTTGGCGATCGACAGCGATTCGCTCTTCCCCGAGAAGCCGCGGACCCAGTCGAGGACCCGGGCGGTGTTGCCCAGCGCGAAAGTGGAAGGCGTGGCGAAGGCGGCGGAGTTCAGGTAGAGATCGCGCGCGGGATCGAAGGCCCGCGGATTGGTCACCTTGTACGGACTGCCACCCACGTAGTTGGCACGGATGTTTGGGTAGCCGAGAGCCGAGATGCCGTTGCCCCCGGTAATGGCCATCGCCGACCCATCCGTGTAACGGCAGTAAGCGGTAATCTGCCATCCGCCCACGACGCGCCCCATCGCGCCGCCTTTGCCGAGGAACTTCTTGCCCGGTCCAAAAGGCAATTCGTACGAGCCGCTGAACACGAAGACGTGCGGCGGCCCGTCGGTGCTGACCGAGACCTCGCTAGCGCGGTTGGTCGGGTTCTGAATGGCGCCCTCGCCCGGCCCCATGTCAATCGGCCCGGTGTCCGAATTCGTCATGTTCTTCGACCACGTGTAGAACGCCAGCAACGTGAGGCCGCTGGAGTAGCGCTTGGTGGCCTTCATTTGCAGTGAATTGAACCGGGCTATGCCGCGCGGGCCCCACTCTTCGCTCACGTTGAGGTACTGCGGGTACGGTCGCAGCGATTGGCCCACCGTGTGGGTGGACTGAGTCGTGAAGGCAGCGTACGGCTTGGTGTAGCCCGCCGCGGCGGCAGCGCTGGAAGAGATGTCCTGAAACAGCAGGTTCCCGAGCGAGAGATACTTCGGGTCGAGCGTGTTCATGTTGGACAGCGAGCCTCCCAGAATCAGGTGGGTGGAGTGGCTGCCGACATAGGTGCCTTCGACGGTCAGGTTGTGCGCTAATTCGCGCTGGATGCTGAATGTCCAAGTGAGAATCTGCGGCATGCGCGACGTGCCGGGCAGAATGGAACTGATTGCCTGGCCGTTCCGGCCGGAGGGATCGATGAATGGCGCGCGCGGGAAGTCGGGTGGGTAGGCGGCAGTAGTCCAATTGTAGATGGGGCCGTAGCCGTTGGGAGAACTGGTGCCGTTGCTGTTCGTAAACCCATAGGAGATGAGGCGCGTCCGGAAACCGGGCGCGAAATAGATGCCGCCCGAAGCGCGGATCACGGTCTTCGGATTTGCCTGGTAGGCCACGCCGAGCCGTGGGCCAAAACCGCGGTACCATCCGTCGGAGAGCGAGCGCGAGCCCGACCGGCCCGGGCCGTTTCCGGCAAACAGCAGTGCGCCGGGCCGACCGTCGGCTAAGGGGTTCGGAATGAGGGGACTAAACCCGCTAACCGCTCCGTTCGGCTCGAAGGGGGCGCCGTTGCCTTCCCAACGAAGGCCGTAAGAGAGAGTCAGCCTTTGCGTCGCGCGCCACTCGTCCTGCGCAAACAGGGCGTAGGAGCGGAACCGCGCGCCCCGGGCATATGGCTCAGAAATGCTGGCGCTCGACAGTTCGCCCAACAGGAAACTGGCCATGGAACTGCCCCACGACGTGTACTTGGAGGCGCCCGGCTGGCTGGTGGTGAGGTTACTGAAGCTGAAGGCGCCGCTGCTCTGATAGCCCTCGCGGCCGTTGGCGTACTCGGGCCAGAAGTTGCCACCGAACTTGATGCTGTGCCGGCCCCGCGTCCACGCCATGGTCTCGGTTAAGGTGATGCGGCCGTTGGCGTTGGTGGAGAAGTCGGGCCCGCCGAAGCCATTCGGGCTGGCGGTTCCACCACCGAAGTTCACCACGGGAAACGCACCCTGGTCCCAGATGACGCCCTGGATGCCGAGCTTCTGATCCCAACCTCCAAACTGCGTCACCTGTTGGGTCTGGTTGTTGTAGCGATCCACGCCAATGGTGAAGTGGCTGAGGAAGTTCGGACGCGCGATCCAGTCGTAGTTGATGCGGCCGGTGCGGTCGTGAATATACTTCGGCGATTGCGAGCCTTCGAGCGGATTGTCCACGCCGTATCCCTTGCCGGCGATCACGCGCGGGTTGTACTGGTCGCTGTAAGTGATCGAGATCTTGTGGTTGTTCGAGAAGCTGTGATCGATCTTGAGAGTCGAATTGTAATTGCGATACGTGCCCGATCCCGTGCGGTTGCGGAAGTTGTTGGTCTGCAGGGTAGGAAGGTCGGGCTGCGGGATCAGCGCTATCATTTTCTGCGATACCGGGCTGATGAGGCTGGGCGAGATACGGTTGCCGGCAAACTGGTCGCGCACGAAGCCGCCCTTGCCGTCGGGCCGGGTCGAGGAGGGGTCGAAGATCGGGATCTGGTTGTTATTAGAGTCCAGCAACTGGCTGAAATCGCCGGACCGGAAATCCGAGCGCGGAACGGTAAACAAGCTGCCGCTTTCGGTATTGGTGTAATAGACCAACTGCTGTCCGAAAAAGAAAAAGGTCTTGTTGCGGCCGTCGTAGATCTTGGGCAGGTAAACCGGCGCGCCCAAGGTGAAACCGCCTTCGTTGTGCCGCACTCTGCTGCGGATCTGCTGGAAGAACGATCGCGCGTTCAGAGCGTTGTTGTCGAAGAAGTCAAAGGCGCTGCCATGGATTTGGTTGGTGCCGGAGCGAATCGTGATGTTAGTGAACCAGCTTCCGGTCCGGCCGTATTCGGCGTTGAAGGAATTGGTTACCACGCTGAATTCGCCCACCTGTTCGACGGAGGGGCCGTTCTCCTGAATGCCGCCGCGCACGTTGCCCTGGCTGGCCGGAGCGCCGTCGAGGAAAACCTCGGAGTTGCCGGGGCTCGATCCGTTCACCCGTGCGCCCCAGGTGGAATCCTTCGTAACGCCGGGCAGGAAGGCGAGGTAGGCGGTGATGTCGCGCTTGCGGCCCACGGTGATGAGCGGCAGTTCCTGAATCTGCTTGGTTGTGAGCTGGGCTGTGATGGTGGCGGTGGAGGCGTCGAGCATGGGACCCTCCGCAGTCACGTCGACACGCTCCGTGATGGATCCTACTTCCAGTCGAACGTCCGCACGCACGTTCATCTGCGATTGCAGAATGAGGTTCTCTACCTGTGCTGCGCGGAATCCGGTCTTCTCGACCGCCACCCGATAGGTGCCCAGCGGAAGGTTGGCTGCATAATACCGGCCCACTTCGTTTGTTTTCAGCGAAATGACGCTGCTTGTCTCGATGCGGGTGATGTTCACCGTGGCGTCGGCTACGGCAGCCCCGCTGGGGTCGGTGACGATGCCCTCGATGGTGGCGCGGTCCGCCTGCGCCAGCAGGAGATTAGCCGCCCCGAGCGATGCGATTAGAAGCAGAAGACGGAGATAGTGTTTCATGGTTGGTTCCTTTTCCCGTGCCTGCGTACACTTCTAGACCCCACCGGCACGACACCTCACACGATATGTACCCGAGGGGCCGGTTTTCCTGACAAAAAAACCAAAAAAAATCAGAATTCCAGTGCCAGGCCGAGTTGGACGGAGCGTCCCGCCGCGGCACCGGTCACCTTCCCGAACAATGAAGTGGTGACATTGGTGTTGGGATTGTTCCAGCGGACGAAATTAAAGGGGTTTTGAGCGTCGGCGCGCAGCACAGCGCGCAGCCGCTCATTCAGGGAAACGGACTTGGCGAGCGACACCGATTCGCTCTTCTGCGAGAAGGCGCGGACCCAGTCGAGCACCCGGGCGGTGTTGCCCAACTGGAAAGTGGGGGGAGCAGCGAATGCCGCCGCATTCAGGTACGTGTCGCTGGCGGGATTGAAGTCGCGGGGATTGGTCTTGAGGTAGACGGGCCCGCCGGTATAGTTGGCCCGGATGTTCGGATATCAGAAGGCCGCCAGCGGATTGCCGGCGGTGATGGCGAGCGGCCGCCCGTCGGTATACCGGCAGAAGAAGGTTACCTGCCAGCCCCCGAACACGCGCGCCGCGGCCCCCTCGTGGTTCAGGAATCGCTTGCCTTGTCCGAACGGCAGTTCCCAGGTGGCGGTGGCGACGAAGACGTGGGGCGGCCCATCGGTGCTCACCGAGACTTCGCCGGCGCGGTTGCGCGGGTACTGAATGGCGCCGTCGGTGGGACTGAGGTCGATGGGACCGCCTTCCACGTTGGTCATGTTTTTGGACCAGGTGTAGAAGGCTAGCAGGGTCAGACCGTTGACGTATCGTTTGGTGAGTTTCAGTTGGAGCGAATGGAAGCGAGCGATGCCGTGCGGGCCCCACTCTTCGGTCACGTCCAGGTACTGCGGATAGGGCCGCAGCGCCTGTCCCACCGTGCGGTTGCGCTGGCCTGTAAAGCTGGCGTAGGGCGCGGTGATTCCCGCGGCCGCCGCGGCCGGAGACGCGATGTCCTGGAACAACAGGCTGCCCAGCGAGAGATAGCTTGCGTCGAGCGTGTTCATATTGGACTGCGCGGCGCCCAGGATCAGGTGGGTGGAGTGGCTGCCGATGTAAGTGGCTTCCACGGCCAGGTCGGGCGTGAGTGCCCGCTGGATGCCGGCGGTCCAGCTCGCGATTTGCGGCATGCGCGAGGTGTCCGGCAGAATTGAGCTCACGGTCTGGTCGTTCTGATAGGAGGGGTCGATCAGCGGTGCTCGCGGGAAGTCCTGCGGGAAGCTGCCGTTCCAGTTGTAGGCGGCGTCGTACCCGGTGGGCGACGCGACCCTGTACCCGTTGTTGAACCCGTAGGCGATCAGCCGGGTGCGAAAGCCGGGAGCGTAGTAGATGCTGAAAGAGCCCTTCACCACGGTTTTCGGATTGACGGCGTACGCCGCACCAAGGCGCGGGCCGAAGCCGCGGTACCAGCCGCGGGAAAGCGACCGGGCGCCGGTTCGCCCCGGGCCGTTGCCCGCGAACACCAGCGCCCCGGGACGTCCGCCGGCGGCCGGATTAGAAACCGGCGGACCGAAGCCGCTGGCGGCGCCGTTAGGTTCGAACGGCGCGGCATTCCATTCCCAGCGCAGCCCGTAGGAGAGCGTCAGATCCTCGGTGGCCCGCCACTCGTCCTGCACGAACGCGCCACCGGAACGGTAGCGGGCTCCGCGAGTGTAAGGTTCCGAAACGGCGGCGCTCGACAATTCGCCGAGCAGGAAGCTCGCGAACGAACTGCCCAGTGAAGTGTACTGCGGCGAGCTCGGTTGGCTGGTGGTCAGGTTGGTGAACGAAAAGTTTCCGCTGCTAAGGTACCCTTCCTGTGCGTTGGTGTATTCAGGCCAGTAATTGCCGCCGAACTTCAGGCTGTGGCGTCCCTTAATCCACGACAGGGTGTCGGTTACCGTCATCCGGCCGGAGGCGTTCATGGAAAAGTCGGGTCCACCGAGCGCCCTCGGGCTGGCGACTCCGCCGCTGAAGGCGACCGCCGGAAATGCGCCCTGGTCCCACATCACACCCTGGACTCCGAGCCTCTGATTCCAGCCCTGGAATTGCGAAAGCTGCTGTGTCCGGTTAAGGTACCGGTCCGCCCCAATCGTGACATGGTTCAGCAGATTGCTGCGCACGATGTAGTCGTAATTCAGGCGGACCGTGCGATCGTGAATCGCCTTCGGTGATTGCGAGCCCTCAATGGGCGTGGTCAGCCCCCAGCCCTGGCCCGCGATGACCCGGGGGTTGAATTGATCGCTGTACATCACGGCAATCTTGTGCGCCATCGAAAAGCTGTGATCTATCTTGAGGGTGGAAACGTAGTTGCGATAACTGCCGCCGCCAGTGCGGCTATGAAAGTTGGCGGCCTGCTCCGCCGGCAGATCCGGTTCGGGAATCAGCGCAAGAATCCGTTGCGAGACGGGGCTGAATCGGTCGGCTGGAACACGGTTGCCTGGAAACTGGTCGCGCACGAATCCGCCGCCTCCGTCGGGGCGCGTGCTGCGCGGGTCGAACACCGGAACCACCGCTCCCGATCCGTTTCGCAGATTACTGAAATCGCCGCCCCGAAAATCGTCGCGCGGAGCCGTGAAGAGCGCGCCACTGGCCGACTGGTTCCAATAAACCAGTTGCTGCCCGAAGAAAAAGAAAGTCCGGTTGCGGCCGTTGTAGACTCCCGGCAGGTATACGGGCGCCCCCAGGGTGAGACCGCCTTCGTCTTGTCGAACGCGCGTGCGGTTCTTCTGAAAGAAAGACCGTGCGTTGAACGCGTCGTTGTCCAGGTAGTCGAACACGCTTCCGTGCATAGCGTTCGCGCCCGATCGGATGGTAACGTTGGTGAACCAACTCCCCGTCCTGCCGTACTCGGCGCTGAACGAATTGGTCACCACGCTAAATTCGCCCACCTGCTCCACGGCGGGTCCGTTCTCCTGAATGCCACCGCGGGCGTTGCCCTGGCTCGCCGGAGCGCCATCCAGGAACACTTCGGAATTCCCGGGGTTCGATCCGTTGACTCGCGCGCCCCAGGTGGAAGCGGTGGTGACCCCGGGAAGAAATTGCAGGAAGGCTGTGATGTCCCGCTTGCGGCCGACCACCATCAGCGGCGAATCGTGAATCTGCTTGGCTGTCAGTTGGGTCCCCAACGTGGGAGTCGAATGATCCAGCATGGGCGCTTCGGAATGTACCTCCACGCGGATGGCGACGGAGCCCAGTTGCAGGCTGAAGTCGGCCCGGACGGTGGCTTGTGACGGGAGCCGCACGTTGTCCAACTCTGCCACACGAAACCCTTCCTTGGCCGCGGTCACCCGGTACAGGCCCGTGGGGAGATTGGGCACGACATACCGTCCCGAGTCGTTGGTGGAGAGCAGAATTTCGTCGTTAGGCTCGATGCGCACGATCAAGATGCGCGCCGCCACTACCGGAGCGCCATCGGGATCGCTGACGATGCCTTCAATCGTGGCCCGGTCCGCCTGACCGAACAGCGGACACGCCACAGCCGTCAGCGCTACCAGCGCAGCGGCACGAAAGGCAGCAGCCAGTGCACGAGTTGCGGAACTGAGAGACCCCAGGGCGTGCTCCTTCCACGTTACTAGTATTTTATCGCGATTCGGGCACATCCATCGCGTCCTTCCCCGCCTCATGCATCAAACGGGCCCGGAATGCATATTCCTCACAACGCGCCAAAGATTTTTATGTGATATGCGTGAATCGGCTCGGCAACTCTGCTAACAATATACTCTGGGCCTTGTTTCCGATGAACCAGGAAGATGCCACCCGGACGGTCAACAACCTCTTTGAGGACTGGGGGCCGTTTCTGCTGCGCTGCGCCGTCCGCATGACCCGTTCTTTCGAGGACGCCGACGACATAGTACAGGAGGTGTTTCTGGCCCTGTATCGCGATCTCCGCGAGGGCAAACGCATCGACAACCCGAAAGCCTGGACGCTCGGCGCCATGCGGAACCAGGTGCGCAAACACGCCCGGTACCTGCGGCGCCAGGCCGAAGAACTACAGCCGTCTGACGTCTTGGACCT
>VFSW01014263.1_pt1 | contig 10992 bp, 9 predicted proteins | sample 5358111 | NCBI WGS metagenome assembly VFSW01 (sample SAMN11554181, study PRJNA540505) | mine drainage metagenome | isolation source: sediment from site ElyBrook_90M | place: USA: Ely Copper Mine, Vershire, VT | collected 2017
GCCGGATCTGGTTCGAAGAAGACGGGCAATACAGGACCGGCGATTATTGGATCATTCCGGCCAGGACGGAGACGGGGGATGTGGAATGGCCCCGCAGCGGGGGAGAGCCTGTTGCCCAGTCGCCTCGGGGGATCCGGCACCACTATGCACAGTTGGCCCTTGTGACGGCCCGCGAGACGGGCAAGGGCCCCCTGATCGTCACCGAATTCCACGACTGCCGCGCCGTCTTTCCGCACCTGGCCAACGATGCCCTTCATGTGGTCGGCGTCAACTGGCTGAACGATAGCACCGTTCTTTATGACGAATCGTTCAACGAGAATCTCCTGAGTGTCGGCTTCCAGATCATCCTCGATGATGCCCCCGATTCCTGGACCGTCAATTCGTCGACCATCACGATAACACTGGAGTTCCCCAACGGTCTCTCCCTGATTGTCAACGGAGACATCAAAGTGAAGAACAACGTCATCTCCTGGCGCATACTGCCACAAGCCAAGAAGGCGCCGGCGAACACCAACTACCTGGATGTGGGATTAACGGAAATGCCCGATATCGGCGGAATGATCATCGTGCCCGAGGCGCCCCACCGGGTGCGGATCAGCCTGAAGGGGCGTCTCATCTGGCGGACCTGTTGCGACCGGCGGATCTACCTCGACGGCCAGGTATTCGGCCGACCCCGGTACGTCCTCGATGAAAACGGCGACAGGGTCGCCAGGTGCGATCTTGTCCTTCCCAGCGGCGCCGGGGACCGGGCCAGCGATTTCGAGTGCTGGTTTTACCTCATGCTGCCTGAAAAAAAATCCGGACCGACCAAAGCGGCCACCGCTTCTTAAACAAACGACGCCCCGGGGAAGGGAAAACGGAAAGGAAGCTGACGGCGGATTCGCCTCATAACGTTGTACAAACCGGCTCTGGTGCTGGCGCACCTGATGACAGAGGAGAGGGTTCGTGGCGAACAGAACAGGGTTGGTTACGGCGAAGAGCCTCAATGTGAGGCCGGTGCCCTCGACAGAACAGCCACCGGTGGCATCACTCCCACGGGGAACACGTGTCGAACTGCGGGAAGCGGTGGCAGGGTGGTATCGGATTCGGGCCGGCTCGGTGAGCGGCTATGTCTCGGGCGACTACATCACCGTCATCGACGAGACACCGGTTGCCGACTACCTCTGGGAGATGGAACTGCTGCGCACGGCCCAGTTGGCACCCCCCCGGGAGAAGGCGGTTCCTCTCCTCTCGCGGCATACCGCGGTCCAGAAAATGGCTGCCGGTATATGGAACCGCCAGGGGGGGCTCCTGGAGATACTCTGCGGAATAATCGAGGTGGCGCCTGCCTGCGCCGTCGCGGTACTCTCCGTCGAATCCGGCGGGACGGGGTTCGACGCGAACAACCGGATGATCATCCGCTTCGAGAACCACATCTTCTGGAACCTGTGGGGAGAGAAGAACCCGGATGCCTTCAACGTCCATTTTCGCTTCAATCCCCGGAAGAAATGGCTCGGGCACCAGTTCCGGGAGAATCCCGCCGGGGCCTGGGATGACTTTCACGGCAGCCAGGACGGCGAGTGGCGGGTCTTCGAATTTGCGCGCACCCTGAGGGAGAACGCTGCCCTGAATGCCATCAGCATGGGTGGCCCGCAGATCATGGGGTTCAACTGCGCCAGGCTCGGCTATGATTCGGCGAAGGAGATGTTTGACCGCTTTTCCCAGAACATCCGGTACCAGATCCTCGGATTGTTCGATTTCCTCCGCGGGCACGGCAGCACTTCGGCCATGATCGAGGCGCTGCAACAGGAGGATTACGTCAGGTTCGCCTCTCTCTACAACGGCCCTGGCCAGGCGCCGGAGTACGGCGCTCGGATCGAGAACGTTGTCAGGGCGTTTCAAAGCCTGTGAAATAAAGCAGGTTGATCCTTCACCCAAGCCTATATCGTGATCTGCATCCCTTCCCGGGCAAAGAGGATTTCCGGTCCCCCCGAGGGATCGCGGCGACAGTACGCCGACGCCAATGCATCGATCTCGGCATCGGTTCTTCCCGGGTCGTGGTGGAAGAGGACGAGCTTTTTCACACGGCCCCGCCGGGCCGCTGCAATGGCATATTCGATGGATGTGTGCCCCCACCCCACCCGGGAAGAGTCATACTCCTTTTGAAGATACTGGGCGTCATGGATCAGGAGGTCGGCCCCGGCGAAGAACTCTTCCAGGCGGCTGTTTTCCCGATCGGCGGCTATCTGGCCCTCATAGGCGGTACGATCGCTGCTATTAGAAGAATCGGAAGGTTCAGCGAAAAGATTGCAAAACGGTTCGGTATCGTACACGGTACAGACAATCCGCCCGTGATGCTCAAAGCGGTAACCGAGGCACAAAAGGGGATGGTTCAGGTACCGGGTGGTAACCTCGATGCCGTCTCCGAGGTCAAAATGCCCCTCCTTTATGTCGCGATAGACCATCTGGGCGGCAACTTCTACAAGGCGGACGGGGAAATAGTGGTAACTCATCTGGGAGCCGATCACATTTTCCAGGGGGTCTTCATCATAGGTCGCCGGCCCGTAAATACGGAGTTTCGTCCCCTGGACATACAGGGGGGCAAAGAAGGGGAAGCCGATAATATGATCGATGTGAGTGTGGGTGAAAAAAAGATCCGCTTCTACAGGACCCCGATGCTGATCGTGGATCAGCAGATGATCGCCCAGCTCACGAATACCCGAACCGGCATCGATGATGACGATTCTTTGGGAATCAGGGAAACGCAGTTCTACGCAAGCGGTGTTTCCTCCGTATTTGACCGTGTGCTCCCCCGGAGAGGGGATCGACCCTCTCACGCCCCAGAACCTGATATCCATGCTCATATCATCCTTCGGTTGCCACCTGCAGAAAAATTCTCGCGTTTTCGATGTCTTCCAGCACGCTTTCTCGAATCGCCTCGATACGGGCAGGATCGAGGCCGACCGTTTTTTGTAGCCGCTCCATCAATGCCGCTTGCGGCGGCACATCTCCCGCGGCCCCGATATGCCAGTGGTTGGCATAGCAATTCGCCAGGCAGGCGATGCCGATGAAACGGCGATCGTCACTCCCGCCACAGTCGAGGTCATGATGGTGAAGACAGACATCGGAGAAATTCCGGTGCAAACGCCATTTTTCGGCGATCATCCCGCCGACGGTGCAGTGATCAATGCCAAAAACGATCTTCTCTGCCTCGTGGAGACTCATCCGGCCGGTTATCACAGATTCAAGGGCACTGTTGTACTTTTCCGGATAACAATGATTGAGCGGTATTTTCCCCAGATCATGGAGAAGCCCGGCTACAAAATACTCTTCCTGCTCCGTCACGGGGATTCCCGTCTGCCGGGCAAACGATCGAGCGATGACGCCCACGCCGAGCGAGTGGACCCAGAAATCTTCCATAGATAATGAGCGGAACGAATCCATCCCGCCGATACTCTCCAATACAGCGGTGCTCAGGGCAAGATTTTTGACGGTATTGAGTCCCAGCAAGATGATTGCGTGGATCAGGGACGTTACTTCTTTCCCCAAGGAATAATAAGCGGAATTGACCAGTTTCATAACCCGGCCGGTGAGGACCGGATCCAGGGAGATGACCCTGTTGAGGTCATGCGATGAGGTTGCGGGACGATTGCACACCTCGAAGACCTTTGTCACGGTCGGGGAGAACCCGGGCATCCGGTGGATAAAATCGAGTATCAACTTATCGGTCATGAAGGCACCCGAGAGCGATATGCATCGCTGTAGCAATTTTCCGCTTTTCGGTATTGCCGGCGAAGAGCAATGCGACTCTATCCGATTTATCGGAAAATGTTAAGCCCTTTTCGCTTAACTCTTTGCAATCTCCGGCCGCTTTTCCTTCCGTCCAATGTTCAGCATAAGCACGACGGAGAAGCAGGAAATAATCCCGAGACCGATCCAGGCGATATAATAACTTCCCGTTGTGTCGAAGATGAAACCGGTCAGCGTCGGACCAATCATCGCACCGATTGCCCCGATGCCCATGACCAGGCCGATGAGACGGCCGAAGGCGGCCCTGCCAAAGTATTCGCCGAGGAGCGCTCCCCGGACGGAGGTCCCCCCGCCGTAACCGATCGGAAACAGGATAAGGAAGAGGACCATGATCCACCAGACATCCACATAAAACAGGGAGAACATCCCCAGACTCATCATGCCCAAGGATAACGCGAGGGTGTACCGCTTGTCGAAGTAATCGGCAAGCCAGCCGAAGCCAAACCGTCCCAGGATACTGATGACGGAAACCCCGGCGGCGATCAGCCCGGCGGTTGCCCGCGGGACCTGGAGAAAATTCAGGTAGGGCATGATATGGGTGATTACGGCGGCCACCGCCATCATCCGGATCGCCTCGCTGAGGGCCAGGAAGATAAATGCCCTGTGCCTCAGGGCGTCCAGAAGATCTACCTTCTCCGGCTTGCCGTCACTTTTTTCCGTTCTCGCCGCCGGAGGCGGATCCGGGTCAATCTCTATGCCGTCGGGATGGAGGCCGCACTCCTCCGGGGTGTCGCGGATGACCAGAACGAGGGGAATCCCGATGAGCCATGTCGCCGTGCCAAGGATGATCACGGCCGTCCGCCAGCCGAAATCATCGATCAGCCAGACGATGACGGGAATAAGGAAGCCGCTGGCGCCGAAACCGGAGGTGAGGATCCCCAGCGCCAAGCCTGCCTTCCTCTGGAACCAGTTGACGGCGACGTGCATCAGGACAACACCGGTGCAGCCGCCTCCCCCGAAAGCGATCAGGATGATGCTCGCATAGAACATCCAGAGCGCTCGGGTGAAACTGAGCATGACAAAACCGAGGCCGACGGTGATCACACCCAGCATGGCAAGCCGCCGTGAACCATAGCGGTCAACGAGGAAGCCAACCAGGGGGGAAAGGAAGCTCATCTCGATGCCCCGGAGGCTCAGTGCAAAGGAGACCTGGGTGTAGCTCCAGCCGAACTCCTTGACGAGAGGATCGAAGAAGGCGGTGAAGCCGAAGAAGGTGAATGCGCCCGTAATAATGCCGATGATGAAGCAGGCAAGGATAATCCACCATCCGCAAAAGACCTCGTGTAATCCCGGGAAAAGCCGGAATGGCAATGGATGACTCATAAATTGGGCAATTAATCAGACCGGCGAGTCACTGTCAAGGCGAAATTACGGAAATATCTTCCGGTTTCATGCATGTCGTTTTTAAAAACGATTGACACACCATCCCGAATACCATTAAAGAAATCCCATAAGGTGCATGACCCGCACATCCCGGATGCTCAGTGTGAGGAGGAAGTGATGGAAGCATTGTCAAGAATGACCGTCGGTGATCTCTTTGATGCGGTGGCCTCCCGGTTCCCCGACAGAGAGGCGCTGGTCGATATCCCCCAGCAGCGAAGGTATTCCTACCGGGAGCTCCAGCGGATCGTCAACCGGCTGGCCGTAGGGTTTCTGAAGCTCGGCATTGAGAAGGGGGAACACCTCGCCATCTGGATGCCCAACCGTTCCGAATATATTATCGCGGAGCTCGCCGCGGTGAAGATCGGCGCAGTTTTGGTGAGCGTCGACACGAATGCCCAGCCCCAGCAGTTGGAATACCTCCTCGAGCAATCGGACTCCCAAACCCTGATCCTTGCCGAAGGGATCAAGGGCACGGGCACTGTCGCGACCATCCGCCGGCTCTGCCCAGAGATCGATCGTTCTGAGGCAGGACGCCCGGAGTACCGCACCCTTCCTGAGCTGAGACGCATCATCGCGATCGCGGACCGGCGCCTCCCGGGGATGCTCGCCTGGAGTGGCATCCTGGAGTCGGGAAGCGACATTCCCGACCTTCTCCTTGCCGAGCGGCAGCGCTCATGCCATACGGACGACGTCGCCACCCTCCTGTACACCTCGGGAACGACCGGGGCGCCTAAGGGGGTGATGTCGACGCACGCCGGGATCGTCAACACCACGCTTGCCAGCGCGGATAACCAGCGGCTGACGGAGGAGGATCGGCTCTGCCTCTCCGTCCCGCTCTCGCACATGTTCGGCTGTGTCTGCGTCACGCTGGCGGCGGTGGTCAAGGGGGCCACCATCGTCATCCCCGCCGAGGGCTTCGATCCGAAGTGCCTACTCGCGGCGATTGCCGGCGAGCGGTGCACCGCGATTTACGGATCTCCCGGCTCATTCATCGCCATGCTGGAGGATCCGGACTACAAGCAATTCGACCTCCGCTCCCTCCGGACCGGGATCATGGGAGGGGCGCAATGCCCCCTGGACGTGATGAAGCGGGTCGTGGAAGAGATGGGGGCGCGGGAGATCGTCATCGGTTACGGCCAGACCGAGGCCTCCTCCTGGATCACGATGACCCGGCCGGATGATCCCCTGGAATTGCGGGTTTCCACGGTCGGGAGGCCCCTTCCCCCCGTGGAGGTGAAGCTGATCGATCCCCGGAGCGGCCGGGAGGTCCCCACCGGCGCCGTGGGCGAGATCTGCGCCCGGGGGCTCAACATGAAGGGCTACTACAAGATGCCGGCCGCCACTGCCAATGCGATCGATCCCGAGGGATGGCTCCATACCGGGGATCTCGGAACCATCGACGCGAACGGGTACGTGCGGACAGCCGGGCGTATCAAGGAGGCGATCGTCTGCGGGGAAGAGACGATCTATCCCGCCGAGATCGAAGAGATCCTCTTCAGCCATCCGAAGATCTCGAACGCGCAGGTATTCGGCGTCCCCGGCAAGACCTCCGGGGAGGACGTCGCCGCATGGATCAAACCGGAGGAGGGTGCCGCGATCACCGAGGAGGAGGTTCTCAACTACTGCCAGGGAAAGCTCCCCGATTCCCGCCTGCCGCGCTACATCAAATTCGTCAAAGAGTTCCCCACGACCCCACTCGGCAAGGTTCAGAAGTTCCGGATGCGGGAGATCGCCATCAAAGAGTACGGGTTGGGAAGAGGGGTCATATGACCCCTCTTCCGTACATTGCGAGCATCATTGATCGATTAATCATCTTCACTCACGATACTTGAACGAAAGATTTAACCTGATCCTGAAGGCGGTTATCTTTCCGTTCTCGACGGTGACATCCTGCCTCACGACCTCCGCAACCCTCAGCTCTTCGAGGGTTTTTGCGGCGGTCGCCAGGGCCTGCTGGGTGGCATCTTCCCACGATTTTGGACTTGTTCCTACAATTTCGACGATTTTGTACACGGACATAACAGTTCCTCCTTTCTTTCATTGGCTGAATCAGTTAACCGATTATTCTCAAGGTCTCCACAGACCTTTACGCTTCGAGTGAATACCAGGAGGAACCCGCGGGAGTAAAAACGTGATCTGAGCAGGCAGTGTAAGGAAATTTACAGATAGCTTATCACTGCTCCCTCTTTTGTCAATCAGATTGATTGATCAGATTTATTGATCAAATTGATTTATAGAAACCCATATTCCCCCTCCCCAGGCCCCGCCAACCCGCCAGGAGCGCCACGGCGGCAAGCGGGCAGAGGACGGCGAAACCCCAGGTGAAGGAGCCGAGCGAGTCCTTGGACCACCCGAACAGCAGGGTGAATGCCACCGCCCCGAGGTTCGCCAGGAAATTGATGCAGCCGAGCAGGGCACCCAGCGAATCGGCCGGCGCCGACCGGTTGGCCAACTGAAACAGGGCCCCGAAGATAACCGAGCCGAACCAGGCCCCCAACAGCGCCAGCCCCAAGACCGCCGCGGGTTCGGGGATAAGGGCCAGTCCCCCGAAGAGCATGCAGAGGGCGAGGATCGATCCGTGCGCGACGGCGTAGGGAGAGAGCCGGAAGATGATGAATCCCCCGGAGATCCTCCCCAGGCCGCTGACGAGCATGACCAGGGCGCCCCCCCAGGCGAGCTGAGTCGCGCTGCGGCCGGGCGAGACCTCGGCCAACAGCGACGGGACCCAGTTGCCGAAGCTGAGCATCGATCCGTACGACACCGCATGGTAGATCCCCAAAAGCCAAGCCGACCGCATTTTCACGATGCGTCGCAGGGGCAGGAGCGGCCGAATAACGGCGAGGGGCGCGCCTTTGAGGACCGGCACGAAGAGCAGTTGCAGCAAACAGAGGATCGCCGGCGTCAGGAACACCCATTGCCACCCCGCCCGGGCGATGGCGGGGATACAGAGGTACGCCAGGATGCTTCCCAGGGAGAAGAGGCCGGCGAAAAACGCCTGGTAGGCGCCCGCCCGCCCTTCGGGGGCAGAGATTGCCAGCATCTTCAGGGTCGCCAGCCAGCCCATCCCGGTTCCCAGACCGGTGACGATCCGGCCGGCAATCCCCCAGCCCAGGACCGGGCTGACGGCCGGCATCGCGCTCCCAACGCACATGCAGGCGTAACTCAAAAATTGGGTGCGGCGGACCCCCAACCGATCGACGATCATCCCCGCGGGGAGCTGCATGATCGTGTGCGGCCAGAGGAGCGCGCTCATGAGGACCGAGATCTGGGTGTACGAAACCCCGTAGAGCGTCATGAGTTCGCTGAGCACGGGCGGGATGTTCATCATAATGATGCCGAAGTTGAATCCGGTCACAAGCGCGAAGACGATCTCGATATTCATTTCCCGTTACCCGCCGCTTTTTGATCTGCAACCACCGGCACAGCACCCCGCATATTGAGGCCGGTTTCCCTGTCGCCCAGTTTCCCATTGACACACCGCAGTTCTTATCTTATAGCTCACTCCCAAAAAGCAATGGTTATTACTCCGGCAATTGTATACGACAAGTCTTTCTTATTGGTCACACCGGCGAAAGCCGGTGTCCGGTGCGATTCCGGATGCCGGATCGAGTCCGGCATGACAAGGGCTGACCTATTCACGCGCCGGAGTAATAATCCATAGGGGGAGAAAATGCTGATAGTAGATGCGCAGGTCCATATCTGGAAAAGCGGGACGCCGGTGGCGATCCACCGGCAAATTCCAAGTTACACCGCGGACGAACTTCTGCAGGAAATGGACGAAGGCGGGGTGGACGCCGCGCTGCTGCACCCGCCATGCTGGGATCCGAATGCCAACGAGATCGCCATCGAAGCGGCCGGCAAGCATCCGGACCGCCTGGCGGTGCTGGGATTCTTCGACGTCAGCCGTGCGGAGAACCGTTCGCTGATTGCCGGCTGGAAGTCTCAGCCGGGGATGCTGGGGCTGCGCTTCGCCTTCCTGCGCAAAGGGCAAGAAAACTGGCTGACCGACGGCACCATGGACTGGGTGTGGTCCGCCGCCGAACGCGCGGGCCTACCGGTCGGCCTGCTCGTACCGAACAAGCTGAAGATAGCCGCACAGGTCGCCGAGCGGCATCCTGGGCTGAAGCTTCTGATCGACCATATGGCGCGTGTGCGCCATACCAGGGACGATGCCGCTTTCGTCGATCTCGGTGAACTGCTGGCCTTGGCCAAGTACCCCAACGTTGCGATCAAGGCAACCGGCGCTCCGAGTTATTCGAGCGATCCTTACCCCTATCGCAATATCCACCAGTATTTGCACCGTATCTTCGACTCGTTCGGACCCGAGCGCATGTTCTGGGGCACCGACATCACCCGGATGCCCTGCACGATGCGCCAGTGCGTAACGATGTACACCGAAGAAATGCCGTGGCTCAAGGGGCGTGATCTCGAGCTGGTCATGGGCAGAGCGCTCTGCGACTGGATTGGCTGGAATCTACCGATGCGCCCGTAATAGCGCGCCGGCGGCCTGATCCAGCGCCGGATTCCCGTTTATGCAGGGGTGACGGTCCTCTTTCTGAGTATGCCGCAGCCCTGCAAGGGGATGATTTTTACTCCGGAGCCGCCACGGTGTTCCTGAGAAGGCCGATGCCCTCGATCTCGACATCCATCACATCCCCCACCTTCACGTTGCAGACGCCCGGGGGGGTCCCCGTCCAGATTACATCGCCGGGGCGCAGGGTCATGAAGCCCGAGATGAAGTTCACCAGGCGGGGAACGGAAAATATCATAAGACTCGTATGGCCTTCCTGCTTCAATTCGCCGTTCACCCAGCTTCGGATGGCCAGGTTGTGAGGATCGATGCCGGTGACAAGACAGGGTCCCAGAGGCCCCGAGCCATCGAAGCCCTTTGCCCGGGTCATCCACCTGTCTTTTTTCACCAAGTCCATCGCCCCGAGCTCGTTGCCGCAGGTATAGCCCAGGACGTAGTCCATCGCGTCCTTTTCCGCCACGTTGCGTGCCTGCCGTTTGATCACCACGCAAAGCTCGGCCTCGTAGCGCATCTCCTTGGCGATGGCGGGAAAAGCCATGCTTTCCAGAGGACCAATGACCGCCGTAGCCGGTTTAAAGAAAATGATCGGCTCAGCCGGCTCTTCCCAGCCCTTGTCCCTGAGACGGGCCTTGTAGTTCATGCCGCAGGCCACCATGATCGTCGGCTCAGCCGGGGCCAGGAGCTTGACTTCCGAAAGGCGGCAGAGCTTTCCGCCTTTCTTGAACTCACCGTAAAGATTGCCCTCCAGCGTGCAGACCGTGTCAGGCTCCTCCAAGATCCCCCATTGACTTTTTCCATGGAATTGGAACCGCAGAATTTTCATCATTCTCCTCTCCAGTTTCAGCTTTGCAGAGTGTCATCGTGCCGGTACGATAAGCATTATCAATTTATTACTCAAGCAGTATTTGAACTGCCCCGCCCATATGTTCGGTCATTATTTCTATATTATTCCAATAGATGAGAATGGATGCTTGACAATTTTATAGAATATAAAATATAGATTCGACGGAACGAAGCGTGCCAACCGGTCAAATGAGAGAAAAGCAAAGTCATGATGGTGGGTTAAAGGAGGATTTATGCAAAAATCAGTCGGAAAGTTTTTGTTGGTTCTATCGATCATCGGTTTGGGCGCCATCGCCGGATCCGGCCTGCCCTGGGCTCAGGAATGTTCGGCGGCGGGGCCGCAGCCGGTGGTCATGGCGGCAACACCTCTCGTGAAAATGGCGGACATCGGCCACATTATCCTCATGGGAACCGGATTTAAGCCGGGGGAGGAACTCTATCTGTAT
>VFSW01014264.1_pt1 | contig 10992 bp, 7 predicted proteins | sample 5358111 | NCBI WGS metagenome assembly VFSW01 (sample SAMN11554181, study PRJNA540505) | mine drainage metagenome | isolation source: sediment from site ElyBrook_90M | place: USA: Ely Copper Mine, Vershire, VT | collected 2017
GGCGGGATGGGGCATGGTGGCGGCGGCGGACATGGCGGTGGCGGCGGCGGACATCGGTAAGCCGGGGAATATCGGAAAGCTGGTCACGCTTTGAGCGCGGAGTTTATGCTCATTGCGCCGCCAGCGAGGTTCCTAATTTTGACGGCGCGGCATCCGAGTGCTTCCATCTTGCGGGCGATGCCGCGCTGGGCCGGGTAATGTTGCATCGACGCGTAGATGTAGGCATGGGTGGCGGCATCCCTGCAAAACACTTTGCCGAACCACGGGACAAAAACTTTCAGGTAAGTGTTGTAGGCGCGCCGCCAAAACCGGTTGTCCGGCTTGCCAAAATCAAGGATAAGGAGCCGCGCACCGGGACGCGCCACGCGGCACATCTCCTCCAAACCTTGCTCCCAACTTGACAGGTTGCGCAAACCGTACCCGGTGGTTACGATGTCAAATGAATTGTCCGCAAACGGTAGCTGCAGCGCATCTCCTTGGATGAACTTGAGCGCGGCGTCCGCGGGGCCGCCGGCGACTGGAAACTGATCGGATTTCTTGGCCGAGCGCGCTTTTTCCGCGCGCCGCTGCGCGATTTCCAGCATGGCCGGGCTGAAATCAAGTCCAATGACTTCGGCGCCCCGGCGGTGCAGCGAAAGGGCGATATCTCCGGTGCCGCAGCACACATCCAAGGCGCGTTGTCCCTTCCTAGGAGCCGCCAGTTTCACTAACACGGATTTCCAGTGTCGATGAAGCCCAAAGCTTTGGAGGTCGTTTATAAAATCATATTTGGGCGCGATGCGCGCGAAAAGATCGGCGACGTTCGCGGCGCGCGCCGCCCCGGGAGTGTAGAATTTATTGCTCATGTTGGACAGGGCCTGGAGCCGGCCGCCGGTCCAGGCCGGTGATGATGCGCGCGCCTCGTTTGTAGGTGAGATAGGAATAGGCCCACTGCATGAGGACGATTATTTTGTTGCGAAAACCGATCAGGAAAACCAAATGGACTCCCAGCCACATGAACCAGGCCACGAATCCTGAGAGGTGCAGTTTGCCCAATTCCGCCACTCCGGCGGACCTTCCAATTGTGGCCAGAGTTCCTTTGTCTCGATAAGAAAAAGGCGGGGGATTGCCTTTGCGGGATTGCAATTCCCCGGCAATCACGGCGCTGGCATACCGCGCCATTTGCATTGCGGCGGGCGCCACGCCGGGGACGGGTTTGCCGTTGGTGTCGAGGACCGAGGCCATGTCGCCGATGACGAAGACTTCAGGATGGCCGGGGAGGGTCAGGTCGGGCTGGACTTTGATCCGGCCGGCGCGATCCATTGGCGCGCCCAATTTTGCGGCGTCGGGAGCGCCCGAGACTCCGGCGGCCCAGATAATGTTACCCGCGCGGATTTGGCTATTGTCCAGTTCCACGCAACCTTCGGTGATGGATTTGACGTGCGCGGCAAGGCGGACTTGGACGCCGAGATGCTCGAGTTGTTGGCGGGCTTTGACGGAAAGGTCTTCGGGCAAATGGCCAAGCACACGCGGCCCGGCTTCAATCAAAATGACGCGGGCCTTGCGCGGATCAATCCGCCGGAAATCTTTGCGCAGAACAAAACGGGCCAATTCCGCAAACGCGCCCGCCAATTCAACTCCCGTGGGGCCGCCCCCGACGACGACAATTGTTAGCAGCTGGTTGACCCGCTCCGGTTGGGGTTCATCTTCGGCCCGCTCGAAGGCCATAAGAATTCGGCGGCGGATGCGCAGAGCATCATCGAGAGTCTTCAGGCCGGGGGCGGCGGCTTCCCATTCGGGGTGTCCGAAATAGCTGGTGACGCCGCCAAGAGCCAGGACGAGGTAATCGTAATTGAGCACATTTCTTTCCAAGACCACCTTGCGTTGCTCCAATTGAAAATCGAGCACTGAATCGAGCAGCACCGTGACGTTGGGCTTGCCCGCCAGGATGGAGCGAACGGGCTGGGCAATGTCCGTGGCGGCCAATCCGGCGGAAGCCACCTGATAAAGCAATGGCTGAAAGAGATGATGATTCTGGCGGTCCACGAGTGTTATCGCGGCGCCATTGAAATTAAAACTCTGGCAAAACGTCAGCCCTCCAAATCCTGCGCCCAGAACCACAATTCGCGGAGCCGCATCGTCCATAATGCCTAATGATTCGCCTTTGGGCGCAAAAAGCAATCGCACAAAGCTCGCGGAAATTTTTGGAGGCGCAATCCGATTTTAACGCTTGATTGGCGGAGGGTTAGAAGATACTTTCGGGCACTTCGACCTTGTGATTTAAAAGTGCGGGCCTGGTTTCCGCCGGTGGCGGATCAAAAGCCGGCGGCTTGGCGCGTGGCAGACGCACAAAAGACGCGACGCCGGTCGAAGTTGATTGCAATCAATGGCTTGACTGTTATAGTCGCTGCCGTTCGCCAAAATGTTACATAGAGATCGTCAAATTCGTATTCGGCTCCACCAGGGGATTGACGGCGCATTGTGCGCGATTGGGCTGTTCGCGGCGCATTATGTGCGGGCGCGGTGGCCCGGCTATCATTCAGCCGACCCGATTACGCCGTTTTTCCAGGATTACTTTTGGCTTTTTCTTGTGGTGATCCCCCTGGCGATTCTGGTGCTGGAAAGCGCCGGCTTTTACAAACGGCCAGTTTTTTCTCCACGCCGGCAGATGGCCTGGCAACTGGCCAAGGCGTGTGCTGTGTGCATCATGGGCCTGATTATATTGATGTACCTGTTGCGGCGGGAGGCCGCGGCGCGCGGCGTGATTGTTCTTTTTGGGGTTTTCAGTTTCGGGTTGGTATATGCCAAGGAGGAGTTGGTGCGCTGGTTTCACCACAGCAGGCTTGGCAAGCCGCAATTCAAGAAGCGGATCGTGCTCATTGGCGGCCCCGACGAGACACGAAGCCTGCTGACGGCGGTTGCCAGCGAGCACGATTTCGTGGTGTCGGCTCAATTGGATTTGAACCAAATCTCAATCGAAGAGATGGTTTCTTATTTGCACGAGCACTCGGTCAATGGCGTGATCCTCAGCGCCAGCCGCACTTATTTTGGGCGCGTGGAGCAAGCCATTCAAGCCTGCGAGTTGGAAGGCATCGAGGCCTGGCTGGTGGCCGACTTTTTCAAGACGCAGATTTCGCGCACAAGTGTGGACGACTTCTACGGCCGGCCCGTGCTGGTGTTTCATTCCGGCCCGCAGATGCCTCTGGCGGCAATGCTCAAGCAAGTTATCGATACCGTTGGCGCACTGGTGTTGCTGGTTTGTTTCTCGCCGTTCATGCTGGCGGCGGCCATAGCCATCCGGTGCACTTCGCGCGGGCCAGTTCTGTTCCGCCAGCAACGCAGCGGTTTGAACGGGGAGCCGTTTACGATGTATAAGTTCCGCTCAATGGTCACCGACGCCGAGCAACTCAAGCATGAACTGGCCGTCTTGAACGAGATGTCCGGGCCGGTTTTCAAAGTCGCGCGTGATCCGCGCATTACGGCGGTGGGGCGGATCTTGCGGAAATTCAGCATTGATGAAACTCCGCAATTGCTCAACGTCGCGCGCGGGGAAATGAGCCTGGTGGGACCGCGGCCGTTGCCGGTGGATGAGGTCAGGCGGTTTGACGACATGGCCCATCGCCGCCGTTTGAGCGTCAAACCCGGCCTGACATGCCTTTGGCAGGTGGGCGGAAGAAATAATGTGACTGATTTCAAAGAATGGGTGCGATTGGACCTGGAGTACATTGATCATTGGTCGTTGTGGCTGGATTTCAAAATCCTTTGGCTGACCGTCCCGGTGGTTTTGTTGGGAAAAGGCGCCCGCTGAGCCTTCCGCTGATTATTATGTCCCCCAGGAAAAACAGAGGTCCCGCACCCTCCAACCCAACGTCCGTGGTGACCGGCGGCGCCGGTTTCCTTGGTTCGCATCTGGTGGATTACTTGCTGGAAAAAGGGCACAAAGTAATTGCGATCGACAATCTGGCCACCGGCACAGTGGACAACATATCGCACCGGGCTGGCGACAAGAATTTCAAATTCATTGAGCAGGACGTGACGGAGTTTCTCTTTTTGTCCGGGCCGGTGGATTACGTCTGGCATTTTGCCTCGCCGGCCAGCCCGATTGATTACCTGGAATTGCCGATTCAAACGTTGAAGGTCGGTTCGCTGGGCACACACAAGGCGCTGGGCCTTGCGATGCACAAGTCGGCGCGGTTTCTTCTCGCCTCAACCTCTGAGATTTACGGGGATCCGCTGGTCCATCCGCAGACCGAAACTTATTGGGGGAATGTCAACCCCATAGGTCCGAGGGGATGTTACGACGAATCGAAGCGTTTTGCCGAGGCGTTGACGGTGGCCTACAACCGCGAGCACCATGTCAACACCAAGATCGTCCGCATTTTCAACACCTACGGTCCGCGCATGCGTTTGCATGACGGGCGCGTGGTGCCGGCATTCATCAACCAGGCCTTGGAAAACAAACCGCTGACAGTTTTCGGCCACGGCAAGCAGACGCGCAGTTTTTGTTATTGCTCGGATTTAATCGAGGGCATTTATCGCCTGATGATGAGCCAAAGCAACGGGCCCATCAACATCGGCAATCCGGACGAATTGACGGTGCTGGAGTTTGCAAAGGAAATCATCAAAGCCACAGGCTCAAAGAGCAAAATTGTTTATAAGCCGCTTCCGGAGGACGACCCGAAGCAGCGCCAGCCCGACATCACGCGCGCCAAAACCATTTTAAAATGGGAGCCTCGCGTGTCGCTCGCCGAGGGTTTGGCCAAGACGATTGCCCATTTTCAAAGAGATTCCAAAAGTTGATTTTTGGCGCTAATTTCACGCTTTTTGCGTGAGTTTGACGGGGGTTTTAGGCGGGCGGCGCGGGCATGCCGCATCAAGGGTCGACTCAAAGGCATGAGTATGAGGGGCAAAAGGCGAAACGAGACGCGCGCCGGTTTCGGCGGCATGGCACGGCATGTATTTAGCTAAAGAAAAGATTTCTTATCAAAATGATTGACCGCCCGCGCGGTATAAAGTAACTACCACGGACTTTTTGAGAGCGACGGTGGCGTGAGAGTTAGTAGAAGCGCGGGAGAAAGCGCAGGTGTTCAATGTTAAAATCAAAATCATTCTTGGCGGCCGATTTTGGGGCGGGGACCCTCAAATTGGCCGAGTTTGAGCAGAACGACGCCGGAGGTTTGCGCCTGCGGCAGTACGGCGTCAAGGCGCTGGGCATTGAAGGAGCGCAGGAATCCACGCGGGAAAGCAGCATCGTCAAGGCATTGCAGGAATTGCTGAGTCAAAAGAGCGTTGTCGCCAAGCAGATTAATATCTGCGCGCCGGGCTTCCATGTGTTTTCCAAGTTCGTCAAGCTGCCCCCGGTGGACACCTCCAAGATCACCCAAATTATCCGCTATGAGGCCCAGCAGAACGTCCCTTTCCCGCTGGACGAAGTGGTGTGGGATTATCAAATTCTGGGCACTTCGCCCACCAACGAGCTGGAAGTGTTGCTGGTGGCCGTCAAATCGGAGATTGTGGAGGGTTTGTTTCGCGTGGCCGAAGGAGCGGGCTTGCACTTGAGTCTCGTGGATGTTTCACCGGCGGGATTGTGCAATTCCTTCCGCTATAATTACGGCGACGTGGAGGGCTGCAGCATGTTGCTGGACATCGGCGCCAAGACCAGCAACGTGCTTTTCTTTGAAAAGGGCAAGGTCTATTCGCGGAGCATAAACATCGGCGCAAATTCCATCACCCAGGATTTTGCCAACGAAGCCAAGCTGAAATTTGCCCAGGCCGAAGCGATCAAGATCGAGAAAGGGTCTGTGGGTCTGGGCGGCGCGTACGAGGAGCCGGAAGATCCGCAAGCGGCCTCAATCGCCAAAGTTGCCCGCCAGGTGATGACGCGCCTGCACATTCAAGTCAACCAGACCATTCAGTTTTTCCGAGGGCAGCAGGGCGGCTCGCTTCCGCAAAGGGTGTTCTTGTCTGGCGGCGCCTCGATCATGCCTTACACGGCGCAATTCTTTGCCGAAAAGCTCAGCCTGCCGGTGGATTACTTCAATCCGTTCCGCAACATCGAGATCGATCCGACGCTGGATCTTGAGGAGCTGTCAAAATACGCCCATTCGTTTGGCGAGGTGGTGGGGCTGGGGCTGCGCGAGCTGGCGCATTGCCCGGTGGAATTGAACCTGATGCCCAAGAGTTCGATTCAACGCCAGGAATTTGGGCAGAAGAAGCCTTACCTGGTCGCATCAATTTTTGCCGTCGGGGCGGCGCTGTTTGCAATTTATGTCGTTCAGGCGCGCATCGGAGATATGCGGCGGGATGAATTGGCCAAGGTCAAGGAGCGGCTGGCCCCGTTAAGCGCCAAAGATCAACAACTTACCGCCGCCAAGGGCGAGCGTGATAAGTTGGTCAAGCAAGCCCATGACTTTATGGATCTGGCCGACAGCCGGTACTTCTGGATCACCATGCTCAACTCGTTGCACGACGTGATGCTTCAAACGGAGGCGATCTCCAAGGCGGGTCTGGTCGATCCCAAGACCGGCACGAACGTGGAGCAGGGCATCTGGATCGAGACCTTCTCGCCCATTTTGCCCAATGGCAGCCCGTTCGCGGCGGCGGGCGAAGCGGCGGGCGGCGAGGGCGGCGCGCCGGCCTCGTCCTTCAGCGCCGATCCCTTCGCGAGATATCGCAGGCAGATGCAGGTGCTGATGCAGCGTCTGCAGGCAGCGCAGGGAGCGCAGGCAATGCAGGGAATGCAGATGCCTGGAATGCCGACGCCCACGGCCAAAGCGCCGACAGGCTCTTCCAATGTGATCAGTGAAATACGAGTGCAATGCAAAGGGGTGGATCGAAACCGGATTTCGCCCACCGCAAACGCCAACCTGGCATACGCCCTTCAGCAAGCGCTGACCAATTCGCCGGTTTTTGGCGGCCCGATTACGCTGGGCGACATGAGAGGCGACATAGACACCAACACCTTTAGTTTTGACTTGACAATTCCGCTCAAACATCCCTTCAAGCTCTAAGATATGCTTTGGTTCAAACGAAACTTGTTCTTTGTCCTAAGCATGTTGCTCGGATTGGGCCTGACCGGCTGGGCGGTGTATGACAATTACAGCCTCAGCGAGAAAAACGGCACGGTGGCTGACGATCTGAAGACCACTCGCGACCAGCTTAAGAATCTCCAGGGCAAAAGCCCGCAGCCCACCCCCGAGAACATCCAGGCGACCAGAGATGACGCCAAGCGCGTCCAAGAGTACCTGGACAAGTTTCACACGGCATTTGCGCCATTTCCCACCCCGCCGCAAACGGACCAAAGGGGTTTCAAGACGATTCTGGAAACGACCATCGAGCACCTGCGCCAGGCGGCAAGCAACGCGGACGTGACGTTGCCGGCGAATTTCAATTTCTCCTTTTCTTCCCAAATGGAGAAACTTAGCTACCATGAGGATAGCATCGAGCCGTGGCTGGTGCAGTTGGAGGAGATCAAGGTTATCTGTGATATTCTCTTCACGGCACGAATCACGGCGCTGGATTCTCTCCAGCGCGTGAGCGTGTCCGAAGACGATCAAGGGGCGGCGGACTACTTGGTGGGATCCGCCATTTCGACCAATCAATTGGGCACCGTGAGCCCTTACAAAATTACGTTCCGCGGCTACAGCGAGCAGATTGCCGGTGTTTTGGAGGGCTTTGCCCGCTCCAGCCACTGCTGGATTGTCAAAGACGTGGACATAAAGCCGTCAATGGCCGCTCTGCCCGTCGTCATACCGGTTGAGCAACCCCAGCAATTCGTGCCGCCTCCGCGGTATTACAGACGCCCCTCGCCGTATGGCGATCCGCGCAATGACCCTCGTTTCCAGTTTAACGGAGGAGGGGGAAGACCGGTGCCGGGCCAATTTGCGGGGAGACCCATGTTTCCCCGGCCGATGATGCCCCAGGAACCATACGCGCAACCGACGGTTCCGTTGGGACCGGTCACAATTCTTTCGCCCAAGATTTTGTTCGTCAGCCTCTCGCTGGACTTGGTGAAGCTCAAGGAACCCGAGGTGCAAACCAACAAGCCGGTCGTCAAACTCAACGTCAACCCGCGCGGCGCCCGCGGGGCGCCGCCACCGCCCTTATGGAGTTTTTTAAACGACATTACGTGAAGATTTTTCTGAGCCTGGTTCTTGTAGGCCTGGCGTTCGTGGCGGTCCGGCTGCCCATTGCCATCACCCAGGCCAGGGAGGAATTGGATAATCCGACCGGGCCCGCGCCGAAAGCCAAGCCCGCGGCGCCGTTTGATTTGTCGCCCGAGCAAAACGCCCTCAATGAGTTGACCAACCCGCCGCACGCCGTGCTTTCCGGAGAGAACAACCTTTTCAACCCGGTCATCTGGAAAATGAAGCCCGACGGGGAATTGATCAAGATCACCAAGGAGGGGCCGGCGGCTTTGACGATCACCAACATCACGCCCCTTTATATGGTGATTGCCTATGAAGGGCCGGCTACGGGCGGCACGGGTGTTTACGACTTCCATGTGCAACGAAAATCCGAGAAGAAGACCAGGGAGTACGTCAAGCTCAACGTCAAACCCTCGTCCGGGCTGTACATTTTGCGCGCCTTCAAGGGGCCGGCCGATAATCCCACAGACATGCAATTGGAGTTGCTTGACACCAAGGAAACTGTTTGGATTACCACCAACAAGCCCTATCAACGCATTGATGGCTATGCCGCCGACATGAAATACCCGGCCGCGGAACCGATGCTAAAAAAGAAAGTGGGGGACATTATCAAGCTTGAGGGCGAGTCGTACAAAATCATTGAGATAACTAATAATGCGGTTAGAATCGAGTCAAACGCCGCCAAACAAACAAAAATTGACTGGAATAGCGCTCCGTCGTTCTGAAGACCATATCCGTATTATACAGCCAACCAAAGCCATGAAACCAGCCGCCCAATTCACTCTTCCCCTGGTCTTTCTTCTCACCCTTTCCATCCAGGCGCCCGCCAGCCGCGGCCAGGATGTCAACTCAACGGTGCCTGCGCCCGTCGCCCAAGCCGAGGCCGACCCGCCTGAGAATCCGATCGTCACCGCCGAAGAGGAAGCCGTGCGCCGGCAGGAAGCCACCATTCGCCTCCACATCAAACTGGACGAAGCCGTCGCCGCTGAAAAACGGGGGCAATTGACCGAGGCCGCAAAACGCTATCAGGCGGCGGTGGCCCTCATTCCTTTTGTCCAGATTGGCAGCCCCGTTGTTGATCAGGAAAAGAAGCAGGCAATCGTCGGATTGGACCGCGTCCGCGAGATTCTGGCCCGCCAGGCCATCGCCCAGCGCAATTATGCCGAAGCCAACGATCAAGTGGTGGCCGCGCTGAAGGTCGATCCTAACAATGAGACCTTGCGGCGGCTCAAAATGGAAATTGACAACGCCGTCGTCAGCCAACAAGGCGCCGTTCCCAGTCCCGACATGATCAAAGCCATTCCCGCCTATGAAAAGGACAAAATCGAGATCGCGACGCTGGTCCAAAACGGCAAGTTGCTTTACGAAATGGGCAAGTATGACGAATCGGAAGCGGTCCTCAAACAGGTTCTCCGACGCGATCCCAGCAATCGCGCGGCCCCTTATTACCTTGACCTGCTTAAGGAAGCCCGTTTTGCGGACAAATCGCGCGTCCGCGAATCTGTGGCAAAAAGCGCCCTGGTGCAGGTCGAGGAGGGCTGGCTGCCGCCCACGAAAAACGAGCTTTTGCCTGTGCCAAACCCGGCCACGACCAACAACCTAGTCTATACCAGCCTTGGCCGGCAACAGATTATGAACAAGCTCCAGCGCATCAGGCTTAACGAAGTGAGCTACGACCTTCCGCTGACCGAGGTGCTGAAGTTGCTCAAGGACGAGTCCAGAAAGCGCGATCCCGATCAGGTGGGCGTAAACTTCATGATCAATCCGCACTCCGACGCAGGATCCGGTTTTCTGCCGACCGACGCCGGCGGGGCGGCGGCGGCCGGCGCCGCTGCGGTCAGCACACCTTCGCCATCCGTGGATTTGTCGCAGACGCCCATCAAGATTAGCCCGCCGTTGAACGACGTCACGATGGCCCAGGTGTTGGACGCCATCATGAAGGTCGCCGACACGCCGATCCGCTTCAGCATTGAAGATTACGCAGTGGTCATTTCTCCGAAGGCGCCCGAGCCGGTTGCGCTTTATACCCGGGTTTTTCGGGTGGACCCAAACACGTTCATCCAAGGCATGCAGAACGTCACGGCGATCAATCTTAACTTTGGCAGCAGCACCACCGGCTTGGGGCAAGGCGGCGGCGCCAGCGGCGGCTTGGGGCAGGGCGGCGGCGGCGGCAGCGGCGGTGGCAGCACCAGCTTCGGCGTCGACATCCCCATGGTTCAGGTTGCCCCCGAATCGCAGGGAGGCGGCACGGGCGGTGCCGGTCTGGCCGGAGGTCCCGCCGGTCAGATTGGATTGAACTTTGTCACCAAAACCAATCAGACACTGATGAACAATCAAACCGTGCTTCAATACTTCCTGCTCGCCGGTGTCAACCTCAACGATCCGGGCAAGCATGTCTTTTTTAATGATCGCACGGGCTTGTTGATGGTCCGGGCCTCGGCCCAGGATTTGGACACCATTGAAGCGGCTGTGGAGGTGCTTAATCAGGCCCCGCCGCAGGTTTCGATCGATACCAAATTCGCCTCCATCAGCCAGGAGGACAGCAAAGGACTGGGATTTAACTGGTTCTTGGGCAACGTCACCATGGCGGGCGGCTCAATTGGCGCCCAAGCCGGAACGGCGCCTTCACTGAACGGCTCGCCCACGACGGCCAATGGCCAGAGCGGTATTTTCCCGCCCGCAACCGCCGGCCTTCAACCCTCGCCCACGGATACACTTTTGACCAGCGGCCTGCGCCAGACGTACGGGGCCGCGCAAAACAGCCTTCCCACGCTTGGCACACTTACGGGCATCCTGACCGATCCGCAATTCCGGGTCGTCATGAATGCCATAGAACAACGAACCGGCACCGACTTGCTCTCGGCGC
>VFSW01014265.1_pt1 | contig 10991 bp, 8 predicted proteins | sample 5358111 | NCBI WGS metagenome assembly VFSW01 (sample SAMN11554181, study PRJNA540505) | mine drainage metagenome | isolation source: sediment from site ElyBrook_90M | place: USA: Ely Copper Mine, Vershire, VT | collected 2017
GAAGCAAGTACAACTGCGGTATTGGTCGCTGCCGTTTGGATTCTTGTTCTACCGGCGGCCGTCCTTCGTCCATTGATCGACCCAGTCGTTCACCGTCTTCCACCAAAGCTGGGAATTCTGCGGCTTCAGCACCCAGTGGCCCTCGTCGGGGAAGTAGAGCATCTAGCTCGGCACCTTGAGTCGCTGGAGCGTGTCGAAGAGCTGGTAGCCCTCAGAGACATCGAGGCGATAGTCGAGCTGGCTGTGGATCACGAGCGTGGGCGTCTTGAAGTTCTTGGCCGACATCGCCGGAGACCACTTGCGGAAAGGGTTCTCCGCATCCGGCTTGCCGTAGTAGTCCCACGGCTTGCCCTTGAACTCCCACTCATTGAACCACATCTCTTCCGTTGAACCATAGGCCGATTCGGCGTTGAACATGCCGTCGTGCGACACGATGCACTTGAACCGGTCGGTGTGGCCCAGAACCCAGTTGGCCATGTACCCGCCGTAGCTCGCCCCCAGGGCGCACTCGCGGTTCTTGTCGATGAAGGGGTAGTGCTGCTCGGCGTAGTCCAGGCCCAGCATCAGGTCGCTGAAAGGCTTGCCGCCCCAGTCGCCGTTGACGCCATCCACCACCGCCTGCCCGTACCCGGTCGATCCGCGCGGATTGATCATCACCACAACATAGCCGTTGGCCGCAAAGAGTTCGGCGTTCCAGCGGTAGCTCCACGCATCGCCCCACGCCCCCTGCGGCCCCCCATGAATCAGAAACTTCACCGGATACTTCTTCGCCGGGTCGAACGCCGGCGGCCTGATCACGAAGCCCTGCAGCTTGGTCTTGTCCGCGGCGGTAAAACAGAAGGATTCCATCTTGGGCAGGTCGAACTGGGCAAGGAGAGATTGATTGAGATGAGTCACATCTCTGACCGTTGAACCGTTATCGGAACTCACACCGGGTTGATCGGTCACGCTTTCGATCGTGTCGCCCATTCCAATCAGTGCGACTTCCGAGGGACGGTCCACACGCATCATTGTGGCCATGATCGCGCCCACACCGCCTTTTTCGACCATCCCCGGACGATCCGGGATTGCAATCGGATGCAGATCGCTGAATTCGCCGTTATGTGTTATCCGCAATGCGGTGTCGTGCTGTAGGCCAATCAGGTATACATTCGCTTCTCCGCGAGTACCGCTCGTGAAAACGATTTGTCGTGAACTCTGTCCCCAAGCGAATTCCTCCACCCAGTTATCAAACTTCGGCAGCAGATCCTTGATCGTTTTCGCCGCCCGGTCGTAAAGCACCAGGCGGAACTTGTCGCTCTCGTAACCCGCCCGCTCCTGCGAGCGCCACGCCAGATACTTGCCATCCGGCGAGTAGGCGGGGGAGAAGTCGCCGCCGGGAGAGGTACTTAGCTTGACCGGCTTGGCCGCGGGGTTGGTGAGATCGAGAGCAAAGATGTCGGCGTTGGTGCTGATCGCGGGTTCTTCATCAAGGTTCTCGGTGAAGGCCAGCTCCTTCGAGTCGGGCGCAATCGCAAAGCCACCGCCGCCTTCGAGCGAGAACGGCGGCACATCGTGCGGGTCGTTAGGCGTCAGGTCCCGCACCCCGCCGCTGTCGACGGAGACGAGAAAAAGGTGGCTGCGCTTGTCGCCGGTGAAGTGGTTCCAGTGGCGATAGAGAAGATGCGTAAAGATCTGCGCCTTCACCTTGCTGGCGGCCTTCGCGGCATCGCGATCCGCATTGCATTTGTCGCCCGTCGCAGCGTCCGCAGCCGTAATCGCCGGGCAGTCCGGATAAACAGCGGACGTGAACACGATCGACTTGCCATCGGGCGACCAAAGCGCATTGTCTGCCTCGGTCGAGATGTTTGTCAGCTTCTTCGGATTACCAACGGTTCCGGTAGCAGCGTCAAAATCCGCCAGCCATACCTGCTGCGAACCATCGCGGCCGCTGAGAAAAAGTAGCCGCCTGCCATCGGGCGCGAACTGCGGGCCGCCGTCGCCGGGCTTTGCAACGGCCAGCTTCTGCGCCTCTCCACCCTCGATCTTCTGCAGCCACAACTCCGGTGTCCGCGTGTTCTGCTCCAGGTTGACACTCGTGACGGAGTAGGCCAGCCATCTGCCATCGGGCGACACGGCGGTCTCGCCCAGCCGCTTCAGCTTCATCATGTCTTCGAAAGTCATGGGGCGCCCGGTTTGGGTGGCTTGAGCAATGCAGAGCGATGCGGGAGCGAGGGCCGCAATCAGTGCAACGGAAAGTGCGAGGCTGGGTCGGTGCATGGGATTCCTCTCCGCGGTGAAGCAATTCAACTCGGCGCGAAGAAAAAGTGTACACCGGTGAGCGAATCGAAGCTGTGCGGCGACTGCCGTGCTCTACTGCGCCGCCAGCACCGCATCGGCAATGCGGGCGGCCTCAACGACGGGGCGCACTGCGTGGACCCGGACAATCGATGCGCCGTGCAGGATCGCGGTGACCATAGCTGCGATGCTGGCGTTCTCGCAACCATGGGCTGGCGTGAGCAGGCCACCGTTGAGGGCGGCCAGCGTGTGCCCAAGAAACGACTTGCGCGAAACTCCGGCAAGCAGGGGACGACCCAGCGAAAGCAGTGCAGCCTGCCGTGCCAGCAATGCGTAGTTCTCGCCGAAGCGTTTGCCGAATCCATATCCGGGATCAAGCACGATAGCTTCCGTGGCTATGCCCGCGCCGGTGGCGGCATCCAGGCTGGCAGCCAGGCCTTCACGCACCATCGTCATCAGCGCGTCCGCGTCAAGCATCGGCTGCGTCCGCCACTCCCCAGGCCGGCCCCGGGTGTGCATCAGGACCACGCCAGCTTCGCCTTGCGCGCAAACCGAGGGCATCGCGGAATCCCAGGTGAAGCCGCTGACGTCGTTTACGATTTCCGCGCCGGCGGCGAGCGCTGCACCGGCGGTGGCGGCCTTGTAGGTGTCAACTGAGATGATTGCGCCGGGCCGGGCGCGCAGGATTCCTTTGAGCACCGGGAGCAGGCGCGCCAACTCTTCCTCGGCACTTACTGCCGGCGCAGATTCGGAACCAGCCCCGCCACCCGCACGCGAACCGGGCCGCGTGCTCTCCGCACCCAGGTCGAGAATGTCGGCGCCTTCGTCCAGCAGGCGCAGTGCGTGCGCGATGGCCGCGTCCGCACTGAAGAAGGCTCCGCCGTCGCTGAACGAGTCCGGCGTAATATTCACCACGCCCATGACCAGCGTGCGCCGGCCGAGTTCCACGGCCCGCGTGCGCAATTTCCAGGACATAGCCGTGCGTGCCGCGTTGTTCAAGCGATTTGTCCTAACCATTTCATGCCGTTACTGTCCCGAGCCTGCCTCGATTCTACGAGGGGTACCCGCCAGCGCATCGCACATCGCAGTTGAAACTCTCCTGCTACACTCCGGCCATGCGAGTTTTACGGCCCTTGCTAGCTCTATCACTGGCAGTACTTCTGGTATCTTCCGCGGGAGTGTCTGGGCAGGCGGCGCGCCACGCACAGCCTGCGGCTCGTCCTGCCGCAGCTCACGCCCCCGGACATGGCGCCGCGCTGGCCGACCGCATCAACGCCATCCTGGCGGAGCCTGCGCTGAGTCATGCCGGGTTTGGCATCAGCGTTACAACCATGGACGGGCAGCCGCTCTATGGCTTCAATGACGGCCGCTTGTTCACACCCGCGTCCAATGCCAAACTGCTGACCACGGCCGCGGCCTACGCGCTGCTGCCGGTGGAGACGCTCACCTGGACGACCCACGTGGTAGCGACAGGCGCAATTGACAGCGGTGGCACGTTGCATGGCGACCTGGTGATTCTGGGCGCGGGCGATCCCACGTTGAGCATGCGTCACTATCCCTATCAGCCGCCGCAGCCGCATCCACCCGAGGGCTCTCCCCAGCAGCCAGCTGAAGTCGCGCCGAAGCCCAACCCCGCTGAGGTCCTGGAACTGCTCGCACAGCAGGTAATGCAATCGGGCGTGCGTACTGTCGAGGGCAGCGTGGTGGGTGACGACAGCTTTTATCTCGACGAGCCCTACGGCACATCCTGGGCATGGGACGATTTGCAGTGGGCTTATGGGGCGCCTGTCTCTGCGCTCACTTTCAACGAGAACACGGTCGAGCTGACGCTCACTGCGGACCCCAACGCGCATGCAGAGGGTGCGCCGGTGCCCGCCGTGGCAGAATGGAATCCTGACGTGGAGTACTACACGCTTGATAACACGATGACCATGGCCGCGAAGGGTGAAGCTGCCCATCCGGGACTCGACCGCCGCCCGGGCAACAGGATGGTGCGAGCCTTTGGCACGGCGCCGCCCGAAGGGCTCCATGAAGGCATCGCTCTCGAAGATCCGGCTGAGTTTACAGCGGCGGTTTTCAAGGATGCGCTGCGCGACCGCGGAGTGACGGTGGCGGGTGGACCTGCTTCGGCGCACAGGTATTCGATTGCCACGGGCGAGTTTGCCGCCGAGCGCTCGATGCCCATCAAGCCGCCGCCGGTGCGGTCGACGATTGAGACCATCGCCGTACCGCTCGAAGGACGACAGGTGCTCGCCACGCGGGTCTCGGTGCCGGTGGCCCAAGATATTACGCTGATCAACAAAATGAGCCAGAACCTGCATGCTGAACTGCTGCTGCGGCTGCTGGGCAAGGTGCATGGAAGTGACGGAAGCTTTGCCGAGGGAACTCGGGTGGTGCGGCAGTTCATGGTGGGCGTGGGAGTGGATGACAATGACTTCTTCTTCTACGACGGCTCGGGCATGAGTATGGACGACCGAATTGCGCCGCGTGCTTTCACAAAGCTGTTGACTTATGCCGCACGGCAGCCTTGGGGCGCGGCGTGGCGCGACAGCCTGCCCATTGCCGGCGTGGATGGAACCCTTTCAAGCCGATTCAGGAACTCGCCGCTCAAGGGCCGCATGTGGGCCAAGACCGGGACGCTGAATGAGTGCAGCACACTCTCCGGCTACCTGGCCACGGCGAGCGGCAAAACTTTGGCATTTTCGATCATGGTGAATGGGCACAGGCCGGGGAGCAACGCTGAACCTCAGGCAATTGACCGCATTGTCGATGCCATCGCCGCGGTGGAGTGAGCCAAGCAAATTGACGCCGTTAGCCTCCGACTCTGGGCTGCCCTAGTATCATGAAAACTGCATGTGCACTCGCTCGTTTGTCGCTTACCTCGCTATCGCCGCCGCATCCGCTGGCCTCGCCTTGAGTCTCGCCGGCTGCCGGTCACTACCGCCCTCCAAGTCCGAAGCGCTCTGGACGCCGGAAGAGGCGCGCGGTGCGCAAGTCTATCGCCAGAATTGTGCCCGGTGCCACTATCCCACCACGACCAGCGGGCTGCATGGGCCAGGACTGCAGGCACTGACCAAGCTGAAGGCCATGCCTTCGGGCGCGCCACCTACCGACGAGCGGCTTTCCCGTGTGATTCTGAACGGGCACGCGCTGATGCCAGCCACGCCTCTGGATGAAGATCAGCTCCGTGATCTGCTGGCATATCTGCACACCCTATGAAGACGGATGTCCAAGGAATACCGCCACCTCGGCAAAGGGAATGGCTGCCGCTACCGGGCCTGGCGGCCATCAGCCTCTACCTGCTAGTGCTCGCCGGGGTCATTATCCTGGGCGTGGTTGCGGGGCGGCACTATCCCGTTCTGTTTCTGCTGTTCGCGGCCGTATTCATCGCGGCGAGCGCGGGATTGATCCTGCTGCTTCGCTGGGCCTGGGCTCTGGCATTGGCCGCCGTGTTTCTGCTCGCCAGCTATAACGCCTGGATCTTCTCAAGCCAGCACGAACTACCCGCCCTGGTACAGTCGCTGCTGAACGTGGTGTTTTTTCTCTACTTGGTGCGGACCGAAGTCCGAAGCAAGTTGCATTAACAAACTGGGATAATCTGCTAAAGCGATTCGGGCTCGCAATGGTAATCTCTGCCCATGCTGCGTGAATTCCAGAAGCCCTTCCTTTGCCTGGCCCTGCTTTGTGCCGCCATCACAGCTACCTTCGCCGCTGATACCCCGAAGAAGCGCGCTATTACCCTCGATGACCTGACTCGTATCCAGCGCGTTGCTGCTCCCGTCGTTTCTCCCGATGGCGAGTGGGTGGCCTATACCGTAAGCCAGGTCGAGACCAAAGAAGACAAGAACCTCACGCATCTGTGGATGGTGAAGTGGGACGGTTCGGCTCGCCTCCAACTCACACACGGCAAAGAAGGTGCATCCGCGCCACGGTTCAGCCCCGATGGCAGATACATCACTTTTCTCTCGTCGCGGCCCGGCTCGGCCAAAGGCACGCAGGTTTGGGCCATGGACCGCCGGGGCGGTGAGGCTGAGCAGTTGACGAACGTGACCGACCAGGAAATCGAGAGTTATCTCTGGTCACCGGACTCCAAAAAGCTCCTCCTTACGGTTCACCCCAAGTCTGAGCCCGACGCGGAAGAAGGCAAGCCGCCGGCGCCTCCAAAACCGATCGTGATTGACCGCTATCACTTCAAGCAGGATATCCAGGGCTATCTACGCGACGACTCGTGGGATGCGCTCTACCTCTATGACCTGGGCACAAAGAAGGCCGAGAAGTTGACGACCGACAAGAACGTCAACGAGGAAAATGCCGCGTGGTCGCCCGATGGAGCGTGGATTGCATTCGTCAGTAACCATGATCCGGAACCCGACCGGACGGACAACCCTGACGTGTTTGTCGTGGCTCCAAAGGCGGGCTCTATGGCGCGCAAGCTCACGACGTGGAACGGTCCTGACGGAGGACACCTGGCATGGTCGCCTGATTCGAAGTCGATTGCGTATGTGCAGGGCGCCAAACCGGAGCTGGCCGCTTATAACCAGGCCAAGCCCGCGGTGGTGACGCTGGAGGGCAAGGTAAGCTACCCGGCTGCGAAACTCGATCGCAGCGTCAGTCAGCCGTGCTTTCTGCCCGATGGCAAACTGCTCTACCTGGTGAACGACGATCGTTCGGAATACCCGGCCGAAGTGGATCCCGCGGGCGACGGAGCAAAGCGCCTGATTGCCGAACCGGGCTCGACCTCTGCGCTCGATTGCGAGGACGGCCACATCGCAGTGCTGCATCAGGACGACACGCATCTGCTGGAGGTCTTCGCGCTTGAGGGGAACTCTCTCCGCAAGCTGAGTTCAGCAAACGACGCGCTGATCGCGGAGCTCGATCTGGTTCCGACCGAGGACTTCACTTCAAAGAGCAAGGATGGCACCGAAGTGCACGGCTTGCTGACGAAGCCCCTCGGCTACAAGGACGGCGACCGCGTACCCACCATTCTCTTCATCCACGGCGGGCCAAACGGACAGGATGGGCATGCGTTCGCCTTCGAGCGGCAGTGGTTCGCCGCTCATGGTTATGCGGAGGTCAACGTAAACTATCGCGGCAGCTCCGGCCGCGGCCAGGCATATGCGCAGTCCATCTTTGCCGATTGGGGCAACAAGGAAGTCGTGGACCTGCTTGGCGCTATCGACCAAGTCGTCTCGATGGGCGTTGCCGATCCCGCGAAACTGGGCATCGGTGGCTGGAGCTACGGTGGCATCCTCACCGACTACACCACCGCAACCGACGGACGGTTCAAAGCGGCGATCAGCGGAGCAGGCAGCGCAGCACCATTGTCGTTCTATGGCGTGGATCAATACATCTTGCAGTACGACAACGAACTCGGACTACCTTGGAAGGCGCGTGACCTGTATCTCAAACTGAGTTATCCGCTTCTTGAAGCTGACAAGCGCATGCGCACACCCACTCTCTACATGGGGGGCACCAACGACTTCAATGTGCCTATCCTTGGCGGAGAACAGATGTATCAAGCGTTGCGCTCGTTGGGCGTGCCTACCGAATTAGTAGTCTATCCCGGCCAGTTCCACGGTTTCACGCGGCCAAGCTTCATCAAAGACCGGTACGAGCGCTGGCTGGCCTGGTATGACAAGTACCTCAAGCCCGCACCTGCAACGGCCACCGAGACCAAGAAGTAACATCATCGGGTGTCCGGGATGGCCGGAGATTCAGCCCGATTCCCACCCCACAGCAAGTTCGCTGCCTCCAGTGATAGGCTTCCGTCTGTAGCCAAAAATCAGGGGGAAGCTTTGCGTATTTCCTTGCATCACTTTGCAGTTATTGGAGCCGTTCTGGGATGGACATTAGGGATGACGGCGCAGTTGCCGGGGCAGCAGGCCCTTGCACACGCCTCGGAGACGCCTTTCGTTGCTTCGGCGGCCGTCTCAGAATCTGCTGTCCAGCCTTCGCATGGAGAAGCCACCACCGACCCGGTAGCCGATCCAAGAGCCGTAGTCACAATGCGCAATGCGCGCTTCACGGTGCTGAGCTCGCAGCTCATCCGCATGGAATGGGCCGCGGACGGCAAATTTGAAGATCACGCATCGTTCGTTTTTCTCAACCGCCGTGTGCCGGTGCCGAAGTTTTCGCAGGCTGTGTCGGAAGGCGGACATCGCCTGACCATCAAAACCAGTGAACTTACGCTGACCTATTCGCCAGGCGACGACGGACGATTTACGCCGGAAGATCTGACCATCGAGTTGCCGGTAGAAGGCAAGCTCGTAGTATGGCATCCAGGTCTCGACGACCCGCAGAACCTGCAGGGCACCACTCGAACCCTTGATGGCGCGCTGGGGGACAAAACCAAAGAGCCCATCGAACCGGGCCTGGTCTCCCGCTCGGGATGGGCAGTGGTTGACGACTCGTCACGCCCGCTCTTTGACTCAGCCGACTTCAGCTTCAAGGAGGGTCAGAAGAGCCCTTGGCCCTGGGTTATCGAGCGTCCCGCAGGCGAGCGCCAGGATTGGTACTTCTTTGGCTATGGCCACGACTATCGCAAGGCGCTGGGTGATTATGTGCGCGTGGCCGGACGCATCCCGCTTCCGCCGCGCTTCGCATTTGGCGCATGGTGGTCGCGCTATTGGGCCTACTCCGATCAGGAGATTGAAGAGATCATCCGCGGCTTCCGCGAGAACGATACGCCTTTGGACGTCTTTGTCATCGATATGGACTGGCACATTAATTCTGAACAACTCAAGGCGGCGGGGCAGGTGGACCAGTCCAACCACGCATTGGGATGGAGCGGCTACACCTGGAACAAGCTGCTCTTTCCAGATCCAGACCAATTTCTCGCCAAGCTGCATGCGGATGGGCTCAAAACCAGCCTGAACCTGCATCCTGCTTCGGGAGTGCAGCCGTGGGAGCAGGCATATCCCGCGATGGCTAAAGCAATGGGTATCGATCCGGCGACGAAGAAGTACGTTCCGTTTGACATTACCGACAAGAAGTACGCTACCAACTACATGAATCTTCTGCACCACCCGCTCGAGAAGCAGGGCATCGACTTCTGGTGGCTCGACTGGCAGCAGGAGCCCACCACCCGGATGCCCGGCGTGACACCTACCTGGTGGCTCAACTACGTCCACTTCACTGACCAGCAGCGCGAAGGCAAGCGCCCGCTGCTCTTTCATCGCTGGGGAGGACTGGGAAATCATCGCTACCAGATTGGCTTCTCCGGCGACACCATTTCCGTGTGGCCGTCGCTCGCTTTCCAGCCGTGGTTCACAGCCACTGCGGCCAACGTGGGATACGCGTATTGGAGCCACGACATCGGCGGTCACATGCCGGGGGCCGTGGAGCCGGAACTTTACACGCGCTGGGTACAGTTTGGTGCCTTCAGCCCGATTTTGCGTACCCACACCACCAAGAACCCCGCCTCGGAGCGGCGCAGCTGGGCTTATCCTGAGCCGTTTGCGTCGGTCCTGCGCTCGACCTTCCAGCTTCGTTATGCGCTGCAGCCTTACATCTACACTGAGGCGCGACGCACCTACGACACCGGAGTGGCATTCTTTCGCCCGCTGTACTACGACTGGCCGGAAGCGCCCGAAGCCTACACCAGCAAGGACGAATATCTCTTCGGCGATCAGATGCTCGTTGCCCCCGTTGTTGCGCCCGCCGACAAAACGACTGAACTGGCCACGCAGAAGGTCTGGCTGCCGGAGGGCGATTGGTTCGAGTGGCCCACCGGGAAATTCCTGAAGGGTCCCGTCACCATGGACCGCAGCTTTTCAATCGAGCAGACTCCGGTCTACGTGAAGGCCGGAGCAATCGTGCCCATGCAGCCGCCCATGAAGTACACGGGAGAAAAGCCGGTGGACCCGCTCACCGTCAACATCTGGCCGGTCGAGCCAGGCACAAGCTCGAGCTACTCGGTATATGAAGATTCCGGTGTGTCGGTGGAGTATCAAAACGGCGTCTATGCCCGCACTCCCATCAAGGCCAATCAAACGGGCGACTCGCTTCGGGTGGAAATCGGCCCCGTAGAGGGCAGCTATCCGGGCATGATGAAGTCGCGACGCTACCAGTTGCGCCTGCCGGCCGACTGGCCGCCCGAGCATGTCACAGTTAACGGCGCTGCCGTTAAGCGTGCCGGACCAACTGGGGAAGGAGGATGGTTCTTCGAGGGCAACACCCTTACAACCGTCATTCCGGTCCCCAGCGAAAGTGTAGAAGCCCGCGTAACGGTCGAAGTGCACCGCGCAGCCGGCTTAACGGCACGGCGCGGCGAACTCGATGGATTCGCAGGCGCTATGACACGGCTCAGGGGCGCGTACGACGCTTTGCATCAGACGTGGCCGATCTCGTCGGCGCCCGACATCCTGATTGACGCCATGCAGTCCGGAGACCGCCTCAGCTACCACCCGGAACGAGCGCAGGAAGAAATGGCGCACTTTCACCAGGTGCTGCCCCAGGCGCAAGCCGCTGTGGGGGCAATCGCACGGGATTTCACTCAGCGCATGAGCGATTTCTCCGGGCGCATCAGCAAGGGCAGCCCGCGCGCAGCCGAAATGGAAGCGCAGAAACAGAATCGCCTCGATTCCATGGCCAAGGCGCAAAGGCAGGTAAGTGAAGCGGTAAAGTAACGCAGCAACGTCAACGAAAAGCGGGGTGGGGGCCACGCGCGCCCCCGACCCCGGTGACAGGACCCCGGTTTAACCCAGACCCGGGGG
>VFSW01014266.1_pt1 | contig 10991 bp, 10 predicted proteins | sample 5358111 | NCBI WGS metagenome assembly VFSW01 (sample SAMN11554181, study PRJNA540505) | mine drainage metagenome | isolation source: sediment from site ElyBrook_90M | place: USA: Ely Copper Mine, Vershire, VT | collected 2017
GAATATAATATACCTATTACTAATAGCGCAAGTAGGACCCGATTACAATGTTCACTCTACCCAACATATACAAAAGCAAGCACCTGAAGCTGTTTGTCTTTATACCGATAGTGCTGATGCTGGTCAGCATACTTTTCGCGACTCAGATCCCGCTCGATACCTCACTACGCGGAGGCGTAAGCATAATAATACAGACAAACTCCACAACTAGCGCTGCGACCCTCGCCAGTGAGATAAGCTCTACACTGCATGTCCAGAATCCATCTATACAAACGAGCCCCGGCGGCCTCCAGATAACCCTGCCGATAAACCAGAGCCTCGCAAACGCGGATTCCTACCTGATACAGTTCTACGCTTGGAAGACCAATTACTCCAACTACCTTGTAAATGCGACATCGCTGAGCATAGCTTACCAGCGCAACAGCAGCAACGCTTCTCTGCTTACGCAGCTCAAGGCTGTGAATGCAAACATCAACGCCTCTTTGCTGAAAATGCAGACCTCTTTGCAGAATGAGCTCACCGCTCTTCAACCTTTTGTAACCGGCTACAGCGCAAGCAGCACCAATCCCGACGCATTGACAAAAACTGCAGAGACATCATACAGCGTTGCAAGCGCGAAATACCAAAACAGCACGATTGCTGCGCTCCACACCATAATACCGTTTACTTCATATTCTTACCAGCAGGTAACCCCGACACTCGGACAGTTCTTCCTTTCGGAGCTAACCAACACTATAATACTCGCGTTCGTGCTGGTTTTCATCGTAGTCTTCTTCATCTTCCGCTCCCCTATACCCTGCATCACAGTAGTCTTCGGCGCGGCTAATGACATCATAATAGCGCTTGGCGCGATGGGGCTCTTCAAAATACCGCTGGGTGTTGCAAGCGTCGCAGGCCTTCTCATGCTGATCGGCTACGCAATAGACACAGACGTCCTCACCGCAATAAGAATATTGCGAAGAGGCGAGGGCACACCGGAAGACCGGGCATACGCTTCAATGAAAACAGGAATCACAATGACAGCAACGGCGATAGTCTCCTTTGCGGTTCTGTTTGCAATCTCGGTAATCGAATACGTTCCAACCTACTACGAAATTTCCGGAGTGGTGCTTATGGGCCTTATCGGCGACATAATAACTACATGGCTTGGTAACGCTTCGTTGATTCTGCTTTACAAAAAGAGAAAGGAAAGATTGTAATGATAACATCTTACCTTAAGGACTTCAGGATTGCAATCCTGCTCGTGCTGATACTGGCTCTTGCCATACTCGACCTGCTTTATGGAGGGCCAAACGGCCTGCACCTCGGTGTCGAGTTCATAGGCGGCACACAGATACCGGTGCAATTGGAGCACAGCGTCGATCCAAGTACGATGAGCAACCTTCTCACAATTCTACAGGAGCGGCTTTCCACCTTTGGGCTTAAGCAGATTACCGTGGAGGGGATAGGCACCTCTGAAGTCTATGTGACAATACCATCGGTCTCGCAGACAGAAGTGCAGAGCACGCTCTCGATAATCCAGAGCCAGGGGGTATTCCAGGGAGTAGTCAGCGGTAAGGAAGCGCTGAACGGTTCTGGACTGCTCAGCGGAAGCATAGGCGCTGCACAGCCGATAATTTCTAACGGCAACGTCTCCTGGTCTGTTAGTTTCTTCATAACGCAGCAAGCCGCAAACAAATTTTCAAAAGTCGTTTTTGGCCAGGCAAACAAACCATTGTATATGTTTCTTGACAGACCAGCAAATGCGGTAGTGCTGATGAATGCTTCGCTTTTGCGATCTAGTCCGTCTTCGTCTATAGGTGTCAACCAGACAGCCCAGCTCCAAGCGATGCAGCAGGCAGCCTCGCTTGGCAATCAGACGTTGCCCACAGAGCTTTACAATCCAGACCTTAGCAACCTGCCTTCTGTGACTGCGTTCTTCTCGGCAAACAAGGGCAAATATGCAAAAGTAGTTCTCGCGAAGAACACTCCAAACAGCCTCGTAACCAACCTGACCGCGCTAAACTACACGCTTGCCTACGTGACAACGCAGAACATGACGCCAACTTTCACCACGATCACCGCGACAGGACCTACTGTAGTAGTAAACACCTGGCCAGCCATCGGCCTGCTTTCATCTCCGATCCTCAGCCCAGGAATAACCAACGGTTCGGTAGGGCAGAGCTACCAGATCAGCGGCGCTGCGCCCCAGGGCCTTACGCTGCAGGCGAAGGAAAACTACGCCGTCAATCAGTCTACGCAAATAGCTAGCATACTCAGAGGAGGAGCGCTTCCGGTGCACGTAATAGTGGGCATACCCACTACCATACCGCCAACGCTCGGCTCGCACTTCGAGGTCATCAGCGCTATCGCACTTCTCGCCGCAATACTAGCGGTTTCGGCGACTGTAGCGGTCAGGTACAGAAGAATGTTTTTGATAATTCCAATTGTGTTCACCACCTTCGCAGAGCTGTTCATAATACTGTCAATAATCGGGCTCATCGGCACGATAGACCTTGCGGCAGTTGCGGGAATGATCGCAGTAATTGGAACGGGTGTCGATGCGCAGATAATAATTACCGACGAACTTCTTGTCGGCGGCAGCGACCACGGAATAAAGCTAAAGCTCAGCAACGCGTTCTTCATAATATGGGCAGACGCAGGACTTCTCGTTACCGCGATGTTCCCCCTTCTCATTTCCACTACTCTAATCACAATAATAGGCTTCGCGGAGTCAACGATTCTCGGAGTGCTGTTCGGCGCCTTCATAACGAGGCCTGCTTACGGCGCGATAATAAGCAAGCACTATTCGAAACAAGAGAGCAAGTAGCAGCGTGTTTTTCATGAAGCATTGTCCAATTTGCAACAAATCTAGCGATCAGATTCGCTTCTTTGGCGAGTTCTGCGAAGAATGTATGGGCAAGAAGCTTTCGGCCAAGCTTGCGCGAGAGGCCGAAATAACGCGATGCAGGGACTGTGAAAGGATACTCGTAACCGGCAGGTTTGTCCCAGAGACAAAGGCAACTTTGCAGCAGCTTCTTCAAAGCATATACAAACCCTACAAGGTATATTTCGTGCACAGCGGAAACGGCATAACCAGAATCAGGGTAGTGGACGAGAGCAAAGAGGGGCTCGGGGTGGAGCACAACGTTCACATGAAGTTCAAGCGCGTTCTCTGTGAGATGTGCGCAAGGAAAAGGTCCGGCTACTACGAATCCGTGGTGCAGCTGCGGGGAACGCCTGAAAAGGTTTTAAACTTGGCAAACTCTTTGGAGCGCTATCTCGAGAAATACGATGCTTTTTTCACCAAGGTCGAAGAGAAAGAGCACGGCATAGACATCTATGCGAGCGACAAGAAGGCGACGCTTGCCATCCTTATGGCCAGGCATTTGAAGTGGAAGGCATCGTTCGAGCTGCACGGTGAGAAGCGCGGGGTCAGGCTTTACCGAAACACCTACTTCATCACTTTATAGCAAATATCTAAATTGTTTTACGTGATGGTATAAACAGGAGGACTTCGATGGAGAGCAGTGTGCGCAAGAATACCGGAGCAAAAAAAGCCCAATCCGCTTTAGACTATTTGCTAACGTACAGCTGGGCATTGGTGCTTGCGGCAATCGTTGTAGCTGCTCTATACCTTATAGTCTTCTCCCCCCCGCAGCTAGTTCCCGGAACCTGCGAGTTCAACGCGGGTTTATACTGCCAGGACGTTGTATTCGGGACCAATTCGGTCACCAGCAGCGTTGCCCTGCTCCTGACAAATACGCAGGAATTCCCTATTGCGTACCCGCAGATCTCAGTAAACTTCAGCAACCTTAAGCCCACCAACGGTATATGCGTCTCCAACATCGTCATACAGGGTGGCGCGATAGTATGCAACGTATCGCTCGCGCAGCCATCGCTATCTTTCAGCTCGCTGGTCACAGGAAAAATGTTCGTTAGTGTGATTCCCTGCCCGAGCGGAGTGCAACTGCAGTGCCAGAACGGGCAGAGGCAAACCTACTCGGGCAGCTTCATCGCGCACGTTACTCCGCTGCTGGCGGTTGTTCCTACCTCCATCGCGTTAACAGTGTTAAACTCCTCCCAGCCAGCTAACGGCAATCTTGATCCGTTGACAGCAACCGTCAAGCTTCAGGGCGCACTGCTTGGCGGTGCAACGGTAACCTTCACCCAAACTAATACCTTCGCGAAACTTGCGCCGCCGGAAACTACCACGGCTGGCTCTGGAAATGCGCTCAGCTACATTTCGAGCACGCAGAGCGGGGTCACGCTTGTCACTGCGTCGTTCGCCGGTTATTCCAACAGCGTGGCTGTAACGTTCAACGCGCCCATCAACGTCACGCTGCAAGTTTCGCCTTCGTTCTGCCCGGGCAGTAATGCGAATGTGATAGCAATAGATTCTAGGGGTTATGCCTGTTCCCAACTCCCCATAACAACAGGTTTCGGCCAAGGAAGCGTGCACACCTACGCTTGCATATCCCCCATACCCACCTCGACTGGCACGAGATATGTGTACCAATCGGTAAGCGGCTGTGGGGCAGGCGGAGGCTCCTTCACTGTGAGCTCTGCATGCACTCTGACATGCACGTATGCACCTCAATACTACCTGACCGAGACTGCAGCTCCTCCAATCCTCGGAACCGTATCCCCCGGAAGCAACTGGTACAATTCTGGTACCGTCGTAACGATAACTGCGACCCCAACTCCGCCCCACACATTTGTTGGCTGGGTGGGTACTGGAAGCGGGAGTTATACTGGAAATCTTGCGACCAGTTCTGCAACAATGAACAGTCCAATAACCGAGGTTGGATACTTCAAAACCTAGCGTAGGCTCACTATTCTTCTATTTGCGAAGCGCTCCTGCTTTTCTCCGAGCATGCTTATACTGTGTCCGCACTTGTAACATTTGCTGTCGTCTTTCAGCAGCCACTTCCTTATTTCAAAACCGTACCTGTCTATCAGCATCGTGCCGCAACGCGGGCAGTACGTATCTTCGTAGGGGTTGCCCGGAGCGTTTCCAATGTAAACATATTCAAGGCCATTCTTCTTTGCGACATCATAATGCTTCTTTAGTGTTTCATAAGGCGTTTCTGGATAGCCGAGCATTTTGTAATCTGGATGGAAGCGCGTGAACTGTATCGGAGTGTCAGCCCCAAGGTTGTCGTGAACCCATTTTGTCAGCGAGTCGCACGCCTCCAAAGATTCTCCGACTTCTGGAATTATAAGGTCGGTAAGCTCAAGGTGTATCCCGACTTTCTTCATCTCAAGCATCGCCTCCTTTATCGGCTCGTTTGATACAACTGCTTCGTACTTGTTAGCAAACTTCTGATCTCCGTTGCCCTTAAAGTTCACGACAGCAGCGTCTATCAGGCCCGCCATGGCCCTTACCGTATCCTTGGTCATGTAGCCGTTGGTTACAAACACATTGAAGAGCCCTTTCTTATGGGCTAGCTTTGCCACATCTAGCGCATACTCTATGAATATCGTCGGCTCGTTGTACGTATATGCAATGCCCTGTGTTTTGTTATCGATCGCAAGCGCAACTGCTTCCTTAGGGGAAACGTCCGCACCCTTTATCTCCCTCTCCTTGGATATGTTGTGGTTCTGGCAAAAAAGGCATCCCCAATTACACGATGAAGTGCCTATCCCAAACACGTAGCTGCCTGGCATGAAGTGGTTGAATGGCTTCTTCTCTATGGGGTCAAGCTGCGCAGCTTCTACCTTGCCGTAGTTTACTAGGTAGAGCTTGCCCTTGATGTTCTGCCTCACGAAGCAAAACCCGTGCGAGCCCTCTGGTATCTTGCAGAGTCTTGCGCATGCGAAGCACTCTACCTTCTTTTCCTCAAGCTGTCTGTAGAGTATTGCTTCTTTTTTCATGAGTATATTATGAAGTTTGAAATATTTAACAATATGCTAGGCCCAAAGCAGATTTATTTAGATGTTGTAGCCTATTCTTCTGCAGCGTGTAATCCCGGGCCGATTCGATGAAGAAAACAAAATCTGAGCTGGGAGCGGTGCAGGTAGTCGTTCTCGCTGGAGGAGAAGCCAAAAGAATGGGACTGAACATTCCCAAGGCGCTCATAAAGCTCGGAAATAGCACGCTGATCGACAGGTGCGTTAACCTTTTCGCTGGCTGTGGGTTCCGTGACTTCGTTTTTCTTCTCGGGCACAATGATGAGAAGGTAAGTGAACATATAGGAAAGAGCTTTCCTGATAGGATATCGGTGAAGAAATCATACGATCCCGCTCAGCGAATTGCAAAAGGAAAGGCTGTTAAGCATGCAATAATCAGTGGGATTCTTGATAGGTCAAAGAGATCGATAATCGCATTTCCAGACGATCTCTACTTTGATGGTAAGTTGCCAAAAAAGATCTTTGAGGAGCATGCAAATTCTGTCAAGAAACTGGGCACCATAGCAAGCATGGTAGTGACGAGTGCTCAAAGGTACCCTTACGGAGTTGCAAAGACAAACGCAAAGGGCATAGTCACAAGCTTCGAGGAGAAGCCGCTCGTCCCAATACTTACAACTACTGGCATGTACCTCTTCGAGCCCGAAGCATACAGATACTTCATAGACCTTATCGACATGAATAAAAAAGGGCCCGTGGAATTCGAGAGCGTTGTAATACCAAAATTGGTAAAGGAAGGAAAGATTTACGCAATCGTTATACCTCCAGAATCTTGGCTAGCGGTAAACACAATCAAAGAACTGGAGCAGGCCCAGAAATTGGTTGAAACCGGCGTGCTTCCCAAATCTTAACAATTCTAAGCTACCTGCGCTCATGTCTTAACCTTTCTTATCCCACCGGCTATATCGCTTCTATGCTGTTCCCCCTTGAAGGATATCATCTCGACTGCTCTGTATGCTTTTCCTAACGCATCCTCCAAATTAGGAGCGACTGCAGTTGCGCACAAAACTCTCCCGCCACTTGTAACCAGCTTCCTTCCTTCAAGCCTAGTTCCTGCATGAAACACGATTGTGTCTTCTTCAGTTGATGCATCTGCTGCCCCACTAATTTCTCTTCCCAATTTGTCTTTGTAATCAAAGGGGTACCCTTCAGAGCACATGACCACGCATGCCGCTTGCAACCCGTTGAAGACCTTGTCTGGCAGTACACCAACTCTGCCTCCCTTTGAAACCGAATAGATTTCCTTTAGGAGGTCAAACTTCAGCCTGGGCAGTATTACCTCAGCCTCCGGGTCTCCAAGCCTTGAATTAAATTCCAGTACCTTAAGGCCATCAGCACTCATCACGAGACCCACGTAAAGGAAACCAACAAAACCAGTCTTCTCAACTATTTGCTTGACTGTTGTCTCCATGACCCAGTCAATCAGCTCAACCCCCAACTCTGAAGCAGGAGAATAAGCGCCCATGCCACCTGTATTTGGTCCTTCCCCTCCATCAAGAAGCTGTTTGTGGTCGACAGCAGTGCCGATAAACATAGCATTCTTTCCATCACACAGCGCAAAAATTGATACTTCTCTACCAAGCAGCTTTTCTTCAATGATTATGCTGCTCCCCGCATCACCGAACCTTTTCTTGTCTAATATTCCAACAATAGCTGCCTTCGCTTCTTCCTCTGATGAGCAAACAAATACTCCTTTGCCTTCAGCCAGTCCATCAGCTTTTACCACCACATCCCAATCCTTGCTTTCCGCGTAATCGATAGCAGTCTTTGAATCCGTAAACACTTCAAAATCCGCTGTCGGTATGCTGCTATCTTTCATAAGTCTCTTTGCATATTCCTTGCTCCACTCCAGCTTTGCCTGATCCTTTGTAGGTCCAAAAATCAAAAGGCCCTTTGCCCTAAAGTAGTCCACAATGCCTGAGGCCAGAGGTTTTTCAGAACCAACCACTGTTAGACAATCATGCTCCTGCGCAAATTTGGCTAGGTCTTGGAGGTCTTCCATGCCTATGTTTACGTTATGTTTTTCGGTTCCGCCGTTGCCTGGCGCTACATATACTTTATCTGCCATGCCGCTTTTGCTAAAGGACCACAACAGAGCGTGTTCCCTCGCTCCAGATCCGACTATAAGCACGTTTAGCTTTGCAGTTTTACCATCAGAGTCTTCTTTTTTGCTTAACTCTACTAGCCCCATTTACCTCCTCTCTGCAAGAATTACAGTTAACCGCTTGTTGGATGTCCTCCGCTTTTGCTGTAGTTGTCTAAATAGTACCTGTATCCTATTATGCCCAAAACCAAACCCAAAAAGAAGCCCGGCTCTAGGGCAAACAGAAGAAGTATGGCTATGATTACAGCTGCGTAGATCAAAAACCGTTCCTGCTCTTCGGTCAGTCCGCTTAGGACTGTTTGTTCCGGAGCTTTTTGTTGGCTCTTCTTCTTGCGCCTTCTCGCCATGAGTTATGATGGCTTTCGTTAGGTTTATATACCTATATTTCGACTCTTAAAATGGATTAGGAGTGTTCGTATGGCAAAAAGCAGTATGAAAAGTGCGAAACCGAAGAAGCTGACGATGAAGGACCTGCTTACACAGGCGTTGCTGACCCCGATAGCGCTTAAGGCTATAGCGGTCACGGTACTGACCTATCTGTTCATATACCTGATACAGTACTTCAATCTTACAACCTTCTTCATAGCATTTACCTCGATATTCGTTGCTGTAATAGTGATGCAGGAAGTTCAATCCGGCACGAAAAGCGTTGAGCACAGCGCAAAGGAGCTCGCCGGTCTGGCGCTGATAATAGCGTTAGTGGTGTGGTTTACAGGAATAAACCTGTACACATTCACGCTGGTGCCCGTGGTCCAGACGCTCCTAATAACGTTTGTGATCATAATCCTGTACCTCTATATATTCCACCCCACGAAGATGGACAAGGAATACGTAAACATGGTCCAGCACGCGGCAAAGTAAATTGCTAGGCCTCTTACGAGTGAGCTTTCTGAGGAAGCTGGCGGAGCCTTACCTCTGCTGCGGTGCAAAATAGCACAACAAAAAGCTATATAGCGCAGTAACGGATCTGGCGCTTTTTGCTACTTGCTCTGATTGGTTAAGGGATATAATATAGGTCGGCCCTGAAAACTTGGCTTGAACTAGTGACCTCTGCTGATAGGTTTGGGAATGTGGGATTAAACACGAGCTGCCAGCTTGGGCAGTACGGTTGCGGGTTTGGAGTATAGTCTAGTGAGTAGTATTGCACGTACTTCGGCATAACCACATAAGATCCTTTAGCAAGTAAGCTACAGTTACTTATTTGGTCATAGGTGAGAAACCTTGTGGGGTTTTGTGCGCCAGAGTATATTTCTACTTCGGAGAGCCCGTTAAGGTAGTAGACAGTTACGTTTGTGGGAAGCGTTTTGATATAGCCTGCTATCATCATCATGTCGCTCGCATCCGCAACAAGGACGCCGTGGCCTATCTCGTTTACAGGTATTGCTGTGACTATAAGGAAGAGAATCACCGCAGTTGAGAGCAGGAGGCGCGGTTTTGAAATCTTGCGAGTTGCCTCTAGGAACTTAACAATGCCCATCGATATAATTATTGCAACTGGAATCGCGATTGGTATGAGGTAGCGATCGAGACGTATTAGAATAAGATAGCTGAACGGGTTTAGGCTTATGTTTTCGGGCCCTATCTCGAGATATGCGAAGACCACTGCAAACCAAAGAAGAGGAATATAAGCGCGCTTTTCCTTCTTAGCTATCAAATAGATTGCAGCAATTACAAAGATGTAGAAGTAGAATCCTGCCGAATTGTAGTTTATTGTATCTATGTCCCTCCAGAGCGAGATGGGGTTGAAGTTTCCCGAACTAAGATGGTCATAGATTGTTTGCAATATTTTATAGGGAAACATCGTCTCGAAATAGAAAGGAAGCGTCGGAGGCACACCTGCGGTCGCGTATCCCGGAGTTCCTACCTGGCTGTAGTAATGAGCATTACTTGTGAACGAGAAGAGTGGATTTCCGGTTCCAAGGAAATTGATGGCTGCAACTATTGTCAAGGCAACCAGCAAGCCGTAGACAAAGAATAAAGTTGTTCTATCAGGCTTGATCTTCTTTCTGAGAAACTCGATGAAAAGATATGTGAATATGAAAGGTAGCAAAACAAATCCCAGCGGTGTCGTAAATATTGGAGCAAGAACAAGCATCCCAGCTGCGAAATACCATCGCTTTGAGTTCCTCTTGTGTGCGCATACCAGCGAGAGCACCGCTAGGGCGATAAACATCATTAGCGGCAGATCGTCGCTCATTGTGCCTGTAAACTTCACGACAAGAGGAAAAAAGCACATCAGGAGTGAAGATAAGAGGCCTACGCGTTCATTGTAGAGTTCCTTGCCTAAAAAGAAGGTCGCTATTACTGTTATGACAAAAGAGGCTATGTTCCAGGCTGCGCTCGTTAGCAGGCCAACTCCAAAAATCAAATAGAATAGGGCTATGGGAAATATCTGGAGGAAACGGACCGTATATATGTACAAGGTCTCAGCGTAGCCACCATGTATTATCTGCACGGACAGGCCCGCATAGGCCATATCATCTCCGTACTTCGAAGGACCTACCGCGGTGAGCAGCGAATATGATACTGCGTAGGTAACGATTATTGCCAGAAGGAGGTATGTCCCCTTATGCTCTTTTATGTTTGATAATATAGACTCGCTCTTGTGCATCCTCACATACCTCCCTAATCAGCCATATGAGTCCTTGCCCCTAGGCAAATAAAGAAGCTCCATAATTGTACCATCAGGGTCACAGAAAGAGACCGAATAATACCCGGGCGCAAATTCAGGATGCTCCTCGGCAGGATAGAGAATTTTGAATTTCTCTTTCCTGAGCATCTTTTGCAAGTCGTCGATTTCCTTTCTAGAAGCAGCACTAAATGCAATATGGTCGTACCCTGCAGCTCCTCTGGGAAGTTTGTCCTTCCTCTTTGCTCTATTTACCCATATACTGAAGTTTTCGTTATAATAGGCAAACGCTGATTTGGATGAATAAATTTGTTTTAATCCCATAAAGGGACATAACTTGTCATAAAATTGCCTCGATGCTTCTATATC
>VFSW01014267.1_pt1 | contig 10991 bp, 9 predicted proteins | sample 5358111 | NCBI WGS metagenome assembly VFSW01 (sample SAMN11554181, study PRJNA540505) | mine drainage metagenome | isolation source: sediment from site ElyBrook_90M | place: USA: Ely Copper Mine, Vershire, VT | collected 2017
TTTGTTCATTCAAACCGAAGCAATGCTGTATGAATTCCGCAAAAACATCCCCACCGAATGCAAAACCGCAAAATCCATCGATCGCAACGATCCTTGGGACAGGGTTGCCGTGTTCGCCAAGGACGACGGTTTTCTGAAAATCGCCGAGCAACTGGAAAAATCGAAAACCCAATTGTCCGCGCACTCGCACTGAGTGATATGCAGCGCCCAACCGGCTGTTACTGGCCGAGGCGCCGTGCCCAGGCAACGCCGGGCACTTCCTGAACAAGGGCAAGAATATGGCTCAACTGGCCGAGATCGACGATCTGCAAGGTGAAACGCATTCCTGCCTGCAACCCGCGGCTCAGGGTGCTGACTGCCGTCACGTTGATCTTCTCGCGCGTAAAGATATCCGAAATATCGCGCAGCAGCCCCTGCCGGTCATTCGCCTCGATCTCGATATCCACGTCGTAGTGACCGCCGCTTTTTTTACCCCAGCTGGCTTCGAGCAGCCGGTCGCGCTGGCTTTCGTCGAAATGCAAAATATTCGTGCAATCCTAGCGGTGTATCGCCACCCCCCGTCCGCGCGTGACGAAACCGACAATCGGGTCGGGCGGCACCGGTTTGCAGCATTTGGCGATCGAGGTAAGCAGGCCTCCTTCGCCATAGATCAGCACCCTGGATGAAGACGGCCCAAGCCCAGCGCGCGGCGCCGGCATCTGCCATTCTTCCTCCTTCAACTCCGCCTCTTCCTGCGCCGCCGCCGCCACCTGACGGGCGGTGATGTCGCCGCGTCCGATGGCGGCGAGCAAATCCTCCGGCTTGGCAAAGCGGTTTTTCTGCGCCAGCATTTCCAGGCTGGGCAGGGGCAGGCCGAGGCGGTGGGTTTCCTTCTCCAGCGCCTCGCGCCCTTGGGCGACATTCTCCTCGTAGTGTTGGTGCTTGAACCAGTGACGGATTTTCGCCTTGGCGCGCGAAGTTCTGGTATAGCCCAGGCCGGGGTTGAGCCAGTCGCGCGAAGGCCCGCCCTGCTTCACGGTGATGATCTCGACGCGCTGGCCGTTCTGCAGCGGGTAAGTGAGCGGCACGATATTGCCGTCCACCTTGGCGCCACGGCAGCGGTCACCCAGATCGGTGTGGACGTGATAAGCGAAGTCGATCGGGGTCGCGCCCTTGGGCAACGTCACCACTTTGCCCTGCGGGGTAAGGATGTAAACCGTGTCCTGGAACAGCCCGGTCTTGAACTGCTCCATCAGCTCGCCGGCATCGTGGACATCCTCCTTCCACTCCATGATCTGGCGCAACCAGGCGATTTTTTCCTCGAAGCCCGCCTCCTGCCTGCCGCCTTCCTTGTAGCGCCAGTGCGCGGCCACGCCCAGCTCGGCGTGGTTGTGCATGTCGTGGGTGCGGATCTGCACTTCCAGCGCCTTGTCCTCCGGCCCGACCACGGCGGTGTGCAGCGAGCGGTAGTCGTTGCCCTTGGGGTGTGAAATGTAATCGTCGAATTCGCCATGGATCGGCAGCCACAGGCCATGAACCACGCCAAGTGCGGTGTAACAGTCTTTGAGGTCGCCCACCAGCACCCGCACCGCGCGCACATCGTAGACTTCGGAAAAATCCACTCCCTTGCGCTTCATTTTTTTGTAAATACTGTAGATATGCTTGGGACGACCGGACACCTCGGCAACCACGCCGTTCTTGCGCAGCTCCAGCCGCAACTGCTCGCGCACGTTCGCAATGTACTGCTCGCGGTCGAGACGCTTCTCGTCCAGCAATCGAGCGATTTTCTTGTAGAGATCGGGTTCGAGGTAGCGGAACGACAGGTCTTCCAACTCCCACTTCACCTGCCACACACCGAGACGGTTCGCCAGCGGCGCAAAAATATCCTGCACCTCGCGCGCCACGCGGCGGCGCGTGTCTTCGTCGGCGGAGGAAAGCTCGCGCATGGCCTGGGTGCGCTCGGCCAGCTTGATCAGCACCACCCGGATATCCTCCACCATCGCCAGCAGCATTTTGCGCAGCGACTCGATATGAGCGCCCTGCTCCCGTTTGTCGCCACCCTCGGGTGCGGCATATTCGCGGATCTGGCCCATGCGCGCCACGCCATCGACCAGACCGGCGATGCTTGCTCCGAATAGCCCGGTCACTTTGGCGGCCCAGTCCGGGTCGAGCCCCGTCACCCCCTGCAGGACTGCGGCGGCAAGGCTTTCGTAGTCCATTCGTTGGCGCGCCAAAATGGCTGCCGTGCCAAGCGCGTGATCCATCGCGCCCTGATCCCCGGCATAAAGCGCTTGCGCAAACTCGCAGGCGAGCAGAATCGTTTCCTGTTCTTGGGGGCGAAAATCGACGGCCAGGGAATCCAGCCAGGAACGGAAATCGGCCTGGCCCTTGCCGGCTGAAAATGCGGGGGATATAGGAACGGAAACCATAGAGGAATAATAGCAGGAACTTGGTTCTGACTTTGCCAGTAGCGCAAATGTTTCCGGCGATAGGTCTGAGCCGACCCGCCATGGTAAATATGTTATACACCGTAACTCATTGATCAATAATGACGAAGAGGCCTGTGTTGACTACGTCATTTTTAAGCTTCGGCGTTCGAACCCCAATGACTTTTTTGCAGTTTCTCAACAAAAAATAAATCAACTCATGTTGTGAGTTTCGCAACTGCCTCCTTTGATATATTTTGCGTCATTCCCTCGCAGGTGGGAATGACGAACTCAGGGCTGTTAAATTCGCAAGTAATTTGATAGATTTCAATCTCAACCTATTGTAGGAGGATTGAATGTTAGCATTTGAGTTATTTTCCGGGATGCCTGATCAGCGTCAGCGGAGCGGGCAGCGATATAATTTTGCGCCTTTTCTGATGGGGATATTGTTGGCGGTGCTATGTGGTGCGACTTCCTTCCGGAAGATAGCCCGGTTCATGGCGGAACGACGTGTCTGACGTGCTGGTGCAGGTCAAAGGCAACCAGCCCGAATTGTTGGCTTGCTGCCAGAGCCTGTCAGAACAGCGTCCACCGATTGCAGAGCACAGCGAGGCCGACAAGGGGCATGGCCGAATCGAGGAAAGAACCGTCCAGATATTCACTCCGCCGAAAGATTGGCTGCCGGAGGATTGGGCCGCGTTGGTCGTCGCGGTTGTCCTCGTGCAGCGAGCCAGAACCGAGCGGAGACCGGGCAAACAAACCAGGACAAGCACGGAAACCGCTTTCTATATTTGCACCACAATGATGCCCGCAGCCGATTTCGCAGCCGCGATTCGCGGTCATTGGCGAATTGAAAATTGCCTGCATTACGTCAGAGACGTTACTTTTCGCGAGGATGCTTGCCGCATCCGAAAAACCCCGGCATATTTGCCAGAGTCCGTACGATGGCTTTGAATATCCTACGTTTCAACAAGGTGCCTTCCATTAGCGATGCGCTTTTTAACAATATCCTGTCCTTCGAGAAGCTTGCTGCGCTCAAGGGGCTGTGAGAATTTAACAACCCTGATGACGAACTAATGGATTATTTGGATTCATCCTGGAAAAAGCAGTTCACCCACGAAAGACACGAAAAGCACGAAATGGGATAAGCAGGTATTTCGCCGTAAGGCGAAAGCTCGCAAAATATTCAAAGAGATGCAAGTCTGTAGATCGTTAGCCAACCACGTTTGACACCGCGTACTTCGGTGGAATGCTCAGGCATACCCCTCTCCCCAACCCTCTCCCGCAAGGGGAGAGGGAGCAGCTGAGGCACGTAGCTAATCAAAAATAAATGGCGCAACACATAAACACGCACTACACTTAATCATGTGTTTAGACGAAATGGAGGCAATAATGGCAACTGTTAATTTCACGGGGTCCGTTGATCGGGACCTACTAAAGAGGGTCAAGGTGATCGCGGCCAAGGCCGACACCTCGATAAATGCCCTGTTTAACGCCGAACTCCGCCATCTGGTCGAGACTTTTGAAGCTGGCGAGGACAGCAGCAATCAGAACTTCAAAACGCTGCTGGATTTCTCGTTGGGGCGGGTTGATGATCATGCCGCCCTTACCGCATTGGGTATCGTCAGCCAAGAAGACCTGTTCTTGTTGATGGCGCAGGCGCATCTGCCGATGCCGCGTCTCCCGGAGGCCGTCACGCAGAGCATGGTGGATAGCCTGCATGTTCTGCCTTCCTGAACGGGCTACCTGATGTCGCTCCCCGCAGATGTTGTTCTGCTGCCCGACGCAGGCCCGTTAATTACGCTGGCCTACGCCGATGCGCTTGATCTGTTGTTCAAGCCGGGGTGGTCGGTGGCGCTGGTGGATATGGTTCTGCACGAAGTTACACGCAACCAGACGCCCACCAGCGAGAAGCTGGCGCAGTGGGCCGAGACCAACAAGCTGCCGGTACTGGCTACCAAGATCTTCCGGCACTACCAACAGATGCTGGCGACGGGAACCGCTGCTCCACGCAAATCGAATCTTGGCGAACTGGCGATTCAGGAGGCCATGAATGATTTCGCTCTCGCACAGCCGCCACAGACCGGTGTTTTCCTGTTCGAGGACCACAAGATTTCCCGCGCCAGCTTTCTCGTGCCAGACAACTGCCGTAAGGTCAGCACGCGAGCGTTCCTGCTTTTCCTGGAGCAGAAAGGCTGGCTTGAGTCGGCATCGGAGATTGAGCGTAAGTCCGTACAGGCAGGACGCGCCTTTTCCAAGTTACGGTTTCCGCTGTAGCTGAAGCTCAACGGTTGGCGGGGATGGCCATCATCGCTGTTCCTGCCATATCACACTTGGTGAAACTCAACTGATCACTGGGCTGAACCTTAACCGGTGGCACGATGATCCAGGAGTTCTGGTCGTTCCGAGAGATATCCCCTCTGCCTTTTTTTTCATGCTGAAATAAGGGTCATCAATACACCCGAATTGACCTGGATCATGTTAGAATATTAGAATAATAAGCTATCAAGAGGGGGCGAATCTAATGGTTTTTAGAGTCTCGGGAGCATCGGCGTGAGTATTTTAAATAGCGCAGACCTATGCCTGGCGTTGGGTGACTTGAATCCTGTTGTTGAGTCCCTGTAATGAAACCGAGTAGGCACTTGATTCTCTAATTTCAATCCATAGCGATTCCGTTCCAATGACGTTCGACCTCCTCAGCAAATTTCGCGTAAGGTTACAGGCGTTGCCACTTTCGCGTTTTCGAAGAAACGTCGCGCTCCACTTTCGCTCTTGTCATCCCACCACCGACCCAACGTCTCTTTCAGCAGGTACGCCGTGTTCAGCCGTTCTCGAACCCGAAGAAAACCCCGTGAGACGGCATAATCCGAATACCTGTGCGACAAGCAACGGGTTTGCCTTGCGCTCCCGCCTCCGATTGCGCCCTATTCTGCGGATATCCCTCCTCATGTCTGTCTGCCTGCTCGTCGCCTGCGGTTCGCCGCAACCCTCCTTTATGGCGATGATCTTCGATATCCCTCCGCCCGGGAAGGATACGAGCCATGATCCAGTTATTCGCGGTCCACGGAGGGTTCCCTTCGTCGACCCAAAATTGGGATGGGCATTGAAGATGCTTGCCTTGCAGGAAAAGCGGCTTCATGAACCTCCGCCGACAAACTGGGCTGAAGTCTACAAGAAGCTTCCGAAAGATGACGATGGCAACATCGACTGGATGGCCGCTCTGAAGGAGAAGATCATCACGCCCCGCGCGGGAATCGATCCGAAGACGCCCCAACCCCATGTGAAGAATCTCGACATTGAATTGTCCACGTCGGGCAAGCCATCACGCTTGGTGGTGTTTCCCCACTCGGTGCATACCCAATGGCTGGTTTGCGCGAACTGCCACCCGGCGATTTTCAAGAAAGAGGCCGGTGCAGACAAGATCACCATGGACAAGATCGACGACGGCAAGTATTGCGGCGTCTGTCACGACAAGGTGGCGATTGCCGAGCCTTCCGGTTGCCATGGCTGCCACAAGGTGAAGAAAAAGAGAAAAAAATCATGAAGCGCACGGGATATTTGCTCGGGGTGGGCCTGTTGCTGGCCGTGCTGGCGCCGGCGGCTGTCGCTCTCGACATCGTCGGGATCGACGTCGTCGGGGATATTCATTTCGTGCGCAAGGTCAAGGGCGACGACAGCGTCCCGCCGGCTGTTTTCCCGCACTGGGTGCATCTGGTGAATTTCAAGTGCTTCGTCTGTCACAACAAGACCGTCGGCTTCCAGATGAAGGCGGGGAGCGCCGACATCACCATGGATGCGATCGAGAATGGTAAATATTGCGGCGTATGTCACAAGGGCGAACCGGCTTTCGGGGTGAGCTTTGAAACCTGTGATCGTTGTCATCGCAAATGATCTGGAAGCGAAACTGGAATCAGATACGTGCCGCGACAACCTTGGCCGCGACCCTGTCGATCATGGCCGCCGCATCGTCGTCGGACGGGGCCGAATCCGAGCACCCATCCCTATCCTGGCTCGACGGCTTTGACGCCCACCTCGGTTCCTGGTCGGGTCAGTTAGGGCTCGGCTACATGAACGGAACGGGGTCGGCCAGTTCCCCCGATGGCAGCACATCAACCTCAACAACCAGTGCTTTTCAGGAGACGCTGAGGATCGACAACTCGGGTTTCTATATCCTCAGTCCGCGTCTGGTCAATGGCAGCATGGCACTCGATCTGGCGCTCGATCAGGACAAGAGCGGCGATTCCGGAAACAGCACGGCCACGCAGAACAAGGTCATCGGCTACAACTTTGATGCGACGTTTCTGGACGAAAAACCATATACCGCCACGGTGTCTGCCAATCTCAGTCATATCCAGGCGTTGCAGCCTTTCGGCGGACGCATGGTGGGATCCATCGAGAACCGCTGGGTCCAGTTTTATCTGCTCCAGGACAGCGTCCTCAGCGATTGGGGCTATCCTTGGGTCAATGCCAGCTTGGGCATCCATGAGAGTAACAACCATAGCGTCACGACGAGCTTCGGCCATAGCCTGTCCACCGACGAGCAGAGCCGAACGCTCAGTTTCAGCGCCAACAAGGGATTCGAGACCGCCGATCTGGGCTTCAGCTATCAGCTCAATGACACGAGCAATGCAGCTTTTAGCCAGGGGAAATCTCAATCCATGGCGACCGGCTTGAACTACAGCCTCGATTTCGGCCCTAACCTGAACCGTTCTTTCTCTTCAAACCTGAGCTATGCGACGAACGCTGGCGTCTCGTCTCCCACGACGATCAGCAACAGCGAACATTTGCATATCGATCATTACCGGAGCCTGAGCACCGATTACCGGTACGGGTTCACCCAGCAGACGTTTGGCGGCGTCAGTACCCTGGCGCAAAATGGCGCTTTCACAGTGTCGCATCAGCTGTACCAGAACCTGAATACCTCGGTGGGTGTGAGCGGTAGCCAGACCACGGTGTCGAATGGCTCGTTCACTTCCTACGGCGGCAATCTCGGCCAGTCTTATCGTCACAGCCTGCCGGGAAATGGGAGATTTTCCGCGACTTGGTCGGGCAGCTATCGGTTGAACAGCAACAATCTGAGCGCTTCAAGCATCCCCGTCATTGAGAATATCAGTGCACCCCTCTGTGCTCCCAACTGTTTGTCGACGAACATCGATGACAATTATGGTATTTTGCTCAAATATCCTTTTGTCTTGGGAGACCCCGTCGTGGTGAGGACGAGTGACAACAAGACATTCACAAATGGCCTCGATTACTCTGTTACGAAGGTGAACAACCAGACCAAGATTACCCCGCTGCCGGGGGGGGGTATTGGTTCCAACGACTCTCTGGCGGTGACCTACAATTATCAGGTCGATGCGAACCTTAAATCAGCCATGACATCGTCGGCGTTTGGCATGGGGGTCAATTACCGCTGGATTTCGATGTCGTTCAACCATGCGCAGTCAACCCAGACGCCGCTGAGCCAGACCACCAGCATGTTTTTGCAAGATACTCGGCAGAATCAGGTACAGATCGCCCTGCAAGGCACCTTGCTGGAGATGCCTGCTAATGCTACGATGAGTCTTGAAAATGACAAATCAAGCGGCGCTGTCGACACCGTCTATGATCTGGTTAACTTCGGCGGGTTTCTGGTCTGGGCAAGCCAATCCAACATGAACATGATTTTCGGCATGAATGGGAGTGACACAAAATACAAACTGCCCGATCAGCATACTAGTTCATCGCTCTCGGCGCACAGCTCGCTTAACTGGTATTCAGGGGGGGGCTGGACCCACACGGCTTCCGTTGAATGGAGCAACTACAAGGACAGTAGAGCGCCCGCCACGACCCTCGTGCAGGCGATCGGCCAGAGCAGCATCACGCTTGGCCTGCTCTCGTTGAGAGCCAATGTGGCCTTGGGCGAATGGCTGCGGAATGGCAGTCGATCGACGAACCGTAGCTTGAATATCAGTATCGTGAGGCGATTCCAATGAGACGAATATCCCGGTTTGGCGCTTGGCTTGTCCTGGCTGCGGCGCTGCTGCTGGCAGGGTGTGCGGAACAGTCTCCGCGCCTGGAGGGTGTCGATACCGCAGCAGCGCCTCTGGTATGGCCAAAACCGCCGGCACAAGAACGGATTCGTTATCTGCGCAGCGTGTCCGGGCCGCAAGACTGGGGGATCAGCCGATCTTTCCTGCGCCGCCTGATCGATGCCCTGAGCGGTGGCGGCAAGGCGCTTTTCATCCGGCCGAGCGCCGTGGCGGAGCGCGATGGCGTTCTGTATGTGGCCGACCCCGGCGCGCAGGCCTTGTGGATTCTCGATGCGCCGCGTGAACGCTATGTCAGGGTCACGCAAATCGGCGGGCAGGGGCTGGTTTCGCCGGTGGCGCTGGCGCTGGGATCGGGCGGCACGGTGTTCGTTGCCGATACCGGCTTGAGAAAAGTCTTCCTGCTCGACCGCGACGGCGCCCTGATCCGCTCTATCGCCACGCAGGGACTGGAGCGTCCGGCGGGGCTCGCCTGGGACGAAACGGCGCAGCGGCTCTTCGTGCTCGATTCGCTGAGACACCGGGTCGCGGTGTTCGACGCCAAAGGCACCTTGCTTCGCAATCTCGGCGAAGGTGGCAGCCGGAACGGGCAGTTCAACCATCCAACCCACATTACGCTCGATGCCAGAGGGACACTGCTGGTCAACGATGCGCTGAACTTCCGCGTCCAGGCGATCGACGAAAAGGGTCGTTTTCTCTGGAAGTTCGGCAGGGTCGGCGACGGCGCCGGAGACTTCGCCGCGCCCAAGGGCATCGCCAGCGACAGCGCCGGCCATGTGTATGTCGTCGATGCCTTGTTCGATGCAGTGCAGATATTCGATCGGCAAGGCCGGCTGTTGCTGGTGTTCGGCGAACACGGCGCCGGCCCCGGCCAGTTCACGCTGCCCGGGGGCATTTTCATTTCAGCCGAGGACAAGGTTTATGTGGCCGATAGCTACAACCGGCGTGTGCAAATCTTTCTGGGGGCCATTGCAACGGCTGCAACAGTAAAGGAAAAAGGGAAATGAACCACGGATTTTCGGGCTGGGCGCTACCTGGCCTCGCAAACGGCGAGGGAGCCGGGCTGCATTGGGTTGTTCTCGCCGCCGCAATCCTCGCCGTGGCGATTCCCGCCACGGCAGCCACTAACATTGCCAATACCGTGCATAATCTCACGCCGTCTGGGCCAGGCACCTTCAAAGCGCCGCCATCGCAACCGATGGGCCTCTGCGTGTATTGCCATACGCCGCATCACGCCAGCCAGACGCGCGCCTTGTGGAACCAGGCGCTGTCCGGCGCGACTTACACGCTTTATACAAGCACCACTCTCCTGGCGACGCTCAACCAGCCCAACGGCGGCTCGCGTCTGTGCCTTTCCTGCCACGACGGCACACTGGCGATGGGCACGCTGACGAACCCGCAGAATGGCGTTCAGTATTCAACGCTCGGCGTGCTGACCGGCCAAGCCGTGATCGGCACCAATCTTTCCGCAGATCATCCGATTTCTTTCCTCTATGACAGCACGCTGGCCACGAATAATGGCGAGCTCGCGAATCCGCTGGGTTTGCCCAGTACGGTTCCACTCGACCAGAACAGTCAGATGCAGTGCGGCAGTTGTCACGACGCGCACGAAGACCAGTTTCCGAACTTCTTGCGCATGAATACGATCAAGGGCGCGCTGTGTCTGGCCTGCCACCAGCCGGTCGGCTGGAGCGGCACCACGCATGGCACCTCTCTCGCGACCTGGAACGGCACGGGTACCAGTCCTTGGTCGGCCTTCGCCCCCCCGGCGTGGACGACGGTCGCCGATAATGCTTGCGAGGGCTGTCACCGTCCGCATGCGGCCGGCCATGGCCCATCGCTCCTGGCGCAAAGCGGCGAGGCGGCGAATTGTACTGTCTGCCACGGCGGCACCGTTGCCGCGAAGAATATCGCGACCGAATTCAACAAAACATACCACCATCCGATCGAAAACGCCGTGTGGACCCACACGCCGAAGGAGGATGCGACGCTGATGCCGCGCCACGTTTCTTGTGCGGACTGTCACAACGCGCATGCGGCCAATGCCAGCTCCGCCAGCCTGCCGAATGTTTCCGGCCCCCTGCTGGGTGTTCGGGGCATCAATCAGAGCGGCACGGCGGTGATTCCGGCGAACTACGAATACGAAGTCTGCTACAAGTGCCATGGCCTGAGTTCGGCCACGACTGCCGGTCTTACGCGTCAGGACAATATTCGCAACGCACGGCTGCTGTTCGATCCGGTTAACCCGTCCTACCATCCGGTTGCGGCAATCGGGAAAAATACCACAATCCAGAATCTTTTGCTGCCCTACACCGCATCGAGCCTGATCGGTTGCTCGAGTTGCCACAACAATGACGCGTGGACCTCGGGCGGCACGGCCCCGGCGGGCGTACACGGCTCGATATACCAGCCGATCCTCGCGAACGAAGACCTCAGCGATCAAACAGTGGCCGAATCCACTCAGAATTACGCACTCTGCTACACGTGCCACGACCGCAACGCTTTCTTGACGGATTCGGTTGGAAAATTTCCTCATGCGAGACACGTGATCCAGGAT
>VFSW01014268.1_pt1 | contig 10991 bp, 10 predicted proteins | sample 5358111 | NCBI WGS metagenome assembly VFSW01 (sample SAMN11554181, study PRJNA540505) | mine drainage metagenome | isolation source: sediment from site ElyBrook_90M | place: USA: Ely Copper Mine, Vershire, VT | collected 2017
CGGTTAGAAGGAGACGATCCGGTGAACGAAGGCATCCAGGACAAGGTCATCGTGATCACCGGCGCGAGCAGCGGACTCGGCGAGGCGGCCGCGCGACACCTCGCGCGTGCGGGCGCGAAACTCGTGCTCGGCGCGCGACGCCTCGACCGTCTGCGCGCGCTGGCCGATGAGCTTGGGCTGCCGCACCGAGCCGCGGTCGAGACCGACGTCACCCGCGCGGAACAGGTCCGTCGACTCGTCGACGACGCGGTGCAGTGGCACGGCAGGATCGACGTGCTGATCAACAACGCCGGCCTGATGCCGCACTCGCTGCTCGAGCGCGGCCGGATCGAGGACTGGGACCGGATGATCGACGTCAACCTCAAGGGCGTGCTCTACGGAATCGCCGCCGCGCTGCCACACATGAAGGAACGCCGCAGCGGGCACATCATCAACGTCTCGTCGGTCGCCGGGCACAAGGTGCGCCCGGGCAGCGCGGTCTACGCGGCGACCAAGACCGCGGTGCGGGTGATCTCGGAGGGCCTTCGACAGGAGGTCAAGCCGTACAATATTCGCACCACGATCATCTCCCCGGGCGCCGTGCAGTCGGAATTGCCGCTCAGCGTCACCGAGCCCGACATGGCGAAGCGAATTGGCGAATTCTACGAGACCTACGCGATTTCGGCCGAGTCGTTCGCGCGCATCGTCGCGTTCGCGATCTGCCAGCCGGACGTCGTCGACATCAACGAAATCCTGTTCCGACCGACCAAGCAAGAACTGTGATCCACGCTCTGCACCGAAGAGTCGCGGACACCGGTGGTTTCGCGGGCTCGGTGTCCGGGGGCTGCGTCGACGGCGCCATGATCGAGACGGCAAGCCGCGAGAACTCGATTGCGGCGTCAGCGACGAGAGGCCGCCCACGCTCGACCACGATAGGAGTCCGCGACAATCCACCCCGCGGCCGCGAGCGTCCACGAAATGAACAGCTCGTTCCAATCGAATCGGCGGGCATGACCCGCGATGACCGGCGGTACCCATACGAGCAGCGTGAACAAGCTCATCTCGAGAGCCGATAACGCCGCCGCCAGTCGCGGACACACCCCGAGGAGGAGTCCCGCGGCTGCGGCGAGGTAGGCAATACCGGTGACAACGGCAACCGCTGCAGGCCAGGGCAACCACGCCGGCACCAACGAAGCGGTGAGCTGCCGGTAGACGACGTGCGACAATCCGAACGCGACCAACGCGAGCGCGTACAGGCTGCGGAAAATGCGCAGACCGGTTCGCCCGGTCACGAGGCGAATTCGCGTGCGCTCCCACTCCGATGCGAGGGCGACGTACAACAGCCCCGCACCCGCGGTCACCGCGGCGGCCTCCCCGCAGGTTTGATAGGAAGCTTCAACCGCGGGGGCCGCGATCACATAGCGCAGCTTCAGCACGAGCAGCCAAAGCAGCAACGCCCCCAGCAGCATGCGGGCAGCCAACGCCGCCGTACGCCGCCAGAGGAGACCCGCGCCGAACGCAATGGAGGCGAGGTCGGTGAGAAGACCCAACGCCCGCCGCGCTGCCAGACCGTGCGGGAGATCCTCGCCGATCAGCGACAACCCTCCATGTCCCCAGCCGATGATCCCGATGACGATCAGGGTGACCGCGAAGGCACCGTGAGCCGCACTCTTGATGTTCATGGCTTCGCTCCCCGGGTCGCGCCGTGGGGCGGAAATTGCCGACCGCGCCCCTGATCCTGATCCTGTGCCTGTCGATTTCGTACCTTTTGCCATAGGCGCAGGGAGACGCCAAGGCCCACCTGGGTCCATGGACGGCCCCGGACCGTTGCCACGGGGTCATCGCGCGGCGCCGGCTTTTCGCATCGGCGCGGTCGCCTGGCATCGACCGGGCAACACGGTCTTCGATAGGCAAGACGATCAGGCGCGGAGTATTCTTGACCCGCCGCTCGGTTCCGACCCGCATCACACGACTCGTGGAGAACTCGCATGGCTGCAGCGACTCGATCCGTCCAGGCGCACGGCAAGCCGCTGAACCCGATCGTGCGGATACTCGGCGCGGTCTGGTTGGCGAACGCGGCCTTTCAGGCGATCGCGTGGCTGGCCGTTCCGGCGGCCGAGACCAACTTCCGCCACGCGCTCGCGAAGCCCGCCGCGAAGGTGCCGGAATGGATCCGGCCTTTGCTGCTCGCGGCACTCCACGGTACGAACTGGCTCGGCCCACGGGTCGTCGCCGGTTGCCTGGTCGCAATCGCCGCGCTGCTGGGCCTTGCGTTGCTGACCGGCAAGAAGCTCGCGCTCGCGGCCCGAGCCGGCATCGTGTTCAGCATCGTGTGCTGGGTGTTTCTCGACGGCTTCGGATTCCCGTACAGCGGCGGACAGACGGACCCCGGCGTATTCGTCGCCTACGCGATCGCCTTCCTGTTCGTTCTCGCCGCGGTGCCCGCGGTGGACGGCCGAAACGCGAACGCGGCGACGGCCGGCCGGCTCTGGCACGCCGCGCGGATCAGCTTCGGCGTGCTGTGGCTGTTCGACGCCGCGCTGAAATGGCTGCCGGCATTCCTGTTTCATTTCAGCAGCCAGATCACCTCGGTCATCCCGGGACAGCCGCACTGGATCGCCGCATGGCTCGGGTTCGTCGTCGCGATCGTTCACGCGGTCGGGCCGGTCCTGGTCGCCGTCGTCGTCGGTCTGGCCGAGATCGCGATCGCCGTCTCACTGCTCAGCGGCAAAGGCTTGCGCCTATTCGTTCCGTTCGGCCTGGCGTATTCGCTGGCGGTCTGGGCGACCGCGGAGGCCTTCGGGGGACCCTACTCGACCGCCGGCACGGGGGTCCGCGGCAATGTCCTCGGCAATGTCCTGATCTATCTGATTCCGTTCCTGTTCCTGTGGGTGGGCGGCGCGGAACTCGCGACGGCATAGACGACGCCGATTTCTCGCGGGATCTTGCAATCGTGCGCACGCGAAGGAGGACGAACGATGCGCCAATCACCAAACGCCGGCGGCTCGAGCGTCGACACCGCCGCGGCGCTCACCGGCCGCTGTCTGTGCGCAGCCATGCGCTATCGCTGCGCAGCGCTGCTGTATCCGGCGACCTGGTGTCATTGTGAGTCCTGTCGCCGCGCGAGCGGCACGGCGCCGGTCGGCTGGTTCACGGTCGCGCGCGCGTCGGTCGAGTTTCACGGCGACGCGCTGCGCACCCATCGCTCCTCGCCCGGAGTCGAGCGCCGCTTCTGCTCGGTCTGCGGCACGCCGCTCACGTACTGGAACGAGCAACGCCCGACGGAGATCGACTTCACGCTGGGCAGCCTCGATGAGCCCGATCGCGTGACGCCGGTCGATCACATCTGGATGGCCGACGCGCCGGAGTGGGACCGACCGGCGGACGGACTGCCGCAGCATGCGGGACTGCGACCGACGCCCCTGCGCTGATCCTCAGGGCCACTCGTCGGCGAGCTCGCGCGGCCCCGTGTCACCCCGACCCTTAAGGGCGCCCGCTCACCAGTCGAATCGACGCGAAGCTCACAGCCGGTGCAACGCGCAGATCTTGTGTCCGTCCGGATCGCGAAGATAGGCGAGATAGAGCTTGCCCACACTCCCCTCGCGCACGCCCGGCGGGTTCTCGCAGGTCGTGCCGCCGGCCGCCAGGCCGGCCGCATGCCAGGCATCCGCCTGCGCGGGTGATGCCGCGGCGAAACCGATGGTCATGCCATTGGCGCAAGTCGCGGGCTCACCATTGATGGGTGTCGTCACCGAGAAAACGCCGGTCGGGGTTCGATAGAAAATGCGGTGTCCATCGACTTTTGCCGGCGGCACGCCGAGCGTGCCCAGCACGGAATCATAGAAAGCCTTCGCGCGCTGCAGATCATTGGTACCGATCATGATGTGGGAAAACATCGACCTTCCTTCTGGTTGAGAAATCGGCTCGCCCGCCAGTATACGGATCGGCGACGATGCGGGTGTCGGACCCGTGCCTGAGCCAGCTCCTCTTCCCGGTCCAGGCCAGGAAGTCGGCCGGCTCCGCTGCCGGTCCATCCGTGCAGCAGCAATACCGGGGGCTTGGACCCTCCGGTTCTCAGCTAGTGGACCTGTACGCCGTTTGTTCCGCAGACTCCGATCGTCCGCCACCGCCGCGTCTTCCCGCTACAGGTCTAAGCAGAGGAACTGACTGAATTCATTGGGACGGCAATCGGCATACGCCTCGCAGTCGATGAACCCGCGCTGGCGATACAGGGCCAGCGCCGGCTCGAACGCAGGGCCCCTTCCGGTCTCGAGACTGAGGCGACGCAGCCCGCGTCGACGCGCTTCGCCGATGATGTGCTCGAGGAGCGCGCTGGCGACGCCCTTGCGCAGGTGTCTTGGATGAGTTCGCATCGATTTCAACTCGCCGGTTCCATCGCCAAGCTCCTTGAGCGCGGCGATGCCGGCCAATGCGGGCCCGTCCCACGCCGACCAGACGGTGACGTTGGACGCCGTCAGCCCCGACAGGTCGAGCGCACACACCTGTCCCGGAGGCGAGCTCCGATGCATTCCCGCAATGTGCAGAGTCACGAGCTCGCGTGTCGGCTCACCGCGGAGATCGTCCAGACGAATTTCGAACATTCGCGTTGCCCGTCCTCGAAATGCCAATGACCACCTTCCGGGTCGTCCGGCCTACGCCGCATCCGCCTCCAGCCGCCGCCGCTCGCGAAACTCGGCTTCCTGGCGCTCCTCTTCGATGTGATCCAGCACCGCATCGACGTCCGCCGCGCCGGTGTCGGCCGGGCAGATTCCCGACAGCACCGTATCCGGCGTCAATTCGCCGGCTTCGTAGCACTTCCAGATTTCGCGCGCGTACTCCGTGTCCAGCAGCTCCGGTGCGCTACGGCCAAACGCCGCGCGCATGTTGTTCACGTCGCGCTCCAGCATCGCGAACGCGTTGTTGTTGCCCGCCGCGTGCACGGCCTGCGGCAGATCGATGATGACCGGTCCGCCCGCGCTCACCAACACGTTGAAGTCCGACAGGTCACCGTGGATCAGCCCGGCGCACAGCATGCGGACGATCTGCGAGATCATGAACGCATGCCACTCGCGTGCCTGGGCGGCTGAAATCTCGACCTCGTTGAGCCGCGGCGCGGGGTGTCCCTCGGCATCGCACACCATCTCCATGAGCAGTACGCCTTCGTGCACGAGATAGGGCTCCGGTACCCTAACGCCGGCGCCGGCGAGAAGGTACAACGCGTCCACCTCGGCATTCTTCCACTCCGCTTCCTGCACCCGCCGCCCATGGCGACCGCGCTTGCTCATCGCGCGCTGGTCACGGCTGTTGCGCATCTTCCGGCCCTCGGTGTACTGGGCGAGTCGATGAAAGCCGCGGTGCTCGGCCTCCTTGTAGACCTTGGCGCAGCGGATTTCACCACCACAGGCGACGAGGAATACGGAGGCTTCCTTGCCGCTCTTCAAGCGGCGCACGACGGAATCGACCAGTCCGTCGTCGATCAGGGGCTGCAGACCGGCGGGCGTCTTCATAGTGCTTGGAAACTCATGGCAGGTGATGGGCGACGTGGGCGCCCAAAGATGCGAGCAACGCGGCGGCTCGTCGCAGGCGACGGCAACCGTCGGTGCCAGTGCCGGCGCCCGGGCGCTCGACGGCTGAACAGTCGGCATTGTAGGGGCAAATGGGGGCCGGGTTCGGAGATTTCGCCGTGGATCGGGCAATCGCACGAACTCGGCGCCACCACGCGCACGCGGGATGGGGGCGATTCGTCAGTCGAATACGCGCCGCGGGAAGTAGAAGGAAACGATCCAGTTGGGTATGTCGACGATCTCGCTGATGCGCAGATCCCCGCACACGCTGCACAGCATGTAGGCCTCGACCGCCGGCACGCCGTAGTCGCGCGTCAGCCAATCGACCATCGAGCGCACCGCATCGCGAGCGGCCAACATCAGATCCGGTCCGACGCCGGTGCTCGCCAGGTAGCCCCGCTCATCGAGGTGGCGCGTGACCGGTCCCGGGGTGATCAGGCGCGGAAACGTGAGCGGCCGCTGCTTGATGAGTTCGAAGCGCAGCGCGACGCGCATCGGGCTCTCCAGCGCCGTGCCGCAAACCTCACCGTCGCCTTGCGCCGCGTGGGTGTCGCCCACCGAGAACAACGCACCCGGAACCTCCACCGGCAGATGCAATTCGGTGCCGACGGCGATGTCGCGCAGGTCCATGTTGCCGCCGACCCGGCGCGGGGGCACGACGCTATGGCAGCCCGGCTCGGCGAGCGCCAACCCGATCGTGCCGGCGAACGGCTTGAGCGGAACGCGGGCCCAGGAGCCGAACGCGCAGGGCGCGAGGGTACCGGCCTCGTAGCGCCACTGGTGCAGCGCCGGCTCGGGAAAGTCCTCCGCGAGCAGCCCGAAGCCCGGGATGTTGGCGGTCCAGCCCCAACCCGACGGAGTGAACGAGAGCACCGTCACACGCAGCACGTCGCCGGGCTCCGCGCCGTCCACGTAGACCGGACCCGCGACCGGATTGACGCGTGCGAAATCGAGGCCCGCGATGTCCGCCGCGCCGGAGGCGGGCGTGAACTGGCCGCCCGAGGCGTCCTGCACGTCGAACTCCAACGCCTCGCCCGGTGCGATGCGGCTCACCGGCGTGAGACTGTTGTCCCAGCCATAGTGCTGCGCATGGATGGTGTGATGATGTGGCATGAACGGAGTCGCTGCGGCGCAGGGCCGTACTTTAGCATGGACCACACTGCACCTAGAGTCGGCTACGAGGATCCGATCGATTGCGCGCTCCGGTCACGACCACCACACCGCGCACCCCGATCCTTGACCCCTGCGTGCGTGCAGCGCAACGTCGCCTGTGATGTCAGTACCGGTACCCTCCGACGAACTGCGAGCGCTATTGCGACGATCCGATGGCCCGGGCTTGCGACGCCTCGCCGTCCACCTCGCACTCATCGGCGCGGCCGCCGTCGGCGTGCTGACCGCGCGGGGCACGCCCTGGCTTTGGCCCGCGATGGCGCTGCTCGGTCTTTTCGAGGTCTTGCTCTTCGCGCCGCATCACGAAGCGACGCACGCGACGCCATTCCGATCGCAGTGGCCAACGCGAGTCGTCGGCATCGTCGCAGGTTTCGTACTCGTCCTGCCGCCGAGAGCGTTCCGCGCATTCCACATCGCTCATCACCGGCACGCGCAGGATCCCGAACGCGACCCCGAACTCGCCGGTGGCAAAGCGTTGACCGCGACTCGATACGCTTGGCGATTGACCGGAGTTCCGGTATGGATCGCCAACCTTCGAGAACTGCTCGAGACCGCCGCCGGACGCGCGGATCGCAGTTGGATTTCGCCGGAATCGCGACAGTCGATCGTGCGCGAGGCGCGTTACTATGTCGGCGCCTACGCGCTCACGGCGCTCGGTGCGGTACTGCTGCGAACGACCTTGCCATTGACGCTCTGGGTGGGTCCTGTGCTCCTCGGCCAGCCGGCGTTGCGCTATCTGCTGCTCGCCGAGCACACGGGTTGTCCACGAATCGCGGACCCCTGGACGAACACCCGAACGACGCTCGCATCGGCACCGCTGCGCTATCTGTTCTGGAACATGAATTACCACGCCGAGCATCATCTCGTCGCGGGAGTCCCGTTTCACGCATTGCCGAGGCTGCACGCGCTCATCGGCACGCGATTTGCGACGGTCGATCGCGGTTATCGCGCAGCGCATCGGGAGATTCGCGCCGTCTTCGGGTCTCGGCTGGCCGATCAACCGTCGCGGTCCAAGGCCGGCTGAACCGGACGGTACCGCGGCGAGCGTCCGTCGGCCGCTCCCCGGCGGACTGCGCTAGCCGGGCGGATCGTTGCGCTCGAGAAAGTGTACGACGGCCTGCAACATCTGCTCGCGGGTCGCACTGTGGGATAGCCAATGATCCTCGTGCGGCAAGCTGATCAACTGCACCGATTTGCCGGCACGCTTCAGCGCCTCGGCCATCTCCTTGCTCTGCGAATACGGAACGACGACGTCGTCGCGTCCGTGGATCAGCAGGACTGGAACCGAGACCGCGTCCACGTGATCGATCGGTGAAATCGACTGCAAGCGTGGATCCTTCGGACCCGTGACCCCGAGGTAGCGATCCCAGTAGCGCGTGAACTCGTTGCGGTTCGCCAACATCGTCCTGTTGGTCCACTCGAGGAACTTCGCGAGGTCGGAGACGCCGGCGACCGACGCCGCGCAGCGATAGATGCCGGTCTGAAGGGTCACGCCGGCGAGCGCCGCGTAGCCGCCGTAGCTGCCGCCGACGATGCAGACGCGCTTTGGGTTCGCGATGCCGCGGCCGACGAGGTAGTGCACGCCGTCGGACAGATCCGTTTGCATCTTCCGTCCCCACTCCCCGAAGCCAGCGCGCAGCAGTGAATCGGTGGTGTTCGAGCCCCGATAGTTCGGTTGCAACACCGCGTAACCACGCGAGGCGAGAGCCTGCGCCCACCAGTCGAAATCGCCATCGTCGGACGCCGCGGGACCGCCGTGGGGGAACACGACGAGACTCAGGTTCTTTGCAGGTCGGTCCGGCGGCAGCGTCAGGAAGCCGGAGATCTGCAGACCATCGGCGGCCCGATAGGTGATCGGCTGGACCTGGGCGTACGTCGACAGGCCGTGGTAGACGCTGCCGATCGGGGACGAGTTCACGGTACGCCAATCGACCAGCAGGTAACGGTCACCGTGGTGCGGACCAAAGACTCGGACCACGAACCGCTCGAGATCGTCGGAATACGAGACGAGATCGACCCGGTCACCGGCATAGGCACTGACCAGGGCCGCCCATTTCGCCTCGAGCGCGGGGTCGAAGAACACTTGCCGTGGATTCGATGGGTCGAGAACGCCACCGATGATCTGCCCGGTCAAAGGGTTGTGAGTGGGTTCATAGAAGGTCTCTCCCGAGGCGAGCGGGGCACCCCAGGAGTCGTCCGCGAGGCGCAGGGGCTTCCAGGCCCATCCTCGCGGCGTGTCGAACGCGACGATCAGTGATTTGTCGTCGTAACTGAACCCGACGAGGCTGGGCGGGTCGAGGACGGCCGTGCCCGATGCGACCCGCCGCAGGTCGCCCTGGTGGCGGACCCGCAGTATCCAATCGCCTTGGTGCTGACCTCGCACATGGTACTCGTAGGATGCGGCGACGCGACCTTGGGCATCGACGATCCATTGCGTCTGCAGGGCATCTGCACGGGCTACGATTCTCGTTTCATCTTCATGCAGGTCGATCGAGAACAGCGCCGGATAGACGTATTCGGAGCCGACGTAGGCGCCGACCACGAACAACTTCGTTCGGCCCTTGACGACGCGCGTCTCGATCGGTCCCGCGACGGTGTTGAACGTCTGATCGTCGGGGACCCGCATCGTGATCGAGTGCATCCGATTCTTCACGATGTTCCAGCTCACCAGGAACGACCATTCACCTTCGCTCCCGTAAATGCCGAAAGGCGGATACGCAGTCGTCGAGTAACGGATCAACAGGTGATTCTCGTCGTACCATCGCAACTCACGCACCTTGGTGTTATCGATGCGGGCGGCGCCGAGCACCTTTTGGGACTGCAGATCCGTAGCCACGACATAGCGCCGGCCACCCTTGCGCTCGATGAGTGCGAGGCGATTGCCGGACGGCGAAAGCGCCGGATCCTCCACCGAGGGCAACTGGCCATAGATCGCGAGCGGCGGAGGCACGTAGCCGCTTGTCGGCTCGGGATTCGCCTTCAACGTCCCCGCCGAAACGATCCCCATCGCGGCGATCGACATGGTCACCGCCAAGCGCATCGAACGGCTCATGTGCCTCCTCCCTGTGGCGGCGGTATCGGGGATCGATACCCCCTCGTATTCTCGTCCTGCCCGCAACCCCGGATCGGCATATCCACCGACCCGCCGATCGCATCATGCGATGCCGCACAACTCGACTCAAGATCATTTTCGGATCCGGGACCGCGCAGGTCGACGTCGCGACCGACCCCTGCCGCCACCGATCGTTTGCGCCCGCCTCCGCCCGGCGCGATGATTCGACCAAGCCTCGAACGGAGACCCACCGATGCCTTCGCCCATCCCCACCGTCAATGACAAGCGGCGCAGCTTCCGGCGCATGCACGAACACGGCTGCTTCGTGATCCCGAATCCCTGGGACTTGGGCTCCGCCCTCGCCTTGCAGTCCTTGGGGTTTGCTGCTCTCGCGACGACGAGTTCCGGCTTCGCCTGGTCGCAAGGGCGCGCGGATGGTGCCATGTCCCGCGATAAGGTCCTCGAGCATCTGCGTACCCTGGTGGCCGCGACGCGCGTACCGGTCAACGCCGATTTCGAGGGCGGCTACGCGACGACCGCGGCGGGGGTCGCCGCGAACGTACGCCTCGCCATCGACTCCGGGGTCGCAGGTCTGTCGATCGAGGATGCGAGTGGTATCGCCGCGGAGCCGCTCTATCCGCTGGACGTTGCCGTCGATCGGCTGCACGCGGCACGACAGGCGATCGATCGTGCCGGCGCCGATGTCCTCTTGGTCGGGCGGTCGGAAGGATTCATCCGTGGCAGGCCCGACCTCGATGAGACGATCAAAATGCTCCGCGCCTATGCGAGCGCCGGCGCCGACTGCCTGTATGCGCCCGGAATCCGCACCCGCGAGCAGATCGCGGCCGTGGTCGAGGCGGTTGCGCCGAAACCCGTGAACGTGCTGATCGGCGGAGCAAGCGATTTCTCCGTGCCGGATCTCGCGGCACTCGGCGTACGGCGGATCAGCGTCGGCGGTGCGCTCGCGCGCGCGGCCTGGACGGGCTTTCTGACCGCGGCGCGCCGGATCGCCGCGGAGGGCCGTTTCGACGTACTTGGGTCCGCGACGCCGCACGCCGAACTCGACGCGCTATTTGCTGATAAGCCGTGACCCGAGAGTCGATAGGGCTCACCGCTGCGCCGATCAGGATCGACGAGGTCGCTTCTGCTGCAGCACGATGGATCGCGACGCCATGCTGGTGCCGTGGCAGACGTCGCGAACCCGTAGCTTCACCAGATCGCAGGCG
>VFSW01014269.1_pt1 | contig 10990 bp, 34 predicted proteins | sample 5358111 | NCBI WGS metagenome assembly VFSW01 (sample SAMN11554181, study PRJNA540505) | mine drainage metagenome | isolation source: sediment from site ElyBrook_90M | place: USA: Ely Copper Mine, Vershire, VT | collected 2017
CCACGGGCAGGTAAAGGCGCTCGGGGAAGTCGCGCAGAAAGCCGCCGATGCAAGGAAAGCCAAAGACATAGCCGATAAGGAGTCAACTGATGCCAAAATTGCCGCTGTTCAAACTGCTGCCAATACTGCTATTGGCCGGATGCGCCACGAACGCGACGCTGCCCGTGCCAGTACAAATCCAATGCCCGCCGCCCCCTCCGGCTCCAAGCGCCCTGACCTCCTTTGTCTCGGCCGGGGCGAATTTGAACGTGGATATGGAGAACTATTTAGCCGACTTCGAGACGGGGCTAGGAGCGTTGCTGACAAAGGCACAGCGGCAACCATAGTCATCGAAGGCGCAAAGGAATGGGCCGCGAAGGTCTCGAGATAAGGACGTAGAAATACACGAACGGCATCGCCCATCCCCATAGCGGGTAAAGAAATATGGCGAGCATGATGCCGAGTGCGCGTTTATCCATTCACAATCTCCCTAACCCTGTTCGCATCCCCGCTTCGTCCCGTCCGCTCCATTTCGTCGGCTAGGGCGAAGTGATATTTGGCGTGACATTCAGTACAAAGCCATCTGACTTCTAACGGCTTGGAATAGTCATCGTGATGGCCGTGAATATAAGAACGCCCATCTTTTCCTTTCAATGGGATCGCATTACACACTTCGCACGCCTCTGGGCGCACCATGTCTCCGCGCCTTAATGCGCACCGAACCGCATTACGCGCAGCTTCCTTTTCAGGGTATTGCTGTATGCGTTTTACAGAATGTCTCCGCGCTCGTTCTCTCATTCTGTCGCTCGCGGTCCTTGTGCGGCTCCACGCTCTTTTCTTAGCCCTCCCTTCTGGAGTTTTCCTTTTTATCTCCTGATTGGCGGTGTATTTCTTGCAGCATTGCTTGCAGGCAGACCTAAGTCCTGATTTCAGTTCTTTGTTCTTGTGAAATTCTGACGCCGACTTTTCCGTCTTGCACATAGAGCATAATTTTACGGTAGGCTGATTCATTTCCCTATCTCCTTAACCCAATCCTCGAACGGCTGCATCGGCTGGAGCTTCTCGTAGCAGTATTGCAGGGCGGTGCGCTGGGCGGCGAGGGTGCTTTTCAGATTGTGCGATAGTTCCTGAAATGATGTAGCCGGATTCTCACAGCAACACATCGACCATGGATCGTTACAATTAACGCATATATCAGGCGTCTGCTTGCTCATTCCGCGCTCCTTTTCCTTGGCAACATGGCCGCAGCGTTCATCTGCGCAAGCCATTCTTTTACCTCTTGATCGTTCAGTAGTGATTGAAGCGCGATGCGATCAAACGTATGGCCGTCAGGGGATGCCAATTCCTCTGCGTGTACGATGATTGATCCGAGTTTGCACAGCAGGCTCGGGCCGGGATTAAGCATATTCACGACCCCCTCCCTTCGCCCGCAGCGGCGAGCATGGCGGCGTCGATTTTTGCTCGGATTTCATCTGGGCTGTTCCAACTAGCAAGATTATCCCAAGCCGCAAGATACATAGGCAAAGCGCCATCTTTTGCATGGTCCATCAAATAGCGTAGGCGCTCCGCATCCTTCGCGTCTGTTACATGGTCGGCGGTGATATGGTTTCGAGCAAAGTCTAACAGTTTGTCGAAACACTTTTCACACCCCAAGATCGGCCAAGCGTGAACATCGCAAGCCAGTAATTTGATCTGCTCAAGCGTTTCTGTGGTCATGGCTTTTTCCACCTTTCGTACATTTGTTCGGCGTCGGCGATAAGTGTTTTCGCTGATTCAATAGATGATTGAAAATCTTTCATCATCTCATTGGTTGATGCTTCGAGTAGCCTCCTAGCGGTAAATATATTTTGGTTTATCTGATCGAACAGCCCTTTTCTAGCGCCCGTGCGCTCGATTTTATATAGATCATTTTTGGTCATGGCTCATTCTCCTTTCGCAGCGGTTCGGTCTGGCGCGAGTGCGGCTGTTAAGCCAGTAATTGTCTTATCGTACCCTTCCTCATAGATTTTGTATTCGTTTTCAGGCAACGATTCGACTTCAACGTCAAGATAAACGAGCAAATCTCGCGCCCACGCCTCAACCTCGGCAAGCTTGCGCTTGGCAGCTTCGGCGCGATCTTTCATAAGTCGCAAAGATCGTGTAGGCTCACTCTCAAGCCATTCAACAATCTGCCGTTCCGCTTCCTCCCGCGCCTTGCGCTCGGTCTCAAGCTGTGCCTCCAACTCCGCGATCCGCTGCGCGTCTTGGCGACGTTGTTCGATAAGCTGCCTATTCAATTCTTCAATCGTTTCTTTTGCCCATGCTGGCAGTTCTTCGCGTTCGTTCATGCGTCCTCCAATGTCCGCGCAATCGCACGGTAGAATCTAGCGGCACAGTGGCTGCGTTCCAGCCAGTTCCATATCGTCTTTCGGTAGTTGGCGTCGAAGTTGAAATAATCGCACACTCGCGGGAAATCGCGCTTTAACTGCTCACGTTGCGCACGTTTCAGCGCGGGGCTAGTCATGCGGCTTTGCTGGATTCGTGTTGTGCAACCGTTTTGCGAATGTTTGCCATCGTAAGCGGATAGGTGGAAGCAAATCTCTTTTCACAATGTTGCCAATATTCCATGTCCATCTGCCATTTGTAATCATAGCCAATCTTGATGCGCTCCAATCGCTCATTCATCGGCGGCTTTGCGTTGGGCCACTCGATGATATTCTGTTGCACAGTAATCTTGATTGGTGCAATGCCCCAACAACAGCGAAGTACTCCGTTATTCGCTTCCGCCAGTTTAAGCGCTTCCTCCATCGCATAGTCATTGTGCGGAACAAAGGTATGGCCGTTTGCAAGGAAATGCGGCAAGCGCTTTAGCGCCGCGTGTTCTGCGTTATAGGCGTCTGTAGACTTGTCACCTTCCGTCGGCTCGCGCCTCAACGTTTTCAAAAGATGTTGTCCAAATTCCTTGCGAATGCCGTTTCCGAAAATATCAGACAAGGCGCGAACGTCCTCCTGCCACTCGACGGGAACATTGAATAAATCGGTGCAGTAGGTGGAATCGAAATCATCGTCTGCGCTACCGTTCCATTCAGGGCGCTTGCGCATGGAAAGATTAGGATAGCCTTCACGATTTCCGCCGCCAGTTCTTGTATAAACTTCGATGACTTTTCCATCTTCGGACACATGAACGTCGCGGAATCGTTCAATGTCATTTTGACGCAAACCAATAACGGCAAGCAGCAAATCGGCCTGCGCATTCATTCCGAACAGCATATTGTAGAAACTCATCTGGTTCTCCTAGCAAGCGTTTGAGAGAAGGGTTTGGGATGAGAGTTAATCCCAAGGTTTTGCACTTCAAGACTATATTTGTCAGTGTAAAGCATGGTTTGAAAAAAAGACCTGTTGCGCCTTCAATGTTAGTGGTCACTTACGCGGGAAGCCGCTTGAGTAGTCAATCTCCGGCGCGACTAGGAATGACGATAGTTCTTGACAAGAGCCATCGCCAATCTCGTCGATAGTTAGTACTTGCTTACGCAGATCGTCAATGATTCTGGCGCACTCGAAGGCTACCTCCGCGAAGTCCTCTCTCTCGCGCATTAGGGAAAACGCATATTGCTCGCAGGCAGTCGCGGCAAAGTCCAACGCTGCGTCGCGCACATTCATATTGTCAGGTCCAGCGCACAGGAGGGAGGGTAGGTAGATGATGACCTATCCGAACCTTGCGGTGTCGGAACTCCTGCGGCTGGATTTAGTTCTAGCCAATACTCGGCCACGCGCTTGTTCGGGCCGATCTTGACTATCTTGGTCTGTATCGGGTATCCGGCGCGTTTTAGCTGCCCGATCCGCTGACTCAGCGACATAGTATGCACGCGGATGAGGGCATTCAAAGGCGTCAAGTGCTGGCCCTGTTGGAGCGCGGCTAGAATATCATTTTTCTGGCTCACACCGGCACCTTCGCGGCCAGTTCCTTCAATTCATTGTGGCGGTCTTTACCGATCATGGTTCGCTGTTCGGTAGTCAGCCCAGACCAAAACACCTGATACTTTCCGATGCCGCATTCCGCCCATTCACGCGCCTTAATCAGCAACGCTTCGTCGCCTGTAAATGGGGCCGAGTCCACCGGCGCACTTGCAGCGGGAGCGGACGCTGCGGGAGGGGCTGCGTCCGGGGACTCAGCTTTCTTTGCGCCGCTAGCCCATTGCGCGATTAGCTTTCCGGATTCTTCCGTGATCGGCTTATCGAGAGGGAATAGCGGACGGTGTTGTTCTTGGAGTTTGATCGGGTGCGGAATACCGGGCTTCGCGGCCATCAGCAGGAAGCTGGCGGTCAGTTCATAGGGCATGTTCTTCTCGCACACCGGCATCCAGCCATCAAGCCCGATGGCTGACTTTTTCGGAACGATCACGGTCTTGCCCTTGTCGTCCTTGACCATTTCGACCTTTTCCTCCGCGCGGAAACACAGAATCAGATGCGCCCGGACTTGCAGCAACTTCTGGATCATGGATTTATGGCCCATTTTCGGCTTGATCCAGCTTGCAATTTTTACGCGCTCGCGCTTGGCGTAATCGTCGCCTGCCATGCGGTTTAGTTCGTCCTCCTGCCAGTCAAGAATCCCGCCATCGCCCGCCCACTCATGCGAGCAGGAATCGACCACGATGACCGGATAGCCAGCCTTGTCTGCTGCCATGATCGCGTCGGCGTAGGCGCTCGGTCGGAACGGTGGTTTCAGATCACCGTGGTCGAATTTGAATTGATCCGCGTAATGCTTGGCGCGGCCCGCTTCGGTGTCGATTACCGCAAAGGGCTTACCGGCGCAGATTCCACTTGCAAGGCGCATGGCAGTATAAGTCTTGCCTGAACCAGACGCGCCGATCAAGCCAATCAGCAGCCCTACGTTTTCGCGGGTCGCCGGTCTAAAGGTAAATTCGCTCATGGCTTCTCCCAGAGGATTGCCGGATCAGCGAAAGCGGCACTCGCTTCGCGTTCCTCGGCGTCGGCCAGCATCCAAGGTTTCGGGCCAGCGTAGCAAATCCGGGTCGGATAGGCCGGAAACTTGCCCAATTCAAGGCAGGATTTCCACATTGAAAGCGCCTGATCCAGTCGCGCCTCGGACAAACCCTGATAAGCGGGGTCTAGCCCTATCAGGGAGCAGCTAAAAGGCGCTGATTGCTCTTGGACTAGGGTTACTACCCGCCTTCCTGTTCCGCGCCCGTAAAGGGCTATTCCGAGATCGTATTGCGGCAATTGAGTGCGTATCCATGCGTCCGGCTGTGCGCTGCCTGCCGTGGTCTTGTAGGAAAGGCAGTATTCGCCAAGCCAGTCCGGTCTTGCCTTGCAAAGTACGCTTTCGCACTCGAAAACGACTGTTTGTTCTGCGCCGCCATCGGTGAACAATCCGGCGATTTCGCTGGAAGCGATGTACTCATGCGCCGCCTTGACCATCGCTTCCACTTCTGGAACCTTGTGCGCCAAGATAGGCAGTTTCCCGGCAGCGCGCGCGGCGTCCCGTTCAGCCTTTGCCGCGTTCGTGCGCCAGTCAGCCGCTTGGACTACCACCAGAGCGTCGGAACCGCCTTCCAGCAGCATCGCATGAGCAAACGTTCCCATGTCAGCCGTGCCGCTATCGTCGCGCTCCCTGTTGGGATTCCACGGCGATTCGGTCCATGCGTGCAGCGGCGATTGCGTCAGAATCCGCTGCCCAAGTCCGCTGCTGAATGCCTTGATTGCCAGATATTCAGCCATCGGCATCTTTGGATACGTTCCCGGTTTCATCGTATTACCCTCTCTCGGTTAATTCCATCAGCCTGCCCATGCCTCGGATCGTCCGCGATCTGGTCTAGTTCCTGATCCCGAAGCGCATCCTCGTCCGCGTAGTCCTCGCACAGCTTGTCGCGCCGATGCGGGAACTTGCGGGCCGGACATTCGCAGGGTGGCGGCTTCATGCGCTCACCTTTTCGTCTGTCGGCACATCCTCGGATAGATTGCCGGGGTCGAGGCGTTTCAGAATGGAGATCGGAAACCCACGCGGCCATGGTAATCCATCATCGCAGGAAGCTACGGTCACATCGGAAAATGCACCGCAAATACACCGATGGCGAGTGCTGCGAAAAACGCTCTGTACAATATATGTAAATCCCGCTCTATACATTTGTCCGCAGCAAGGGAGTGCGCGAATCACCATCACCAAATCCCCCTTTTGGATCGGCTTCTCGCTCACGGCCAAATCCTCTGAATCACAATCAGTCTCGCCATGCCGACAAGCGCACCGCTGATTGCGGCGGCGCACAGGCCGATCAGTACGCCCTCCTTCGCAGCCTCGCGCTCGCGTTCGATCATTTCTGCTAGTTGCTGGTTGTTGAGTATCGTCATGCTCGCGCCTCCTTTTTCATCGCGTCCTTGATGGACAACCTGAAATTGAAAAATTGTTCTCGGCATCCAGCGCCGCAAGTTGTCCAATTCAGGGAGATCGCGTCAATCACGGCTTCAGGGTGTGATTCAGCCCAGTTCAGTAATTCTTCGTGAGTCATTTTGAAATCCTCCGCACGACCCGCTGTTGTTCCTGTGCCGCCGCCTCCGCCTCTTTCTTCTCGCGCTCGGCCTTCTCGCGCAGTTCGCGCCGGATGCGGTCAAACTTGTTTTTAAGGTAGCCCGGACGCCTGCTGTCCTCGGCGCTGGTGTATTGAAACGTCCTATCGACTTTGCCCATTATTTCATCCTCCCTGTCGGCATGAAAGCGACTGGAACGAGGATCGCCCAAAATTTCCAGTCGGTCACATGAATACCGGCAATCCCCGTAATTACGCCGATATTCACCGCCACGACCATCTTGTACCATGATGCGAATGTCTTCATAGTCTGCCCTCCAATTTCAGCGTCCCCGCGACAACAATGGCGACGAACGCTGTCCAGTAAATGATTGCCGCCACGCGATACTTGAGGCGCAGTTCGTGCAGTTCGGACTCCATGCGCTGCATCGTGGATTTCACAGATCACCCGCTTCGGCCATTGCTGCGGCGAAACAGAGCGACATGACACGTTCATGTTTGCGTTCAGTTTTGCCAAGCTCGTCGTATGGACTACCGAACCATCCATAGGCGCCATCTCCGGTAATTTTCCTATCATACAGGGCAGCATACTTGTCGCATTCAACGGACACTTCCAAACTTTTTCCATTAACCGCGCGGTTGATCGCCCAACAGCAATACAGCTCTTCTCCTGTCTCTATTAACTCAGCCGCCGTCAGATACACCGCCGCGTCTTTCTTGCTCATAGCATCAGCCCTAGCACGACGCCCATGCAGATGCCGCAGATCATGCCGTAGATGAACGTGTCGGCATCGTAGTCAACCGGGCGCTCGCGTTTCAGGTCGCGTCCGAAATAGCGCGGCCTCATGATTGCACCTTCTGTTTATCTTCGTAGCGCGTAATTCCGCTTGCCGTGATATTGCCATGCTGATCGCTCACTTGGAACCCGGCGACCGGAATGCGCTCGTCCTGCACCTTGGCGTGCTTGGCGAGGACGGTTCGCAAGTCGTGCATTTCCTCAACCCAATTATCGGTATGGCTCCACTTGCCGCCGTGATTGGCATAGAACGAGAAAACGCCGTTTAGCTTTTCCTCTATGGCGTCGTAACGTTCTAGGAAGTTTCGCACAGCGCCCGTCAGTTCCGCCACCGCCTCCGCCTGTTCACGCTTGCCGATAGCGATGCCTTCGCGCAATGCGCTTTCATAGGTATGCTGCGTCGCCTGTGCTGCGTACATAAGTTCGTTCATTTCGTCACCCTCCTTTTTACTTCGCGCTCAAGGCCGCAGCGATCACAGACACGGAAGTTAGCGGTGCCAGCCCATCCATTGAATCGCTGCTCGACAGGAATAGCCTGCCGTTCGGACTTGTGCGGTTTGCGCCAGCGATGTGGCCGAAACGCGCAAATCAGTTTGCCAAGTAGAATCATCTTTCCCCCGTACAGTTGATTTACACGGCGCTATCCTATGTCGAAAACAAAGGGCTTGTCAAGTGCTTTCGTTTCTGCTAGGCTACGCACATGAATAAACATAATCTTAGACTTTTCCAAGCGAACGCTGACCGGCGCAAGCGGATCAAATCGCTCGCAGCCAAGGGCTATATGTGGACAGAGATTGCCAAGCTGTTCAAGATCAGTCCGCAACGCGCTCAACAGATAGGCAAGCAATGATGAAAAAAGCTACAGGCGCTTGGGTATACAAGTATTTCGACGCTCTAAACAATCTACTCTATGTCGGTCAATCGGCGCAGCCGTTCGCCAGACTTGAAGCGCATAAAAGCAAGGATTGGGCTAGGCGCATCAAATCTGTCACGATGACAAAATACGCGACCAGCAGAGGCGCTTTGAAAGCAGAAAGAGACGCCATTAAAGCGCAGCGTCCTGCGTTCAATTTTGTCCATATGGATAAAGGGAAAAAGTTTGAAAAGATCAGAAGCGTATGGGTGAAGGCTGGAGCCAATAAATGGTTGCAAGCGCTAGCCACTATTGACGGCAACGGATGGGCTAGGGTACAACTGCCATACCCTTACGGCCATGAGATATTTAAGACATGGCGCGGGCCAACCGAACACATGCAGAAAACTACTGCGGCAAAACACGCTCGGAAGCATTGAGATGACTACCCGCTGGCTCTCAGAAGAAGCAATCGCCGCGCACCAGCGTCTATACGCAAAGGATAAGGGCCGCATCGTGCGCGTGCTTGATGGGCCGGCGAAGAAGCCGGTTGCGAAGGGAAAGAAAGCCGCAACGCCGAAGCCGAGCAAATACCGCAACGAGAAAGTAATGGAGGACGGACACAAGTTCGATTCTCGCAAAGAGGCGCGGCGGTATAAGCAGTTATTGCTCTTGCAGGCAGCGGGGGAAATAACAGACCTGAAATTGCAGCCGGTTATTCGCTGCGTCGTTAATGGCGAATTGGTATGCAGCTACGTTGCCGACTTCTTTTACATTGATCGCGGGCCGCTGGTCGCCGTGTTCAAGGATACCTACGAGGATTGCAAAGGCTACAAGACACCCATTTACAGGCTGAAACGCAAGCTGGTCAAGGCTTGTACCGGCATTGAGATATTGGAGACATGACATGGGAAAATTTGAGCAACTGGTGGAAAAGTGGCGCGAGGATGCCGAGCTTTCGACCGTCAAGCCTGCGCCTGCGCCAGAGTTCGTGCCGCTGGCGTCGCATTGGACCGTTACAGGCCATGAGCGCGACGCGGATATGCGGGCATACGCCGCTATACCGTCGCCGTACCAGGGGCCGCGAGAGCCTTCCTAGCCCCATTGCGCGGCCATTGCGTCCGCGATGCCTTGGAATGTCCTTGAGCGCTCTCGCCGGCGCTCCGACTCGCTCATTCTGCCAGACTTATAATGGATTTCGGAATATCTGCTTCCGCCTCTATCTCTGTAATCAGTGCCGTCCGCGTTTTTCTTGTACGCCGGCGTGACAATTTTAGTAGGAATCAAGGCGGGTAGATTTTTCAGCCACAGGCAGGTAGCTTTTGTCATCGGATGGCCGAACTGCCACGGCTGAATAATCTGGTTCGGTTTTCTGATTTTCGTGCTTATCACGCTGACCGGATTTTCGACGCAAATATGCCGAATGTCGGCATTCATTAACTGACGCACAAAATCGAGGGCTTGCGCCTGCTCCTGTTGTTTTCTGTAGAACCAGGCAGCCCCGGAAACAGCTAAATGAGTACATGGAGGGTGCGCGATCATCAAGTCCCATCCCTTTGTCAGAATTAAATGCACGTCTGCAATAATATGATGATGCGGCCTTTCGCTCGGCAACAAATCGCACGACCACGCATCATGCCCACGCGCCGCAAACGCATCGCGGACAATGCCGGAAAACTCGCAGGCTACGAGGACGCGCATTACCGCACTCCCCGCCCCGCCAGCGCCAATCTCACGCCTAGGCTGACATTCCCGCTACCAAGCACCTTCGCCGCCTTGACGCTCGCCGCATCGAGCTTGACACTCACCCGCAGCATCGGAGCACGGTAGAGCATCGGGCGACCTGGGAGGCGCTTGGCGGTCATGGCTGCGTGGCCTTGGCGATAGCAGCGCGGGCTCGTGGGTTCCACTCTTTCGGACTGCAACCTTCGAGTGCGTCTATAACCAATTGGAGCAAATCAGGTGCGGCAGCGACCAGTAGAGCGTTATCCTCAAACTCTCCTGCAACGCTGTCTATCCAGCAAATTGTCGACTCATATCCGTCAGCAACCGAAACCACTGCATACGGTCCCGGCGCTGATTTGTGCGGAGTTGCGATTACTCTCCACGGTCCTCGCGTGTGCTTGCTCATTCCGCCCCCGTCAGCGCGGCGCGGGCTTGCTCTAATCCAGCACGGATGACCTGATTTTGGAGCATCCAGTCGCCGCCTTTCATCTTATTCGCTGTTGATAAGCAATGTGCGGCAGATTCCAGCGCCTCGCGCAGCTTGACATTGTCAGCTCTGATGCTGTCGAAGTCCGCAATGATCTGATCTGCAAACGGCGCTTTGATGCAGTTGCAGGAAATGCTGGAGCCGTCTGACAAATAATAGAACAGCGTATTTCCTGCTTTCCACGGACCTACCTTTTTATCGGCCATCATGCCCTCCAACCGTAAAGTTTGCAGCAATGCACCAAATGTCTGAGACCGGCGCGGATACCGGCGATTTGGGCGAGGAATAGGCTGTTTTGAAGGATGCGCATTATTCTGCGTCCGCTGCCGCGACCCAGCGCATTCTGCCGCCAGTCACGCGCAATGCGCCTACCATCGAAACATCGTCCTGAATGTCCAGCTGCGCCAAGCGTTCGCGGAAGGCCGTTTCCAGCACATCCTCTGTAGCGTTCTTCACATCCACAAACGCTTCCATCAGGTCAATCGAATCGCGGTCTATATTCCTATAGACGAACGTTACTTTTTTCGCTGCCATCATCTTCCCCTCTTTCGGACCCAGCCAACCGGACTGGCGCGGTTTCCGAAGCCGACTCGGGCGAATCGGCAGGTGAGACTAGAGCGGCTTTAATC
>VFSW01014270.1_pt1 | contig 10990 bp, 9 predicted proteins | sample 5358111 | NCBI WGS metagenome assembly VFSW01 (sample SAMN11554181, study PRJNA540505) | mine drainage metagenome | isolation source: sediment from site ElyBrook_90M | place: USA: Ely Copper Mine, Vershire, VT | collected 2017
ATGAAGGGCAATTCCACCTACGACGATCGGACCGATACGCTGTTGATTAATCTCAAGATCAAGAACAATGGGACCACCCCGTTGACACTGAGGCAGTACATCATGGCGATGGCCACGTTCGTCAACGGGGACAAGGATCAACAGGACAAGGCGGGGCCGGCGCACTACGTCGGGCAGATGCAGCTTGACCCCGACGTTCCGATCGAGCCCGGAGATATCGGGAAAGTGCAATTGAAGATCAGCAGTCCGCTGTTCGACGAAGAGCGGCTTATCCCGCTGCATGATCCGCAGGAGCGAATTGCGGGGCTGCTGCGCTTTACCGATCCGCAGGGTCACGAGGATCTCGTCACGTTGAAGACTGATCTCGTGCCGACGGAGTTCCGTCCGCAATACCTGCCTTAGCGCCGAACGGTGAGAGCGACGTGAAGATCAAGCGACGGGAGTTCCTGAAAACCAGCGCGTTGGCGGTGGCGGGCGCATCGGTGGCTGCCGCGGGAGTCGCGGTCGCCGGGTTTGCCGCCGAATGGACCGCGAGATTGAAGACCCTGACGGCGCACGAGGGTGAAACGCTGCTCAAGATGGCGCGGCGGATATTTCCGCACGACCGCCTCGACGATAGCTACTACATAAAGGTGGTTGAGGATCTCGATGCCGAGGCGTCGAGCAAGCCGGCAACCGCCAAAATGCTAAGTGCTGGAGTAGCTAATCTCGATCATTCCGCGAAGGGCAAATTTGCCGCCCAACCCATCGACGATCAAGTCGCGGCGCTCAAGCAGATTCAACACACGCCGTTCTTCGAAAAGGTCCGCAGCACCGAGATGGTGTCGCTCTATAACAACGAGGAGGTCTGGAAAGTCTTCGGCTACCAGGGCGCCTCCTATCCTTTCGGTGGCTATCTGCATCACGGCTTCAACGATCTGAACTGGCTGCCTGAACCACCCGAAGCGGCAAGCCCGAAACCAGCCTGAACGGAGAGTTGCGTCGTGGCTCGATTCGATACGAACGACGATTCCGTCGTTGTAATTATCGGTGCGGGAGCGGGCGGAGGCACGCTCGCCAACGAGCTCTGTCACACGGGCTTCAAGGTGGTGCTGCTCGAAGCGGGGCAGCGCCAGTCGCCGCTGACCTTTCGCAACAACGAGTGGTTCGCATTCAAGCAACTGGCCTGGCTCGACAAGCGCACGGCCTCGGGTAGTTGGCGGGTGGCGAAAGACTTTCCGAATCTGCCGGCCTGGACCTGCAAGACGGTCGGCGGTACGACCGTGCACTGGGCGGGCGCTTCGCTGCGGCTGCAGGAGCACGAGTTCAAGGCCCGGACTACCTATTCGAATGTCACCGGCGCGAACCTTCTAGACTGGCCGATAAGCCTCGCGGACCTGGCGCCTTACTACGCCAGGGCCGAGGATAAGATGGGAGTGACGCGGACCAATGACATTCCCGGGCTGCCGGGAAATAACAACTTCAAGATAATGTACAATGGAGCGACGCGCGTAGGGTACAAGACCGTGCATACCGGGCGCATGGCGATTAACAGCCGGCCTCGCGACCGTCGTGCGTCCTGCTGGCAGCTCGGATTCTGCTTCCAGGGGTGCAAGTCGGGAGCCAAGTGGTCGACCCTCTATACGGAAATTCCGAAGGCGGAAGCGACCGGCAAGCTGGATTTGCGGCCTGAGTCCCACGCGCTGCAGATTCAGCACGACGGCAACGGCAAAGCCAGCGGCGTGCTGTATGCCGACAAGGACGGCAAACACGTCGTGCAGAAGGCGCGCATCGTGTGCGTGGCGTGCAATTCGATCGAGAGCGCGCGGCTGCTGCTGAATTCGGCCTCATCCGCGTTTCCGCACGGGCTGGCCAATTCGTCCGGCCAGGTCGGCAGGAACTACATGCGGCATACGAGCGGTTCCGTTTACGGCATTTTCGACCAGCCGGTCCATATGTATCGCGGCACCGTGATGGCCGGAATAATTACTGACGAAGCCGAGTTGAATACCAAGCGAGGGTTTGCCGGCGGATTCGAGATGGAGACCATCTCGCTCGGACTGCCGTTCGCGGCCGCGTTTCTGGATCCGGGCGCGTGGGGACGCGACTACGCGAGCGTGCTCGAGCAGTATCCCAACATGGCCGGGATGTGGATTGTCGGAGAAGACATGCCGCAGGCGACCAATGCCGTGACGCTCCATCTGAAAGAGAAGGACCAATTTGGCCTTCCGATTCCGAACGTTCATTACGACGATCATCCCAACGACATCGCCATGCGCAACTACGCATATAAGCGGGGCGCCGCGGTATATGATGCCGTCGGGGCAGTCAGGACTATCGCGGTCCCGCCGTATCCGTCGACGCATAACCTGGGCACGTGCCGCATGAGCGAGCGCCCCGGCGATGGGGTCTGCAACAAGTGGGGCCAGACGCATGACGTGAAAAATCTTTTCATCTCCGACGGCAGCCAGTTCACGACCAGTGGCGGCGAAAATCCCACGCTTACGATTGTGACCCTGGCCATCAGGCAAGCCGATCATATCGCCGCCGAGAGCACGAAGCGGAACCTCTAGATGACGCGGCGTTTTCTTTGCCGGAGCCGCATGATGTCGGTGGTCTGGATCGCATCGGCGGCGATGCTCGCGCTGGCGCTCCCGCTCGCGGCGCGGGCGGAAGTCGGCAAAGCCACGCGGCAGACGGTCGCGAGTCCGGCCGACGGACTGCCAACGGTGACCCTGACAGACCAAAATGGCAGGGCGATCCTGCTTTCGTCGTTGAAGGGCAAGCCGGTGTTGGTCGCTTTTATCCATACCTCATGCGAGGGACCCTGCGAGCTGATCACTGCCGAGATGAAATCGGTGGCGCGGAGCCTGGGACCTGGGTTCAAGTCCGAGGTCACCATGGTCTCGATCACCACGGACCCCAAGGAGGACGGCTCGCGCGAGTTGCTTGCCTATGCCAAGGCGCAGGGAGTGAATGCCGACGGATGGGTGTTCCTGACCGGAACTCCCGCGAAAATTCGCCGCCTGCTCGCCTTGTACGGAGTGGCGGCCGAAGACGACGATTCGGACCACGTCCTGGAGCTGTTTCTGCTCAGCGCCGACGGCGTTGGAGTGCGCCGTTACAACGGTACCGCGACCCATCCCGAAGCGATCGCCTCGGATATCAGGAAAACCGCCTCGCCTCATTAGATCGACTCCGGGCATATCGGACCGCACGCCTGGCCGCGAAGAAAGGTTCGCCGGCGAGGTCGATTTTGCGTTCGCCCGTGATCACGGCGGAAACAAATAGCCGCTGGGGGCTGTTTCTATTTCAGCAGGAGCTATGAAAGGGTAGTCGGCAGCCGCGCGCGGGCGGGAAGGTCAGGGAGGAACCGGCAAGGACGCCATGCGAAGGGGTGGCAATCGATACGGCAGGCCTTGCGGTCGGTTGTCGACGGGGGTGATCTCCCTCGCCATATTGCTTGCCGGAGCACTGCCGGCGGCGTCGCAGCAGGGGGGATTTCCCGCGCCTCCTTCGAAAATCCATGATGGCCAGGGCGGCTCAGTGCTCGAAGTACCGGCGGCGCCGGCGGGCCAGGGCGGCATGGACGCGCCCACGACGCCTCAGCTCGCGCCGCAGCAGGGCCCGGAACTGGAACTTCCCGCGCGTGCGTTGCGCGCTCAGAGCGGCTACGAGCAACTGACCGTGACGGTGACGGATCAGGGCGGCCGTTACGTGACGGGCCTGCAGAAGGGCGACTTCCGCTTATACGTCGACGGCATCCAGCGGCCGCTCGAGTTCCTGCGCCGCGACGCCAATACGCCGGTGTCGATCGGGATCCTGGTCGATACCTCGGGCAGTATGGAACCCAAGATTCCGCAGGCGCGCGCGGCGATTGCGCAGTTCATTCGCGACCTCAATCCGAACGACGATATTTTCCTGTACGCATTTTCGGATGAGCAATTCCTGTTGCAGCCGTTTACGACCAATCATGACCTGGTGATGCGCCGGCTCGGCCTGCTCCACGCCTACGGTGACACGGCGATCTTCGACACGATCATAGATGGTCTGCGCACGGTCAGGTTCGGACGTTACGACAAAAAAGCGCTCCTGGTAGTCACCGACGGGATGGACAACGCGAGCCGGGCGACGCTGCCGCAGGTCGTGAGCCGCGCACGCCGGATGGGCGTGCTGATCTACTCGATCGGGATCGGCGACCCGACCCCGACCAGGATCGGCCTCGGCTTCGGCATCGGATCGCTGATGTTCGGCGGCAATCGCGATCACGTAGACGCGCAGATGCTGCGCGAGTTGTCGACCGAGACCGGCGCGCGCACCTACCTGCTCGGCGAAGTCGGCGACGGTGAACTGCTGCGCGAGGATTGCGTCGCCATCGGCAACGAGTTGCGTGAGCAATACACCGCGGGCTTCGTGGTGCCGGATCCCTCGACGCCCGGTTATCGCAGCCTGCGCGTGGACATCCCCGGAAAGCCCGAGCTTACCGTGCGCACGCGCAAAGGCGTGACCGTCGGTCCGGGTGCGCCGCCGACCTACGCCGGCGGAGGCGTCCCGAACCCGTAGACGAGCGACTCGCGTATCTCCCGGTTGAGCCCGCCCGCGCGCTGCTCAGTGGCTCGGCGAGGCGGGGACTTTCGTCACCTTGCGAAGTTTGACTACCGTCCGAAATGGCCGCGTGGGATCTTTGCGCGGAAACCACGGGCCCGCCGTCGCCGATACCTCGCCCACGTAAATATCGCCTTCGCGGCTCACCGCAATTCCATGCGGCGCGATCATCTGGCCGGGGGCTTCACCTTGTGCGTTGTCCAGCAGTGTCGCGCACAGCGTCCCGTCGAGCGAATAGATACTCACGCGGGGTCCGTAACCGGGATGATTCTGGATTTCCCAGAGCTCCGGGGCGATTTGACACCACCATGACGTGGACAACTCGCCGATGTAGCACAACTGCGAATGTCTGGTGTCGATATACATTCCGCACGGGCGCGCCATGTCCGTCCATATATCTTCGAGCTTGCCATGCGGAGTGAACACCTGGACGCGCTGATTCTCGCGGTCGGCGACGTAAACATAGCCGTCGCGGTCGGTGCAGATATTATGTGGAAGACTGAATTGCCCCGGCCTGTTTCCCGGCTCTCCCCACGAACACAGCAATCGGCCGTCGGGCGTGTACTTGTGAACCTTGGCGTTGCCGTAGCCGTCGGATACGAAAAGCTCACCGGTGCCCGGATGGATCGCCACGTGTGTGCAGCGGCACAATGGCTGCCCGCTCATCCCCTTGGCGGGTTTGCCGCTGGTGCCGAGCGTCATCAGCACCTTTCCCTCCGGCGTGCATTTTTTAACGGTGTGGTCGAGATTGTCGGTCAGCCACACGGCGTCATCGGGACCGATGGTGACCGCGTGGGCATTGGGAAATATCTTCTTGTCGCCCCAGCTCCGTAGAAATTCTCCGTGCTTGTCCAGCACGATCACGGGACGCGCACCGCGATTGAACAGATAGATGTTCTCTTTCGAGTCGATGCCCACTCCGGCGACGTCAAAAGTGCCGTCTATCCCGGTAGCTCCCGACATGCCCCATCCTTCCACTACTTCGTAAGCGTACTCATCGTTGCCGGTTCGTATGGGCAATGCTCCATCTCCTCGCGTTGCGCGCTCTGATCGGGCGATTGTCGCGAATGTTGTCGGGGGCCTTGGCGATTCTACGCGGTCACGTGATCGCTCAGTCCTTCCAGATCGTGGCTCATGATTAAAAGGTCGCGCGGCCGGCCTTTGCGATCGACTACCCAATCCTGCAACAGCGCTTCGACACTGAAACCTATCTTTTCGAACGCGGCACGGGCACCCGCCTGATCGGGCGTCATCATCGCGGCCATCTTCTTGAGTCCGCGTGCCTGTCCCAGCCCAAAGATTTGCGCCGCATGTTGTCTGCCGAGGCCCACGCCCCTGTACGGCACTCCGACCTGGACCCGAATCTCGCCGACTCTGCGCGTCCACCGCGCCTGCTCAAGATGCAGGCTCGCGTAGCCAGCCAATTTGCCGTCGACCTCAGCGAGCACGGTCACCGTCGCGCCTTTTTCAAGGTTTCCGATCCATTCGTCAACCAGGGCGGGTTCGGTGATGTCGGTGCGCAGGAAGAGCAAATCATCGGGCGGAAGCGATTGCGCAAAGCTCAAAACTCTTTGCCTGTCCGCCGCTTCCATCAGTCTTAGCGACACTCGCCGGCCGTCGGAAAGTTTCAACTCTCTGGCATAGCCAGCACTTTCGCCCGCGTCCTGATTCGCCATGGCTTTCTCCACGATGGCCCTCACTGCCAGGAGCCATCGGATCGGAAATCGGAAGAGTGATTCGCAGACGCAGAATATCAAACGGGCCGAGTCTTTGCCGAGTCTTCATCGTATCCAGCGGCCGGATTTTTCAATTGACCAAAACCGGTAAATGGCGCATCGTTGGATGCCGAAGCTGCAGGCAAGATCCGGAGCGTCAAAATGGCTGAGGCAAGCAAACCTTCGCATCGCCTGAGCACCCAGGACGCTTCCTTCCTCTACAACGAAACAGCGAACGGCCCGCTTCACGTCGGCCTCCTTCAAACCTTCGAGGGCGAGATCGAGTTTGACCGGCTGGTAGAACATTTCGAGCGCCGCATCCACCTTTTGCCGCGCTACCGGCAGCGCCTGGTTTTCGCCCCATTCAACCTGGCTCACGCGACCCTGGAGGATGATCCGGAGTTCAACCTGCGCGATCATTTCAAGCGCCATACACTTCCCAGCGGCGCCAGCGATGCCGAAATTGCTGAAGCGGCGATGCGCGTCAACGAACCTCCGCTGGAGCGAAGCCGGCCGCTATGGGAATTGCATCTGTTCCATGGACTCGAAGGCGGACGCTCGGCTCTGCTATGGAAAATTCATCACTGCATCGTCGACGGAGTCTCGGCTTTGCAGTTGATTGCGACTGCGATGGATCTGAGGCCTGCTGCCCCGGCGCCCGCGCCGGAGCGCGAACCGGGGGCGCCCGCGAGCCTGCCCGACGGCTCCAAGTCGCTGCTGGACGCGGCGATCGCGCTGGTCCAGAACCGGCTCGATGAAGTGCGTGAGGCCGCGAGACTGCTGAGCTCGCCGTCCGACCTGGCCGAGCGGAGCGCTGCGATGGCCGGCGCGGCCGCGCAGATGTTCCAGATGATGTCGCGGCCGATCGTGGCGGCGCCATGGAACCTGGGGCTCGTGGGCCGGGCTCGCTCGCTCGCGTGGTTGAGGGTTTCCTTCGGCGACCTTCGCGCGATCCGCAGCGCGCTGGGAGGGTCGGTTAACGACGGCGTTCTGAGTATCCTGAGCGAGGGCGCCGCGCGTTATCTGAAGCACCACGACGTCGTGGTCGACGGGCTTCCGCTGCGCATCGGATGTCCTGTCAACGTGCGCCGGGAGAGCGAAGCCGGAGCGATGGGCAACCGGGTCTCGATGATGTTTCCCGAATTGGCGGCGACGCCGATGGACCCGGTCGAGCGCTATCACTCGGTAGTGCGGGAGACCGAACGCATCAAGGCCGCGCGGGAGCCGCAAGGGATGGATTTGCTGACGGCGGCCGCCGATTCGGTTTCGCCGAGCCTGCAGAACCTGAACTCGACGATCACCAATACCGCGATCGAGGCCGCGACGCGACTCTCGGAGTTCATCGGTGGTATGGCCCGCATGATCGCGGGGCCGTCGATGGGTATCAACTTCATCGCTACGAACGTTCCGGGGGCGCAGGTTCCGATGTACCTGGCGGGGCGCCGGATGCTCGATTTCATCGGCCTCGTGCCGCTGGCGGGAACGCTCGGCTATGGTGTGGCGATCGTGAGTTACAATCAGAGCCTGTACTTCGGCGCGGTGGCGGAGCCCCGGATGATGCCCGATGTGGAATTTATGAAGTCGTGCATCGCAGGCGCCTTCGAGGATCTCAAGGCCGCGGCACAAAGAGTAGTGCCAGCGCAAGCGCAGTCGGGACAAGTACTGAAACGCGATTCGGCGCTAACCGCCGATTAGCTGAAGAATACGAGGACCATAAACCGGACAATCGCTCGCGGCGAGAGCTTCACCAGATCCCTGGAGAGCATCAAACCTCCAGCTCGAAAAGTTTCCGGCGTCGCCGGCCCCGAACGGGGCCGCAAGGTGTCAGGAGAAAGAGCATGGGACAGCCACAAAACGGCGGCGACATAACCTCGCTGTATCAAGCCCTGGGGGCGGAGGTGCAGGAGGTTCTGCGCAAGGCGTCAGCGGCGGGAAGCGATCGCGAGGAGCTCGAGGCTGCCGCCTGGAAAGCCTACGAAGCATGGGTGCGCGCGGCCCACGCCTCAATCGAGAAGGTGGTGGCGACGCCGGCGGTCGGTGATGCGGCCGCGGTGGTTCTCAATACCTTCCTGCGCGCGGCACAAATCGGCAACTCCGTGGTGGGCTCTCTGTTCGCGCCGTTGTGGCCGCTGGTCGGACTGACGCCGCTGACCGAGACGCAGGCGCTGTTCGATAGAATCGAAAGCTTGCGCCGCGAGGTGCGGCAACTCACCGCGCTAAGGGCGTTGAAACCGATCGAGCCGGTCGCACCGGCGCGCGCACCCGCGCCGCGTAGCCGGCGGGGGCAGAACGGAAATGTTTCCGGTGACAAGAAACCGGAGCCCATTACCCAGTAAGACCACAAGGACGGCATCGTCGCGCCGCGCAGGAGGCAAGCGCTTATGTCACTGATGACGGAACTCCCGAAGTACTGGATGGATGGCGCCGTGCGGACGCTCGACGGCAGGCGCCGGGGATTGAGCGACCATTATCCGTTGAGCGAGGATCCTCCGGGGGTGACCCCGTATGAGATTGTTTACGAAGGCGGGAAGGTCAAGCTGCGGCATTACGCGGCGCAGGGACCCGCGCATCGCACGCCACTGGTCTTCGTGTATGCGCTGATCAAGAGACCTTTCATACTCGATCTGTTTCCGGGACGCAGCGTGATGGCGAACCTGACCCGGCAAGGATTCGATGTATACATGGTCGAATGGATTCCGCCGGCGCGGGCCGACAGTTGGCGCGGATTCGATGCCTATGTCAACCAGGACCTTGGCGACGCCATGCGCGCCGTTCAAAGCCTCACTGGCGTATCGAAAGTCAATGTGCTGGGTTATTGCTTCGGCGGCCTGCTGACCGTGCTGTATGCGGCGCTGCATCCCGAGAATATCAAGAACCTGATTACTCTGACGACGCCTTTCGACACCGCGGTCGACGGCAACCCGCTGTTCAATCTCGAAAGCAGGTTCAGCGGCCAGACGGTTGACCTGATCACGTCGGTGTATGGAAACTGTCCGGCCTGGTTCATTAGAGGACTATTCACCGCGACCGCCGTCGTTCATCACGCGATCGACAAGTACGTCGCTCTTTACCGGAACAAGGAGAAGGAGGAGTACGCGGAGTTCTTCGACTTGTTCGAGCAATGGATGGCTGGCGACGTGCCGTTGGCTGGACGGATTTTCCGCGAGGTGACGCGGGATTTCTTTCAGAACAATCTGCTCAAGAAGGGCGAGTTCAATGTGGGCGGCGAGCGCGTGGAGCTGGGCAATATCGTCTGCCCGCTGCTCAACGCGATCGGCGAGTTCGATGACGTGGTGTTTCCGGCCTCAAGCCTGCCGCTGATAGATTTCGTGGGCAGCGAGGATAAGCGCAATCTGACCTTTTCCGCGGGGCACGTCGGGATGATCGTGAGCAGCGCGGCGCAGAAGAAGTTCTGGCCGCAGGTCGGGGCCTGGCTCACCGAACGGGACTAAAGCCGGTAAGGGCCGCGCCGCCTCAGAGCAGGGCGCGCCGCATGTCGGAGAGCATCGCGCTCAGGTAGGTGACGAAGCGCGCGGCGAGCGCGCCGTCGATGACTCGATGATCGTAGGCGAGCGACAGCGGTAGCATCAGGCGCGGAACGAAGGCGCCGTCGCGCCATACCGGTTTTCGCGCGAGCCGCGAGAGTCCCAGAATAGCCACTTCGGGCGCGTTGATAATCGGCGTGAATGCGGTGCCGCCGATTCCGCCAAGGCTCGACACGGTGAAGCATCCGCCCTGGATGTCGGTCATCTTGAGCTTTCCCTCGCGCGCCGCCTGCGCCCGCGCCGCGGTGTCGCGCGCGATCTGCAGCACGCCCTTTTTATCGACGTCGCGAATCACCGGCACCACCAGCCCCTCGGGAGTGTCGGCGGCAAAGCCGAAATGGAAATACTTCCTGAGAATGAGGTTGTCGCCGTCGAGCGACGAGTTGAATTCGGGAAACTCGGTCAGCGCACGGACCAGCGCTTTGAGCACAAAGGCCAGCAGTGTGATGCGAACGCCGTCCTTTGCGTGCGCCTCGCCGAGTTCATGGCGAAACGCTTCGAGGTCGGTTACGTCGGCTTCGTCGAACTGGGTGACGTGCGGGATCATCACCCAGTTGCGCGCCAGGTTCGCCTTCGAGATCCGGCGGATGCGCGATAGCGGGCGCGTCTCGATCTCGCCGAATTTGGCGAAGTCGATCTTCGGCCACGGCGCCATATCCAGCGCGGCGCCCACGCCCGTGCCCGCCGCGGTGCTGGGGACCGCAATCGCGGCTTTCACGAACTTCTGCACGTCGCTTCGAAAGATTCGTCCGTTTAATCCGGTACCCTGGACGGTGTGCAAATCGACCCCGAGCTCACGCGCGAATTTGCGCACCGACGGGCTCGCGTGCGGCTTGTGTTCAGGTCCGGGCTCGGCGTCGCCGGCTGATTCGACCGCCACCGGCTGGAGGGTTCTGGGTTTGCCAGGCGCGGCAAGATCGCTCTGGGAGCCCTCCTGCGCCGCCGCGATGTTTGACGGCGGGGGCGGTTCAGCAGGCGCGGGTGCGGATTTGGCTGACGCCGGTGCGGCCGCCTGCGCGGGCTGGGCAGCGGCCGGCGCGGTTGGCTCCGCAGGCTTACCGTCGTCCGGCGCGGGCGCGCTGGCGACGCTTGGCGAGCCCTCCGCGCCCTGGTCGCCGCTCTTGACGGGGGGGTGCGTGACCCCGC
>VFSW01014271.1_pt1 | contig 10990 bp, 13 predicted proteins | sample 5358111 | NCBI WGS metagenome assembly VFSW01 (sample SAMN11554181, study PRJNA540505) | mine drainage metagenome | isolation source: sediment from site ElyBrook_90M | place: USA: Ely Copper Mine, Vershire, VT | collected 2017
AAAGCCATCCTGGAGAGCGGAGCAGCGGCGAAAGGCGGGTTGAGTGGCCGAGCTAAAGACAAAGCTGGTGCCGTAATTTGCCGCGAGCTCACGGAAGACGTTGAACGTGGGTTTGAGGAGGTGGGCGGGCAGAGTTTGCACTTCGTCGAGGATAACAACCGAGCGCGGGATGCGGTGAAGCTTCCGGCAGCGGGAAGGGCTGGCAGAAAAGAGAGATTCGAGAAATTGAACCGAGGTGGTGACGATTACGGGCGTGTCCCAGTTCTCAGAGACGAGTTCGACGCGGGATCTTTCCTCCTCGCTGGCATCGTCGTCAGGAACCACGCCGGAGTGGTTTTCGAGAACGACATCGTCACCGAAAATGCGGCGGTATTCGGCGGCGTTTTGTTCGATGATCGAGAGGTAGGGAATCACGACGATGATACGGCGGAGCCCGTGGCGCCGGGCGTGGGCGAGAGCAAACGCCATTGAAGCGAGCGTCTTGCCGCCGCCGGTGGGCACCGTCAGTGAGAAAAAGCCCGGAGGCAGGGCAGCGCGATCAAGCGCGGTGTCAAAAATGCGGTTGCGCAGGAGGGCGAGCGGACTTCCGGGGTTGGCGGAGGCCTTGCGGGTGCGCTCGGCGTGAATTGCGGCGAGTAACGCATCCGTATCGAGGGGTGCATCGGCGGGCGGTGAGGCCGGCCAATGCGCGGTGTCGAGGCGGTCAGCGTCCACAATGCACGAGAAGATCAGGCGGGCGTAGAACTCGGCGGCGAACACGTCGTTGGCCGTCGACGCAGCCAGCACCCAAGATGGCTGTACAGGTAGGGATGGCAATGGGCCAAGTTCATGTTCAAGGCGAGCGATGAGGATCGGGATGGTTTCGGGGATGTGAAGACCGTGGTTGCTGCACATGCCCCCGATGTCGCATTGGTTGTGCAGCCCAGCGTGATGACCGGCAATGGCGAGAGCAGTGCAGGGAATTTGACGGGATTCGTCGGCAGCCCAAGCTGCGCCAAAGACGGCGTGTTGAGTTTCGGTGCTGCTTTCACGCTGCCCGCGCAAATACTCCTGAAACTGGTCACGGTATTTTCCCAGATCGTGCAGCAACCCGGCGAGACGGGCTTCCTCGCTTGCGCCGAAAGGAGCAGCAAAGCCGGCAGCTAGCTTTGCGACGTTGGCGAGGTGTTCGGCGAGCGGCTGCCATTTTCCCGACGATTCGTCTATTCGGTTGCCGTTCTCGTCCTCGGCGGTATGCGCGAAGTACTTCATCGAACATGTGTAGCATGCCCGCGGGCGTGTTTTGCCGCAAGACGTTCTCGATAAGGTGGGCTAAGGCTGCCCGCGTCCGGGTTTGGGCGAATTCCCAAGCCTTCATACGGACTGGCTCGGAAGCAGAGCGGACCGTTGGATGATCCATTAGAAGATTGCGCGATCCATGGCGTGAATGGCGCGCCCTGCCGTGGGCAGGGTAGGAATTGTTGCTTTCCGTAAAGGGAAATTCGAAGCAATCTGCGCCCATGCAGGATTCATGTGAACGGGCGTCTTTGGGCTCTATGCTCGAGGGGAGATCGTCAGAGGGGAATGGGATTGGGCGAGAATGAGGATCTACTTCATGGGCGTCTGCGGCACGGCGATGGGCCAGGCGGCACTTTTGGCCCGCGCGGCCGGACACGACGTGCTCGGGGCTGACCGCGGCGTCTATCCGCCGATGAGCGTCGTCCTGGCCGAGGCGGGGATAGGCCTGCACGAAGGCTACGACGCCCGGCGCCTGGAGCGCCTGAAGCCGGACCTGGTGGTGGTGGGCAACGCCCTATCGCGGGGAAATCCGGAGATCGAGTGGCTGCTCGACACCCGGGCCGTGGCGTTCACCTCCCTGCCGGCGATGCTGCACGATTTCGTGCTCCGCGGGCGCAGGAACCTGGTCGTTGCCGGGACCCACGGCAAGACCACGACGACGGCCCTGGCTGCCTTTCTCCTGCGCGAAAACGGCTTGGATCCCGGCTTCCTCATCGGTGGGGTGCCCCAGGATCCTCCGGTCGGCAGCCATCTCGGGACCCCCCGGGATCCGTTCGTCATCGAGGGCGACGAATACGACAGCGCCTTTTTCGACAAGCGCAGCAAGTTCATCCACTATGCGCCGCGGATCGCGGTCCTGAACAACCTCGAGTTCGACCATGCCGACATCTTTCGCGATCTGGCGGATGTCCGGCGCACGTTTGCTCATTTCGTCCGGCTGGTGCCTAGCCGTGGCTGGGTCGTGCTGAACGGCGACGACCCCAACCTCGGGGCGTTGGGACCGCTCCCCTGGACCCGGGTCCGCCGAGTCGGCACCGGCGAGGGCAACGACGTGCGCATCGTGGATTTCGCCGCGACCTCTTCCGGGTCGGAGTTCGCCCTGATCTGCGGCGGCCGGCCGTGGGCGCAGGTGCGCTGGTCGCTGCCCGGTCTCTACAACGCCCGCAATGCGGCGATGGCGGCGACGGCCGCGGGGCTGGCGCTGGGATCGGAGGACCCGGATGCCCTCAAGCTGGAGGCGCTGGCGCGCTTCCGCGGCGTGCGGCGGCGGCAGGAGATCCTCCTCGGCGGCCCGCCGCTTACGGTGGTCGAGGACTTCGGGCACCATCCCACCGCGATCGCGGCGACCTTGGAAGCCCTGCGCGAGCGCTTTCCCGGAGCGCCCCTGCCCGCGGCCTGCGAGCCCCGGAGCAACACCGCGCGTTCGAGGGCGCTGGAGACGGAATTCCGGGGGGCGCTGGCTCAAGCGGACGAAGTCCTGATCGGCGCGATCGACCGCGCCGACCAGGTGCCGCCCGATCAGCGCTTCGACGCCGCGGCGGCGGCCCGGGACCTGAAGGAACGAGGCCGCGCGGCGGAGAGCTTCGCGGACAACGGCCGGCTGCTGGAGGCCCTGTGCCAAAAGACGCTCCCGCCGGGAACCAGGCCGCGGATCGTCGTCTTCTTCACCAACGGAAGCTTCGAGGGCATCATCGCGCGCTACCTCGCCGCCGCCCGGGCCTGAGTCCGGTCACTGCGCCATCCGGGCTACCTTGAATTCCGCCGGATTCTCCCCCGGCGGCAGGGCGAGCAGATCGTAGCCGCGGCAGCCGTTGACGGCGACCCGAGCGAATTCCCCGACCGGGAGCTCGCGCGGGACGTACACCCGGCCGTCGATGTCGGGAGCGTCGGCTTCGCCCCGGGCCACCCCGGGCGCCTCGACCAGGACCTTGAATGTGCTGCCGATAGCCCTCTGGCCGAGCTCGGCGGCGATATCGCGCTGGAGGCGCATCAGCCGGTGCCAGCGCCGTTGCTTTTCGGCCGCGGAAATCTGCCCCGGCAACTTGCCGGCGCGGGTTCCCTCCTCGCGGGAGTAGCGAAATACCCCCAGCCGTTCGAAACGGGCCTGGGCGATGAAGGCGCAGAGCTCGTCGACGTCGGCCTCGGCCTCGCCGGGGAATCCGACGATGAAGGTGGTCCGAATGGCTATTCCCGGAATGCCGGCGCGGAGCCGCCCGAGGAGGTCCCGGATGTGGTCGCCGCTGGTCTCCCGCTGCATCGCCTCGAGCATCCCGCCGCTTATGTGCTGCAGCGGCATGTCGACGTAGCGGGCGACCTTGGGACATTCGGCGATCGTCCGGATCAGTTCCTCGCTCCAGTGGGCGGGATGGGTGTAGAGCAGCCGGATCCAGAAGTCGCCCTCGATATCCTGGAGCTGCCGCAGCAGGGAGGTAAGCGCCTCGCCGCGCCCGGAGTCGACCGGCGTCCGGGAGTTGGGACGCTCCTCCCAGGTGTCCATCCCGAAGAACGTCGTGTCCTGCGAGATCAGATTCAGTTCCCTGACCCCCTCGGCGACCAGGCGCCTGGCCTCCTCGACGACGCTGGCGATGGAGCGGCTGCGGTGCCGGCCGCGGATTCGCGGGATGGCGCAGAAGGTGCAGGGATGGTTGCAGCCCTCGGCGATCTTGACGTAGGCGAAATGCCGCGGCGTGAGGCGAAAGCGCGGGGTGTCGTAATCGGGAATATAGGTCGATCGAGGAGAGACGTAGCTCGCCGGGGCGGTTCCCTCCGGCCTCGTCCGTCCGCAAATCTCGGCGATGATGGGCGCGACCCGGGTCACCTCATCCAGGCCGATGAAGGCGTCCACCTCCGGCAGGCTTCCGGGCAGATCGCGAGCGAAACGCTGCGCCATGCAGCCGGCTACGATGAGCTTCTGTTCGCGGCGCCCCTTGCGCAAACCCCGCTGCCGGTGCGCCTCGAGGATGTGGCCGATCGACTCCTCCTTTGAGGAGTCGATGAACGAACAGGTGTTCACGATGACGACGTCGGCATCCCGCGCCTCCGGGACCACCTGCATGCCGGCCTTGTGAAGGTGCCCCACCATGATCTCGCTGTCGACCAGGTTCTTGGCGCAGCCGAGGGAGATGAGGCTGACCGTGATCACCGGCTCATTTCTTCTTCGCGGCGGACTTGGCGGCCTGCTTCCGCTTCAAGTAGGCGCGGCGGCGCTTCCGTTTGATGACCTTGTTGTATTGTTGGCCCATTGGAAAGGTGAAGCCTCCCGTTCCCGTCCCGGCGAGTCAAGCGCGGGAAAGCCGGGAGATGGCCCGGTCATTTCTCGGCAGCCAGCGCCGCGGCCGCCGACGGGCTTTTGGGCTCGAGCCGGAGGGCCTCGCGGTAGGCGGAGCGGGCCCCATCCCGGTCTCCTTCCCGGTCTCGGATCCGGCCGAGCAGCTCCCAGGCGCGGGCCCCGCGCGAGGGACTGCGCCGGCCGATTTCCGCCGCCTCGCGACGGGCCCGCTGGGAGTCGCCGAGAGGCCAGGGCGCCCGGGCGTAGAATTGCATCAGGCCGGTGCGCGCCGCCAGATCCCCGGGATCGAGCGCGACCGCCCGCTCCAACGCATCGCGGCCGCGGGTGGCGAGCATAAAGGAGCCATGCCGATCCGCGAGCTCGAGGCAGGCGCCGCCGTAGTCGCCGACATAGCCGGCGTTGCCCGGCGCGAGCTCGGCGGCTTTGCGGAGCCAGGGGAGGGCCTGGTCCAGGGCCCGATCGCCCCCGGCCCGGCGGAGGGCCAGGCCGAGGTAATGGCAGGCCCGGGCATTGCGCGGCTCCGCCGCCACGATCGCGGTGAGCGCGGACTGCGCCTCGAGGTAGCGCCGGCTCCGGTAGAGGGCGACGGCGGCGTCGGTGGTGGAATCGGCCCGCGCGGCGGCCAGCCCCGCCATGAGCAACAAGAGCGGGCGGCCATGCATGGGCGGCGGAAAGTCCGAAACAGGCCGCGGCGCAGGGGTTCAGTGGGCGAAGGCCCGTTCGAGCTCGAGGGCGACGTTGGGCGGCACGAAATGGGACACATCCCCGCCGAATGCGGCCACCTGCTTCACCAAGCTGGAGCTGGTGTAGCTGAACTGCTCGTTCGGCATGACGAAGAGCGTCTCGATCTCCGGCTGCAGGTGCCGGTTCATCAGCGCCATGTTGAACTCGAACTCGAAGTCGGAGAGGGCGCGCAGCCCGCGGATGATGGCGGCCGCCTTCTGGGCCCGCGCGAATTCGACCAGCAGGCCGCCGAAGGCCACCAGCTCGACATTGGCGTACTCGGCTATGTTCGGGCGCAGCATCTCCAGGCGCCGGGCGATGGGAAAGAGCGGGGCCTTGCCCGGGTTCTCCGCCACCGCCACGGTCACCCGGTCAAAGAGCCGGGCCGCCCGCGCCAGCACGTCGAGATGCCCGTAGGTGATCGGGTCGAAGGTGCCGGGGTAGATGCAGTGGCGCATGGGCGAGGGGAGGAAAGCAGGTCCGGCCGGGGCGGGAAAGCCGGAAGTTGCTTCCCGCCCGCTTCCTCCTTCTATCTGTCCTTCTTCCCCGCCGGTGAGCCTGCCCAATATCATCACGCTGTCACGCATACCGCTGATGTTCGTCATCGTCGCGCTGATGTACTGCGGCTGGAACGGCGCCGCCTCGCTCGCCTTTCTGCTTTTTATCGCCGCCGCCCTGGGCGACTGGATAGACGGCTACCTCGCCCGCACCCGCGGCCAGGTGTCGACCTTCGGCAAGCTGATGGACGCGTTGACCGACAAGATCATGGTGCTCGGCCTGATCATCGCGCTGGTGGACCTGCAGCAGATCTCGGTCTGGCTCGCCCTCATCACGCTTTGCCGCGAATTCCTCGTCACCGGCATGCGGATGGTGGCGGCGACCAAGGGTGTGGTGGTGGCGGCGGACCGGGGCGGGAAATCCAAGACCGTTACCCAGTTGATCGCGCTCGGGTTCCTGCTCGCGGCGCCGATGGTGGCCCGCGACTGGGCGCCCTACCTTGGGACGGACGCCATCGCCTTCAGCGGGTTCGTCTACCGGACCGGCTACGGCATCTTCATCCTGGGCACCCTGCTGGCGGTGTGGTCGGGCGTCCGCTACGTGCTCCGCTACAAGGACGTGGTTTTCGAGGACTCCGGCGCATGAATGGCGGAGGCGCCCCTTGGATCCGGCGGCTGCCGGCCTCGCTGGTGGTGGCGCTCGCGACGCTCGGACCGATCGGGCGGCGGCTGCCGGCCCCGGGTACCTGGGGCTCGGTTGCGGGACTGGTCGTCTTCGCCGGCTGCTTCGCCGGCCGGCTGGGTCTGGGCGGCACGCTCCTTCTCGGGGCGGCCGGCGGCGCACTGGCGGTCGCCCTCTGCGGCGAAGCGGAGGTCCGGCTCGGCCGGCGGGACCCGGGCGAGGTGATCCTCGACGAATTCGTGGCGATGCCGCTCTGCTTTCTGGGCTGGACGACCTTGGCGGGAACGCTGCCGGGCTGGGCGGTCCTCCTCCTCGGATTCGGCCTCTTCCGGCTCTTCGACATCGCCAAGCCGTTCGGGATCCGGCGTCTGCAGGAGCTTCCGGGCGGCTGGGGGATCGTGGTCGACGACACCGCGGCCGCGCTGGCCGCCTGCGCGACGCTGCAGGCGGCGCGCTGGATCTGGGCGGTTGCCTGAAGGCCGCGTCAGGGAAGCGCCTGCAAATTCTCCACCGGCAGAGTGACCCGCAGGCCCTGGCGGAGCACGTCGACGGAGAGCACGATGCCGCGCGGATCCGCCGGGTCGTCGACGAACCCCTCCAGCCCGTGCAGCGGACCGCCCACGACACGGACCCGGCGGCCCCGGGTGAGCAGGGGCAGCACGGTGAGTTCGTAACCGGAGGCGATCATCGCCCGGACATCGGCGAGCTGGCGCAGGAAGGCGGCCTCATCCGGCACCGCCAGGGCCCGGGCGAGCAGGTCCTGCTGATAGATGCGCGCCTTCCGCTCGGGCGGGACGGACGCGAAGACGTAGCCGGGGAAGAGCGGCTTGGTGAAGCGCTTGGTCTGCCGCGCGTAGCGGCGGATGCTGGCCACCAGGGGCAAATAATACTCGAAACGCTCCGCCGCCATGAGCGCGGCGAACTTCTTCTCGCACCGCGGGCGCGTGTGGCAGACCAGCCAGCCTGCGCCTTCGGATGGCGCCGCCGTGGTCACGGCTGAAGGAGAAAGCGAATGGCGGCGCGGTAACCCTCGAGGCCCAGCCCTGAGATGACCGCGACACAGGCCGGGGCGGTCAGGGAGTGATGCCGGAACTCCTCGCGGCGGTAGATGTTGGAGATATGCACCTCGACGGCGGGCAGCGCGGCCCCGGCCAGGGCGTCGCGAAGCGCCACGCTGGTGTGGGTGAGCGCGCCCCCGTTGATGACCATGCCGGACACCTTCGCGTCCGCCAGCTCCGCGATCCGGTCGATCAGCTCGCCCTCGTGGTTCGACTGGAAGAACGCCAGCTCGGCGACCGAGCCGAATTCCGCCTTCAGGTCCCGCTCGAGGTCGGCGAGGGTCGCGCGGCCGTAGATCTCCGGCTCGCGCCGGCCGAGGCGGTCGAGGTTGGGACCGTTGAGGATCGCGATCTTTTTCATCTCCGGCACTCTAGGGAAGCGGGCCGGCCGCTTAAAGCGGATTTTCGGTGGCGATGAATTCCCAGGGCAGGCCAAAGCGGGCGCCGAGCTCCGCCGCCAGGGCGCGCACGGCATGAACCTCGGTGGCGTAATGGCCGCAGAGATAGAGGTTGAGCCGCTCCTCCTGGGCGCGGTTGAAGTGCTCCTCGCGCAATTCGCCCGTTACCAGAGTATCGACACCGGCGGCCGCGAGCAGGCCGACCACGCTGTTGCCGCCGCCGCTGCAGAAGGCGACTTCCGCCGGCCGCTCGGCGCCGCACTCGATCGCGAGGACTCGGGGATACAGCGACTCCAGGCGGGCGCGGAGCTCCGCCCGCGTCGCCGTGTTCGAGGCGATCAGGCCGATGTCGCCGCCGGGATTGGGCGCGAAGCCCCTGCGGGGAGGAAGGCCGAGCTGCCGGGCGAGCAGGACGTTGTTGCCAATTTCGGGATGGGCGTCGAGCGGGAGGTGGCTCGAATAGAGCGCGCAGTTGCCGCCGAGCAGCGCGGCCACGCGGGCGTAGGCTGCGCCGGTCAGCGGCCGCGGCATGTCCCAATACATGCCGTGGTGCACGATCAGGAAGTCGACACCCGCGGCCGCGGCCCGCCTGAACGGCTCCAGGCCGGCGTCCACGGCGGCGCCGATCCGGGTAACCCGGCCGTCGTTGGCGACCTGAAGCCCGTTGAAGGCCTCCGGCGCGTCGCTAAACTCCGTCCGGCGCGTCCGCTGATCGCAGTAGTCGACGAGAGCATCGAGGTTGGGCATGTCCATGGTAGAGCGGATTTGCCGCCGATTGGCCAGTTCCGATCCGCCGGCCGCGGGATGGGCGGGGCGGAAAGAAGATTGAGTGCCGTCCGGTGATCGGTGAACGTGCGGCCTCATGAGCAAGGCCCATTCTCCGGTGGACTTGATCGCGGGAGCGGCGCGAAAATTCCGCCGCCGCCCTTCCTGGGACGAGTATTTCATGGCCACCGCGGTCCTGATCGCCTCCCGCTCCAACTGCGAGCGGTTGCACGTGGGCTGCGTGATCGTGACTTCCGGGGACCGGAAGAACCGGCTGGTCGCCGCAGGCTACAACGGGCACCTTCCCGGCGCCCCCCATCGCTCGCGCCTGCGGGACGGGCATGAACAGGCGACCGTGCACGCGGAGCAAAATGCCGTCGCCGACGCGGCCAGGCGCGGCAGCTCGGTCGGGGGATGCGTCGCGTACGTGACGCACTATCCGTGCATCAATTGCGCCAAGATTCTTGCCGCCGCCGGCCTGGCGGAGATAAAGTACCGGAGCGACTACCGCAACGACCCCCTGGTCGGGCCCCTTCTGGCCGAGGCGGGGGTGAGCGTGGTCAAACTCAAGTAAACCCTGGAAGTCATGCGCGAGCGACGCGATCGCAATCCAGACAGCCTCGCCGGCTCCTTGCTGCTGGCGCATCCGGGGATGCGCGACCCCAACTTCCGCCGGGCGGTCATCCTGATGACCAGCCATGGGCCGGAAGGGGCGATGGGCGTGGTGATCAACCGGCCGCTGCAAAAGCGCCTCGGCGAGGTGAGCGGGGACTTTGCGCTCGGTCCGCTGGCGGGCGTGCCGCTCTTCAGCGGCGGACCGGTCCAGAACCAGCAGCTGATCATCGCCGCCTGGCGGGCTCACAGCCACGGCTTCCAGCTTCACCTCGGCATCGACCCGGACAAGGCGGGCCAACTCCTGGCCGAGGATGGGGCGCAGGTCCGGGCGTTCTTCGGCTATTCCGGGTGGTCTCCCGGCCAGCTTGAGAACGAGCTCGACCGGCGCACTTGGATCGTCGCCAGCGCCCCGCTCGATCTCTTCGGGCAGCCGAACGACTCGGTGCTGTGGCGCAAGGTCCTCGGCCAGGCCGGCGCCGAGTGGCGCCTGCTGGCGGACGAGCCCGACGAGCCCGGCTCGAATTGAACCGGGGGGGGGGCGGCCCCTTCGGCCCCCTTTTCCTTTCGCCGTTGACAGGCCGGCCCGGGTTCTGTGCTTTGGGTCCTTTATGAAAGTCGTTTCCTCCATTAAGTCGGCCAAGAAGCGCCACCCGGACTGCCAGGTGGTCCGCCGCCGCGGCCGGATTTACGTCATCAACAAGACCGATCCGCGCTACAAGGCGCGGCAGGGCTGATCCCGATTCCATTTCCGTGAAAGCCGAAGGCCATCCGATCCTCAACCACGTCTGCTTCCTCGATGTCGCGACCGGGCGGCGTTTCCTGACGCGCTCGACGATGAAGTCGTCCCGCCGGGAGACGATCGACGGCACCGAGTACTACGTCGTCCTTCGGGATGTCACGATGGATTCCCATCCCGCCTACACTGGGGAGAAGCGCCTGGTGGACACGGCCGGCCGGGTCGAGAAGTTCACCTCGAAGTTCAAGCGCAGCGCCAAGAAGTAGGCGGATGCGCCTGCGCGCGTTTCAAGGTCTGGTTCCCGATCCCGCGCACGCGGCCGAGGTCGCGTGCGTGCCGTACGATGTGGTCGACGCGGCGGAGGCCGCCGCCCTGGCCCGGGGACGGCCGCGCAGCCTGCTGCATGTCGACCGCGCCGAGATCGATCTTCCCGCCGGCACCGATCCGCACGGCGACGCCGTCTACGCGAGGGCCCGGGAGAACTTTCTTCGCCTCCAGGCCGAGGGCGTCCTGAGCCGCGAAAGCGAGCCCTGCCTCTACCTCTACCAGCAGGAGATGGAGGGCCACCGCCAGCGGGGCCTGGTGGCCGTCTGCCACGTCGACGATTACGACCGGGAGATTATCAAGAAGCACGAGAAGACCCGCCGGGACAAGGAGGACGACCGGACCCGCCTGGTCGACACCCTGAGCGCGAACACCGGGCCGATCTTTCTCACCTACCGGGACCGTGCCCCGATCCAGTTGCTGGCGGATGCGCTGACACGGGAGCGTCCGCGGCACGACTTTGCCGCCCCCGACGGGATCCGGCATACGGTCTGGCGGATTCCCGGGGGTGAACCCTGGATCCGCGCCTTTGCCGCGGTTCCCTCCGCCTATATCGCCGACGGGCATCACCGCGCGGCGAGCGCGGCCCGGGTGGCCCGGATGCGCCGGGGGCGCAATCCGCACC
>VFSW01014272.1_pt1 | contig 10989 bp, 15 predicted proteins | sample 5358111 | NCBI WGS metagenome assembly VFSW01 (sample SAMN11554181, study PRJNA540505) | mine drainage metagenome | isolation source: sediment from site ElyBrook_90M | place: USA: Ely Copper Mine, Vershire, VT | collected 2017
TGGAACAAGTGATCGCAAGGCTCGTTGGGCGTCGCCCCTTTGCACTGCATCACCGTATGGCACCTTTCTTTAGGCTTGCAATGACAGGTGTTTGGTGCGGTGGCCCGCCGCGACTGGTGAAATTCACCACCTGACTTTGCGCTCAATTTAGGGCATACCCTTTCGTGTGCTTCAGTCTTGGACTTCCTGAAGGTGTGTGCCCGTACCAGTGACGTGCAGGACCAGGTGCGCTCCACAGCGGGGACAATCGCCCGCCGTGATGGTGCCATAGGTGATCGGGCTGTTCGTTACCCCTGGCGTGTGATCTCCAAACAAGAACCGATCCGCCGCTGCGAATAGCTCAGATTGAAACGCCGTCAATGGCCCGCGTGCGGTGATCGCACATCTTGCCGGGTCAATGGTGGTGAGCCAGATCGCGGCGGTGGTGCGGTGGATACATGCCGTGTCCCTCACCCCTTTGGTGGTGGGAACGGGCAATATGCGCAAGCCGTCAGACATCCTAGAGTCGTCACGGATGCGGTATATCTGCGTTTGGGCGTCAACACCGACTATCCTGCACAGTGCCCTAATCGGGAAGTAAATTGCCCGCTCAACCACGATGGTAGGGACTTCCACGTTAAAGGAATTGATGGCAAGGGTGCCGTGACGGTACGACGCGATAACAGCAGTCAAGGTTGTTTCCTCCCTTGGAACCGCAAGGCTAACCTTGTGGTTCAGATGTGCTAAGGGTGCGATGTTAATGTCGCACCTTATGCCGTGCCGTCCTGGCGGCGTTCTTCAATAATCGGCTTGCCGACAATCCGATCTAACTCATCACGGCGAAGATAGATGCGGCGATCTCCACTGAACTTTGCGTAGGTGAGACGACCGGCCTCTACTTCGCTTTCGAGCCATGATCGGGAACGTCGGTAAACCGTGGCCGCTTCCACGATCCAGATGTACAAACTATTGTCCGGCATGTTCTTTCTCCCTTCTCGTACCGGCATGCTTGACTTTTCTATGGCGTTGTGGTACGATGTTCTACGAACAGTGTACCACGCTCTGAGAGAAAATGCAAGTGGTACGAAGAAAACGGAAGAGAGGAGCCACAATTTCATGCCAGCGCACATCGCAGAACAGTTTTCCCACGCCAACACCCCGGAGGTCGTCACGATTGACGGCACCACCGAGATCATCGTCATGCTGGGCACTGAGCCAAACGTGTATATCACCCGCGATGGCACAATCGTTTGCTTACCCTACGGCCATGCGGTGATTCTGGCACAAGCACTGGCCCGACGTGAGGGCCGGATCGTCCCGTTGCCGACGGCGTAGCCCTGGCAACCGTTCAGACCAGGAAAGGAACCAGTATCTCATGTCGCTGTTTTCGCGTCTGGCATCCCCGCCTCCACTGGCACCGTTGCCACCAACACCCCTTCAGAGTTTTTCTTTCGCGGTGGCGTCGCCCGATCCCGTTGGCATGCTGGTAGACGGTGCGACCGTCACCATCATCACGGCGGTGCCAGGGCAGCGGGTGCGTTCGCTCACGATTCCCGCTGAAACGATGGTCAAGTTCGCAGAGGCCATCATGCAACATCGCGTTATTCCCATCGCATAACGTAGCGCAGCCCACAGGACTGCTATTCCTGTGGGCTGCCGTTCCAAGAAAGGATCAGGAACAGTATGGCACAGACGATGGTAGGGTTGCAATCCTATACGATGGCCGTTCCGGCAGGCAGTGCAGCCCGTTGGGTGGTACGCGATCTCGAATGGGCCGGGGCGCAAGCCGTGGAAGTGCGGGGATCGTGGCAACAGCCCTGGGAATCAGCTATCGAACGTACCGATTATCTGATGGGCGTCACGTCGCCCGGCGGCATGCTGGTAGTGCACTACAAGTCCGATGGGCCGATGGGTGTGTGCCCGGCCTGCAATGGTATTGAACAACTGAACGCGGCGGGCTATTGTGCCGGATGCGATGGCTCGCAACCGGACGGTATACCGCGATAAGACGAAAGGTGGGATGGCGTGGTAGTTATCGAAGGGATCGCCGGGCTGCTGGCCTTGATCTGGTTGTTGGTGGGGACGTTTGGCCTGGGGATGGCAACGATGGGGCTGATAGATGCGTTCCTGCTTACTCAGCGCAAGGGGGCACGCCGTGATTGAACAAGATGAAGCCCCGTTCCGGGCATGGTGCGCAGCGCACAATGTGCCATCGGCGACAGCGGATAATCTGATCGCGCTGAGCCGGGAAGGAAACAACAACCTCTACTTTGCCGATTGGGCGGCAACCTGGGTGGTGGGTATCGGTGGGGCACGATATGCCTATGATCGCATCCCGGTGCTGGCCTATCTGGCGGGGGCGCGACAGGAAGGCGCGTGGTGATCGCGGCAATCGTGGTAGTCGCCACGTTGTGCTTGCATGTCCTGGTGGTCGTCATGGCGGGCGGGGATCGGAGACGCCGATCCCGGTGAACAGAGGGAAGGACAGGGGTTATCTCCCTGCTCTTCCCAACGAAAGGAATGCATCACATGGGCGGGCAATTCAAGATTAAGGAACTTCTAGAGCGCAAACTGCTTACCCCGGCGTATGTCCTGATGATCTCCGGGCTACTCATTCGTTCTGTGGCCCTGGTGATCTCTGTGGCGGTGCCCTACGCGACGTGGCCGATCTTCTTACGGTTAGCGATAGAACTGTTTGCCGCCCTGGGCATGGTAGGGGCAGCGGACATGATCTTATCGTTCGCAGCGGGAACATGGGCACAACTAGATATGCAGATTGACGCGGTGATGGGCAGCCCGGACTATGTGCCGAATCCACGCCTGAACCGCGAAAAGTTTGATCAGCAATCGCGGTTGCTGAACGAACGGCGGGATCGGGTATTGGGAGGGCTGAAACGCGAGAAGGGCAAAGAGCGCGTGGCGGTGTTTTTTTGTGGGGGCGTCACGGTTTCCTATGGGCTGCTCTTTGGCCTCACCGTCATGACGGCGGCAAACCCCGTAGCTATCGCCGTTGAGGTGATCGGCGTGGCAATGATCCCGTTTGCCACGTGGTATCTTTCAGCACAATACAAGGGCGAAACAGTGTCGCCAGAGACGACAGCCAAAGGGCTGGCCCTCGCCAGTGTTGACGGTCGTTTGCAAGCGGCAAAGGATCGCTTTGCATCTGGGGGGGAAACAGTAGAGGATGTGAAGCTACTGGCAACGGCCACTGAGGGATCGGCGTATCATCAGCGGCTTGTCCGGGCGTTGCGTAAGCCGGATACGAGTGTGAAGTATCTCACATTGCCAGAGGTCTATGCCGCTATCGGGGCAATATCAAACAGCGAACGGGCATCGGCACGGCGGTTGGTGCGCAAGGCAGGAATGGCAGAGGCACATGGCGTGATCTACGACGATGAGACAAAGGCGTGGCTTACCCCCCGTCAGGCCGTCTTCGATATTTTTCCCCGATTGTTGGGCGGAGAACATCGGCGAACACGAGCGAACATTCCCGAACAATCTGCTTCGGCAGCCCAGGTGGCGCCTGGGGTGCCGCGAACATTTGCGAGCACTTCCGAGCACATTACGAGCACATTACGAACATCGCCGGAATATCGGGCGGATTATGGCAGTGCGGCGGCGCTCGCGGAGGAATAGCATGACAAGGAAAAGCGCCCCGGTGCGATGGGCAGGGGCGCTTTCGTGCGTCTAGCGGGCGCGTGATGGGCTACGCGCCAGTAGTGTTCTTTGCCGTCTCCGGTATGGGCACGATGAGCCGATTATCATCCGCCAGTATAGCAAGTAATACTGGCTCTACCAGTGCGATGACGTGCGGGATAATCGCCGCAAGACGATCATCCGGCGCGGATGCTATCGCGGCCTTTTGTATCGCGGCGTACACGTCATGCACATCAGTGGCGTGGATATGCCCTTCATTCTGAAGAGCACCAGATAACGCACTGTGCATGGCGGGCATCACGGCGTCTATCAGTGCCTCTATCTGTGGCTGAAGGGTGGCTCTCAGCCGACTGATGAGAGCCGCAACGCTTTTGGGTCAACGAACTGTTGCCCCCCTAAAAGCGACGTGATCAGTGCCGAATGTTCAGCCGTGATGGCTGCCATTGCAATGGTCAGGTTATCCGCCGTTGCCTGCTTGTGGCTACCGGCAAACTCACGGGTAAGCGTCAGAATAGCATCGGCGTTCACTGTTGCGGCTTGCGGTAGTGCTGGTTGTTCTCGTGGTGTAGCTGGCTCGCTCACACTTTGGTGTTCCCCGTCTCGCACGTGGCGATATGCTTCAAGATCGGACACCTTAACGAACTTGCGGATATGGCCGGGAAGCCGTACCGGATGGATGCGGCGTCGGCTTATGGCACTTGACAGTGCCCCAACAGTGATGCCAAGGTGACGCGCGGCCTCTTCATAGGTCAAAAGCCTTTCACTTGTCGCCTGCATGGTGGCCCCTTCCTCTGTCTGTAGCGTCGTGGGCAGTAGGTTTGCCCGCCCATTACTCTTATTATACGCACCGTAGCAACTTTTGTCAAGTACCGTGGTAGTACTTTGGTACTTTCATATTTGTACTTGACAATGTTTCAACTATGTGCTATACTACCGTATAGAACGCCCGCACAAGGGCGCGTATGAACAACCCCGGCCCTGTGAACGGCGGGGCCGGGGCGAAAGGAACTCCATATGCCATTGCAGTCTACCCTCATTGCCCCGGTCATGACAAGTCCCCCGGACCGCCCGGCTATCCAGTTACGGGACTATCAGCGCGACGCCATCTCCCATATCAAGGCAGCGGTTCGCAGCGGTGAGCGACGTATCTACTTCACTTTGCCGACGGGCGCGGGCAAGAGCGTGGTGCTCACAGCGGTGATTGACGGTCTCGCCCAACATGGCCGGGTGCTCGTTATTGCCCATCGGCGCGATCTGATTGATCAGCTACGCGGCCATACTGACCGGCTCGCGCATCGCGTTGGCACGGTCATGGCGGAACAGGACGATACCGGGGCACGGGTGATCGTGGCGTCCGTCGCCAGCCTCACAATGAAGCGTCTCACCCGCATCATGGCCGCCAGCCCTGATCCCATCGCGGCCATCATTGTTGACGAATCCCATCACATCACGCCAAGCAGCCGCTATGCTACCGTGATTGACGGGATCGCGGCAACGTACCCCGGCGTTGTGGTGATCGGTTGTACCGCAACGCCGTTCCGGGCCGACAAACAGCGCATGCAAGACGTGTTGCCCCGGTGTGTCTTTGCCCGCGATATTGCCGACATGCAAGCAGCGGGCTATCTCGTTGATCTGTGTTGGCGGCGGGCCGTCACGATGGCTGACTTCTCACAGATTGCCACGGCCCGGATTGACGGCGATACCGATTATGCAACGCATGCCCTGGCGGTAGTGGTAGACACCCCGGACGTGATCGCCAACGTTGTTGCGCAGACGGTGCCCATCATCGGGGACCGCGTGGCGGTGGCGTTCGCTGTCAATGTGGCCCATGCCCAACACCTTGCCGTTGCCTACCACGCGGCGGGAATGCGGGCGGCGGCGGCATGGGGGGACATGCCCCGCCAGGATCGGGACCAGGTGATCGCCGCGTGGAAGGCGGGCGATCTTCAGATGGTCGTGAATTGTGCCCTGTTCACTGAGGGGTTCGACTTCCCGGCGATTGCCGCCGTCGTCATGGCGAGACCGACGATGAGCCTTAACTGCTATATGCAGATGATCGGGAGAGGCACGCGCCCAGCCCCCGGCAAGACCGACGCGCTCATTATTGACGTGGCCGGGAACGCCGATAGAACCGATCCCCGGCAGATCGTTTTGCCGGACGTGGTGCCCGTTGCCGACGATGATGTTGCCGTGGCTCTCCGCCAGCGTCGCCCATCCCCCCTACGCAAGACCGGTGTGCGGCCCCGCACGATGATGATTCGTAACCCGCTGGCGGATGATGTGCTGCTCTGGTCGGTGGATGAAGCGACACAGACCTATCACTTGCCTTTGGACGAATGCCGCACGATGGCCCTGGTGCGCGATCCCGGCGGGAGCGGCCTCTACCGGGCGGGTGTGCTGAAACGTGAAACCCTGACTGACGCCACTGGCATGCGGCGCTATCGGCAAAGCACCATCCCGATTCTTACGACGGGCTGCCCACTGATCGAAGCCACGCATGTTGCCTGTTCTTGGGCAGCCAAGCACGCGGAGTTATGGGTAGCCCGGCGTGATCAGCCCTGGCGAAAAGACATGCCAACCGAGAAGCAGATTATCGCGCTTCAGGCAATGGCCCCGGACCTGGGAAACCTGGCACGGCGTGGGCAAATGACACGCGGGGAAGTCGCTGAAGCCATGACACAGTGTATCTTTCGCCGGGCTATCCCCCAGGTGACTACCGACCTCTGGCAATCCATGCCACGCCGGGCTATCGGCGCATGAAAGAAGGTTGCAAATGATGGCTGCCATGACGGCCCCGATGATCATGCCAGTGCGACGGATAACGACCCGCTACTACGTTGCGCCGGACGGGGCATGCTACTTCAGTTTGCCTGACGTGGCGTCCTACCTGGGCATCACACGCCGCCAGGTGCGCGATCTGGTAGCCGTCGGGGAACTACGCACCACGCCTACCAACGCGGGCCGTCCCCTGATCGGGGAACGGGAGATCGTCGCCTTCGTGGAACGCAGTTTTCCAAAGACGGCGAAACTGCGTTGCTCAGGGGCTTGACAGAGGCGAGCGCAAGGTGTATAATACTAGCGCAGGCTACAGAACGGTAGGAGGTCATGGTGAGAACACTTAACGGCAAGCGTTACCTGAACGTGAGAGAGGCCGCTGAGCGCGTTGACATGCGACCGGTGACGGTTTATCGCATGCTGAAGCGCGGGATATTCAGGGGGTTTGTTATGCCAGGTACGAGAGGCTGGTATATCGAAGCGGACAGTGTACAGGAATACTTGGACAACCTGACGGGCGTGCAGCGCCCGGCCACTGACAGCGAGAAAGAGGAGTGAAGTCATGAAACAGTTAGCAAAAGGGGCACCCCGTAACGGTGCCCCCCTCAACCAAGACCTGCACAGTGCCGTAAAAGTCATGCCCAAAACAGAAGATAAGTCCTACCATCATGATACCACCAATGGGCGCGATAGTCAAGCCCCTGATGATGATGGGTATGCCCCTGATACGTCATTCTTGGCTGACGGTACAGAACCGGCAACGAACGATAAGGGCAACGCGCCCCACACGACAAATACGAGTCGTGCCTTTCGCGCCCCTTGGCAAGACGTGCCTCCCGCCACCGTGCCCGCTGGCACAGAACTGTTTGCCGCTATTCTGCGCTTGAAAGTCACCAACGGTACCAACAATCGGCCTATCGCGTACATGCATCCACTGCGCACCGCCCTGTACGAAAAGGTGGCCACTGGTAAGCAGGACCATGAAGGCGATACCAACGACGTAGGCTATGTTTTCAAGCAACTGGTCACGCCATGCCCCGCCGTTGTCAAGGTGGTGGCCTTTGGTGACGATGCCAGTCTTGACCTGACACAACGCGCCCGCTATGTGCTGGCAATCGGCGCACAGGAAGTGACGGTCACGGCAGATGAAATTGTCAGGGGCACCGCGTGGCACTCTTTCATGACGGGGCACACGCGCAGCCAGATGAACCTTTTGGCCGCTGTGGTGGGCGCACAACTGCATCGTTATCGCGCCCGCTTTCGCATTCCCGTTGAAACGGGGCTGCCCTTCAATGGCTGGCATGTGCAGGGCACGAAGCATCACTATGTCACGCTCTCCGGCCAGGTCATTGCTGCGAATGGTCCCACCGGCGACATGCGCACCCTCGCTCACGCGCATAAGGGCGACGCGGGCTATCACTACCAGGCAAAGCATGCCACGCTCAGTCAGGAACAGTTTCAAGAACTGCTCACATTCTGGCAGGGCGCAACACGCGACGCGACATGGGCATATCTCTTATCCTTTGGGGCGCGTGTCGCAACGTGCGATCTGCATCGCGTCGCAGGCGGACAAATTAACGTTGGGCCATTGGGCAGCGGCAAAACGACCACGCAACTCTTGTTGCGGAGCTTTCACGGCACACGTGGGCAAGACGACACGCCGATCCTCTGCACTGGCACCGATACCCTGGGCGGCATCGAACTGGATACTGCCCACGCCCGTTCCACGATCCTGCATATTGATGATGGGCAGGGCGACGGGACCGATGATCGCAAGCACGCGGCCATCATTGATGCCGTGCTACGCAACTACTATGACGTTCACAGTAAGTCACGCATGCGGCGCGACGGGAACGGCTTGCGATCTGAGAATCAGATCATGGCCCCGCCTGTCCTGATGATGGAACGCTTGTCTCGGCAAGGGCTAAAGTCGGCACTGAGCCGGGCCGTCATTTTGGGCTACGGCAAAGAGTATGGGGCACCGATTCGCAACGAGATCATGGGTGCACACGCCCGCCATTACTACGATCATATGGCGTGCCTGGGGCTAGGCTTTACTCAATGGGTTGCCCACGCCTGGGACAGCGATCCGCTGTTCCCGGACCGAATCGCCGCGATGGTCAACAAAATTGAAGACGCCTTGCATCATCATCCCGCCCTCACGGATGATACCCCGGATGATGACGATGACAACGAACACCGCAAGAACGTGATGCAGCGTTTGATTCGCGTCTACGCCGATCATCTCGCGGGCTGGTGGCTCTTGATAGAGTATGCCAAAACGCAGGGCTTTTCGCTGCCTGAGGTGAAACTACTGGATTGGGCGGCGGAACATATTCGCTACCAACTGAACATCATCCTGCATACCAACCTGGAACAATACGACGGCATCCCGTTCCCCGAATGGGTAGCGGCCACGATCCGCAAGTACCTTGCCGATGGTCGCGGCCATATCACCGCCAAAGACGGCAAGGGTGCCCCGGACATGGCCGGACTTGACTTGACACTTGCCGGATACAGTGTACGCACCTGGCGGGAAGGCACCGTGGAAGTCGAACACGAAGACCCCCAGGGGGCACACATCGGCGAATATGCTGATGGACGGCTCGCGCTTGATCCCGATCTGCTCTTCGATCTGCTCAGGCAGGCGGGAAGCATTGAAAAGACCTATCCCCTCAGTCATGCCCGGCAAACTTTTGGGTGGCTCCGCGAGCACGGCGTGATCGTGCCTGGCGTAGATCACGGCAAGCCATCGTCAACGCACACAGTGCGAATTGGCGGTGTAACTCCACAGCGCGTGGTGTTCCCCGTTGCTACCATCTGGCCGGCGCTGGCCGGATGCGACGAGCCGGAACTTCCCTTGCCGGCGGCGGCGATAGTGGAGGGTGACGCGGCCCCGGCTATCGCGCCCACTGCCGGAAACTACACGATCCACGACCTTACCGATCATGGCGTCCCGGACGTGGCCCCCGCGATGGCGGCCCATGCGGCGCCCACTGAATCACCGCGTGCCCATGCGCAGCCCGCCGCCAGTGTCCCACCAGACGCCGCGCCCACCGGCATCAAACTCACGTTGCCCAACGTCGTTTCCACGATGCTGTTTGACCGGTACCGCGTCAAGCCGCCATGCCAGACGTGCGGCAAAGTGTCATGGGCAGGCCATCCCAAGCTGAAGGGCTACACCGTCTGCGAACCGTGCTATGTCAATGGCCGGATCGTTTCCTCTTCCCCGCCCGGAAACGCCCAACCCACCAGTACGACGCCCGCCTAAGACACAATGCGACGGGAACGGCCATCACCTTTCCTGTCGCCCATGCCCAAAGAGAGGATACCCGCCATGCCCTACGCATTGCAACGTGACACGCGCCCGATGCCCTTTGCCGTGCCCGATCTGCACGCCTGGGAACTTGACGCCCTGCCTAAGCCTGAAGCCGATGCCATCCTTGCCAGTGTCGAGCGTGGCCTACAGCGCACCTTTGGCCCTGGTGCCCGATTGCAGCACACCCCATCGGGCACCGGTATCGGGCTGATGCGGCTTGCCCTGCCAGAGAATCACCAGTACCCGCCGATCACGCCAGTGGAGCAGGAACGTATCCGGCAATGGACATTCCTGCAACGCTGGCAAGACTTCCAGCCGGGAACGGGCTATGAGCTAGATCGTCGCCTGGCATGGCTAGCGGCAGCGGGCACCGTGCCGGTATCACTGGATAGCAAGGTACAGCACGATAACGAGCCTACCTTTGCCGGGTACCGGGAAGGTCGTTACCGTGTAGAGGTGACGGTGCCCCAGGGATGGGAACATATCGGCCTGGCCCCAGGGCCGCATGATGGGCAACGGGATCGGCGCTATCCCAACATGCCGGGGGAATCCTGGGAGACCTGGCTGACAAACGTGGAAGTCGCGCTGCTTGTCAAGCACCAGTGGCCCTTTGTTATCCGGGAACGGGTGTTATTCGCGCCTGAAGGGCCAGGAACGCGCCCCCTGAGCACGTGGGCCAAGAAGCTTGCCGGGCTTATCGAGGCCACGGAAGCCCATCCGTCGTATCACACCACTACCGGCCACGCGGTACGCAACGCCCTACGCGCGGTTGCCCTTCAGGGGATCGGCGGGCTGTATCGTGGTGACGGGAAAGACACGATGTGGATTGACCCGGACAGCGGGGAGATGGTCTATGAGGAAGCCCGCACCCCCAACGCCCGCACCGCTTCCATCTATCACCCTGAGTGGTTTAGCGCGATTGTGGCGCGTTGCCGGGTATCCGTGACCACCGCCGCCTTAGCATTCCCCTACCAAGATATTCTGGCCATCCATACCGACGCCGTGATTACCCACACGCCCCATACCCTTCAGGATACCGGCAAGGTTGGCGCATACCGCATGAAAGAGATGGTGACGATCAATGCCTAAGCAATCGTACAGTGAAGCGATACAATATCTTGCCGGGCACGGCATAGACGTGAGCCGCGTTCGCAGTGCCAGCTAAGCGGCCCGTCTTGCCAGTGGGATTGACCGCCAACAATCGGCAGGGATTGCCACTAACCGGCAATCGGCACGCGGCCACGCCCAGACGGAAAAGG